>LFCJ01004453.1_pt1 | contig 10267 bp, 11 predicted proteins | sample 643141 | NCBI WGS metagenome assembly LFCJ01 (sample SAMN03766243, study PRJNA286221) | soda lake metagenome | biome: soda lake; feature: Kulunda steppe; material: water; isolation source: sample B1-Br-g2 brine of Lake Bitter-1 | place: Russia: Kulunda steppe | collected 2010-07 | reverse complement strand
GAACTCCTCGCCGTAGATGAGCAGCAGCCGGTCGCCGAGGAGGACGGCGCCGAACAGCCCCGGGACGATGACGAGCCCGCCGTAGGTCAGCGAGTCCGAGACGAGCTTCGAGACCGTCTCGCGGTCGCCCTGTGCGTCCGCGAAGCTGAACTCCGGAAACATCGTGGTCTTGATCGCGCTGCCGAAGACGGTGAGGAACTTCGCGATGCTCCAGGCGATCGCGTAGACGCCCACGAGCGCGGGCGAGACGAGCGCACCGAGGATGATAATGTCCACGTCGTTGAACGACCGGGATTCGAGGCTCCCCAGCCAGGAGTACTTCGCGTAATCGAAGAGGCTCCGGAAGTGCTCGAGTCGAGGTCGTTCGAGGCCGACCGAGAGGAAGTAGACCGCGAGAATCCCGGCGACGATATACCCGACGCCCTTGCCGACGATCAGTCCGGTGAGGCTGTAGCCGGCGAAGACGAGCCCGACCTGGACGAGGACCCTCGAGGCGGTTTTCAGCGGCGTGAGGACGCCGTAGATGTGTACCTGGTGGTCGCCTTTCAGGGCGGCTTTGAGCACCGAGTGCAGGAGGGCCAGGACGAGCAGAAAGACGACGAAGGTCGCGGCGTCGACCCCGACGTACTCGTTCACGACGTCCCCGAGTGCGACGACGGCGAGCGAGAGGACGAACGCGAGCGTGCCGACGGCGACGAGGCCCGCGGTGAAGTACGCGGACTGGTCCTCGCCCTCGCTCATCCGTTTCGTGACCGCCGAGGAGACGCCGATCTTGCCGCCGAGTTCGAGCCAGGCGACGACCGCGAGGATCAGGGCGTAGTAGCCGAGAACCTCGGCGCCGAGGACGCGGGCGAAGTAGATGGTGGCGAGGAAGCCGAGGCCGGCCCTGGTGAACTTGGAGACGAAGACGACGAAGGAGGTCTGGCCGATTCGCATCTCGTTAGACCTCTCGTTCGATCGACGTAACAGGATCGGTGTTCGACATGGTCTCGGGTTTGGACGTTGCTATCGGTTTAGACGGGGAGCACACAAATCGTTCGTTTACCGCTGTGTTTGGAGTCAAAGGAGATATAGTGGCCTGACTGATCCCAGCGTGGATGTAGGTCACACCGTTTCGGACCCATCTGTGGATCGTAGATCGCACCGAGATGCTGGAGTTCCTCCGAGTTCGGAGGACAGACGTAGAGGTTGCGCTCACCTTTCGCGTCGGGAATCGTATCGAACAGCAACGCCCCGGTCGGCCCGTAATCGGGATGCCCGTCGATCGGCGGAACGTGTTCTAGCGGCTCTTGCTCACCGGTCGAGACGTCATACACACTGTATTTCGTGTTGAATAGCCCGTCCCTGTTTACCGTCGCGAGTAACTGGGTCGACGAACGCCAGGCGAGGTGAGACACCTCGTTGGAATCCTCAAGGACGGTGAGCGTCTCCGTTCCGAGGTCGTACGCGAGCAACCTCGTTTCGTAGCCGTCGGTTCGCTCCTTTTGCCACCGGTGAAGGAAGACGACCGTCTCGGAATCGGGTGCGATCAAGGGATAGTTCACATAGTGATGGCTTGCAGGAGATTGAGTCACCGTCGCCCCTCTCAAGTCGTCCGCGTTGACGAGAACGGTTTTTTCGCCGGTTTCCAGGTCGACTGCGAACAACCGGTCGGTGATCCCGTTGAACTCCGAGAGTGACCGGTCGGTGTTCTCGTATCCGTACCCCGGCCGGAGACGACCCAGGTGTTCGAAGTGAAAACCGATCCCGAACGTTCCATCGGGCGAGACGGAGAAGACCGGCGAGTCGAGTTCGGCTACGGGACGGTCTTCGGCGAGATCGTACACCACGGTTCCCGGAGAGCCGTTCAACGATTTGTGGTAGAGTATCCGATCCTGGTGTGTCGGATGCCACTGGAGCCGACAGCCCTGTTGATAGTTCCACGTGAGCGTACTATCGATTCGGGTGAACGTCCCGTCGTCTACATCGAAATGTCCGACGGACGCGTGGGAATCGGCATCGCTCTTGGGGACAGCGACCGCGAGCAACCGATCGCCAGCCGCATCGAACGGGGTAACGTCGTGATACCCGAAAAACGTCTCGTGGCCAGGGACGTCGTATACTCTCGGTTCGGTTTCGAATCGGGAGGTTGGTGGGAACGGCTGTCGGTAGTGACGATATCGGTTTACGGCGTAGTACAGCCGAAGTGCACGTTTTTCTCCCAGCAGTGAGACGACCGTTCGTTTACCGAGTTGACCGATGTTCATGGCTCGTCACCGTTCTCGAAGTACGACTCGAACGAAGAACTCCAGCGTTCGATCCGCCCGACCGCCCGATCCCGATCGTTGTACACGGTGCTGAACCGGGAGAGTTTCTCGAGCATGTACGCCAGTACGTACGTCCGGACCACGTCGGGGTCCACGTCCCGTCGATCGACCAGCCTCGAAACGAGTGTTTCCGGAAGGTACTCCCGGAGAAGCGTTTCGTCGGCGTCGAAGACAGCGGAGTGAAAACAGAAGTTACAGAGATCGTGGACGAGTACGTACTCACCTGCCATCTCCCAGTCTACCACGACGAGTTCGCCGTTTCGTTCGATGATATTTCGTCGATGCAAGTCACCGTGAGCCCGCGCACGCAGGAGATGCCCCGATTCCGCGTCGTCCACCCGTCGGATAACGGCGTCAATCGTGTCCCGACAGTCGTCGTACAGCGGCGAGTCCGTTATCGTGCTGACCAGTTCCTCGAGGTACCCAGTCGAGTCGACCGCTTCGAGGTCCTGGCTCTCGTACCAGGCGAACAACTGCTCGAAGAGTGTATTGAGGCGAGGCGTATCGTCGCCGTCAGTTATCGCGGGGAACTGTCTGCCTTCGATCAGTTCTTCGACAAAGAACGCCTCCTCGTCGAGGGAGTATCGGTGCACACGCGGAACCGTTACGTACGTTCCGGCGGACTCGCGGAGACGGATCTCCTTTGCGAGGAGCGTCCCGTCACGACCGTCTTTGAGAACGTTGGTCATCTCTCCGTGTTCGAATGACACGACCTTCACGAACCGTTTACTATCGACCGCGATGGCCCGATCCGACGGGAGTGGAAGGGAAACCGACTGGACGCCGGGAACGAACCGGACGACGTCGTATCCTATCCCCGTGAGCAAGGGATACAGGACGGGCAACACCGTTCCGGTCGTCTCGGTGAGAATCCCGGACCGCGATGCCCACTCGAGGTCGTCCCGCGTGAGGGCGTCGCCGACTACCGTGTCGATGTACGTGAAATAGGCGTACTGACCGGTTTCGGTCGGCACCTTGCCGTCGGCTGACTCCCAGCGATGCGACCGGAGCAGTTCGATCATCGCTCGCTCGTCGGATCGGCCGGCTGTACGTCCGCTCATACCTCTGGTGAGAGCTGTCGGTCGATACCCGACAGGACCCGTTCTGCACGAGCACGGTACGTATGTGTGGATTCATACGACTGTCGAGCTCGAGCGGCCATCTCCGCTGCTTGTGCCGGATTATCGGCCAGCTGTGATATCGCCTCGCTCCACTCGTCTACGTCCCCAGGCGCACACAGGAGGGCGGTTTCCTCGTCCGTGAGGATTTCCCTGAGAACGGAGAGATCAGAACAGACGATCGGACGCCCGGCGGCCATGTACTCGAACAGTTTGAGCGGTGACATCCACTTGCTCAGGTCCGTCTGCCCGCTGGCACCGAGCACTCGTCGACGGTACGGGGCGAGCAACGCGTCGAACGAGACCAGATAGTCCCCGACCCGGCCGGGTTGAACGAAGCCGTGAAAGATCATGTTCGAAAGGTCGTCGGTACGGTCCTTCCACGTTTCGACGTCTTCCCGGTTTCCGCCGACGACGTGGAACGTGACGTCGGGCCGTTCCCGTGCGAGTTCTTCGAGGAAATAGACGCCCTTGCCCTCGTACAGCTGTCCGACGTATCCTGCCTGGAACCCCTCCCGGCTCTCGATTTCCGGGATCGGTTGCGGCTCGTCCAGTTCAGCGGCGTCGTGTGCGGTACGTATCCGCCCCTCGAGATCGTACTTCGAGGCGTAGTAGTCGTGTAACGCCTCCGAGATTACGACGAGGCGAACGAACCGAGGGTGAGTAAGCAACGACGTGAACATTCGATCGGTGATCGGGTGAAGGCAGTCCGCGGGAGAGTGAGATTCGTACACGACGTTCAGTCCCAGCTTCGCGCCGAAGTAACAGCCTGCTATCGAACGGCTGTAAACGATATCACTTCGCCGTCGATACGCCGAGAGCGCGGCGATAACCGAGTACTGGTATCCCTTCAGTGGGTACCAGGGGAGTCGCCTGATCTCGAAAACCGGCTCGACGCCGTAATACTGGTGGACGTCCTCGACGGCGCTATCGGCGTTTGCCGGTGTCAGGAGCACCACGTCGTGTCCGTTTTGTGCGAACGCCTCACACATATTTACGATCTGGATGCTGCTCGCCTGGCGCGACGGGATCGGTGATGCACTGATATAGGTTATTCTCATACTCCTAGGTCAAGTATTCGACGTCCGGATGGTCGGTATATGCACTGGCAGCGGGATTCCGAACCGCATCGTCCCGTTTCCGTTGCCAGCGTTCGTGGCGGATCATTACCTGAACGGGAATGCGGTCCAGCCCGAGCACCTTGGCCATCGACAGTCGGTGGGCCCCGGTCTCGTAGATAAACTCACCGTCACGTCCGACGTTTACTTTCACTTCGTTCGGAATACAGTCCTCGACCGTGGCGAAAACGGAATCGGAGAGCTCTCCGGCGGTCCTGTACCCGTTCTCTTTCATGTCATGGTGGATCTGCTCGAGTGACTCACACCGCGCTTTCACGTCGGCTTCGGAGCGACAGCCGTGCCAGAACTCGCCGTTCTCTTCGATCATCTCGAGGACGTAACTGTAGTACTCGGTTCGTTCCCAGGGTATCCCTTCTTCGAACCGTTGCTCGATGAACCGATACCGATCGAGGGTATGAAAATCCGTGGTGTCCCGGTCCCAGTCACCACCGATCACGTAACTCATGTACCGCTTGTGCTTATCCACGAGATGATAGGTGAGTCGACGCTCAATCTCTCCGGGAGAGACGTAGATTGTCGTGTACGGGTTGACGGGCGTCTCGTGCCGTCGGCCGACGAGGACCCAGTTCTTTAACCGAATATAGCTCGACACGAGGGGGCACGGGACGTAACCCATCGATTATTCGTCAAGAGTTCTCGTCGACTGAGAATATGTCTTCTGATTCGAAGACACAGAGACACCAGGTCATATTTTATAGTGATTAGCATAAGTAGAGAGGGTGTCATAGAACAGTTCGCATACCAAAGAGCAGGGTGAACGCTGAGGTGGATGAGTTCAGCGACCCTGCAAGATGATCCTTCGGTAGAATCGTTCTTCAATGTCGTGGAAACGGAGACGTTGGCGTTATTCGAGCACCTCTCCTTCCAGTTTCTGAAAGAGTTCGACGTGTTCGCCCCGGCGAAGACGGGGCGAACACGAGACTTCGAGCCACCAGAGATGATGCGTGGCTTTCTGCACTGCTATTACAAGGACATTTACGGCATCCGTCCGGTTGCACGAGAACTGAACAACACAGTTGTCTGGCTCAGCTGTGGGTTCGATCGACCGCCGTCGAGAGACGCGGTCGATCGGTTCCTTACCGATCTTGAACACGTCGTAGACGAGGTCTTTGACCATCTCGTCGAGCAGGCCGCCATCCGCGGCCTGCTCGACTTGACCTACTCGATTGATTCAACAGATGTGAGGACGATGCCTGCCGATCAAGATGCGTCGAAATGTTACGATCCAACAGCTGAAGAGTACTACTACGGCTATGGCTGTACGATCGTTTCGACCGGGTCGAAAATCCCGATTGCAGCGGAGTTCACCGAGAGCAAACAAGCACCAGAGGAGACGGCGATGCGCGTCACCCGTGACGCGCTCGCCGTCGAGAAGCCGATCTGGATGCTCGGTGACAGCGCGTACGATACACTCGACTGGCACGACCACCTGCTGGCCGCAGGGGTCGTGCCAGTCGCCCCGTACAACCCGCGAAACACCGACGAACCGAAAGACATCGAGTACAGGGTCGAAGACCGCATCGAGGAACACAGCGAGGACATTCAGCTGAAGCAATCGACTCTAGACGAGACGTATAACCGCCGAACAGGCGTCGAACGAACCAACGAATCAGTCAAGGACTGCGGCCTCGGGCGAACGCACGCCCGAGGCCGCGTGCACGCACGAGCACAGGTGTTCCTCGCGCTGTGCCTTCGCCTCGTTGTTGCAATCACTAACTATGAACGCGGAGACAATCCGGGAAGTACGATCATCACAGTGTGACAAGAGTTCTATGACACCCTCTAAGTAGTGATACACTTTTGGTGCAGTGAGTCTCGGGATTGTTGCTGTGAGGAAGCGTTTCACGTCGTCAATCGTCTCGAAAAGCCGGTTCTTTCGAGTGGCTTTGAGCTGGAGCCAGCAGTTTTCTAGTGGATTCAACTCAGGCGCATACGGTGGAAGGTACTCAAGAAGCAGGCCGTCGGCAGCGGCCTGCTTCTTGAGATCATTGGCGATGAAATACGGCGCGTTGTCCAAGACGATCACGAGCTTCTTGCCGAAGCGATGACGGAGTGCTCGCAAGAAGTGCTTGCTGACCTTGGCGGTGAACGAGTCGGGCGTAAGCGCGACGAAGTGATCGCCAGTGTCAGTAACCGCACCGAGCATATTGATCGCCGCTCGCCCGCCCGAGACCGGCAGTCTCGGGCGGGAGTTCACCGGAAACCACGTCGGTTTCTGATTCGTCGAAACCGCCTCTGTATGCTGATCGATGACCGCAATCGTGTACCCTTCAGCCTTCAGCGCCGACCACTTTTTTTGAACTCGCCACGCCAGCGTGCTTTCTCTGCGGGATCGGCTTTATAGTGGTACGGCCGGGCTGTCTGCCGTGACAGCCCGGCCTTTTCGAGGAGTCGGTACATGTGCGCGTGAGAGTATTCAACGCCGTAGGTGTCGAAGATGTGTGACCGGAGGAGTTCAGGCGACCACGCAGGATCGTCGTAGCCGGCCTCTGTCAGCGACGCGTGCAGCGTCGCCGTCAGTTTTGTCCACTGTTCAGCGGATAGCCGAGGTGGTCGCCCGGCCTTGTGTGCGTCGCCGAGCGCGGTTACATCGCGCTCGGCGACCGCCTCCAACCAATTGTATCCAGTTTGGGCAGGAACACCGAGCAGGTCTTCAATTTCATAGGCAGAAAAGCCTGCATCGTAGAGAAGCGCAACCGTCAGTTGCTTGGTCGCTTTCGCATCAGTTTCCCTCCGCAGTTGCTGGCGCAACTGCTCCGGATCGACACCAGCCAACTTTGCACCTTCACGAGTCATACTGTTTCTACGCGCTCAGAGAGCATCAACACCTCTGCTAATCCCTATAGGCAACGGGTAGTGCCCGAGAACAGCACGGGCACATCCTCAGCGTTCTCGCCTGTCCACGGAACCGTCGAACGGACCAGGACCTGTTGTAGAGACGACGGTGAGAGGTCGGTCGAGAGTGGCATCCAGTACCGCTATATGGGTGTGGGAACGAGGACAACGTGATAACGGACCCATCACATGGACGTCACAAAGCTGGTGAAACCACCGCTCCGGCAAACCTCGTATGTGTTCCATCGCGGCAAGGTCCTAACGAGACGGTTGTATTACGATCGCCGACGGACTCCGTTCCCGTTCAACCCGTACCGAGTCTACGCCGTCGACCCCACCGACGTGACGTACGTACAACGAGGGGACCCCGAATCGGACGCGTTCACCGAAAAACAGCGCTTCGAGAAGTACGCTCCCCTCGTGACCGGTGGTGACTGGGACCGGCAGGTGGTACGCGTCGAAAACACGCAAGTCTACAGGGGCCTCTATCAGCGGTACGTCCGTGGAGCGGAGTGGGAGGAAACGGTGCTCCACCCGGACGTACCGGTGGACACCGACCGGTCGTTTCGAACGAAGTACGACCGAATGGACCGACAGACGTTCCGGGAACGAACCCGCGAGATCGCGCAGTTACACGACTCACTCAGGGCAAACGGCTGTCTGCCGTGGTACGAACTCGGAACCTCCTTCTGGGACGAACTCACGATCAACGTCGGCCGTGACGGGAGACTCATCAGAAACTCGAGTGGACTTCATCGCCTCGTCCTCGCAAAAATCCTCGACCTCGACGTCGTCCCCGCTCGGGTTCTCGTTAGCCACGCCGAACTCGAGCCCGGTTCGCTCGAGTTGCCGCCGTACGAGAAGCGGCGTACACGCGGAACCGAACACCGCGGCGGGTACCAGTGATCGTTCCCCACGACTAGCAACCGTTTTCACCCGCCGGTGAAATTCGTCTAACGAATGTCCAACACTCCCCGGGTCAGCGTTCTCATGGGAGTCTACAACGAGGAGGAGTACCTCGAGCGAGCGATCGAGAGCGTTCTCGAGGGGACGTACGAAAACCTCGAGTTCGTCATCGTCGACGACGCCTCGACCGACCGATCGGCGGAGATCGTCAGGTCCTACGACGATCCGCGGATCGTGTTCCTCGAGAACGACACCAATCGCGGCCTCACAGTGTCGCTCAACAGGGGTCTCGAGCGTGCGACCGGGAAATATATCGCCAGGCAGGACGCCGACGACGTCTCCGAGCCCGACCGGCTCGCTCGCCAGGTGGCGTTTCTCGAGCGCAACGAGGAGGTTGCGGTCGTGGGCTCGGGTGCGTATCTGATCGATGGCGATGGGGGGGTGATCGACCAGCGCGTCGGATACTGTTCGCCGTCCTTTTCGGACTTTCTCGAGAAGAGCCACCTCGTTCACGGCTCGATCGTCGCCCGTCGATCGGTCCTCCAAGAGGTTGGTGGGTACGACGAGCTGTTTCGGTACGGGCAGGATTACGACCTGTGGCTTCGGCTGGTAGAGCACCACCGGATCGCGAACGTTTCGGATCCGCTCTATCGGCTCCGAATCCACGACGAGAGCGTCTACTTCTCACGGAAAGACGAGTCCGCGCTGTACGGCATGCTCGCCCGTGACCTCGCGACCGGCCGAACGGACGAGGAAATAAAAGAAGAGCTCGCGGCCGAGGGGATCGAACGGTACTACGATTACCTGGGCCGGGACCAGCAAATAGCGTTCCACAAAGACCTCGCAACACGCTATCTCCGGTATGGCCATACCGAACCGGCACTGGAGGAGTGTCGAAAGGTTCGCCGGTACGGTGGACTCGACGTCGGGACGGCCCTGCTCACGCTTCTCGGGCACGCCGGTGCCGACGCGACGACGGTAGTCCGGTGGGGGATGCGTCGATATCTGAACCTCAAGACGCGACTGCACAACTACCGGAACTGCCCATACGAGACCGGATCAACGGATCATCCGGGCGGGCGGTGATCTCGAGTGACCGGTTCGCCACTCGGGGTCCTCCGGTCGTCGCTCCGGAAAGCGGTCGATCGGTACCCATTGCTGACAGAGCCGATCGGGCGGGTGTGGTACACCTACGAGTATGTCAGGTTCACGTATGCGGCGTGGAGGCACGAACGCCGGTACGGGAACGAATCGACTCCGGTCGATCCCCACCGGATTATCTGGATCGATCCTTCGGAGATCAAGTACCGTTCACCGGCGAATTTTCAACTTCCCCTCCGAGGCGGAGACGGTTGAAAACGGCGGATGAGACCTAAGCGAAGAACACGCCATAACAGAGAGCTTCCGGTGCGGATCGTTTTACTAGCGATTCGCCGACGATTCCTCACCAGTGTCGGCTTCCACCTCCGACCGACCTACGTTCCAACCGGAGCGATCTACGACCTCCGTCGATTCTATATACACAGAGTTAGTATACACAGATACACAGATGACGAGCAAGACGATCAGCCTCAGAGAGGAAACCTACGACCGGCTGCGGCGGGCGAGGGGGGCCGACGAGAGCTTCAGCGACGTCATCGATCGGCTCCTGGAGGTCGACGACGACTCACACCCGCTGTACGGACTGGTCGGGCTGGCGACGGAGTCGGACCTCGACGGGATCCGGGAACGATCCCGGGAGTTTCGCGCGGACGTCGAGAAACGGACGCCCGTCGAGGCGACGCCACCGGCCGGACCTGACCGGACCGCCGAGGGCGGGGGGTCCGGGGAGTGATCCTCGACTCGAGCTTCCTGATCGACCTCCTCGGCGGGGATCCCGGCGCCGTCGCGAAACTCGAGGAGGTCGTCCGCGAGCCGCTCGTCGTCCCGACGCTCGTTTACACGGAGGTCGCGGTCGGTATCG
>LFCJ01004452.1_pt1 | contig 10268 bp, 8 predicted proteins | sample 643141 | NCBI WGS metagenome assembly LFCJ01 (sample SAMN03766243, study PRJNA286221) | soda lake metagenome | biome: soda lake; feature: Kulunda steppe; material: water; isolation source: sample B1-Br-g2 brine of Lake Bitter-1 | place: Russia: Kulunda steppe | collected 2010-07 | reverse complement strand
GTGACCTTATTGTGACCCCTGGTGTGACCTTATTGTGACCCCTGGTGTGACCTTATTGTGACCCCTGGTGTGACCTTATTGTGACCCCTGGTGTGGCAGCCAAGATGGAATGATGGATCTTGCCCCTGGGCTCTGCATACAAATAGTCTGTCAAACCAGGTTTTGAGCCCACGTCCGATTTAAGCTACATTCAGGCTCTGTAGATGGCCACATTGTGTAGGAGTCTGATGGCCTGCAGCAGTTTCTCGGCATATGGCCAATGATTTTCACAGAGGAAACTACTCCGTGCATCAATCAAGGAAATGGGGTCATCTACTGCCTAGGGACTGTATGACAATGATTTGCATGAGAGTGATGTGTGTTCACGGGCAGATTAGGGCAGAGGGCCCTTCTGGAGCCTATGGGAAGCATTGAAAGTTTAGGGGTAAACACAGAGGTAGTGTTCACCAATTAGGCAGCCCAGCTGGTCTCACTTTGTGGACGATGCATGCTGCCTTGAACTCGATGTCCCTCCACTCCTCTTCACTTTTCCCGTACACGGAGCCTGCACCCGTTTCAGCAGGGCATGTGCCAAGTGTCAGCATGCAAGTAGCTTTCATGCATGGATTGCATGTATGTCCTTAGGCAAAGAGCAAATGGGTATGTCTTGAGCAAGGAACTGCTCAGGCCATGCTGATCGGAGTGCCGCACGCTATGAAGTTCCAAGAGCTGGTCTCACTGACCTGCTGCAGTAAAAATGGCTGCCAGTTTTTGAACGCCAGCTCCAGCAACTGCCTCAGGAGACTTCAAACTGCAAACACAGCAACATTGTCAACCATCTCTTCTGGAAAAAAACAAGGCAAAAAAGCATCCCAATTGAGGGGAAGCATGCAGGATTAGCTGCCTGTATGTCTAATACCAGCAGCCACAGAACCATTAAAAGATGCATTGGACAATTGCTCTGGATCATCAGAGAGGTCTGACTGAGGCAATGCTTTGAGCGGTGAGTACTCACTTCAGTACTCCAAGACTTCCAGGCAGCAACATCGACCTGATTTGGACTTAAAATATTGCCTTGATCACAAATGACATAGAAGCAAGCACGCTGCGCACAAGCCCGCACACACATACGTGCACGCAAACAAACACACACACAGATGCACACGCACGCAAAGACACACACGCACATAAAACAAGTACATCACACACCTGCACACTGAGGTAGAGGAGATTTGGACTCACCCTGCCTTGAACAGCAAGCGTGCCCTGTGCCCTTTGACGCCGGTAAGCTGGGTCAGCTATTACAAGAGGGAGACGTGTAGGGCACAATTGAGCATTTAAGCAATTGTGAGATACGCATGAATGGGCCTTAAGAATTCAACCCCAATAGGTGAACAGAAGCCTGCTTTCAAGAAACAGCAGCATTCAACAGTTTGAGCAAGTCATGCACAAGTTGGGTCAGGTAAGATCAAGATTTGCTCTGTCTTATACATATCTGCAAGATGCTTTCTGCTGTACAGATAGTCCATTCTGGCTTTGAGCAAAGGGAGGTTACCCATGACCAGGCAGCACAAAGCATACGCCTACGACAACCAATGCATCAGTCAGTGAACGATAACAAATGTTTGCCTACCTCGGTCGGTAAGCCGACCTCAGTCATGCCTACCTTAGTCAGTGAATGACAACCAATGTGTGAATGCCTACCTCAGTAAGTGAGCCCACCTCAGTCACGTACAGCTCAGTCATGCCTACCTCAGCCAGAGAATGACAACCAATGTGTGAACGCCTACCTCAGTCAGCTCGGACTTGATCCCCAGCGTGATACGACCTGGGGGTAGGAATAGGCGTTTGCCTCATTTTGAATGCTTTTGCGCTTGTAAGAACCCATGTAGCCCTGGCTTCTAATGCTTGTGTGTGAGAGCAAGCCACGGTAAGACCACCAGACCACAGCAAGACTCAGCTCCACAGCATGCCACACAAAGAGACCGTGTCACTGCTGCAGCAGACCACGTCACTGAGAGATGGCTGCAGGCCAATCAGAATCTTAGCGTGACTACAGCACTCAGATATGCTCTGATGACAGCTGCAGCTGCATTGCAGTCCAGGTTACAGGCTCCATAAGCTCACTCAACCGACCCCCAGGTCCAGCGCAGCATAAATGTGGCACAGCACTTACCTGGCATGACAAGCCTCATCAACAAGGTTCTTATGATTCTCCTGCATGCAGCCTGATCATGCTTATAGTGTCAGCTTCTCTCGGCATGAGAAGAGCTACAGAGCTGTACCTTGAAGTCTTGCCAGCAGGCCGGAGAGGTCTTCCCACCCCATCTCCTTGCAGAACCTTGACACCATACCGGCAGTTTTTGCACAGGTGTCCTGCAGCAATGATGTGTTTTTGCACATGTGTTCTGCAGCATTGATGGGTGAACGTCAGAAGCAGCATGGGCACTCGGAGCTCCTCGATGCATTTTCATGCTTTTGCCGTGGCTCTGATTCCTGCATGCCTTACCAGCGTTTCTCCTGGTGGTGTGTGCATGAGCACTGCCTGGCAGGTAAAGATACATACATGAGGAACTGCCAGTCTGATACCACATGGCCAGCATACCTGGAGGCCCCGGATTCCAGGCAGGTCCACTCTAAACTTGTCGTGCACAACAGCAGGTGGGACCTGCGGGGTAAGGGCAGGGCTTGGCCAATGAATCAGTACTGCTGCCCTAAAGCATCCTCAGCCTTGCCAGAGACAAGCCTGGCGCTCAGGTTTTGTACATGCAGGCACGCATGTGGTGGTGCGTGGGTGACCCCAATCGCGCTTTCAATAGAGTCATTTAGTAATACAGCGGGTGGTCACAAAGCCCAAACACCACAAAGCGGGTGGTTAAGCCCAAACACCACAAAGCCCGAATGCCACATTGTCGTCTCACACAGCCAAAACCCAGTGTTTGTGTTCCTCATGAATCATCAATTTGCTGGAATTTGTCTTGTATCTAAACTCTGGCAATTATCTTGCAGTTCTTCTATGGAACGGCTGCGTCCATCAATATCATTTTTACACATAAGGATCCTAGGCACCCCAGCTGCAAGCTTCTTGCAAAGCACTTAAAAAGCGCTGAAAGAGACCGCCCACTTCACACAAATCTAATACAAAGCTGTCAATCCAGGCAGTGTACTCTGCACATGATTTACACACACCTCATTGATCAGATCTTGCAGAATGAGGGCAACAAACAGCTTTCGTGCTACCCTTTCATCCTCCTGCGCAGCAAAGGCGCAGACACACACAAGGTCTCATCCCTTCAAAGCGTTTAGGTGAAGTGGTTGATGTGACTCCTTTTAGCAGTCATGTCAGGCTAATGCCCTGGCCATGCTTTCCAGATTGCCCACAGACCATCATGGGGTGCACTGTGGCAGCACAAAGGCTGACGTCTGCAAGCAGTAAGCACTCTTGGTGTGCCTTATCTGTGCAGCAAAATGGCAGTCAGGCAAACAAGCCAGTCGCAGGTGAGATGGCCCCTTAACATCACAGGGATGACACTGCGCTGCAAGCTTTTACTGCTTGCATGCCAGGGAGCAGTTACGTGGACCCATCGTTAAACCTAGTTTGGCTCACTGCCCAGTCCGGCGACCTGATGTTTGCTCGCAATGAGGCCCTCCGTCAAGTTGCCCAGCCACCTCTTTTGAACATAGCCAGCCTTCACTCCCACAAGCTCAGTCACCCGAGCTTGGGGGCCTCTGAGATTAAGTAAGATGAACTGGTAGCTGCGGGGCAAAAGCAAGAATTATGCAGGGGTCAGAGCCTATTTCGCATGAAAGAACAAAGAGGGAGTGAGGAGAAGAGAAGCCACAAATCAGCAACTAAATTCAGTACCAGCCAAGTTGAGCACATAAATTGGATTACACTGCTCAATAAACAAGGACAAACGTCAGAAATCAATGGTTCACCAGGCGTAAATGGGGCCAAAGATTGCAACAGCCTTTCACCAGCATCCCCAAGGCAAGCTACTACTCACGTTTTCCAGTCCACCCGTATGTCCTTGTTGCTGGGTGGGCTACACAGGTAGCACACATGCAGATCTGTGACATGAGGCAGGACGAGAGAGTGGCTCGCCTTCCTTAGGTCCTCCCTGCATGCGCAAGGGTGCCTCAAAGGTGAGGTTGAAGGGCAAACTTGCAGAACAAGGTGTTCTACACAGCCATGCTCCTACTCATTTCCACAGCTTCTAAAGCTATAAATTTGGCTGGCCATGCAAGCGCCCTCAACAAAACCAACAAGGAAAATGTTCTACATACCCCTTAGCAAATTTATGCAGCATACTGCCTTCACATTCTGGTGCATGTGAGTGCACATGGTTCAGACACATAAACATGGACAGACATGAACATGTGCTCAGCCTTTCATATCCACCCCCCTCCCCCTCACACACACACACACACACATACACACACACTTGCCTTATAAGAAGGGCATCAGAAGGGTCCAGCCCTGAGAAGGAGCAAGCTGTGCCAATGCCGGTGGTACTCCAGATCCGGCTGCTGTTATCCCAGCTGTGTTTTCAGGCAGAGAGACCTTTTCTGGGACTCTTAAGGTGCTTTAAGATACAAATATGAGGCACCATCACTCACATGATGAACTTTGAGCGGCTGAGCCAGTAAATTGCAGAGCACGTTTGCCACGCCAGATTAGTGCTGTGTCAGATTTATGCTGCATTGTGACCCGGAGGTCAGTTACAGTCATGCCACGAGTCTGTTTGGTGTGCAGCAGTCTCTCGGCGTGACATGTTTTCAATTTAAGTGCCATCACCCACGTGATAAAGTTTAAGCGGTTGAGCCAGTCAATTGCAGAGCATGTTGCCTTGCTGGCAGCCTCAAGCCCGTCTGTGGCACACATAAGTGTGGACTGCATGCGCGCAGTTTAGGGAAGCATAAACTTAGCACAGACGTTTCTGCCGTGGAACCGCACAATTTTCATCCGCAAAGCTTAGATACTCCAGGCTTGTGCGTCCAGGTACATAGTAAACATTCATGGAGTTGCTTGAAGAAATTATGGCAGGTAGCCCCTAAGCTCAGGCATAAGATTGCGTGGTGAGCTAAAAGTACCTGAGCTCTAAGTTTATTGCGAGGCGGCTTGCTTCAGTTCTGGGGCCAAGGCTGTCATTGCCAGCTGGCTGCAAGTATGCCTGATGCGTGGAAATGCACCCCCGTACCTTAATAAAAGACTGGATGTGCTCACATGTGCTCACTGTCCTGGTGGCAATAGCCTGTTGGATGAAGGAGGATTGTTTTGATTGTCACACTGCCTCTAACTCAGGTCCGCTAAAGCACGGTGACATCATAAGAGCTTCTGTTGGCTTTTTAGCAGCTACCAGACACAATTGCGTGCATACACAATAGTGCAGCCCCAGAAGCTACCACCATTGTAATCAGACGATGATCTGATCAAAGGAAAAACATGCATAAAGATGCATACATCATAGCACGCGCATTCCATGCTCTCACAACCCTGGGTATGGTATGCATGCTCTAGCACATGTCAACGCTTAAGGTCAGGTCATAAGTGCACGGGATCTTCATCTTGCCTTGTCCATTCCTCCTTCTAGCTGTGCATGAGAGATGTTCTGCAAAGAAGCAGGCTTGTGCATGCCGTGTCACTCTAGCAATCTTGCACATGTTCCTTTTGTAAGCAGGCTCAGCCATGTACAGCTGGTGAGCTGGCTCATGCATGTTTCTCTGGCAAGCAGCTTGCGCATGTTCTTCTGGCAAGCAGACTTGCACACAATCTGTCAGCAAGCAGGCTTGCACATGCTTCACCAGATAGCAGGCTTGCACATGCCTAACCAGTAAGCTCCCACCATCAAAAAGCATTTCTGAGAATGCATACCTCCAGGAGCGCTCGTGTCATACCACGCTCTCCCTCCAGTGACAGGCACGTGGTGATAGGGGGTATGGGTGATGAAATGAGACGGGCCAAGGCTGCGGCAGTGTAAGCAGGCTGCCTGGGCATTGAGATGAGGATGCTTTCACCTGCACAAGCATTTGAAGTGTCTCATTCACTTGGGCATGTCACAGACACCAGCCCGCATTAAGTTTGTGAGCACTCCACACCAGCCAGCTTGAGGGCATGCGCGGCTCGTCAGTTACTATCCTCCGTAACTCCATCATATGGATAGGAGAGTGGTGCGCAGCCGCATCACCAGACCTACTATTTTTTAAAATTGCCAGTTGCAGGCCCATGGCAGGTAGTATGAGCTTGAGCTGCGGTGAGAGCATAACACCCACTCATCTTACAATACCCTCGTTCCATGAACGGCTGCTGACTAATATGACCTCACCAGCAGTGTCGATCCCAGCTCTGCCAGCACGTCCTGCCATCTGGCGGTACCTGAAACATCCAACAGTGACAGCACATTCATCTCAGGAATATTTGCTATTAAGATAACTCAGGAGGTACTGAGCCAGCCCACAAGTTCAATCCAAAAAAAGAAAGCGAACTTTGCAAGCTGGTTTGCACCATGCATCAAGGATCAGCACACGCCTAAAAACCTGGCGCTCCACAGCCTTCTGCTAAACAAGCAACAAGCATGTATCTTTTTCTTGGTTCATAGTCACGTGCTCGCGTCAAGACAGTGCGCTATGGCATCGTGTGTGGCCCTGTGGATCTTAGTGACCGTCAGAGACTTTGGCACGCCAGTGTTGGCTTGTGACTTTGCCATTGCGGGTATGCAGGCAATGGTTTGCTTTCTTGGCAAAGCAACAGAACGAGCTCTGCCAAATGGTATGCAACCCGTGGTTGCAGCAGCACTGCGACGTGCCATGCGCCACCCACGGGCTTTGATGCTCAGTGATGGCGCACTGAGCAAGACTCGCATTCAAGGCACAGCTCTAGAGAATCCTGAAATGCTCCTGTTGCTGCGTGCCACCCACTGGGTTGGTGTTATGGGAGAGCTGGGGAATGGGATGAACGGCCTGTAAAAAACCACCCGGCGTGCTGGCAGGTTGACGCCCTGCGCCATGGTGGGTGTGCACACCTGCGCAACCATATTAATTTGTGCCACTTGAGCAATGTATGCGTTCATGAAAGACCATTTCAGACCGTGATAGACCTTGATAGGCCTTAGATAGGCCTTAGAATATTGGCACTGTTAAAGAGGAGGCATTCTAAGAATTATGCATTGTCTTGGTACTTCCCATGAACAAATATCAGCTTGGATAAGTCAATGGCAGTGCCTGGATCCTGTGATTGCGTCGCAGGTGTGCCCAGGCATCAAAGTGCATGCTTAGATGGACAACTTGTGCATGTGGACGTACTAGGCAACTGATGACACCTCCAAGGTAGGCTGATTCAACCACCTGGCGTTCCTCGTACGATAAACCTGCAAGCAGACATTGACTAGAGCTTTGGCGAGGTTTGGAAACAACTGGGCATTTGCTTGATTAACTCTTCATTAACCGGTCCTTGCTGCACAGCAAAAGAATGGAGATCTGCATTGATTGACCTCTTGCGTGGCAAGGATGTGCTGGATTATTCATGCTGACCACTCATGCTTGGGTGGATTCTGTCAGAAAGCATGCCAGCAAACCAGGAAAAAAATCATCTGCAGATCTGTACTCAAAATTCCAGACCCCATGCTTGTTGACTGGGGCATCCAGCCATGTAATGACGAGTCTTAGTGAGAAAGCCCAGCATAAGCTGATTTGTAATTGCAGAACATAAGACACAAATACAGGGGGGGGGGGGCAATCACAGTGCTTTGTAAGTACTCACATAGTCAGTGTCATCACAGTCACAGGGAGGTGAAAAAGAAAGGTCTTCAGACATGCTCTCCTGTTCCTCTGCAAATCGAAACCAATCAGATTACCTGCATGATGGAAGGCACAGCCCCTTGGCATGAGCCTCACAAGGGCATTGTGTGGCCCAGAGTTCGAGCCTGATCCAGGCACCTGTATTGCACAGGACGAGGATGTGGAAGCGCCTTGGGGAAAGCTTGCTTGCAGTTCTCTCACGGGCAGCAAACCAAGTACCCACCTGCAAGAGCTGGTCCATGAAAGCTGCTCGTGTGCCTGGTACATACTGTGGAGGTGGGGGGAATCCTTGCTCATCAGTCTCAATAGCAGCTAGGGCTGCCGCTGCGGCTGCGGCTGCAGCAGCTTTTTCCCTCTCCTTGCTCGTCCTCTCTGGGAGCACTCCCTTCAGCCACAAGAGGCCCACAGGTAATGCCTTCAAGGCAGGCCTTCAATGCCTCACAAATGCCCCCATGCTACCTTGGGTTCAGCAGTCACTAGGCTTCAAAATTTAAGGCCCTTTAACACTGTGGCCTGCTCCGGGAGCAACCCAACAATTGATTTAGGCAATGGCAGGCAGCCGTAATCACATAGACCACAAGGTTGGTCGGCCAAGTGGCTAAAACTGAGGAAACGCACCAGATTTTTGCTGACCATCTCTGCCACCCACTCGCAAACCGCGCGGCTTGGGCAAAAGATGAGGATGCTGTGACCTGGGGCAGTGGAGGTGCGTTTTTGTGCATGTATGAGTGTACAGTAAAGAAGGTCTTATTCTAAGTATGCAACTGGGTGCGTGCACACTTTACCTGGATGTTCAGGTGCTACAGCCTGTGTTCTTGCATATGTGTGTGTGTGTGTGTGTGTGTGTGCATGCCTTTGCAAAGACACCCTCAAGTGGTGTCTTCCAAAAATGCACAGACTTTTTTTCCAGGCGCATGAAATCCATTGCACAGCAGCAAGGACCAGCTGAGCCTGAGGAAGAAAAGCCGTCAACACTCCTGACACGAGTGGTGTACCTGCATCGGTGGTCTCCTTTGCCAGCAATGCCACCCCTTCTGGGTCACTTTGTGCCCAAGACGGATCAGGGGGCTGGAGCACCCGCACACAGTTCAGGTGCCTGTCCAAAAGGCGGGCGCCATCCTGCTCGAACCACAAAGGTGCTCATAAGCTGCGTTAGAATGCGCACCCTTGAGTGAGGGAATGAAGTGCAAACATGAGACTTGCGTACCAGGATAAACTCGGTCAAGGGCACAGGCCGGAAGTGTGTGGTGAAGTATTTTGCCCCCAGCCAGTCAGCCACCTGCCGTGCAGCCAAGGGGAGCATGATCGCAGTGCCTGTGGGATGTGGGCCATCTGCTTTCTGGGCTGCAATCCGAGATATGGGTCTTTGTAAATACCTAATGCCATGCACATGCACATGTGTGTTATGCAGGTATTGCTGCTTACAGGGCTGCGCAGCTCAAGATAGAGGTGGCGTACCTCTTCAATGTTGCTCAATGTTGCACTCATGCCTGCACACAAGATAAGTAAGACACGAAACTCACAATGAGAATGAGCATGTGATACTGTGTATTTTTGCAAGAGAAGTGTGTGGTTCTCACTGTTTGTTAGAAAGGTGAGATGGATGTACATAGACATAAAAAAGTGAGGAGACATGTGGCCCACAAACATCCAAGATAAGGTGACTATAAGGTGGAAAGTATAAGCCAGTCACGTGCTTCTGTCTAATTTCCAACAATTCACGATTACAGTACCTATGATTTGCACACCCTCATGGACCTCTGGAAGATGATTGTCCAGATCTGCATGTTTTAAGAGTTAGGTGGAATATGACATATGGGAATATGAGGCAAAACCAGAAAGCAAATAAATGTCTTAAATATTGTTTGAGAATTGACATATGATTTGAGAAAGGATGGCTGGTGTCAGGTCTGTGAGCTATCAGTTACGAGGTTGACGTGTTAGACAATGCAGGTCACAAGTGAGAAGCCATCCACATTTTAGCTTCACGGCACTGATGCCAGAGTTTGACAGATGCGCTTTAGGTTGCATTGCATTGTGAGTGCTACTGAGTATTAAGATGTTAGTAGGATGTGCCATTAGCAAATGTAATCTTAAGTTAGTCCAACACCTGCCAAACATCATGAAGTGTCCTCCACTATTCAATGTGCAAAATAATGTGTGCTTGTTAGAGATAGCTATACAGGTGTGGATCACTAACCTTGAAGTGTGACAGTTGCTGTAGCAAAGCGAAGCTTGGTAAGCAGCAACTCTAACAAGTAGCCCCTGGGAAACCAGGCACTCACAAACATGCAAGAGTGGATACAGGCCCTGGCAGCGTGATAAAGGCATGATAGTGCTCTGCATTGAGGACATGCCAGGCAGACAAGCACTGCTTCTGGCTGAGAGTGCAAGCAGCATACCCCGAATGGTCAGAAGCTGGACAACAACAGCAGCAACAACAACAACAACAACAACAACAACAACAACAACAACAACAGCAACAACAACAG
>LFCJ01004451.1_pt1 | contig 10271 bp, 18 predicted proteins | sample 643141 | NCBI WGS metagenome assembly LFCJ01 (sample SAMN03766243, study PRJNA286221) | soda lake metagenome | biome: soda lake; feature: Kulunda steppe; material: water; isolation source: sample B1-Br-g2 brine of Lake Bitter-1 | place: Russia: Kulunda steppe | collected 2010-07 | reverse complement strand
TGCCTCTGGGTTTCAAGCCATTATTTGACTTACACACACACGCAAGCATGCACGTGTGCGCACGTATGTTGCTGCACACACTCGACAGGTGCCCAGCACGGTGAACCTGAGCATCAAGCCCCGCCTGCCCAGCGGCGACAAGCAGCCGGGCGTGTTCCCGATGGAGGTGCACCCCTGCCAGATGGTCATCCCTCCCCAGGAGTCGCGCTTCACCACGGTGAGACGAGCTGGCAGGCAGGCAGGCAAGTTGGAGGGGCAGAGGAGATGAGGGTTAAGGGGCTGTAAGGCAGGCAGGCAGGCAGGCAAGCGGGCGGTAAAGAGCCGAGAGGAGAGGAGCAAGGGAGGCGTTCAGCAGGCAGGCAAGGGTTCAGGCAGGTTGGTAGGCAGGTAGCTGGGCAGGCAAGGAGCAAGGGAGGGAGGGAGAGAGGGAGGGGAGCGGGAGAATTTCCAGCATGCAGCTGCAGCATGCACACACGCTGAATATGCGTATACAGTTTATGCAGGTGCACAGTGTTAGAGGCTATGCCTCTGTGCGTGTGTGTGTGTGTGTGTGTGTAGCCACGCAAGCCTCTGCATATACATTGGCCTGCAAGCTGCAAGCGTGGCGAAGCAGGCAATGCCCTCCTTGAACTCCCTCGTGACCGTGCATGCCATGTGCATGTGCCTACACGCAGGTGTACTTCACCCCACACGCACTGCAGCAGTATAGCGGTATGCTGGAGGCAGTGGTGGAGGGCGGCACGGATCCCAACACCCAAGCCTTCTCCTGCGAGGTGTGTATGTGTGCGTGCGTGTGCATGCATGCACGTGTGCATTCGTGTACGTGCGTGTGCGTGAAGAGACCATGCGTGCTTGTACGTGCGTGTAAGGCTTGCGTGCAGTGCATGCAGGAAATGCAAGTGAGCCGCGCCTGCTTTGTTTTGCCTGCACATGCCTGCATATCCAAGTGCACGCGCGCATATGAAACAGTGAGTGCACCCTTTGCCCCAATGTGAGCACATGGCTCTGTACACAGCCTGGTGTGTATAATGTACCGCCTTAGGTGCACACCTGCACCTCGTCATGCTTCCGAGCGCACATGCACTCGGCTTCCCAAGAACCCCATTATCTCTCCTTTCTTCCTCTCTCTCTCTCTATCTCTCTCTCTCTCTCTCTCACACACACACACACACACGCACACGCAAACGCACACAATGCTTCCTCTCTCATGCTGCTGCTGCTGCGCACGTCCACCACAGATCCGCGGAGAGGGTGTGCTGCCGTCGCTGGCGCTGCAGCAGCCCACGAGCTTCGACGCCAGCGGGCGCCCCTGCTTGAAGTATGGGCGCGTCAGCCGCACGCGCCCCTCCACACAACGCATCAACTTCAAGAACAACGGCCTCATTCCTGCGTCTGCGCGAATGGAGTGGGTGCCGCACCCTGCGTTCACGCTGCTGGATGGCCCGCAGGTGCGAGGCACACGCTGCGTTGCTGAGCTGCACTGTTGCACTGTTCTGTGCATGTGCATGTTGGTATTATTGTGTGCGTGCATAGGTCATGTGGTGTGCATGCCCGCCTTGCATGCAAGCCTTGGTTCCTGGAGGGTATGTGCACTCTGGTTGAGCTGCACAGCACTGCTCTGTGCTTTCCCTCACCCCCCTCCTGGACGCGCTGGGGCTTGCATGTACCTTGCCTGCACACAAGCCGCCGCAAGCACACTGCACACACGCCCCTGCAGCTGGCAGGCCCGCTGCGCACACCCCGCAGCAGCTAGCAGGCGCACTGCATGCATGCACGCCCACGAAGCTGGGCATGTGCCCCAGCCACGAGCTTTGAGTGCTGCTAAGGCACCTCCAGTACGAGCAAGCCAGTGCACTGCGCGCGTAACCCAAGCCGCAGGCCAGGCCCCCATGCACACCGCTGCGCATAAAGCGCTTCCTACTGCCATGTGGACGCATACCTCCAGCCACAAGCAAGGCTGTGCGCTGTTGTGCACTGCGCATGCACACGTCCCCCCCGCTTCCTTTTCTTCAGGGCTCCTTCACCGTCGAGCCCGGCAGGGCCATCACGTACACAGTGCGCTTTGCGCCCAGCGAGGACAGCGGCCCGCACACGCATGAGCTGCGGCTGCGCGTCGCGCACAACCCGTACGAGGACTACCGCGTGGCGCTGACGGGGGAAGGCTACCAGGTGGGGGGTTGGGTGGTGAGCTGGGCCTAGAGCGGGCGAGAAGCTCCGGGGGAACTGGGCAAAAGCAACGATGTGGGCCTCGTACGCAGCATAGAGGCGCTATACCTCCGAGGGTGAGCGCGTGGCTCTGCTTGGTGGGAGGCAAAGCCAGGTCCTCCACCTCTCTTCTGAGGCTTCTTTTGGAGGGAGGAGCGGGGGAAGGAGGGGTGTCCGGCGCTCGGTGCCAGCCTTGAGGCCGGCAGGGCGTGTAGGAGATGGGGTCTACAGTTGACTCTCAGAATGTGGGCGGCAGTTTGAGGGAGCTTGGGGGGAGTGTGCAGTGGGGAGGTGTGACCGGCTGGCCAGGAGAGAGCACACCCCACCCCCGTCAAAGGGTGTACTGCAGCCGAGTGTGTGCCTCAGCTGCCAGGGCTGCCTGACTGAGGCCCCAGCGTCTGTAAAGTCGATTCATGCGCACACATGCGCTCGGTTATGTGCGCAGGAGGATGTCGCATTTGAGGGCCTGCCGGACGACACCAAGGCCGACGAGCTGCGGCTGCCGGATGGGCCACTGGGGGTGCCTCGCACCGCCATGTTCACGCTGAGGAACCAGGTATGCGCATGTGTGTGTGCGTCCATTATGTACGTGTGTGCGTGTGTGTGTATGTGTGTGTGCAATTGCGTGCGCGTCCTTGTGTGTGCACATACATGGGTGTGCTCTTTGCATATGACATGTCTCGCGTGTTTGAGAACACACGTGTGTGTGTATGCATGTGTTTGGGCAAAATAGTGATAAAGAGGGGCCGTGGGCTGTCTTGTGGGTGGGTTTGAGGCGTGCGCACTGATGGCTCACTCGAGCCTGTGGCTTTGCGGCCTGTTAGCGTGTGGCCAACTGACGTCTCCGGCCTGTAGGCGCGCGGCAGGAAATATGGCACACAGATCAGGCCGCACACCTTGATGCTCCTCATACCCACCTGCACTCCCTGCCCCACCTCGATCCCCATCGTGCGCACATGTGCACGCGCACGCCTCAACATTCCAACGCCCACACGCATGCCCATGCTGGGAAACGCTGGTTCTACGCGCGCGCAGTCCGCCTCCAAGCACTTTCGCTTCCGCTGGCCCACCACCCACCCCAACCTCACCTTCTCACCCTGCGTGGGCCACCTGCACGCTGGCCGCTCCACGGACGTCAGCCTCACCTTTAGCGCAGACGCGCCTACCAAGCTCAGCCCCGCCACCGTCAAGCTCGCGCTGGCCGCAATCACATACAACCCGCCGCCGGGTGCGCCGCCGGGTGCTCCGCCCCAGGTGAGGGCCTGCACATGCAGTTGCCACTGGAAAGGTGGCAGCGCACGCGTGCATGAGTTGGCGAATATGCACAAGTGCACATGCAGGCATGCCGGGTGCATGCATAGATTCGCACACACGCATGCACAAACGCTCACCCCTGCACACATACAAACGCACATACGCGCTCGCGTGCACACGAACTGGTGCACACGCGCACACACAGACACACACACACACATGCGCGCTTGTGCACGCAGGAGCCCATCCTGTGGGATGACCGCAGCGTGGTGTTGGAGTACGGCCCGCGCCCAGTAGCACCCGCAGAGCCGGCCAAGGTGCCCAAGGGCAAAGGCGATAAAGCTGCCACCGCCGCCGCCGCCGCCTCTGCTGCAGCATGTGAGGACCCTGCGGTGTACTTCCACCATCATCATTGCCCTCATCATCTTGCAATATCATTAACCTCATCACCATCACTATTAACAATCGTGATCACCATCATCGCTATCACCACGCAGGATGCGCAGCACTTAGCCCCTTGACCCCTGCTCTTGCTGGCTCTTGCTGAACCGGCACTGCATGCGCCCAAGTAGCCCGCAGTACTCACCCTGCTTCATGCGTGCTGCACTCGCCTGCCACGCTCAACAATCACACACACAACACACACAACACACACACAGTTACAATGTGCACCCAGCAAGACGCGTGCGCACCAAACAATGCATACACGTGGGATGGAGGACGAGCTAGGCCCCTGTCGCAACCCAGACAGGCACAGCCTCAGCTCTAAACCTCTGAATCCATGTAAGACCTGTAAGCCTTTTTTTCCAACCACTCTCAAGCAGCCACCAAAAGGCCCCCTTGCTCCCCACCCAAATGCCCAGCACCCCCCCATCCTGCAGGAGGGTGGCGGCTGTGCTCCTGCCGTGATATGGCTGGCTGTGGATCCCCAACCTGCACGCGTGCTCATGCGCATGTGCGCGCATGAATGCCCGCGCGGCAGCATGCCACATGCCTGTGGTGTGCACCCACCAGTGCTCACGTGGGCAGCTGCACGCCTGTGCCTGTGCCTGTGCCTGCAGCAGCTGCAGCCGCTGCCGCGGCTCCCCAGGACCCCTCCCAGCCATGGTCGCGCCCGGAGCCCGAGCCTGCCGTGACCGAGGTCCCAGGGAGCGCGCGAGAGCTGCCGCTGCAGGTGCGCACGGCTCCTCTGCCGCATGTGCGCGCTTGCACACCCCCGTCCTCAAGTGCACGCAAACACGCGCATGCGCACGTGCTGCGTTCAGCTGCAGCCACCACCGCAGGGTAAGGCATGGCATGGCATACGCTGCACGTGGGAAGGCACTGGCCCCTGCATCTGGGCCCCTGGCGCGCCCACGCAGCGGGCAGCAACAGCTGCAGCATGCTGTAGCAGGCTGCCTGACGGGGACATATATCAAGTGCACATCCATCGAGTGCACCACTGCGGCCGGCCGTGGCACACAACATGATATGGTGCTGGTGGTGATGATTGTTGTGGTGGTGATGGTGGTGCACCCTGTGATGCAGCGGCAGACACCCCCCTAAACCCCCCCCTGTTTCCCCCTAGCGCGTGCTACAAGGGCTTGTCTTCACTGCCACCCCCACCTTGTGCTAACCGGATCGTTCGTTCGCAGGTGTATGCTGTGGCTGACAACGTCAAGTACGAGTGCGGCGCGGCGGCAGAGGGCATTGTTTTCCGCCCCACCATGATGTTCCAGACGCGCGTGTACTCCTTTCCCCTCACCAACTTGTCCACCGCACGCCTGGACTTCAAGTTCCAGGTCCTCTCGGCCGCAGGCACGCAGGTGAGGGAAGACGCATGCATGCACACAGGCGCACACACACGTGCGTGCGCGCACACATAGGCACTTAGGCATGCGCCTGGGACGTGTCTTTGCGTGGTGGTTGCCTTCATGCAATGCGCGCAGCTGCAGCAGTGCTGCCCAGCTGTTTGTGTACAGTCGCTGGCACAGACCAAGGGCACAAGCTCTGAAGGTAGGGGCCCATCTGACACTGTCGCCCCAGCATCACACGTACCAATACCTTTGGCGGTCCGCCTGAGTGGACATGTGTGTATGTGTGCGCATGCACACACTCGTACATGCACATGCACACACATGCACACGCACATGCCCACGCACATGTACACACATGCACGCACATGCACACACACGCAAGCGTGCGCGCTCCCGCCCCTGCGGACATCCTCGCGCATGCATGTGTACACACGCGCACACACACACACAGGTGGACAACAGCGGCCTGTACACTGTCAGCCCCCAGGGCGGTGTTGTGGAGGGCAAGTCCTCCACCACTATCACTGTGCGCTTCTCGCCTATGGAGGTCCAGGACTGCACAAGGTGAGAGGGGCTGCCTGCGCTGTGACAGGCGCAGCAGGCGCTGCCACCAGTGCGGCTGTGGCAGGGGCTGCTGCTGCGCATGCAGGCGCTGCCACAGCACGGCTGGTATGTTGTGTACAGCAGGTGCAGCAGGAGCTGTCTTGGCCGTCCAGTGAGGCAAGGCGTGTGCCCGCGCAGACACACACACACACAACATACACAGCACTGCTGGACACACCCGTCCCCCCGACCCGCGTCTGTGCAGGCTGCTGGTGTGCGACATCCCGCACCTGGACGCCAGCTGCGCGCCGCTGACGCGCGCGCTGAGCGGTACGGTGCTGCGGCCGTGGGCGCACTTTGAGCTGCCGGACAACGACTACATCGCGGGCGGGCGGAGGGACCCTATGATGCCAGGCCCCAGCGGCGTGGTGGAGCCGCTGGACCCGCTCACCAAGGTTCGCTGTGGGAGGGGGTGGGCGTGAATGTGTGTGTATGTGTGCGCCTTTGGTGTGTGTGTGTGTGTCACACAGTATGAGTGGTTGTGTGGGTGAGTGCGTGTGCGCACCTGCCCGGTCCTTGCCTGCATGCAGGCCTACACGCCCCCGCCTTCCCTGCCTGCACCTGCACCTGCTGAGAAGCCGCGCGTGCACATGGCTGCATGTCTGTGTGCGCGCGCGCAGGTCCTGGAGATCGAGTCCCTGGGCGTCCGCCTGCGCAACCTCAAGCGCTTCATGGTGCTCAACCCCACCGGCATTGGGTAAGTGCATGCAAGCACGCAGGCAGCTTTCCGTGGCGCAGCGCTCGCTGGCCTGCACGCATGTGTGTGCGTGCACATGGGTGCACATGCTCACAGGCGTGCTCAATCACACTCATGCACATGCGCACACACATACATTCGCACACGTACACACAGAAGCACAAATGGTTGATCGTGTGTGCGTGGGACAGGTACGAGTTCCATTGGGAGCCCAATGGCGCCGTGTCGTCCTCCCCCCACGCGCCCATCAAGTGCATCACCCGCCAGGGCATCATTGGCCCCGGCCGCCAGTTTGAGATGGTGTTTGAGTACACGCCCCAAGCAGACGCGCTGGTGGAGACTTTCTGGGTGAGCAGCGCGCGCACATGTGCGGTGGAGCAGCCGCGTGTGGTTTGCTTCAGGGAGACGTGGGGTGTGAAGGAGGTGCAGCGCTTGCCCTCTGTGTTGCAGCGTTTTTCAATCCAGGGATGCGGTGCTGGCTGACGGTGGAGAACGCACCCTGTAGGGGGCGCTCACAACACAGGCAAACGGCACCCAGTGGGTGGGTGTGCATGCATGCATGTTTTCATGTGAGCATGTGTGAGCATGTGCTAGTGATGGATCGTGGGAGTAATGCTGTGGGAGGTGTCCAGGTGTGATGCTTACGGAAGGGATGGTAGATGGAGTGTGGAAGGCCTGCCAATCCTCGCAGCCACGCCGCAGCAGGTCCTCCCTTTTGCTTTGTGTGCCAAACGCAGACACAGCTGTGCGTGCATGCAGACATGCAGGCAAGCATTCACACCCACCTGCCTGCGCACTGAGCATGTGTGTTTGTGTGTGTGTTTATGTTCGCGGTCACATGCGCAGACGTTCCGCATCCCTGAGCAATCCATCCACGTGCCCTTCCTGCTGGTGGGCCATGTCACCGAGCCGCGCGTGTACTTTGACCGCCCTGCGGCAAACTTTGGCAAGTGCCTGGTGGGCGGCGCGCGCGGCCACGTGCTGCTCAGCATCATCAACGCGGAGGCCATGCCTTTTACGGTGCGTGGACGCGCACGTGCGCGTGCCTGCGTGTGTGCTTGCTCTGTGCGTGCATATCTGTATACGTGTGTGCGCGTATGCGTGCATGCCGCTGCTGCTGCCCTTCTCCTGCTGATGCTGTTGCTGCCACTGCTGCTTCACCCCCTCCCCTGCCACAGCACAACCCTTGCAGCCATTGAGGCGCATCCGCAGACCTGCGTCTCCTGCCCACTTTCTTTTGAGACGTTTAAGTTTGTCACCACACAATTTGCGCCGGATAAGCGGTCGAACGTGGCCGCGCCCGAGCCAGATGGCGCTGACCTGCGCCTCCTTCCTGATCCCCCTGCTACGCAGTTTGCGCTGGACAAGTCGTCGTACGAGGCCACGCCCGAGCAGATGGCTCTGACCGGCGGCCGCCCGGTGGTGGACTTCCGTCCCAGCAGCGGCACTGTGCCCCCACAAGGCAGCCTCAGCGTGGAGGGGCTGTTCTCGCCGTACGCGGAGCAGGCGTACAACTACAACGTGATGTGCAAGGTGCGCGTGGCAGGGCGGTGGGGCGAGGCGGCTTGGGCGTGGCTGGGCGCAAGGCACGCCGTGCAGGCAATCTCTTGTGAAAGATAACAGTGCGTGTGACTGCTTTGTTTGATGCGTGTTTGTGTGTGTGCATGCGTGTGCGTGTGTATATATCTTTGTGTTTGGCAGTGGGCGTGGGCATGGGCATGCACCCCACCAGTGCTGCACGCCTTACATGCCGCTCCTTGCCCGCCCAATGCATGCCAGCCGGCCCACGCCCCCGCAGTCGCAGTCCAACACCACGGCTGGAGAAGGTGTCGCAGACAGCTGCCGCCCGAGCAGTGTGTGAGCTGCGTGTTAAAAGGAAAATCACGTGACTCAGTAGGTTGTGGGGGCTGCTGCCGCCCATGGTTGCGTGCGCGCAGGTCTCCAACAAGCCATCCAAGCTCTCTCTGAACGTGAAGGGCGAGGGCTACGTCATCCACGAGCTGCTGCAGCTGGAGGGCGCGGACGGCCATGCCACACCCCTGGCGCACGGCGCACAGGTTGTCAACCCGGTCGACTTCGGGCAGGTGGGCCGGCAGGGGGGCAGTGCAGGCTGGCTGGACGATGCGCAGCAGCATGTGAGGGTGTGGGTGTTGCTGCCTGGATCCATGCCCCTCCCCTCACTGAAAATTCGGCAAAAACTGCCAAAGCCCTCAACAAACGCGTGCATAGGCAGCGGCGTGGCAGCCCAGGCCCTGCAGCTCCCATGCCCCTTGCGCGGCACCGCCTGCTCCGGCACGCGCCTGCATAACACTCCAGCGCCACGCTGCTGGCTACTTGCCCCGACAACCACACAGCTTGTTTAAAAGTGCCAGCATGCTCTGCGCGCTGCAGGTGGCTGTGTATGTGGGCTTGAATGGGATCATGAGTGTGTGATGATGAATGCACTCCGCGCCGCAGGTGATCGTGAACGAGCGTGCGGTGCGCGCCATTGCCGTCATCAACACCGGCTCCTTGGCCTTTGACTTTGAGTGGGACGCCGGCCTCAACCCCCGCGTGGCGGTGCGTGTGTGCACCCCTATGCTTCTCACCCCTTGGCGGGGAGGCGTGATCACATGCACACAAGGTTGAGTGCATGTGCGCAAGCACCTGCACGCACTGATACGACCCCATGCACCTCTTTCCTTCATCCTTGTGTTTCCTTCACTTGTATAATGCTATCACACTCAGTGCCTTAGAAGCCGCAAACAAACTGTCAGTGCGCTGCTGCTGCATGCTCTTGCCTTGCCCACGGCGCTGCACTCCAGCTCCGCCGCTGCAACTGCGCCTGTGGCCCTACTTCAGGAGCAGGGACCCCATCATGGTCCGCTGCTGGTTCCGGCAGCTGCTTGCACGCGCCCCACACTTGCTGACTTATGCATGGTATAGTGCTTGCTTGCATGTGTGTATGTGCTTGCTTGCATGTGTGTATGTGCTTGCTCACACGTGCTTGCATGTGTGTGGTGTGTGTGCATTCATGCTTGCGTGTGTGTTTGTGTGCCTGCCTGCCTGCCTGCCTGCCAGTCGCTGTGCTCCTCCTGCACACGCTGGGGACTGCAACCCGGCCTGGGCACTCAATCAGTCAGAGGGCTGCAGTGCCTGGCCGGCTCGTGCCGCGTGCCCGTCGCAGGAGCCCCTTGCCTGCGGCTGGCTGGTGTGTGCCTCATCAGATGAGCCTGCGGCAGCCTGACAGCAAGGCAGGACCGAGTGTGTCTGTGACCGTTTGTGGCTGTGACCATTTGTGTCTGCCACCGCTGCGCTGTGTGGCCCCGCAGGTGAGCCCTGAGAGGGGAACGGTGGCCAAGGGCGAGCGGCTGGTGGTGGAGGTCAGCTACCACCCGCACAGCGCGGACCGCCTGCACAACTACCCCATCACCTGCCAGGTGCGCCCAGCCTGCCTGCGTGCCTGCCTGGTCTGGGCACGTGGCATATGGCATAAGGGCACAAGGGGAGCCAGGCAAGCCTTAGCTGCGTGCATGCGCTGCTTGACCTATAGCAGTGGGTGCGTAAGGTCCCTCTCCCTTTGGTCCCCGCCTCCCTCGCCCGTCCTCTGTCGTAGACTCACCACAGAGTGAAGCCCCTTGCTGCCCTCCTCACTTCTCGGATTCACCCCCCCTCCCCCTCCCCTGCTCACTCAGTCTGCTGCCCTGCCCCCGGACGCACAGAGCCACTTCATCCCC
>LFCJ01004450.1_pt1 | contig 10272 bp, 15 predicted proteins | sample 643141 | NCBI WGS metagenome assembly LFCJ01 (sample SAMN03766243, study PRJNA286221) | soda lake metagenome | biome: soda lake; feature: Kulunda steppe; material: water; isolation source: sample B1-Br-g2 brine of Lake Bitter-1 | place: Russia: Kulunda steppe | collected 2010-07 | reverse complement strand
GGGGGAAAGGGCCTGAGGGCATCCGGGGCGGGGAAGGAGAGGGTCTGAGGGCACTCAGGGCGGGGGGGAATGACAACCGAGTGTTTGGAGCTGGCTAGCCGTTGCCTGGAGCGCAGACCCCACGGGCAGCTGCGCTCAAGGGTTCAAGTGGCCTGGTTGGTCATGCCTGGACTCCGCAGCAGGCGCGCCCTTTTTTGTGCATTTTTGCAACCAAAAACCACATGCACCTGCCCGTGTGTCTGCATGTGTACCTATGTGCGCACCTGTGTCTGCATGTGTGCCCATGTGTCTGCATGTGTGCCTGCGCATGTGTCTGCATGTGTGCCTGCCCATGTGTCTGCATGTGTGCCCATGTGTCTGAATGTGTGCCTGCCCATGTGTCTGCGCGTGTGCCCGTGTGCGCAGGCGTGGGGCGCCCTCGGGGACCGCACAGAAGACCCGCTTGTGTTTGGCATCATCTTTGGCCTGGTGGCAGGCATGATGGTGGCGGTGTGCCTCATGGAAATTCTGCCCACTGCTTTCAAGTGAGTGCAAGGCCGTGCCTCCCCCCCCCCCGGGGTCGTGCAACGCGCGTGGCAACATGCATGTGCACTCGCATGCACGCAGTGCTTGCATGCAGCTGTGCATGAGGCCTGCGTGCATCAGGGCTTGCGTATGTTTGGGGCTGGGCTTGGTCAAGACCAGGCGCGCGCACAGGACACTGCCGTGTGTGCCTCTGGGCGCTGTGGGACATACGTGCGTGGGATGCGAGCAGAGTCTTGTGGGGTCTGTTAGTGAGAGGCACATCAGCAAGTGCCCCTGGGCTGCGCAGTGCCATGAGCATGCAAGCGTATGCTGGAGGGGCAATCACAGAGCTGCCCAGGTCAGGCGGAGCAAGGCAGGCAATCAGGCGCATGCCCGTTTTGTCGCCATCTGTTTGGTCACATCCAGAGGCGTGGATCAGAGGGAGATTAGCCATGAGGCTGCCTGCTCGCCGAGTGCGCTGGAGTCTTACACCCATGCGTGAGGCGCTAGCTCTTGATGCCACAAACACTATCGCGTGCGTGCATATGCAGCTACGACCCTGAAGACAAGTGGGTGACAAAGGATGCCACAAACACTGTCGCGTGCGTGCATATGCAGCTACGACCCTGAAGACAAGTGGGTGACGAAGGGCATCGTGCTGGGCCTGCTCATCATGGCCGCTGGTATCATCGCGTTCTGATACGCGCACCACACAGCCCGCCCGCGCTGCTGGTGCGCACGCGCGCACGCATGCACCAAGGTGTACATGCCTGTGCGCCCCCCCCAACGCAGCCTCTGCACAGCCTTGTGTCGCTGGGACGGGGCGACCCCTCCGTTGCAGCCCTGTAGGGCCTCAGCAAAAGCCGTTCAGGCGCTGAGCAGGCATATGAAGCCACCAGAGGTCCTGTTGGTGCGCGCGGATGGTGCGCGAGGATGGGGGTGCCCTTTGTTGGCGATCCCGACTCGGCTGGCGTGTGCAGCCCGCGCATGTGTGTGTGTGTATGTGTGTGTGTGTGCGTGTGTGTGTGTGTGCGCGTGTGCAGATGTTCTCTGAGCCTCAGGGAACCCAGGGTGATCTTTTCCTTGGCCCAGCTAGTCGTGCAGCACACGTTTGTTCCCCCCGTGAGCCGTAGGAGCCCACAACCTCGATCACCAAATTAAGTCGGATTGTTTGTACATGGTGTGTATATAGCAGTGATGAGCAGTGTGCTGGAGTACTTAGGCTGCCGTAGTCGGGTGTGCAGAGACACGTGCATGGCTGCATGCTGTATCGGATGAGCTTGTTCAGGCAAGTCTTCTTTGTGCTCCTATGCATTGCCAGGAAGGAAAAGAAGACTGCGCTAGCAGGGATTACCCTGGTGGCATGCATGTAGGGGGAGTATGTACCTGGTGCTTCATGCCATTGCCAGACGTTTATGAATCCAATTCATCCTGCTCAGAATGCTCATTCCCCAACTAGACTGCAGCTTCCAGTGACCATTTCATTTTCCTTCTACAGATACGACCATGTTATCTCGAACCCACATAGGTTAAAGCTGTGCTCGCCGTGCATGTGGTGATGCAGACATATAAGGGACGGTGGTGAACCATGCCAGCTAGAGTCAGGCACGCACACTTAGACTGCATTTCCCTGCACAATACAGCATCGCAGTTCAAAGTGAATTGGTGGAAAGGAGCAGTTTGAATAGATTTGCATGGCTGGATTGCCTGAGTGGACTTCATAAGCCAGACTTGATCGTTATTGCAGGCAGTCTGATTCTGTTCATAAGAGTTTTCATTAATTGAATTCATTTGACCAAGGTGTCGATGCTCGAGTAGTGGAATTGTAAGATTGTTGGACAGACATTACACTGGGCTGAGATCTGAACCTTTAAATGGGCCCATTTTGGTACAATCACCACACAAAACAACTTGTTTTGTGTGTTGAAGTCTTGAAGGTTACAAGAATAAGGCCTCAGTCAAGTAGTTCGACTGTTGGCCTGCTTTAAGAAACAGTTAAGGAGGTTCGTGAGCAAGTCCAAAAAACAAGGACAGCCTCAAGAAATGCGAGAACAGCTGAGCAACACCATAAGACTGCCCAACAGTAAGGTGTATTTCAGGTCTAAAGAAAATCATTGATAGTGCTCAGAAGTTGTAACATCAGTACGTTCAACAGGGAGCAGTAAACATAGGCGTGCACATTGGGAGATGTTTGTGAACCCTGCCCTGACAGTCACTCTGCGCACTGCCTACAGCGAAAGGTAAACGTAGCTGGGCACCAGTGAAACACCACAGGCACAGCCATGGCTAACGGCCTGCTGAGTCGTCCCACCAGCACACTACGGCCAACTACAGGCTAAGCCCATCCCAGCCCACTGTGTGTGGACTAACAGACACACACAGAATATGCACCAAGGCGGGCAAGTACTCTCAGACATAGGCTGTTAGAGCCTTTGTGATCAAAAACGCTCTGGTCCACCAGAGGCTACTACAACCTTGCTCTAGAGTGGGATGAATGAGATCTCATTCATCCCAGCGTTGAAGCGCTCTCGAGAAACAATGGCAAAACTCAGAATCTTGGGCAGCCTTCTTCAACTCCTTGGCTTTTGCCCGCTTATACAATAGCATTGCCTGGGGGTGAGAGGAAAGGGCAAGGGAGGCAGCACACCATGATAACAGCGGAGCGGTGAACACCCGTTCTTGTGGCAAAAGATAGTTGAGGTACAGTGGGTTTAAACCCAGGACGCTGCCAGCTCGACAAAAAAATATCCACAGTCTCAGAAAGAAAAAGGAATGATTTGTATGTCTGCCAAGAGGAACAATATCACATCCTCAGCTCCAATGTTGTCAAAATAAAAAGCGCCTGTGTCTCCAATGTAAGTCCTACCAGTAAAATCAGCAAATTGTTCTGCGGAACTCCTCAAATAGCACATTTCTAAGCAAGGGCATAAAAAGGACATGCTTTTCATCCTGGACATCATGCAAGTCACATTTGTCACAGAGCCTATTGTGGATTTGCCAACAACCGGTTTCTCTCAGGGTATGGGCACGCGAACGAAAACAAGCAATGTTCCAAAGCACATGTCTACTGAGTTCCAGCTCCAGGTACCTAGGCAACAAATGGGAAGGGCCCCGTACATTGCTTGGTTTGAGAGGCAAGGCCATCCATGCATGATAAGTAGCCAGTTTTTGAGCGTGTGTCCTAGGATCTGCACCCTCCAACTCCCTCCATACCGCACGCAAGCGCTCAGGCAAATCCACCACACAGTCTTGTATCGGAAGGGGAGTTGCAGCCTTAATGCAATTGGCATATGTATCTGCCACACGTAGACCCACACATGCCTCTATGAACTCCGCAGTCTAACACTTTCTGTAAGAAGCACCTAGAGCAATATCTGCATGCACAGTCTTTGTGAGCAAGCCACTAAGTAGAGAGCTGAAAAGCTTGGCAGCAGCGCGGAACCAATAAAACTGCAAAGGCTGCACACTCTCGCAACACAGCCCAGTTGGGCGTGGACCTTTTCACACCAAGCACACCTTTCAGAAAGCAAAGATGCGCAGTTTGAAGGGGGCTGTCAAACTCACTGCCCTGCTTCATGAACCGTGTTCCCCAGATCTGGCAAGCATACATACTGGCGGGGATAGAGTAACATTTAGCCAACCAAAGGAGAGCAGTGGCCTGTCATTCAAATGATGCTCTCGCGCAAATGACCTAATTCTGTGACAACCAGCCATGAAAAGACCGATAAAGGAAAAAAGAATAACTACGCCAGCAAGGTAACCCTTTTTTGCGTGAATTAAGGAAGAAGTTTACATCTGGTGCAAGCACCAGGCATACCTCCACCAAGCACATGTTCAGCAGATTTGGCAATGTTATGTGTCCTGTAGAAAACCATGCCTAGGTAATTGAATGAATCCTTGCTGGTTAGCGAAGCACCCCCCCCCCCACTGAAAGCGGGGACGTTGAAGCCATGAGAGTTAAAATGGACAAATTCAGACTTAGCGGTATTGATGGTTAACCCTTTCCTCCTGGCATACCCGTCCAAACGATTGAGCATGGTTTGCAGTTGGTTTGGCCTCTTTGCAGTTAGGCACGTCATCTGCATAAAGCATATGGGTCACCCGTACAGTGCTAGAGCCAGCGATTGCTCCTTCTACACCCTCTGCAATGAGGTCAATATCATAAATATTAAGTGAAAAAAGCAGACACAGCCGTTGTGAAAAAATACCGGTTTGTAATGAGCACATTGACAACTGTTACTACCAGATATGCTCTCGAGAAAATTCATGCGACCTCTCATTGCCAAGGTCAGGAATGGGGTAATGCCAGTCATCCTCCTGATCCCCATTGACTTCATTGGTTTCTGTTTTGCTGGGAAGGGGTCATACGGTGCCTAGGCCCCAGGTGGCCCCTCATCCTTAATTGATGTATGGTAGACCTTCACTACCTGCGTAGTTTTCCTTTTCTTTTCTTTTCTATTTCTAGGTCTGGACTTACCAAACCCTAGTAGGGTTAGGATTTAGGGTTGTCTCTCCCAATAACCTTAAATGACCTTCTAGACCTGCTAGATTTTCAAGATTCAGGTTATTTAGCAGGATGTACACCTCGTTGAACTCAAGCATTGTAATCTAGAAAGCTTGGCCTAGATTGGTCTAAGGTAAAAAAGATTACTTATGACCTCAGCACTCGTTCAATTTGATACGCGACAAAAACCACGAGTTAAATAAAAGGTTGAAAGATAATATAGACAGAGCCACGCTTCTCTTCAGAGCCCTCGTGACTCCCGCTAACGATCCTCTCCCTATTTTGATGGTAGGGGTTTTCCTGGTTTAAACCAATTTTGTCTGCTGCTTGCACCAGATGTAAACCTCTTCCTTGATTCACGCAAACAGGGGTTTCCCTCTTGGCAAATTCAAAGAAGAAAAGAAGAACTACGCAGACAATGAAAGCACTCCCTAGATCAATTAAGGGAAAGGAAACACATTGGCTCGAAGCCTCTACCAGGGGAAAAAGAAGAACTGTGAGAATCTGGAGGGTGACAAGCCGTCCCCTGCCTCAGACCAAGATCTTGAGATCAACTGATTTTTTCAAGAGCACGTCTATGTTGTCAGTTTATGTGCATAAAGTCACTGAGTGAGCATGTAACTTACAAGCAGTATCATGGGCATTAAGCACTGAGTGAGCATGTAACTTAAGAGCAGTATTATGGGCTTCCTGAGTATCAAGGTCGAGCTCTTTAAGATGATTTGAAGTATGGGAGGTATGAGGAGAGCCTCCCATACCAAGAAGGATGGTGGTAAGAATAACTTACTTGGCCCTCAAGCGCTTGCAAAAAATCTCGTACTGTTTTCTAGAGGCCTCCAATGGGTCCAGACCGTGAGTCTGCACAGTACTTCACCTCTACAAGGTGTATTTCCCTCTTGCTGACATTGAGCTCATGAGCTATGCGTACATCTCCACTAGTTTGTCTTGGGCGTGACAACCGGCTGTGCAAATGAGGAGTGATAAGCAATCGGAATTTATAATAGGTAAGAGGGATTGAATACAATGGCATCAGGGTGACTAGAGGTGAGTTTATCTCTGGCAGATAAATGAGCATCAAAAAGCCAGCTGGGTGGTGTCCTATTATTAAGTATGCTCAAGAATTTGAAGGTTTTCCTTGAGCCAAACAGTAAGTGCTGCCAGCATCCAAATGAACCAAACATCCTGCCAGAGAGCCTTTGCCAATGGCTTTCATGATGAGCCAGCAGGCAACATTATGGCATTCAGTGATCATACCCAAAATGATTGTAAGTTGACACTGAGAGAATATGTTGAGCACTATCTGCTTGCTAATAGAGTGGACGCTGAAGGCTGGTGGACTTTAAAGCAGTGCATGTTCATTAAAAAGGGTGCCTGTGCGGAAGTGGAAGACAGTGCGCTTCATTTGGAGAGTAAGTTTGGACATGCTCCAAAAAGCGCCGCTTTTGGAACGGCGTTGCTTATGCTTTTGTAGACGTGTGAGAGCAGACACTGGTGATAAGAGTAGTATCCTGTTTTTGAGTTGGCATAACCCAGTTTATGGTTTGAGTGCATGTGGGATTTTAAAGCGGTTTGGATATTTGGAAGATGAGTCAATCCAGGGCCATGTTGGGGAGAATCAGTGCCAGATCCCTGCTGATTAACGTCTTTAACAGCCAGCCAGCTAATACAAGAGAAGTGATTGCCACCAGGGCATGCGGTGCGGATAGTTGTTCCAGCTGGGAGATTATTTCTGTGGCAGGCTGAGTATTTTGCCATGGTATTTTGCAAAGGCGTCTGCACATTCATTTCCGGCAATTTTAACATGAGGTTATACTTTATATTTTAGATGTGGAATTGAGAAATAAGTATTTATGAGTTCTGAGGATTTCTCCTTGGACATGGTGATTTTGCTTCTATAGGTACGACAATTTGATGGAGTGAGGTGAGGTTGTCTGTGGCAAGATGAATATGATCGTGTGTAATAGCAGCAGCTATAGCTGCTAGTTCTGCTCTCTCTATGGTGTTGGTTATACCAGCACCATTTGGTTCAACCAAGTTAAAGTAACCCGAGCTGGGTTGGTAGACACCTGCCCCAATAATTGTTTTGCCTCCTTGGATATGACAGCTACCATCCATGTTGGTCCAGGATTTCCAGTCAGTAACTTGAAGTGTGAGTCTGGGTTTGGAATGATGAGAAAGGGTGGCCACTTCACCCAAAGCAAGTCTGTGGGAGCACTTGCTAGATTGCATGTTGTCTGAGTGAAGTGCCTCAAATTTCTTGAGACCAAGCGCTGTCTCAGCATGCCTAGCATTACATATGGGGATGTTAGCAATATTATTGAGGTGCCAATTAGCTTCAGGAATGTCACAAGCAAGATTTTGCAGCCATGTAGGATTGTGACTGGTCGGGTGGAGCCGCACAGTAGTGTTCCAGACTGCTATAATATGAAGATTCCAAGAGGCCTGGGGTAGGGGAGTCTCTTGACTAATCCAGGATTGAGGGGAAGCATAGGCGATCTCATTAGCTGGGATTGTTCCAAGTTTATAACACACGAGGGGTTAGGCTGTCAAGAGACTTGAGTGAGGGTTGGTGATCATGGATCCTTCCCAAGACGGTAGGAACATGGAAGTGGCAATTACCTCAGTACTGATTAGATGGCATGCCTAAGGCTAAGATTCATGGTATGGTCGTTAAAGATGAGATGGCACACTGAGAAACCATTGAATTGGGGCGAGAGGGAGTCGAGGTGGGCATTAAACAGTGCATCTCAGTGTCTGCATTCCAACAATGGGGGTAGCCTCTAGCTAAGTAGGGTTGAAGCAGAGAGGCAATTTTTTCTTGAGTTACAAGAGTCCATTTTTGGAGGGCAGTTTGTACATGAATTGGCAGTCTGCCAATTCATGCTTGGGCTCGTAGCTATCAAGTCAGAATCTTCGATCTTCTTGCCGTGGAATTTCCTTCCTAGCTTTGTTTTCCTATTAAGCAGCAGCAAGCAATCCTAGAAGCTCAGAAGAAAAACTCTTAGGTGCAGGTGTTACGTTGTTATGGAGACCTTTAAGCTTGGCTTCATGAAAAGCTGTATGAAGGATGTTGAGGCGCGCTGGTGCCAGCATGCCCTGGCATTTTCCATCTGAGCTGTAGACACAAGCTTCTCTTGATGAGTAGCTTTCTGGAAAAATTAGAGGTGGAGGATTTGAGTTGAGGAAGTGGTGCTCAGTGGTAGGTTTTGGCTTGTACTTACTAAGTAGAAAGACCTTGTTAGTAACAAGGTCTACATTACGGTTTCAGAAATCTTAGCCCTCAGTGGATTGTATGTCCTCTTGTGGATATAAAATGAATATTATAATTGTTATAATTGGGTTGCTTTGTCTCTTAGGTCGGTGACTGTTGATGGACCGCCTTTTGCTGTACCAAGGTATCTGCATCTGGATTTGGGCAAGCAAACACAGCGCAACGTGGCACCTTTCAGGTTACATTCCCATGCGTTAAGTGTTGAGACGAGAAGCTGGGAAAATCATGATGGTACCTGAGATAAGTGTGGCTTGCAGGCAATTCAAGACAAAGAACACGCTCTTTTCCTGTGTCCTTGAATGCAAATGTGTTCGTTGAGGCTTCAATTTGCAGACTTATTTCATGATTAACCACTGGCACACAAAATTACTGTCAATCAGACTGGAGCTTTTCATTTCTCCCAAGCTTGTTCTGAGGATGTCTTCAATTTTTTCCAGAAACAAACTAATGATTCCTATCGTTCTATCTCAGAGCTTATGGATGTTTTCTGTATGGCTGGTGTTCACCAGCAACCTGAACAGTCAAACTACCTGGCTGAAGATCAAACTCAAACTTGTTAACTTGTAAACTTGTATGCCTTCTTGTGGATTCAAACTTACTCTGAACGCATTTCAATTCAACATGCAACAAGAATACTAGAAGAAGGCAGAAACAAGTCCTGAAGAAGCTTGTGGCCCATTCTAGAATTAATTACTCGTGCAGAGGTAGCAGCGGCGTTTTGCATGTCTGCGGGTTGTTCGCACTGCACCAAAATCCATCTCTGCTGGCAACTATTGTCACGCCAGATTTATGCAGTGCCGGATTTATGCTACATAGTGACCCGGAGGTTGGTTGAGTCAGTTGGAGGATGTTATGGCCATGCTGCGAGTCTAGTTTGGATGCAGCAGTCTCTCGTTGTGACACCATCATGCTATTGCGCACCCTTTTTTCACTCCTGGGTCGCGGCCGGTCGGGCATCGATATCAGGGGCGTATCCAGGCATAATGACCCAACAAACTTCCCAACCAATTACCGATCATAGGTATGCCCATACCATGCTCAGCACGGTCACCTTAGACGCAGCATTGCAGGAGACTATGTTCTTCACGTTCTCTTAGGTGTAGGGGGTGTTTTTTTGCATTCCTCACACTTTGGTTCCTCTGAACTTCAGAGTCTCGACTTGAAGAGTCTCAACTTGAAGAGTCTCGGCCTTGATTCACAAAGAGTCAAGAAACTTGCTCTCAAGCTCCATGCTCATTCTGTGCACTATGCTCATAAGCTTGTTCAGACCAGACGTCATTTTGAGCATTCTTCCCACCTTCAAGCCAATCAGGAGAGCCTCTCAGCCTGAGGTCTGCAGGCTTGTCTGCCTGCAACCCTCCTGATCCCCACTGACGCCTCTTTTCTTCTCTGCCACCAGTGGTGAAGGGGCTTTTCTTCCCAAGTGGCCCCTTTTCCTAAATTAATGCGAGGAGCTTTTTGCTGCTTGCGTAGTTTTTCTTTTCTTTTCCTTTTTAAACCCTGAGAGTTGTAACCGGCTGTTGGCAAATCCACAATAGGCTCTGTGACAAATGTGACTTGTGTGATGTCCAGGACGACTCGTCATTTTTCCAAAAAGCATGCCCTTTTTTATGCCCTTGCTTAGAAATGTGCTAATTGAGAAGGAGATTTGCAGAACAATTCGCTGATTGTACTGGTAGGACTTACAATGGAGACACAGGCGCATTCTACTTTCAAAACATCGGAGCTAAGGATGTGAAATTGTTTCTCTTGAAGCAGACATACAAATCATGTCTTTTTCTTTCTGAGTTTATGAGGAATGTGAGCAGGTTTCGCTTGCGAGCTCATACTCTTGCGGTGGAATCCTCCATCTGGCGCGGTGGATATCCACTGTGACAAGTGTTCCTGTGCTGCTGTTCAAAATGAGGTGCATGTTCTTTTCCACTGTCAAGACTTGTTTGTGTGCTCTCTCAGAAGAAAGTACTCTTTCCTTTTCTTCCCTTTCTGCCAATCC
>LFCJ01004448.1_pt1 | contig 10274 bp, 14 predicted proteins | sample 643141 | NCBI WGS metagenome assembly LFCJ01 (sample SAMN03766243, study PRJNA286221) | soda lake metagenome | biome: soda lake; feature: Kulunda steppe; material: water; isolation source: sample B1-Br-g2 brine of Lake Bitter-1 | place: Russia: Kulunda steppe | collected 2010-07 | reverse complement strand
GCACACCCCCCCTGCCTGCAGCTGCACACCCCCCCTGCCTGCAGCTGCACTGCCCCCCTGCCTACAGCTGCACCAGTGCAGCCAGCAATGGTGACCACAGCTGACCTTTTGTGACAAGTGCAGCCAGCACTGGTGGCCACAGCTGACCTCTGGTGACCACAGCTGACCTTTTGTGACAAGTGCAGCCAGCACTGGTGGCCACAGCTGACCTCTTGTGACCACAGCTGACCTCTCGTGACAAGTGCAGCCAGCACTGGTGACCACAGCTGACCTCTGGTGACCACAGCTGACCTCTTGTGACCACAGCTGACCTCTCGTGCTTTGCATGCCCCCCGGCGTGCCTCCCCCTGCAGGGTACGAGTGCAAGGAGATCAATGGCAGCTTCATGGCCGCGTTTGGCAGCGGCTGTGATGCGGTGGAGTGGGCCATCACGCTGCACCTGGCACTGGCAGGCACGGCCATTGCGCAGGAGGCGCTGGAACGGACCAAACTGCCGCGCAATGTGGCGCTTGCGGCTGCAAAGCTGGTAGGGCGAGGGGTTTTTTTTCCAAAGCAGGGGCTGGGTCTCAGGGGCTGAGTCTCCATGCATGTGCTGAAGCCCCGCCGCTTCTGGTGGTCACTGCCATTGAGCAGGAGGCTCTGGACCAAAGACCTGACACATGTGCAGCGTGGTGATTGCAGCAGCCAAGCTGGGGTGCAGGGACGAGGACGGAGCGTGGCAGCGCAAGACGCAGCCCTGCTGCCACTGGCCCTCCTATCCCTTGCTCTTTGTTGCCTGTGCAAGCCTGCCCCTTGCTTGTGTGCCTTGCATGTGCTTGCTCTGCACGTACGCCCCTTTTGTGCTGTCCATGCCTGTTTGGGAGTGCAAAAGGCCGAGCAAGCATGACTCCAGACTCCTGTCATGCTTCCAATTGCGCTAGGAAGCACCAACCTCTAATTAAAAACACACCCGAGCTTGTGTTGCTTGACTTTCATGAGAGTATTTTCCTGCAACCCAATGTTTTTTCACTTTTCCCCCCTCTGCCTCTCGCCCTCTTGTTTTCCCCCTTGCCCTCCTGCGGCTTGCAAGGCCTCTGATGCATGCTCAAATTATACCATTCCCTCATCCCTGTCTAAGCCCCCTCTCTGCCTGAGCTCGCTCCCTCCTCGTTGTTGCTTGGCGCTTGCATGCTCCATCTCTAAGCATGATGTTGTCTTCAAGTCCAAAGCTTCGCAGCATCCTAAGACAGCTGTTCAAGGGGATCCATCTTTGTACCCCTGCATGCCCCATACTTTTGCCTCCCTGCCTCACATGTGCACCTTCCTCTTCCCTGCACACAGCTTTCTAAGGGCATCTATGCGCGCATCGGCATCTATGAGGGCACCATCGACCGCGTGACGCCAAACCACAAGACAGGCCGCGCAGACTACTTTGGTACGTGCGTCATCGGTGGGGCGCTGCACTCCAGCCTACCAAGGGCAGCCGTGCAGACATCCTGCAGCCAAGCAGCTTTGGGACCAAAAGTATTGTGTCTTGCTGTAAGCAGACGCCTGCCGCGCCTGCCACAAGCACTCTGCCGGTGTGGTGTCCCGGTTTTCTCTGCCTGTTTGGTGTCCCGGTTTTCTCTGCTGGTGTGGTGTCCTGGTTTTCTCTGCTGGTGTGGTATGCCGATTATCTCTGCCAGTGTGGTGTCCCGGTTTTCTCTGCCAGTGTGGTGTCCCGGTTTTCTCTGCTGGTGTGGTATCCCGATTATCTCTGCCAGTGTGGTGTCCCGGTTTTCTCTGCCGGTGTGGTGTCCTGGTTCTCTCTGCCTGTGTGGTGTCCCGGTTTTCTCTGCCTGTGTGGCTGTGCTTGTTGGCCAAGAACTCTTCCAAAAACTCTTTCTGCTGAATGACATCTGTTGCTGCGAGGGCTCAAAGCAACCTGTGCCCAGCCGCATTTGCTGGCAAACCCCCTCTCACACGCTCCTAAGGACTTTTGCAAAAGTGCTGTTGGGCACTGACCCTGCAGGTGGCACTGTGCGGACTTCTAAAGCAAGCAACCCGCGGTATCTGCTGCTGTGTGCTCATGCACGCACAACTGCAAATGGTCCATGCATCTTGCATTGCACTTTTGCACACTTTTCCTCTGTAACTGTGCGTGACCCTGTTCTGAGGGCACAGATGTGAATGCTGCGTGCAAGTGATTGTTCAAGGTGCAGCCTGCAGTGTGAAAGTGCTGCATGTGAGGTCCGATTTAAGATGCTGTCACGCAATGGAAGTGCTGCATGGTTACTGCCTCTGCCGCGCAGGTCAACCTGTAAACCGGGCAGCCCGCTTGATGTCAGCAGCGTCCGGCGGCCAGACGCTCTGTGAGCAGCAGTTCATGCTGAAAGTGCTGCAGGACTGGAACAAGCGCACTAAACAGGTGAGGTCATGGGGTAGTTAAGTATGGCTAATTTAGCTAAGTAAGGATGGCTACATGAGCTGTGTTGTTGACGAGATTTCGTGCAAGCAGAAGTCAGATCTCCTGTGTGCCAGAAGTGGCATTGTAGGCAGATGAAGTAACGTGTGCCCCCCCCCTGCATTAATCCAGCAAAGCATTGCTCTAGCTCAGTAATTTGTCGGCCCAGCCAGGTGTAAGGTTGCACGCTCAGGTCTCTGCAGTGTGTTGCGCCTGTGAGTACTTTGCGTGGCAGTGGGTCCTGCAGTGGCTTAAATCGTTGCGTGCTTAGTGTGGAAGTGGGTGCTGCAGAGGATGCTTCAGCGTTTTGTCGTGGAGCGTGCGGCATGTGGCAGTGGGTGCTTCAGCACTTTGCGCCTGTGTATGCTGTGTGTGGCAGTGGGTTAAGCTGTGTGTTGTGCCGTGTTTGCTTCATGTGACAGTGAACTTTACCACTGGAATTTTACCACTGGAATTTTACAGTGTTATGTAATCGGAATGCTGCCTAGGAATCACACACTCTGCTGTCCCTTGTGCACGCTGCAGACAGAGAAAGGGAAGGCCGAGGCAGCCAGTGCAGGGCCATCAGCAGAGGACCTCGGTAGCGAGCTGCAACAGGCAAAGCAGCAGCAGCCACCACAGCAGCAGCAGCCACCACAGCAGCCGCAGCAATCACAGGCACCGCATCTGCAACAGCGGTCGCAGCAGCCGCAGCAGCCCTCCCCTGTGTTTCTCCGCACAAGCAACCAGTCGCAATTCAGTGCCGCGCCCCCCTCGCCCTCGCACTCAACATCTGTGCCGGCGTCAGGCCGCCCCAACCTCCAGGTAGGGCGAGTGTAAATGTGCATGCACATGCAAAAATGTACATATACATACATGGCCCTTGCTGTCCATGTCCAAGGCTGCACCAGATTGCTTGCACAATGAAAACATACCCACGCATACACCTCCTGAAAGCGTACAGCATGAAAATGCTAGGCTACCCTAGCCCCTTGATAGTGGGACGGTTGCGTGCACATGCGCTTGCATGTGAACACAAATCATCCTTTTGTTTTGCACATCGTCGACCTATGCGCATGCACCCTTATCTTACGGAAGTTGAGGACATGCACACAAAAAGGAAATCTTACAAAGATGAGGCCGCATGATGCGGTGGCTCACACACAAGCTTGCGCAAGGCCCAAAAACAACGAGCTTCAGGGCGTCAGGCAGCCCTACCATGAAGGCGGGTATAAGGTGCCCCTTTGTACACAAGGCTGGGCACCTACATTTCTCAACCCCTGCCCTGCATGCTCAAAGCTCAAAAGTGCCCCCGCCACTGCCCTGCAGCAGCCGTCTGTGCACGCTTCCAATTGTTCATGGCTAAAAACGTGCCTCCCTGTTTTTGTGTCTTTTGTGTGTATGTTTTAAACCACCCACTTTCCACCGCCCCTCTGCAGTCACTGTCAATGCGCTGTCCATGCGCACCGCCAACTGGCTCTTCTCAACCACCCACTTTCTCCCCACCCCTCTGCAGTCTCTGTCCACGCGCACTGCCAGCTGGCACCCCAACCCCTCCCACAAGCCCATCGCCATGCAGCGCGTCTCCTGGGAACCCCGGCAGCAGCAGCAGCAGCAGCAGCAGCAGCAGCAGGGGCAGCAGCAGCAGCAGGTGGAGCTGCTACAGCCCAGCGGCAAGTCTTCATCACAGAGGCGGGCGTCCCAGCAGTTGCCACCACCGCTGCCGCCGCCGCCGGCTGCCCGACGGCGGCTGTCCACGCTGGAGCTGCAGCCCTCGCTGCCACGCAGCCGTGCATCGCAGCAGCCGCTGGCACATCAGCGGAAAGCAGCCTCCGTGCGGCCTTCCCTGGAGCGCCAGCAGCCCCCATCAAAAGGATGCGTGCTGCAGGGCCAGCAGCAGCAGGGGCAGGGCCAGCAACAGCAGCAGGGGCAGGGTCAGCAGCAGCAGGGGCAGGGCCAGCAGCAGCAGGGGCTGCCAGGGGCGGCACCATTGACGGGGCCCTCGCTCGAGAACTGCCCCCACAGCGCAAGCTGTGCATCCGGGCAGGGGCGCGCGACTGGGACATACGCACGCAGCACCTCCAACTGCACCGTGCACTTCAATGCGCTGTTTGAGAAGCACCTGCCAACGGCCTCGGGAGGCAGCGGTGCTCTGCCGAGCTTTGACACCTGCGGCCCCTACTTCCAGGACCCGCCCTCGGGTGCTGAGGAGGAGCAAAGAGAGGTGGAGGAGCAGGAGAAGGAGCGTACTCTGCCCTTCCACAGCACAGCCATGCCTGACAGCAACTGCGACTTCTCAGTCCGGCCCAGCCCCTTCGGACTCATACAGCAGCAGCGCCCGTGCGCGCAGCCCTCGCAAGCGTGCCCCTGCTCCTCAGAGGAGGAAAAGGAGCCGCCCCCGTGGGGCTGCCTGCCCTCCAGCCCATTCGCGCTGATGAACCAGCGGGAGGCCGCGGTCGCGCGCGTGCGGCGCGATGGCAGCCGGTCAGAGGAGGATGCAGGCAGCGGGGTACATCAGGATGCAGGGCACAGCCCTATGCTGCCACAGCGCACTACCACAGACCGCAGCCTGGTGAGGGGGCGTGGCCTCGGGCACGCGCATACACGCGCACACGCACGCGCACGCACACACGAGCGCACAGCTATAAACATGTAGGGACAGCTGCACACATGTGCGCACAGCTGTAAACATGTAGGGACAGCTGCACACATGTGCGCACAGCTATAAACATGTAGGGACAGCTGCACACATGTGCGCACAGCTGTAAACATGTAGGGACAGCTGCACACATGTGCGCACATGCTCACGCTTGCAAACACACAAACAAACAATTGCACGCACAGATACATGCACACACACGCATTGATCCCACCTGTCTGCAAATGCTCATGTCATTAAAAATCACTGCTCAGTGAAGGGAGAGTGCACATATGCACACAGCACGTACAACCCTTGCATGTGTAAACGCACACGCAGGCGCCCGCGGCCGGCCCTGCCCTACACAGCCCCAGCAGCCCCTACTGCCACCTCAACGGTGCTGCGCATCGTTCCGCACCGCAGCATGCCCAGTACGGCTTTGCCTCCTCCAAGCACTCGACAGAGGCCGCAGCAGCTGCGGCCGCGTTCGCACGCCTGAGTGGCGGCGGCGGCGGCGGTGGCAGCGTAGCACGCGCTTCGTCGCTGAAGCACGGCCTGAAGCAAGGGCGGCTGGGGTTGTCGTGGGCGTCCCTGTCGCTGCAGCTGCCGGAACTTTCCGTGGACCGGCACACCATCGGGAGCATGGACTCTTGGGGGGGCCGTGGCACAGGTGTGTGTGTGTGCGCGCGCGCGTGCATGCGTGTGTGGACAGAGGCATGCTTGGTGATGCAGGCTTGTGTGTGCCACAACACCTTTCCAGTCTTGGTTTTGCTGCGTCCTCACAGTCATGGGCATCATCACATGGCGCAACTGCAAATGCTGCCCTCCCTCCCTCCCCCCAGGCTGTCTCCTGCTCCTGAACTCCAACCCCATCTGCCACACCAACTTTCCAGCTCGATCCATGCCCGCTGCTGCTGGCTCATGTGCACGCATGCTGTTGCTCGCCCCCCTGCACCCCACAGACGCAGCCACAGGCAGCTTCACGCGGCGCAACAGCCTGGACCGCAGCCGTGCGCAGCCGGCCCGGCGCGGGTTGAGCACATCAGGGGGATACTTGCCTCTGGTGCCCCACCATAGCCAGCATGAGTCCTTGGTGGGTGGTGACAGGAGCTGGCAGGTGGTGGCAGGTGGTGGCAGGTGCTAACAGCTGGTGGCAGGTGGTGGCAGGTGCTAACAGCTGATGGCAGGTGCTAACAGGTGGTGGCAGGTGGTGGCAGATGGTGGCACTTGATGGCAGGTTGGCTGGGTTCCTTGGTAGGTGGTGACAGTAAGAGGAGGTGGTGATGATGATGGTGGCAGCCGCTGGCAATTGATGGTGGTAATGGTAGGGGTGGGAACAATTGATGGTTGGGTAATGCAGGGTTCCCCGGCAGCTGATTGATGGCAGGGGCTGCTCGCAGAGCTGCCCTCTGGCACACAGTGTGCTCTCTTCAGTCCGGCTGCTGCGCTGCCTGAGGCTGGTGGGGAGGGTGAAGTGCTGCATGGGGCTTGATCAGGCTCAGTGTGGCCATGCATTGCCATGCGCACCCGCTCGCGGTTTTAAGTGCATGTGCCGTTATGCACAGACGAGGAGTGCGTGCGCATGCGCACACAGACGCGCTTGCACGCACAAGCATGCGCGCGCACCTCTTGCGCCGGCATGAGGGTAGCTTGCGAACACACACACGCACATACTCCCACACCTACATCCACACACACACACGCACATGCATAAATATACACACAAGAGCATGCGCGCACGTCCCTGTGTGGCGGGGGTGCGCATCGCAGGCGGCCAGCCTCCCCGATGTCCCGCAGCGCCGCGCATCCCGCAAGTCCGTCAGGATACTGACACGGAGGAGCAGCCATGTCGACGCTGCCGCCGCCACAGCAGCAGCAGCACCAGCCAGTGACGCGCACCCGCAGACTGGGGACTCCCCGCCGCGCGCACGGGGGAGCGGGGGCGGGGGTGTGCGGCGTGCGCCTCCCAAACGGAAGGAGTCGCGCGTGTGGGGCGATGCGGGCCGCCAGCAGGAGGGCACGGGCGACGGGGGCGGGCCTCGGCTTAATGCGGAGGTGTTTGAGATCAAGGGCGCAGATGGACAGAGCGAGGACATCACGCTGTTTAAGTACAGGAATGGGCTGGGCACGCTGAGCCAGGTGGGGGCGTGCATGCATGTGAACTCATGTGCGTGTATGCCGGTGCGCATGCGCATACATACGCGCACCCATCGGCACAGGCACCACCAGCCAGGAGCGCACACTGAGCCTGCAAGTGGGGGTGCGCGCACGTGTACCTAGATGTGCACACAAGCACATGCGCATGCACCTGCATACGCATGTGCGCATGCATGCAGATGCACACATACGCACAGGCATGCACATGAACATGCCATGCACACACACATGCACACACATGCACACCCATTTGCTCAGGCATTCACAACCGTGTACATGCATGCACATGTTTGTTTGCAAAGGCTTGCATGTAAATCGCCACTTTCAGGAGAGGAGGCGGCATATGCACTGGTGTATTCACACGCCTGCCCAAAAATTGACTGCACCTGCAGAGAAATAACAATGCACGAGCGCACCTGCGCACATGTGCATATGACACGCATCCCACTCCTACTCACTGAGCAATCTGCTGCACCCACACCCTATGTCCATGCCTGTGATGCTGCACTCACACCGGCCGTGTGCCTCAGTCACACTGCGCTCACACAGCCTGTGATGCTATATTCTCTGTGTGCCTGCGACACTGCACTCACGCTGGCCGTGTGCCTCAGTCACACTGCGCTCACGGCGCCTGTTGCGATATTCTTCTGCGTGCCTGTGACCCTGCACTCACACCGGCCGTGTGCTTTTCACTGCACTTTCACCATCTGTGATGCTGCGCGCACACCCATACCGCCCGTGGTGCTCTGCACTCATGAAGAGCCTGTGGTGCTCTGCACTCATGAAGGGCATGTGGTGCTGCACTCTCACCCTAATTGTGTCTCTATGAATTGAGAGCTGCAACTCCAACGCCTGCAGTGGCCTACACATTTGCACACACACACACACACACACACACATACATGGACAGCCTTGCTGTTGGACGGCCCACTTGTGTGCTCATTCACACCCCTGCGCCTCGAATGGATGGCCTGCCGTGCTGCAGGGCGGCCCAACTGTGCAGGATGGCCTCATGGACCTACAGCTGCCACCTGCAGTACCCACATCTGAAGAAGTGAAGAAGGTGCGCCCTCGCCTCTGATGTGGCCCTCACAATAAACAACCATGCGTGGCGGTCCCCAGTGGTGGCCCTGTGCAGCGGTCCTGGCGCTGCGGCAGCTCTATTGAACAATTCAATATAGCTGCAGCCTCTTTTATACTATAAATTATAGTATCTAAATTGTAAGTAACATTTAATTTAAAATCAATTGATTTAGTCTTTATTGCAGAAGGGTTATCACCCTGTCCTTGCGCAGGCCTGCGGTCGCCTCTGTTATCGTCCCGTGCCTGCTCGAGCCCTGTGCCAAAACTGCTGCAGCCCTCGCACTACGGAGGCTGCTGCTGCTGCTGCTGCTGCCGCTGACCTGTTGTAGCCCTCCTGTGGCTGCTGCTGTTGGTTCAATTGAAGCCTGCACTTCCACGGTCCTCTTGTGGGGTCCTGCTGAGGCTCTGTCCTTCTGTTGATCTGCCTTCCCCTCTGCACAGCCCAGCTGTGATCTGCCACATGGCGCTTGGCGTGCATCAGCTGAAGGGCGGGGCCTTCGAGTGTTCTTCCCATTCTCCCATCCCATGTCACCAAGCAGCAGTCCAGTCTCCACCTGCCCTGTGCCCCTGTGCTGTGCTGCTGGACGCCTACAGATCATGCCATGTGCTCCTGTGCTGTGCTGCTTGATGCCTGCAGGTCATGGTGGAGGTGTCGGCCACAGCGCTGGGCGTTTATCGGCTCAAGGGTGTGACGGAGCTGGTACACGTCGTGCGCATCATGCCTGCGGTGCAAGAGCCGAGGTCTTCCAGCCAAGGGGGCAACAAGCTGGAGGTGGGTGGGCAGTGCAGGTTGGGGGAAATGGGGGTAGAGAGTGACGAGGGTGCAACAAGCTGGAGGTGGGTGGGTGGGGCAGGAGGGGGGCAGTGTTTTTTTTCCCAAGGTTTTGTTGGGTGTGTAGCATTTTAAGTGAAAATAGACACACAGGGTGCTAAACCCAGAAAAATGTGTAGCATTGGAGGAGGCAAAGTCAGCTTTCTTAAAAAGAACTACTTTGAAACGTACTACATGAACTTACACACGCTCGTAGAACAGCGATGCAGAGCTTGGGCACTCCTGCTGCCCTTGTGCTACCACCTGCACATGAGATCCTGCATACTATCACAAACACGCCATACAAATGTCTCAAGCCTGGCCTTTCAAACGGCCGAGTACAGCAGGTGCTGCTTGTAGCTCTACACGCTTGATGTGTGCTGGCACTTCTTGGAGAGGGGGGCTGCTTTCTGCCAACTTTCGCTGCTGCTTTTTGCTGAGCGCTCGCATTTTCATTCCCAGGACACCTTTTAGTAGAGGCTGACCAGGACTATTATGATTTTTTCTTACCTGTGCACGGCTGCTCCAGTTCAGGGATGACGTTCAAGTTCCTGAGCTTGTGTCCGCTGTGGTCCTTGTGCTGCTTCTATTCCTTCTGCTCTGAGTCCTCCTCATGGTAAAACTCTGCAACCTCCCCAGCTGTAGCAGATGGTGTAGCAGAGTGGAGAGCTGCAGCTGCCATGCTTGCTAGGGGAGCTGCTGCTGCTGCTGCTGCTGCTGCTGCTACTTCTGCTGCTGCTGCTGCTTCTGCTACTGCTGATGGTGGAGGAGGAGGAGGAGGAGGAGAGCATGCTGCTGCTTGCATGGGACTGAGCGCCAGTAGCTGCTGCTGCTGCACCTGCTGGTACTGCTGCTGGAGCTGTTGCCCTTCCTGTCGCTGATGCTGCTGGGTCCCCAGGGCTGGTACTGATAAGGGGTTGTCCCCAGTTTGACAAATCACTTACCTTCCTCAAATTGCACTTCTGAAATAAAATATGAAATGTTGACAACACGGGGAAATCCCCAGCAAATTTTCGCGTCGCCACATGGCTACATAGGGTGGTCAGCGACACCCTGTTGGGCGTCACTGTGTAACAACAAAATATCAAATGCTGTAATACGGCATAAGATGCAACAAGTTGCCACTAAAAAACACTGGAGGGGGGGAAGGGGGGTGGGAGTGACAAGGGGACATCAAGCTGGAG
>LFCJ01004447.1_pt1 | contig 10275 bp, 9 predicted proteins | sample 643141 | NCBI WGS metagenome assembly LFCJ01 (sample SAMN03766243, study PRJNA286221) | soda lake metagenome | biome: soda lake; feature: Kulunda steppe; material: water; isolation source: sample B1-Br-g2 brine of Lake Bitter-1 | place: Russia: Kulunda steppe | collected 2010-07 | reverse complement strand
GTGCGGGGCCTCAAAATGCGCGCCATCTTCTCACTGAAGGAGTTCCACAGTCTCACTTCTCTATAGACAACTGCATGCACGCACCAGGAGGAATGCTCTCAGCCTTTGTATCCAAGGCGCATACGCGCGCGCACACACGCACACGCACGCGCACGCACACGCACACGCACGCACACACCCACACACGCACACTCCACGCACACGCACACGTTTTCCCACACGTATGCATTCGCGCATTCATGCACGCATTCATGCACTCTGTAAGGAACGCTATAAAGAGGTCTTTTATGGGCTGGCTGGGGAACGATCCCGGTTAATGAACTGGCCTGACCCCAGTCCAGCCCGAAGCCTGAGCCTGGTGGTTGGTTAGGTAGTTGGAGGTGATCTGGTGATCAAGGAAAGCCTGGTTTCGTTACACACTCATTCTTTTCATACACATGCATTGCTTCGTGAAAAGGAATGCACAACGAGCGTGCCTTTTTAAGCACAATTATTTAAATGCTCACAATGCAGCTTAATCCATCCTTGCAAGTAATGTATGATGGGCAGACCATCCCTTCTGGGGTCTTCAAGGGGAGCCCAAACCATCCAGGTAGGCAACCTGCTTGTGAGATGTACAACGTGTTAAACCAGCTGGTGCAGCTCCTTGTGTCTTGAGTATTGTTTGTGTGAACTTAGGAAGCTTTCAAGGAGCTACCATGAGGAGAGCCTCTCCAACTTTAAAGTCTAAATTTAGAAGGGGTGCAAGACCATATTAACCAAAACTAGCCCCCATTTGCATATCTTTGTGGTGCACCAAAAGTCTGAATTCAAACAAGATACTTATTGGGGTTCTTTGCCTTGCTTACGTCTTAGCTATGCACCTTCTTTTGACCTTTTGACCCCTTTCACTCAGTGTGGCCCAAACTTCTTCAGCTTTTTCAGTTTTTTTCCATAAGCAGGTGATCACCTAGGCCAAATGTTTCCTTTCACTTTCAATTCTTAGACCAGACCTAGCTGGGTGTCATGTATCAACCCCAAGCCTTTGTGACACCTGTTTATAAAGTTGTACATGGCAAGAAAGGAATGTGTAAGGCAAAAAATAGAGGTACATGTTGTCCCCACCATTGGACCCCACAACAATTTGCTTTCTGCCCCCATGCTCGCCCCACTGCCAGCCCCAACCATGCATCAATCGTACGTATGTTGTTCACAGTCTGGCTAGGTCTGGTCAAGCTGTGATAAAATGCGAGGCGGGGCGCGGTGTGTGCGCCATTGGCCATACTGGCAGGCACCTTTTTGCACCATTTTGGCAAAAAAATTGAACTTTCCCAAACGTGCTCCATTCCTACCGCTCTCCAGGGCTTAAGCTGCATTTACATAAAGGTTTGATGCTGTATAATTGGATCTGGGGGAGGGGTCGGGAAGATGCGTTGTGTGGGTGACCCTGTCGTGATCAGATGTTAGTGCCGACACAGGAATTGCGATATCTCCGCAACTCGAGTTGGAACTCCTGCATGCGTTCAAGAAGGACCAAGCCCAAGGGTTGCGGCCAAGCATGAATAATAAAACATTGTTATAATGGAGCCAATTGAGGGTGTGGGTGGGAAGGGTTGGTCCAAAATGTTTCTTGACAGCTGCCTCTCCTAAAAAATCCCTGGGCAAGGATTTGGAACCCCCCCAAAAATCCCAACCTCCCTAGAAATTCCAAAAATCCCCGGGAGAGCCCTGAGGCCTCCGCGGACGGTGTGCATCCCAAGAATTTGCCTGGGGATTTTTTCCGCGGAGCTGGGCAGCGGAATTGGACACTTTTCCTAGGTCAACCCTAAGATGATAACAGCATCACAAGCAGGGTCAAGAGGAGAGGTCAGAGGAGGAGTTGGGCCCTGTGGAAAGTACAGGGGAGTCAGGTCAGCCCCCTAGGATGTTCCCCCTAGGTGCAAAATGCAGCCCTGCTTGCACCTCCTTAGCTTAGCTGTTGCACGCGGAATGTGCAATGCAGCTTGTTGCATGTGCTGCTGGGTGTGCGTGCATAACATGCCTTGGGCATACTGCGTAGTTGTATGCTCAGTCGCTCCTGCATGGGTTTGTGCACGTTGTGTGCGTGCGCGTGCGGCATACGCGCATCATCCATGCTTGATGTGCGCCAATCTAGATAAATACCAAGTCTACGAGCTTTCAAGCTTGGTGGTCCACCAAAGATGACGGGAAGCTGGTGAATCCGAAGATGAGGTGCACCCCTCGCAGCATTTGTTCTTCACTGGTCAATCAATCAGTTGCTGTATCTCTGGGCTATCAAAAACAAACAGTTGTTATTGACACTCAACAAATAAATGAATATGCTAAACCGGGCTGAGGGATGTGAACTTGACATCCAGTGTGACCGCCTGCCAAATCCCTATCCCTAGGAAAAAAAGGTTTTCCCAGTCAGAAATTCATAGATATTCACACACAGAAAAAAACGTTGAGCTCCTTCAAAAATACTGCACCCCGAAGGTTTAAAAACGGGCACTTGGGAACATACATGATTACTGATTTCTCGGGTGGGGATGTCAGCCAGTGTGACCGAGGCTGAAGGTCAAGAAATGGTGCACTTTAAGCTATATTATTATTCCTTGAGGACAGGGATGGAGCATTTGCATGTTTCAAATCATTCTCAAACTCGAATTTTACCAAATCATATGCCAAAATGTAAAAAATCAATACACGGATCAGATTTCAAAGACCCTCCTCAAAATGGGCCCTGCGATGCACCTATTTTGCTCCATTTTGCACCTGACAGTGGCCCCACGTGAACATCATAGTCTTAAGCATTGCTTCGAAATCTATATACGTGGAATATGTATGGAGAATGCTCCATCCCTGCTTGAGGACCTTGTTTGGCCACTTTTACCTTAGGAAGGGGTGACCTAGTGGTGGGGACGATCTTTACATATATATTTGTGGCGCAACCAACGAAGACGTTCCGCTTTGACTAGGGTACAAATTATGAAGTTGAGGCTGATTTCTGCTTTGCCCTTAAGGGGGTCTGCCTAGAGAGTAGTAGAGGCTATGGTGAGTCTTCATGGGGGGAGCATTTTTTTGGAATAGCCAGTTCCCTGTTGCTTGTGCGTCAGCAGTTTCCCGGGCTCAAACCCCGTCAGTGTGTGCACTTGGGTGAAATGGAATAAGTTTATATAGGTTTGGGCTAAGTGGCTGTGTGAATGCAAATCCACAACAGATTCAGAGTTGAGCACAAACACTAAATAGGTCCTGGTCAGCCCTCAAGTGTTTGCCCTTACCAAATCAGTACACATTTGGATGAATGCCCTTACCAAGTTATTGCACATTTAGATGGGTGCACTAATTTATTAAAGAAGGTTGCTTGATCATTTTGCCTCTTCAATTGAATGAACTATGCAAACCCTCTGTCCTCATTCTTTTATGTCTCTTATCAGCTTGCGATTGTTCATATAAAGGGTTGGCGGAAGTATATGTGTAAATCTGTAAAACATACTTAATATGTGGGCAATATGTGGGCAAACTCGCATTTCCAACATGCCCATAGGTTGTTAATTCATGTATTTTCCTCTCACCTATGTCGCTTGCTTACCATTCCCCCATCCTTCTTGTGTGCTTTGCAGTCTGGAATGAAAGGTTCTATTTTAAGAAGGCGGTGAGTTTTTGTCATATAGACAATCGGCTTCAGTTGAGGTTTGACAAACTCTTAATTTTTGTGCAAACCAAACACATGTGTTTCTGGCAAGCTGACTTGCAGTGTCTTTTATCAATTGATACCCAGAGCTGGCAATGCCGGATGCAAATTGTGTGAAATTGCACTGCAGTTCACTATAACAGCATGCGTTACTTAACCTTTCAACAATGGAGTGACAAATGCGTTTTGTCTAGTTTCATAAGTGGTCACTCCTTTTTTTAATGCAATCTTGCATGTCCATGTGCTTTTTCTGGATTGACACTTGATCCTCAAAATGGATAAGCACCGTCTACGTGTGCCCTTCATGCGTCTTTTCTGTTAGGTTCAAGTGGATAGCACGCATGCAATATGCAAAAAAACCTGGAGCATTTGCCAATAAACATGTAGATTGTTCAACATGCTGGTATGCAGCATGCATGACATGCTTGATTGAGATTTCACATCCTTTGTATAAGTCAATGACACCTTGCGATAAAAAATGATGCCCCCAGGCTACGAGCAAAGGCAACCCTGAGATGTGGGTCATGAATAAAGGCCCGAGCGGTACTTCAAGGCTTTGCTCAGCACAGGTAAGGAGCGCCAGTTTTCTTTTATCATAGGGATGACCGAAACAGCCGAAAGTACCTACGGGTTTGAGTGAGCTTGATGTACAATAATTTTAAGCCTCTGGCAAAGCACCGCATTGGCCGCAGGTATGCACCGCCTGTTCACTCATGTCACAATCCAAATAAAATTGCGCCTGATGCCACAAGAATTCCATGGAAGAGAACGCTTATGTTTTGGACACGGTCCGGAAGAGTTCCGGGACCTGGGCTCTATGGGACGGATGGATAATCCATGGATAAAGCCCGGACCGGCCCTTTGGTGACTCCGCTCGAAAATGTATCACTTATAAAGTATTCTAATGTCTAGCATTCATATGTTTATAATATCCATGAATCAGAAATGCGCCGAAGTGCAATCACAAAGCTTCCGGTCGAAGCTTCAGGACAGAGCCCACAGTACTTGGAGTGCATTTAACATACACTTTCAATTATGACAAAAACCTTCCAATGATTCTTGGCGTAACATTATCACATTTTCCCAATATTGCATTGTGCCGCTTAAAAATCCACAAATGATTTGTCCAGGGTTGGGTCATGCGTCCATTTGCCCAGACCAATGCGCGTATGATATGAACAATTCGCGTATTTTACGTCAATGCGTCCGCATTTAGGGGTCATTTTTGAGGGTAGTGGTTAGGGGGTTTAGAGGAGGGCCTGTGGGTCCCCAACTGCCCCCTAGCTACCTATAACCACTCCCATACGTTCTTACATGTACATGTATATTCAAAATGCCTAGAGAGAAGGGGAAGGAGTGGAATCATGTCAGGGTCGATGAGCTGAAAGACAAGCACACCAGCACATGGTGGAGTGCAAGTACTGCAAGCATGTCTTTGTAGGTGGTGCATCCCGCATCAAGGAGCACTTACTGCACATAAATCCAGCTTGTGGGGTAGCAAAGTGCACAGCAGACGAGGCAGTCCTGCAGCCTGTCCTGGCTGAAATGAGGGCCATCGATGCTCAAAACAAGGCAGCAGCAGGAGCTGCAGCAGCGCAGCGCCAGCTCGACAGGAGTACAGCAGCAAATGCGAGCAGAACTTTTCCTTCGTACACAGCGACAGCCGGAACCGCTTGACCACATCGCGCGCATGCAAGCTGGTGTGGGCTTACAGCAACCTGCGCTTGGCTGAGCGTACCCAGTCCCTGGAGCAGGGGCCTCAAGCATAAGCATGGGAAGTCTTCAGCGACGATGAGGAGCGCCAGGGCAGTGATGTAGACGACGGAAGCAGCGATGAGGAGTAAATAAGAAATATACTGCTTAAAACTTCCTTATTTTCCTTAATTTGCTTACGCTAAGGTCACCGAGAGAGGAAATGAGCAGGAACGAAGGAAGGGCCGGCGGGGGGGGGTCCCGCATTTGAACCCGCATTTGAAACCGGGTATTTTCAATTCGCGAATTTAAGCCTTATTTTTCAATGCGATAAAATACGCATGACCCAACCCTGTTTTAAATCAATTGATGATCTTATCATCAGCCTCTTGAGGCCAGCAGAGTGGTAGGTTAGGTTAGGTCAGGTTTCATAGGCCAGCAGAGTGGAAAAAGTGGTCTTTATTAACCCATCATCTTCATTTTTTGTTCAAGATGATGAAAGGGACTGTGTAATAATAATGGTTGAATGTGGGACATGGAAAGGAGCATTTTCTGATTTGCTATTAATGTTACAGTTGACCAAATACATATGTTCGTATACCTAACATATATACACGTAAAATGAAACTCATCAAATGCCAATTTACTGAGGAATATCTGAGCTGTTTGTCAAGGAGCAGCCAGCTTTAGGAAAAATCAGACATCATTGGCGGAGAAAGCAAAATTGCCTTTAGCGATTTCTTATGAATAATAATCCATTTTTCTGTTGAATAACTAATATCATAACTATCATCAAGGGACTGTGAAGAAAGCACGCTCTGGCGATAGCGCCATGGCTGCAGCCAGCACATGTATGGCTGATTTGCCATTAGTATAACGTCCACCATGATACTAACAGCGGAGGAAACGTGTGTGGGCGAGCAGAAATTCTAGTCAACGCTGGCATTTACAACTAACTACAGCTCACACACACGTACACATTTGCATGTGTGTCTGTGTACACACACATACACAAACACACACGCATTGATGCGCGCACGCGCGCACGCACCCGCACACACATATACACTGCACACAACACACAAACATGGGCGCTTGTGCACACTCAAAATGTACACGCAAATGCATTGACACGTGCAAAAACACACAGGCACTTGTACAGGTGCATGCTCATACACACACACACGCAATGACGCACGCAAATACACACGCACACGCACAAGCGTGCGCGGTGCTTACTTACACACCTGCACAGTTACACACGAACATATGCACACACACACACACAAACACAGACACACTCTAACGCGCACACCTTCACAAAGGGCATGTGCGCAGGCATGCCCACGTACATGTACTCACCATGCACACATACACGCATAGCACGAACACACACGCACACACATACGCACATGTGTACACCTAGGTACACATACATTGATGCATGCACGTACACACACGCACGCGCACATGTCCGCACGCGCGCACACACACATCACACATATTCACTCACATGCAATGACGCATGCACATATGCACGCACACGCAAAGGTGCGCGTGCACGCACACTCACATACACCCACACCCACATGTACCAAAGACAAACAGACATTGATGCATGTGCATGCGCAAGGGCAAGCGCAAATACATGCACGCACACTCGCACACACACACACACAACAAAAAACACACAAAAAACATGAACATATGCAATGACGCACGTACATATATATGCACAGGTGCGCATGCACACACACCCACGTACACACACCCACAAAAAACAGACTAACAGGCATTGACGCATGCTCGTGCACAAGGGCACGTGCACAAGCACGTACACACAGATGTGCACACAGTCACACGCCAGCGCACATGCGCACATGCACGCACGCAGCAATGGATCTGGAGCAGTTGGCAATATGATTGCCCCTAGAACTCTAGCTTCAATGTCTGCAATTCCCTTTTACAATTAGACATGAAGACACACAAGGACCGAATGATATATCCCTGGTGTATGCAAACAACACACATTTAGTGCTGATTGGTGCTATTTGTACGCCATGGTGATGTGTCAGTGGGCGTAGAGCACATTCAATGCACTTGCTACATTCATACTCATCCACTTGTATGTTGATGCACACTCATACGATGTGGCAGCTGCACTCGTGCATTTCATGTGCTCCTGCTCTTGAACATAATTGACTATCAAATGTTGCTAACACACTACCAATAATTAAATGTTGCTGAATTCAGGACAAGGCGCTTGCCATGGTAGAAGTGCTCTCTGATGTTCAGAAAGGTAGGCTGTCTTCATTTGGGAAGCGCCATCTAAGCTTATTACTTAGAAATGATGAGAGGCGATGTAAGTAAGACTAAAAGAGACAAAGTGGCCAGGTGAACGCAACCTCCAGTGCGTTTTGATTGCTAAACTACGTTTAAAATGGCTGACTTACATTGTGCGCCTTACCCTGCCCATTTGCTGGGATGGGAGACTGCCATGCTCGGGACAGACATAGCAAGTCACGAGTTGAGAGCTTCCAAGAGCAAGCAAGCCTCAATGCTTGCAGGTGCAGCTGTTGACATGGCCCTCATGGCATCCTGCTTCAGCCTGGACGTCTTTGGGACTGCAAAGCTTGGCTACGAGTTTGAGTCTGTCGAATCTGGAGGGGTAAGGGATGCTAAGGAGCTACATTTTGCTTTCCAGCTCCTGTTACATGGACTCAGGCCTTGTTTTCCTCCTGGCCTGAAGCGAAACCTGTGGCTCCGCCTTCTGGAGTGGATGCACCACATAGGCTGCTGTCCACCTGTTCGGTGCACGCGCACAGGATGTGCCCGTACTTACACTCCTGAAGGGCTGCCAAGAGGAGCTAGCGCTCCGCAAGAACAACCGCTGGCGGCGCTGGGGATGGCTAGTGTCGGACAGGATTGCGGATGACAGCATCAAGTACAATGTGCTGCATGTGAGTGCCTGGAGTGCTTGCCCGTCATTCGGTAGGGCCCCTTTGCACCAAATGGGCGTGCTGTGAGCGCCTGTACTCCTGCTACCGCTTGTGCGCATGAAGAAGCAGCTGCACAACAGCTCCACAGCGCCAGGGCCAGGTGCAGTAAATATGTAGGGTCACCCCAGGGCCAGGTGTAGTAAATGTGTAGGGTCACCCCAGGGCCAGGTGCAGTAAAAATGTAGGGTCAGCCCAGGGCCAGGTGCAGTAAATATGTAGGGTCACCTCAGGGCCAGGTGCAGTGAATATGTAGGGTCACCCCAGGGCCAGGTGCTCACCGCCACTTTGGCTGCGTGTCCTCGCTCACCCACCATGAAGGTGCTTGCTTACACAAGCATGGAGGCTCAGCCGGCTATGTGTGTCTCTCGGGCTGGCTCACAGGCATTCATCAGCCAGGTGTGGAGCACCATCCGGAAGCGCGGGCCGCCCCCCGAGGACAACCGCACCTTTGCCGCCCAGCTCATGCGCCTGTGGTGCGTGCGCGTGTCGCGTGCCTGACTCAGCACTGACGTGGGCTGCCCTCATGTGCGTGCACGCACACGTCCCAGGCCTGCCCTGTGCTGTGTTGCACGCCGTTTTCATGTTGCGTTCAAGCAATGGCCTCTCCTCAGTGCAACCCCTTGCTGTGCCCATGTGGGCTCTGTACGCTCACTCTTAGGCCCTCTGCTCATCAGGCTCATGAGCAGGAGGGGGGCAAGGGCCTGTCCAGGATGCACCTTGGGAGTGCGCCATCCAGCACACACATGCCCTACATGCGCACATTCCCGGAGCACCCGCACTCTCGCACCTTCCAGTGCCCATGCGCATACGCGTACACCAGAGCCATATTTCATGCGGAGTGTGCCAGTGTGCAGGGGGCGCAGGCAAGCCAAGGAGGCGACGGACACATGCACGCATGACTGTCTGTTAAAGTGCGTGTTGAGGGCCGAATTGGCAAGCCAAGGGGATCATTCCATGCATGCATGCAAGATGTGTGTGTGTGTGCCGGGGGTGCAGGCAAGCCAAGGAGATCACGGACGCGATGGCACAGACCGAGCTGGCAGGCATGCTGCTTGCGGGCCACGAGGCCCTGGGCCAAAGCTTTGCATGGGCCATGCAGCTGCTGGCAGCCCACCCTAAGGCCCAGGCAAGTGACAAGCGGGAGGCACAGTCCCGCCACGCGTGCAAGAGAGAGCATGTGTGGCCCGCGTGCGAGGGCACCTCGGTCTGTGTGTGCTTGTGCATGTGTGTGAGGGCGCCTTGGTCTGTGTGTGCTTGTGCATGTGTGTGAGGGCACCTTGATCTGTGTGTGCTAGCGCATGTGTGTGAGGGCACCTTGGTCTATGTGTGTGCTTGCGCATGTGTGTGAGGGCACCTCGGTCTGTGTGTGTGCTTGTGCATGTGTGTGCGCGTATGCATGCGCTGCAAGTGTGCCACTGGCACGTGCTGCGGAGCGCTGCTGCTTGGCGAAGCCCAGAGGTGGCTTGTGAAGCGGTGCTAAGCAGCCAGTTGGGGGCGCAGGTTGGAGACGCTGGTGAGCAGACAGGGTAGACGCTGAGTGCACGCAGAGTGTGGCAAGGCTGTGCCCTGCAGGCGCTACACGTGTCTGGGTTTGCTGCAAGGCACTGCGCTGCCGGTGCGGCTGCAGCTTGTGACTCCTGGGTACGCCGAAGGGGCCTCTTAACTTTCACCTACCCCTCTTGCTCCAACTGTCTTGGATTTGAGCATCTACTTGTTGGGTGCTGGCGGTGCCGTGCCCACAGCTTCGAGCAGCACCTTCATGCCCCTGACAGAACTTGTATGCTGCACGTGTCCATTGCAGGAAAAGTGTCCATTGCAGGAAAAGTTGTATGCTGCACGTGTCCATTGCAGGAAAAGTTGCATGCAGAGCTCAAGGATGCTGGCTTTGTGTCGCACCCTGACAAGCTCACC
>LFCJ01004446.1_pt1 | contig 10276 bp, 10 predicted proteins | sample 643141 | NCBI WGS metagenome assembly LFCJ01 (sample SAMN03766243, study PRJNA286221) | soda lake metagenome | biome: soda lake; feature: Kulunda steppe; material: water; isolation source: sample B1-Br-g2 brine of Lake Bitter-1 | place: Russia: Kulunda steppe | collected 2010-07 | reverse complement strand
GTACAGAGAGAAAAGCAAAGGTGAAAGAGGGCATCCTTGTTTGACACCACGAGTAGGCCGTACCCTTGCTTGCTTAGTTCCATCCACCAGCACATACTCGTCTGCATCATACAGGTTTTGAATGATCTGCTCCTTTAAGATTGGAAGGACCTTACTGCTAATGCTTTTATGCAGATCCTTAGGGTAACAAGGGTTTCAAGAAAAGGCTTTCAGTCAAGAAGTGCGACTGCTAGCCTGCCCATAAGGTAAGGTAAGGTTTCAAGGCTGTATCCGCCGAACGAGGGCAGCTTAGCCGGTAGTGGCCTCCAGTGAGGTTCGAACCTCGAACCCACAGGTTGCGAGGGTGGATAATCAACTTTCCATCGCAGGTGCCCCGCCGCCTGCTCGAGTATCAGGAGCTAGGGTAGCCTGTCCATAAAGAACTATCAGTGCGTCAAGGAAGCTAATTGTTTTCCTGGCCCAGAAAAGCAGACACATTGTTGAAGCCTGCGGGAGGAAAGAGGGACGCATGAGGCTTTCGGAGAGAGATCACGTGTGGATGGGTGCAGTGAAAAAGGACGTGTTGCTCATCTTCTTCATTATTAGCATTGCACAAGTTACAAGAAGGGGAGGTATTGTGAGTCCGGACCTGGATCCAGGTCCCACTTTCAATTTGCTGGGTGTGGGCACGAAGCCTGAAGCAAGCCACGCTGCGAATAACGTCAAGAGGAAGATCAAGGAGCATTAATAAATATTTATCTAGGAAGGGTGTATGGCGAATGTTTGACCAAGGCCCTCTTGGTAGGGAGGGCGCACCATTGATGGTAAGTGGAACATTTGCTGTTGCGCTCTCGTGGATGCATATCAGAATAAGGTGTCCAATAATCCAAGTGTCTCTCCCTGAGATCCACAACAAAACGACCAAGATCAATGGGCTCACACTTCAGCAGCCTTTCCTTGAACAAGTAGGATTATGTGAGACCATTCATAGCAGACAGGATGTGGGATGACCAGCAATCATTGCACCGTGAGCTCAGTTGCTTGTCAGCTTGTAAGATCTTTCTGGCAGTGGAGCTATTGCTTAGGGTTAAAACATTGTATAGCCGCAATGCCCCCCGGAACCACTTGAAGTGTAGAGACTCTATACTTGCGCATGATGCACCATGAAGGAGTTGTGTTCTTGACCATCAGAATCCTCTTTAGCACCGTCACCAGCCATTTCAAAATACAATTTTGTAAGGGATTGTCCATTTCTTTGCCCTGTGGTAAGAATGGGGTGGCCCAAACCTGGCTTGCATACATACCAGCAGGAATTGCGTACGTATTTAGGAGCCACATGTAGATGTGGAACCTGTTAGTAAGGTTATGTTCCCGTACAAACTGTTTGATGCGGAACTTTGAAAGTAAAAGCCGTGAATGGACGGAGCGCTGGATCAGCTGCAGTATTCAAATTGATATGTCTGTCACAAACCATGCCCAGATATTTGAAAGAGTCTGTGTAGGGGAGCTATCATAAAAGAGAGGGGGCAGATTGCTGGTGTAAGAGTTGAAGCACATCACCTCAGGATTTTGTGTATTGACAGTGAGACTTTCTTCGTGCATACTATGCTAGCGTAGTACGCTCGTTCAACATGGTCTTCATGCATGTGGTCATATTGGTTAAGGTACATACATATGTGGCTAAGGTCGTTGGGCATGAGGCAGAGGTCATCTGCAAATAGCATGTGGGTCACCAAAAAAGTTTGGAGTACCGGTGAGTGCCCCTTTCACCCCGTCTGCAATGTTATCAATGTCATTCAAGTAGATGGCAAACAGCAGAGAGGAGCGGGGACATCCTTGTTTAACACCGAAAGATGGCTGCACAGAAGCTATATAGCGATATATCTCATCCCCATCCAATAGTATATATTCATCAGCACGGTACAAGTCTCTGAAGATGGACAGGATATGGTCAGGCGTCCGGCAACTGCGTAAATGGCCCCATAGCTCATGCCTTGGAATACAATCATAAGCTTGTTTGAAGTCAATAAATGCAGCACACAACCATGATGACCTGCTTTGCATTCTCTGTGCAGCGCTGCTAGCATGCTTTACGTGTCTTACTAAGTTCTGTCTAGTAGAATGAATAGGGGTTGCAAGGTGCTTCTGCCTGGATGAAACCGTATTGCGTGCCCGGAATCTTGTTGCGTTTAATGCACCAGCCCTGAATCATGGAACGATGCAGATGAGAGTAAAGTCAATACAACGTGCCACTTATTGCAATCATTCTGTAGTTCCCTGGTTGTGTCACTGGCCCCTTCATGTGTATGGGAGTGAGCTTTGCTTCTTTCCAAGACCTGGGGATGTTGAATTTTGCGATGAGCAGTTTGAAGAGAGCAGCAATGTGAGGAACTAGCACGTTGACATTTTCCCAACTTTTCTCATTCTGTTTGGGCACGCACTTGCAAGCACATGAAGGTTGGTGTAATTGTGTCAAATCCAGGTGAAGATGAAACATTAATTCCAGAGATATGGGTGGCGACCAAAGTGCGTAGCTCAGCTCATTCTGGCATATTAAAAGGGTGTGGGCCTACAGGTTGTGTCTGTACCCCGGTTGGATTGAACTCTCCATGGCTGATTCAGTGCCTGTCCATTGTCTCGCATGTCTGTGCTGTTCAGTTTGAGCGGCAGCTTGGCTCACTGGCGCCTGAGAGTAATGTCTAAATGGCTGCACCAAGAGCTCTCTGAGACAGGGGTAACATGCTTGGCAGCTGGTTACTAATGCTTACTGCAGGCTCTTAGAAAATATCCAGAGCATTGAACTATCTTGGGCACTATTCCCCAGGCATCAGTGACCTATCACAGAGAAGGTTTCTGAATTGTAAACAATACAATCTCTCCAGCTCCTGAATGGGATCTTGAAACTATTGTAAGGGTCTGTGGAAAGAAGAAGCACAGCACATGCTATTTGATAAGAACCCAAGGTGGTGTGCAACCTTGTCCTTTGCAATACCCGAGGCAATTTTTAAACCCTGCCCACATCCACCCACTCAGAACGCAGCAAAACTAATCAAAACACCAAGATCATTTAGTAAGAAACTGAATGACTCAGCTTTCACAAAGAATACTACATCTATTACTGCGGCCCCTTAACAGCGCTTACAAAAAAATAATCTAAGACTGAAGACTCCAGACTGGCGTCTGTGGGCCTACACTTATGGTAGTTGCCTGACATATAAAAGCTAACACCGTCTTGGAGCAGGAGTCTTTATACCTGTGACAGAAACAGCCATCTATGTTAACTCTGGCGGTGTTGGGATAAGCAATATTGCTTATTTATACCATAAACAGAGCAGAACTGACTGGCATAGCTTCTGCACTAAAGGCAAAGTGTACTCACATAGCCACAGATAGTGCCTGTTCTCTTTCTCAGATACGGAAACAACTCTTCTTTCCTGAATTACACAGGAAGCACACACACATATCAAACTCTTGGAACAAATCGTCTCCATGATTTACGAATCAGTTACTCCCATAAACTTTTACAAAATTAAAGCCCACATTGGTGTGATTGGAAATGAATCTGCCAATACTATAGCAAAACATGCTGCTCGTTACATGCCAATAATAAGTCTCTATTATGATTGTTAAGTGTGCTCCTTGTTGAGCGAGGTCACACCTCAGTGAGAACTTATGCGGTGACTGGGTCCTAGGCCAGGTTCAATTCCTGGAAGCGTATCCCTCTAACACTTTACCCGCACGTTGCATTCATTCAGGTAGCGACCTAGAACGAGTACCAACTATGAGCCCACTGTAGCACTGCTCTCCTAAATTATGGGCATGACAAAGCATTCCCACCACCATCACCAGACGGTAATCCTTCTACCCATGTATACTGACTCGCAGAAGAGAACAATGAGACTACTCGCACTACCACTAGAATCAGCCTTGCACCACTACATTACAAGGTTAAGGACAGACTAAAAGCTCATTTTAGCAAGCATCACAAACTAAGAGATCCTAATACCAACTCAGATTACCATAACTATTGGAAGACCGCTCACCTCCGTGAATCTTACAACTAGCATTTCTTTTGGAACAAACAATACAAGAACAAATGTATTAGAAAAGGAATGCCACGAAATTTAAAACAGTTACTCTTTGCACTCAGAAAATGGCCCACCTCTACAGCAGAGCCACTAGTCTATCTTGTCTGTTGTGTCATCAGCTAGACAGCCAAATCATATGCTTTCTGGTGTCAGAGTGCTTCATTTTAAAAAAAGGTGTAGCAAAAGGCATCCGAATGTTGCCTGACTTTCCTGCTAATTAGAGGGAATATGAATGTTTCCCTACACATGGTGACTGAAAGACATAACATTGCATCCAGGATCATCATCAAAACCTTGAGCAAAGGTGATTTTGGAGGAAACATCAATTTCATAGATATTGGAAGTGACACACGGATGGCTAAACAATGTCTGGTCTTGCCTGCACATGTAGCCAGCAGGACTTTACCCCGATGGCTTCTACAAAACGTTTCAGCAGATGAGCTTCGATCCTGCTCTAGAACAGATGCTATTGTATACTTCCAGCTGGAACAAAGAATGGCAATCAAGGAGACATTCCAGCTTTGCACCCTTCCCGCTGGGATGTATACATTGAAGTCAAATTTTGTGATGACATGCGACCAGAGCAACAACTAGCAAGAGCAACTGAACAGCATATTAGATAAAAAAACGCCCTTGCACAGCAATGCCATCCTGATTGGAGTGATGGGGACAATCTATAAATGCCATACTGAGCTACCCCTAAGTAAGCTTGGCCTAGACCGGTGTAGAGTAAAAAACTTAATCTCGATCTAAACACTCATTCTATTCAATACGCAACAAAGATCATAAATACAAGTAGGAGGTTGAAAAACACCAAGGATATGGCTCTTTTCAGAAACCTCCCGACCCCCACTGATGACCTTCTTCCTCGTTTGATGGTGGAGGTTTGCCTGGTGCTTGCAGCAGATGTTAACTTCTTCCTCCACGCACGCAGACAGGGGTTACCCTGCTGCAATTTTTACAGACGATCTGGGTCCTTCAAAGTTTGGGGGTTCAATCCCCTTTGCTTTGATCCCAGATGAAGGAAAAGCATTGAAAGGTCATGTAATGCCCTTGGGCTGACTGGGAAACGTCCTTGCTTATAAGCTTATATTAATTAATCAATGGGCCAACTATCAGTCCAGCCAAAGCCTAAGCTTGGTGGTTGGGAAAGTAATTTGCAATCTGGTGCTAAGGAAGTATGGTCTCATTTCATCCTACCTCTGCGGCTGGGTTAAAGTTTAGGGTTTAAGGTATAGGGTTTATGGATGCATCCCCCCTGTCTGCGTGTATCACAAGCTTTGAAACATTTCAGACAAAGTAAAGACAGAAATCCATAGAAGTGCGCCTGCATATTATTACAAAAAATCCATAGCGCCCTTTGGGCTAGACATCTGGAGGGGATGCATAAAAGAGTTTGTCACAGACAGCAGTCCACTTAAACTGCTAAATCCAGACAGACATGACATACAGACAAGACTTACAAGACTTAAGACACCCTAGCAAGTGTGGTTTGAGGGACCAATTCTACCTAGATCCCCCTCTCTGTGCCAGTATGCACCCAACAAACTTGTTTTTTGATGCGCGTGTAAATGGTACCACCGGTGCACAGATAATTGCAATAATGGACTCTGGCTATTTGCAAGTGTTCATTAGCAGAGTCCTTACAAAATAGCTAAAGCTGCATACCACCCCATCATGCTTGCAAGTCTGCAGCTAATGGCAAACCGACAAGTGCTCTTCCAGTTGCAGGCCGCATTACAGTTTTCATGGAGGGCATAGACGCTCAGACCAACGCATATGTGTTACCGGCTCTTGCGGAAGGTGTGGATATCATTCTGGGTGAGTCATGGCTGATGCAGAGCACAAATTAAGTATATTGCCATGCATTGCACCTTATTGGCACCAGACGGGGCAATTAGACTCATCAGCCCGGTGCCACATTTTGGCGGTTAACTTTTGACTTGCGCTTTCACCAGCTACAGCACTCTCAGACACCAGAAGAATTGAGGTTATTTCTGCGAGACAAGCGAACAAGCTTTTCTCGCAAGGTTGCAAATCTTTCCTTATGATGGTGCGCGCTGGCCACACGCAACCACCATTTACTGCCCATGCCTCTGTGCATGCCACCAGAAAAGACCAGACCAATATTGGTCATTAATGCCAGCCGGACTCAGACAAGACCCAGACCAGACCAGACTCAAGACAAGATAGAAAATCTAGATCTGGTAGACCCAGACATTGCAACCTCTCCTCAATATTACCTCATTCCTGAAGACAATCTGGGCGCGCTTATAGACCAAAACAGACATACCTGTAGACCAAGTACGCACCTCCTGGTTTGCCCCCAGACAGAGACGTGCCACACAATTCCCACAGAGCTCAACCCTGACAAAGCCCCTTCATGCGGACCCGTTGTCAGGAACGCTATAAGAAGGGTCTTAAATGGTCTGGCCGGGGAACGATCCCAGTTAATGAACTGGCCTGACCCCAATCCAGCCCGAAGCCTGAGCCTGGTGGTTGGTTAGGTAGTTGGAAGTGATCTGGTGATCAAGGAAATTTCCTTGATCACCAGATTTAAAGCATGGTTTCGTTGCACCCATGTACAGGCTGATCAGCTCATGAGCGCTAGCCCCAATGAATTAAAAGGAGTCCAGCGCCAGATACCACGTGCACGTGGCTCCAGATGGGTTCTGGGATCCATGGGTAACCCATCATCAATCCATGATAGGTGCATTGATGTGGCTGGGCTGTAGATTTGTTTACAAAATGTTCCCGCTAACGCTGCATGAGAAGCTCCAGGTTTGTTAACAGAAGGTTCCCCGCTAATGCTGCATGAGATGCAAGCTTGCACCTAGACACACAGGTTGAGCAGTCAGAATAGTCAACCATGAACTGTGAACCAATAGCAAGTCTCTGATAACTAGCCATTATATAAGGTATTCGTGTAAAGTACTCTGTCCCTCTCCATACACGGGCATCCGCTCTAACTCGAGTATGAGCTCATGCTCGGACTGTAACGAAACCAGGCTTCCCTTGATCACCAGATCACCTCCAACTACCTAACCAACCACCAGGCTCAGGCTTCGGGCTGGACTGGGGTCAGGCAAGTTCATTAATCGGGATCGTTCCCCGGCCAGCCCATAAAAGACCCTCTTTATAGCGTTCCTTACACGGACCCCAACTGCAAGGTAGGCACTCACAGCGATGACCATTCAAGCTAATCTCGCATATGGGATTGGAGCGACGTTATGAATGCAACGTCACGAGTGGAAGCGCCGACCAAAAGGGACCGACCCAATTTTGGTGGGCGGATGCCACTATGGCACCTTCTTACTCCTATACAGTGGAGTGGGAGGACTTGCACCTCATCCCTCAGGCCATCTTGCGCACTCCACCGTAACGCGCATGATTAGAAAGCTTGATTGATGATTATCTATTATCTTACATGAGAAGCTCAAGGAGGACAAGTCTTTCCATAGACGATATCGGTGTCGTTCTGATTAATGAAGCCCTCTCGATTGAGCTTGCAAGGGCTCAAAACCCTTGTCTGCGCAAGCGTGCTTAATTAAGTTATAAGCTTCGAAGCACAGGTGAATTCACCTTGACGTGCTCTTGCAGAAAGAGGGGAACTCGCCGGTCCATATGGATGGACTGGCCATGCATGGACTGGCCAGAATTCGGTATCAGAGCTGGGACGTCCTCATGAGAACCTGATCAGGCCCCACGCTAGCGCTAGCTAGCGCTATAGTGCACGTGCGAATTCGAAGACCAGTGGACTGGTCTTCGCTTGTGCGTATGTACACACATGTGTGCATTGGACTCATGAGTAGGGCCCTACTAGGCGCCAGTCCTAGGCCTATAGGTAGCTACCGCATATGATCATAGTGTACGCCGGCGTATAGCGCCATACGAACAGCGCTAGCATACATACGTATACGTATACGTATGGCATATATATTGCTGTACGGCCACATGGACTCGAGCTCATGCATGGCCATATGGCCATATGCATATGCATATGCATATGGGCCCGCGGGCCATGTGGGCCATGCATGGCCTGGAGAAAATCATGTGCAGGGCGTGCCATGGCACAGTGGAATGGCCGTTGAATTTGAAAACAAACCCAAATTCAACTCATGGGTTGAACGCCGCAAGTTGGTCAAATGTGTGCCACGCCATATAATTATATATGATCATTGATAAAATATCTCATATGAAGCATGTTTATATACGTGCCATATGCATGCATTGATCAATATATGTCATGACATATATATATTTTTATGTTCACACGTGCTGCAACCATATGAATTCCATTGGAGAATGTCGGCTTATATGATATATGAATGTAAATCGCCACCATCATTTTAATAACAGGACCTATGACCAGCTCGCGCTCGCTTGCCAATTCCTGACCATCACACCGGTGTACCAGCTGGCTGCAGCCACAGCTCCTCGAGGTCCGCTTCCTCAAGCAACCGGCAGCAGCAGGCAAGGCAAAGGCGTCTTCCGGGGCTTACTTGCTGGAGGGTGAGTGCTTCTCCGGTGCCATCGCAATCGCCTCGATCGAGGAGCTCACGTTCCTGCTCGAGCCGCGCTGGCGGCAGGTGCGCACCTAGTGTGTAGATAATTATTTGTGCATGCATTTCCATTATAAATTGGGGAATCTGCTGTTTTGTTATTCTGGGTGCACGGCGTGTGAGGCACGGGAGCCATGCGTGCATGAAAAGTCGGTCACCAACAGACACCCGAGATACGCAGAAAAACATTTGATGTTTGGACAGCTGACCGCATTTGGCTAGCAAAGGGGGGTCAGGTCCAGGCCCAGGAATGGTACAAGTCCTGCTGGCTTAGTTAGCTAGCTGCTGTACCGCGCACCAGCGTGCTCTGCTAGCCAGCAGCGCTGCTGTGCCTGGGCCATTTCTTGCCTGTGAGGCGAGGGTGCACTTGAGCAGGATTTGTGGCGTAGTGCTGCATTGAGGGAGCTTTCCCCAGGTGGGTTGCCTGTGCGCCCAGGAAGCCCGGGTCCTGCCTGCACCTATACACCACGACTAGCTTGCGGACTGCGCGGGGGCGCTTGCAAGGGCGTGCCGTTTTTAGGAGCATTCACTTGCACAAGTCATAAATTCTACTGTCCCTCTGGCAAATGCCGGCAATGCCCCCGCAAACCCGTCATCCGCGCAGGCAAAGAGGTGGAGGAGCACCCGTCAACGCGCGTAGTGGCGTTGAGCAGGATCCTAGTGTGAGCCGGCTTTGAGTGCATCGCAAGCCGCGCTGCAGGTCAGTCATTCAACACTCAGCAACTTGAACTCGTCCTGGCAGGGTGTTGCTGCCAACAGAAGCCCTCAAAACTGCCATGGGCACACATTTAATATCCAGCATCTACTTGGAAAGTGCTTGCATCTGTGGGTGTGCATGTGGGGGCTCACCCATATGGGGTGAGGTGCCCCCCCACCCACATCATCCCATGCAAGCAACGGTCCCCATGGTCCAACAAGGAACCTGAAGCATTAGCTGGTCCCTGAACGTAATTTGCTTGGAGTGTGCCGGCCACAGTCCCCAAAGACAGTGTTCTTGCAAGTTTACCAAGGCAGTCCATCCTGTTGGAGGACGTGTGAGGGAGCCTGTTGGCCCATTGCCGGTTGAAGGGCAAAGCAACTGTGTTGAACTCAGGACGACTAAACATAACTTTGCAATGAGCTGGCCAGGCTGCAGGGCCTTGTCCACAGAGCTCCTCACAATATTGGAGAGAAGGCTGAATTCCCAAGAGGGATAGCCGAACGATGCCACAACATTGATTCTCATTGTATAAATTCACCTCGCAACTACTCAACAATGAGTTCACAATATCTCAGACTGCTGCTTTGTCATCATGCATGCCATCACTCAGTAGTACATGATGGATGATGAATATCATCCATGACATAGTTGTAACAAGACCCTGGCCTTAGCCATGGCTAAAGGAGACTACCATTCTGGTCCTATGTTATCGCGAGTCCTTCTTTACGCGAGGTCTCCAAATAATTTCAATAATTTTCCCGCGAGTATTTGGTTTCCGCTAGGCACCTCCAATCATTACATTTAACGCGAACTCTCTCAATTTGGCTCTTTCTCCCAGCATTGCTGCAGCCTCTCCTCTTGCATGTCTGTGTCCTCTTCAGACGTGTCCTCCTCTGACTCCGAGGACACCTTCATTGGCTCAGCCCCTCTTCCCCTCCCCCTCCCCC
>LFCJ01004445.1_pt1 | contig 10276 bp, 10 predicted proteins | sample 643141 | NCBI WGS metagenome assembly LFCJ01 (sample SAMN03766243, study PRJNA286221) | soda lake metagenome | biome: soda lake; feature: Kulunda steppe; material: water; isolation source: sample B1-Br-g2 brine of Lake Bitter-1 | place: Russia: Kulunda steppe | collected 2010-07 | reverse complement strand
GGACGAGGAAGTCGAGGATAAAAACGTCCGCTTGACCTGTATCGGCACGGCCGAGACCGACGAGGTCAAGATCGTTTACAACGCGAAACACCTCGACTACTTGCAGAACCGCGTCATCTAAAACACAACGTAGCAACGTTGTGAACACAGATACGGTTCATCCAACCAACCGAATTTCGGTTATTCTTTGGAAATTGTGCTTGTTAGCGTCTGCAATCTGGTTTCTGGGTTTTCTTTGTAACTTCCCGCAGAACCTATTCTGTGATTCTGCGGGAGAACCCTTGTGTTCCACTGGAACACTGGCCTCTCTCGCGGCTGAACACTTGAAAAAGTGGGGTCCCCCTGTTCGCAATTGGAACCGAATAGGCGAATGAATATTGATGGTTGCTGGGTCCTGATTTTTCTTTCAAACCAGCGGCCGAATGAATACTGCTTGCTACAAGATCCTGAATAATATATCTGTCTCTTTATTTATTTTATATACTTTGGAACTTATAGATCCTAATCTAACCATATGACTTATCTGGTAGCACAGAAATACTAAAACTGAATGAATAGTCAAGAATATGATGACATCATTGCCAATGTACTAGATGACTACGATGATGCGATGATGGTTGATATGGACGTTTTCATGAGCGATCTTCACAGCGAGTTCGGCTCGTTTGATGAAGCGTTGGAAGCTATTGCGTCACTTGATTCTGACTACGATGTCACATTGATGCAGGGCAAAGATGTTCCGTTCGACGTGATGCGGGAGAACGGCTACTATTTGCTTCTGTCGGAAAGTACTTTACCGGAATAAATGCGTATGGATTAGTTCCCGTGCGTAAACGGGACTCAATACGATCTTCGATAATCCCCGTCGAAATTCATAGATTCATTGGTTCAGGGAATGAACCACTCATTGCTGTCATTCAGAACATCAATCCTCTTGGCCACGAATATCGTCTGAAACTGCTTTGATAAACTCTTGATTGCTAATCCCTGATTCCCAGTGTTCTTCGAGTTTGCCTTTGGCGATTTCATAACTTGGCCCGTGAACAAACCCAAGAAACGCGAGAAACAGGATTTCAAGTTGAGTCCTACTTCGAGAAAGAACGGCACGTTGCCAACCAAGCATAAGTTCCAATTCCCGTTTCGTAATCCAATCATCAGATGCAGCTGGATTGACAGCGAGCAGGTCAATCACAATCATTCGCACAATGATGGAGACGATCAGAATCAGTATGTACGCAGATAATACGTAGGATAGGTATTCCCAGTAACCAAAATACCCCAGTAGCAGCGCGATGATGCCGCCGTAAAACGAGATCAGGAGTTCCCCAACCTCGTGTTTCTTTTTTGCTTTTTGATGCAAAAACTGGATTTCGGCTTCTAAGGATTGTTTGGATCGACTACTTCTTGCTGTATGTTTGTTTGCCATGATGTCAAACATATCTTCACGAAATCGTTCTAAACGCTTTGCAAAGTTGATTTCAGGCAGTTTGAGTCGTGATTCGCTTTCCATGAGAACCCGTCCAAGAAATGGAATTGGGAACGATACGAGATACAGAAATGCGACCACGAGGAATGTGAGAAGCCCAATGAAACGTAGAACAAGCCATTTCACGAACACAAGGATGAGGAAGAGAATATAGATTACAAAACCGATGCAGACCGCTCCAGCGTTCAATATTGTTCGTAGATGGCGTTTCATCTCTTCTAAAATCAATCAAGTATGATTGTAAGTGTAACTGATTCTATGGATTCGCGGCGTCTAAGTACATCTGACGCCGTATATCCGCTGGTACGTCCATCCCTTATGCGCGATAAGGATTAGAGGCTCTGTTGAAACCCTCAGAATATGATAGGAATGGCGTGCTGAATAGAGGGCGCAAATGTTGCGTGACAAACAAGGAAGCTAATCAAGTACGTCTTGGAGGTCGGGGTGGTCACGTAGGTCCTCACGGCCCACAGAGACGCCATTATTGTGAATTTCGTCCCGGAGTTCTTGCCATTGTTTATGTCTACAAACTACATTAACTGGAACATCAATCTCTAAAATACGGGCAATACTGAACCTGTGATAGCCTCCTTTATGCATATAGATGCTACCACTCCTCCCTATTGCAATTAACACTTCTAAATTATCTTTGTAATGACCCCTGTGTGTTTCCGCCTCTTCACTCCCCGCTTCTCTGTAGCCATTATGTTTAATATCTTGATAAAGTTGGTCTACGAAACGGCACCTCTCATTTAAGAAACTTTCCAAGCTATTTGCACCGCGCACGCTGGTACGTTGTTTTGTTCTGAATTTTTCCTGCGCATATTTGTAATACATAGTATCTACCCACTCTTTATTTTCTACAAATCTTTCATGTAGGCCCCGCACGACCCAATTGTTTTCCACCTTCTCACAATTTTCTTTCCTGTCCCAGTCTCCCGCTTTTACCCGCCCTATTCCATTATAATCAATATGGGGTAGCTTGGTTGTCCTGTACTCGATGTCCATCGGGTCTACGGTTATCTTCATAAAAGGGTTCGGATATGTGTCATACTTTGTTCTGTTTATCATGTGGGCCTTTGTTGTCTGAATACGGAAATTCATCCGATCTGGAAACATCTTATGTTTAGTAAAACGGACAGTGGATTTAGATAATTCAACAGGCCCTTCCTCCCGAAGTATCTCAAGAGCCCTCTTGGCGTAATACGTATCCATATCTGATTGTCTAAAGATGTTGAAAGGCTACCTATTATCTTTCGGTTCAGGAGTGAGACAACGTATTCCGAAATCAACCGTAACCAACTGCTGACTTCACGCTCTATATCTTTCACGCCGATTTCAACATGTCTGCGATCCACCATTCTCGAAAGTAGGATGGTCTACGCTAATCCCTATGAATGTGAGCCGAAGAACTCCTTGTACACGATTCTCGATTGAGAATTGGACCGCTACAGGAAGTCGTAGCGCCCGATATACTCACGAATATGTGTTTTAGGGGTACCGTCGTCAAGTAGGCTTTCAACAATCTGTCTCTCTTCATCATCGACTTCAGCAACAACTTCCTTGGCTGCAATCAGCCGCTCAAATCGCTCAGGATAACTCGAATCCCGCAATTGCCGTGAACTATAGACATCTGGATCATACTCATCACGCACCCATTCCAACTCATCATCCAGTCTTACCTCAGCCACATACTTGTCCTGACTCGCTAAAACGGATTCAGATCGTCTTCTGTACAATAACTCATCCAAATCATCACTCAATACTACTGAATCACGAGGATATGCCCCCATCGACACGAAGACTTGATCACGAACTTGACATAGGTGTGAGGCGAAATGGCCAGTGATTATGATAGATGCATCAAGATTGAACAACCAGATTCGTCGAGAGGACTCTGCGTGCGCTAATACTACATCATAACTTCCATCAAACTCGTCACTCAGTTGCCTTGCTTCCCGAAGATAATGAGTTGAAGAATACGGCAGTCCAAGCACCTTCAGTCCGCTAAACTCAGCGACTCTTTCAGAGATTTCTTCAGCATATTTCAACTCATCTATGTGTTCCTCTACCGCCTCATAATCAGAATACTCGTCATGATTCCCTTCTATCGTAGCGGAAGGTATTTTCAGTTTTTCCAAGTAGTCAAGCAACTCCAGAAATTCAGTTACATGCTCCTCACTGTTCCATCCATCATTGATTACATCCCCTCCGAAAAGCACTATGGATGGAGAGACTTCCTCGATCTCGGTTTTGAGAGTCGTAAGGGTGTCCCCGTCCTCGATCTCCCACTGAAAGTCGCTAATACATAAAATCGACATAGAGGTCCTGTACTTTCATCTGTGTGGTTGCTGGACTTGAAACAGTAGGGTTGTTCCTTATGACTGGAATCAGAAGATTTAGATGAACGATAGAACCATATATGGGGACTGGTTCACCAGACATTCACTTTTTCTCCAGATTTTAGACGAATCGACACCTTGTTAGTATGGGTCAGATCCAGTTAAACGTAATGAATTACTGACAAACCCCTATAAACAACTCCTCAAACGCCAGAAACCGTCGAATGCAGAAAACAGCCACCAAAATTAATACAATCGTCATACTTCAGTATTGGCAATGCAGACAACTCAGCAATCTATCGCTCGCCAAATTGTTTATACAGTTGCGGACAGAGAGGATCTTGGGAAAACCGATCTACCACCACTGCAGGACTCTGTTGATGTGGATGCTCTCGAAGAACTCATTTCAACAAAGACTGAGGGAGTCGTGGCATTCTCGTATTGCGGTTACAGAGTCATCGCTAACAGTGAAGGACTCATCCGAATCTGCGAAATTAGTGGTGATCAATCACAGACCCAAATTTAGTTGTGAACCAAGTTGGAATATGAAGCCAGAACCCAACAGAACTAATCCGGCCAAACGATACTTGCGATCCGCTTCATTCGAGATCCACTGCTCTAAATAGATCGTCTCAGTCAATTGGAATCGTGGAATTTCATCACGAGATTCGCTTGCTTTGACTGGCACTGAACCATAATCCCCAATCGTTCGGATCTGAAGTCTCTCAAATTTTTTCTTACCAACACGCGATGTGTTCCTGTCAATCAAAGATATAAGATCGCTGAATCCGTGGTCATCACGATACAGGTTGTTTGTTTCGATGAGTTTTGTCCATGCTTTCTGCAGGTCAGTTGGTGTAGTTCGGCTCCGCAACGATGGAACATCAGGAAGTGCAAGAATAGACGCGCCAAGGAAACTGATTATCAAGCCCTGTATCCCGAGAAAATTAAGGAACTGGTTTTGTCCCACTCCAAAGTACAGTGGAATGTTTGCCATGGCTACAATCGAAAGAAAGAGAAGCGTGTTTCCGGTGTTGATTCTGTCAAGAATCATTTATTGATATAGGTTCTGTTTTGGTAACTGATCAGTATACTGGTTAGTCAATACTCCAGTTTACTATTCAGTAAACTAATCAGTTTACAAGTAAACTGGTTTTCCAGAACAAACGAAACCATCCCTGATCGGTCATCTGTCCAGCCAAAATGTCGACCTACTCAATCTCTGGCGAGGATTCCAGATCTTCTTTATTTCGTTTGGTTATCTGCGCACTCAACTGCCACATTCCATTTGTCACTCCCAAACCTCCCCATATCCCATTCACCAACCGAATCTTGGACAGATTTGTTGTAGAGAGTCTAAGATGTTATGCAGATGACCATCAGATTACAGCCTGTAAACAGGCACGATACTTTAAACAGGTACTAGTGTGTAAACTACAATAGAGAAATTATCAATGAGAAAGACAGAATATGCAACATATATTCGAGCCTCTTCGGAAGAACAGACCGATGAACACCAATACGATGAACTCCGCGAGTGGTTCAGTGATGAAACCGACGTTGACTTCAGCGACGTTGAGAAGTATGTTGACTACGCGCAGTCAGGTTCGAGCGATACACGCAAAGAGTTCTTGAATATCATCGAAGACATCGAAGCCGGAAAGATCGAGAACGTTGTTGTATGGGAAATCAGTCGTGTAGCACGTCGAGGAAGCCTTTCGCAACGGTTCTTCGATTCATGCGAAGATGCAGAAGTCACGATATACATCGTGAACGGGGCCATCGAGAGAATCAAGCCTGACGGCACTAACAGACTCGTGGCCGATATTATCGCAGCTGTCTATGCTGAAGAACGCAGAACACTGATCCGAAGAACTCGCTCGGGAATTAAACGGGCAAGAAAGGAAGGGAAGTGGACTGGACAAGTCCCTAAAGGGTTCTACCGCGACGATGAAGGCTACCTGAAACCTAATCTGTCTCCTGAAGACGGAGAGGTGGGGTACATCGAGATTGTGGAAGCCATTGAAACCCTCGATGAAGACGATGATGCCTCATATCGGAATCTGGCTCAGGGGAGGAACCTCACGAGACAGACCCTTTCCAATATTCACAAGAACAAGAAGCACTGGTACCTTCCCATCGAGGAAGAGATCGAGGATGATCGCGTTGCAGAAGCCGTCGAGGAAGTTCGAGGTGAAGTTCGATGATACACCCACACCCTTCTCTCGATGAATGCATGTGCTGTGAACTACAGAGCCTCAAAGTCACTGATAAACTCGGATACCACGAGGCAGAATGCTTCTCATGTGGATATTACTATTATCAGGAGACGGGACGATGAAGATTGATGGGATGATTTGGGCACGCTGTTCGGAGTGCAGAACCCTCTGCTATGTCCCCGAGGACTTCCATGGCCGATGCAGTGATTGCTATTTCACACTCTTGAAGCAGTGATCGGGGGTTTGGAACTGGGCTATGAATATGGTCCTCCCCGGCGGAGCCGCTGACGCAGAATCCAAAACACATTGACACTTAAAATATTTATCATTCCACGCTAACGCTTGAGTTGTAACACCGGGGGTCAAACAGGCCTATTTAGTGACGTTCCGAATTTTGTGTGGCAAATGGTCCCAAATTTGCCCCATATTTGGGTCCTCTCTGAACAGATCCCAACGCATGCCACCCAAATATGGGACCTCACAGTATATTCCTCAGTAAACCAACAAGTTTACTTTCAGTAAACTTTTGATATTATTGGATAATATTAACGGAGAATAGTGAGTACACCCCCACCCCACTTTTTCAAGTGTTCAGCCATGAGAAGGACAGGAATGAATAGGAATGCCGTTGAAAGTGATGCTGGGGCACAACGAAGACTCGATCATTCTTCGTACCGGGACACAAATCCCTGATGTGCCCCATGTCATTTCCATTCCGAGGGAACCAGTGGGATTCAACCCACTCCCCCTTTCGGCTCCAAATACGAGAGGCGGGAATTAACGACAAAACACGGAATTGCTGTAACTTCTGAGAGGTTGCTGTAACAAGAATTAGAGGGTAGAAGATTTGTGAGCCAAGGATTACGCATAATCACTTTTCAAGATCAGGAAAACAAGTATTCTATTCGATTACCTGAAAAATAAGGAGCGAGCGGGAGATCGGGATGTTGAGAAAAGACAGGAAAACCACGATGAGAGAAGTTAGACGGGATAGGATACCTGTTTAGGATTACTTATATGGATGAAATTAAGTAAGGAACCTATTTGGTGTTGTTTAATCTCAGAAAGTTTAAACCCTCTTATCCCGTACTATTCCCAAGGGTATCTTCAACCGGGTAAGGGAGGGAACAGTACTGTTCCCTACATTCCCGCTACAGCCTCTCGATGTTGTCTTATCTTGACTTATCGTAATATCCTGATTCTTGTCGCACAATTTATGTGTTGTATGTTATCGTGTCTTGGGAAATCACCCGATCCCCTATTTTTTCACTCAATCGAATAGAATATCTGTTTTGGAGCATTTAAATTCTTATCTCCTGCATATCCCGTTCTTTGATCTTGTGCTACGTGTTTTCTGTTACAGCAACAATTTCCAAAATTACAGCAACCTTTTTACTAACTCCTTGTATACATATAACCGATGACTTATCAAACAACTGTCCGATTCGATTCGGACAAACCTGAACAAGCAGAACTTGCAGAGCATATCAAACACGTTGCAGCCAACACTGACTACGCAAAAACAGAGTATATCCGTGATCTGATCCGTGCGGACATGGAAGCAGTTGAACAGGGACACGATCCTGTTGACGGGCTTCGTAACGGCTTGGACGAACTCTCAACTATTGAACCATGGGAACAGTATGATCCTGATGATGAACGTGAAGAACCGTTGCCGAAGGAGATGTTGCGGACAATCACTGAAACAACACTCCAGCGTCTGAATCCTGATCATGTCGATGAATCCGAAGTGCCGAATGGTGCTGCAATCAAAACCGAAATTGTTCTCTCGGTGCTGCGGTACTGGAAATCACAGGACGAGGTAATTACGTACAGGCCGCGTGAAGACCGTAAAAACGGGTCTCTGAGTAGGATTGGGGATCATGTAGATAAAGCGATCAAGCAAACCATTGGTGCGACGCGGCATCATCTTGATTCCGGTGGTTCGTATGCTGATATTCCGGGTCGGGTTGCAGATCAATTGGTACCCGATGACCGTGTTACAGATGGCGACGGATGCGAAGTACTGCCCGCTGATCTAAATACGGAATGGCATGCAAACACAGCTGAAATCAAAATCGGACTTGTGTTAGATGATATTGATAAGATCAATAATGCGGAGTCGGTCAAGGGTGCGCATGAGGATATTAAGCATTGTGTGGCGGAAATTGATTGGTTGGAAGAGGCTGTAGAGGAGTCAGGTGGGGAACTGGTGCATCCTGATCCAGATAATGGGTTCAGTGTTGACATGGATGCTATTGCTGACTTAAGTGCAAAGAAGAAGGATGCCGTTGCCGAGTTGTCGATGAGAAATGAGTGAATAGAGTTTCACCGTGGGTCTTTTCCTGTATACTTTCCAAAGTATGAGTGACGAATCTTCGAGTCGTCCACGAGTGTTTCTCTACTCGGTTCAGTCTTTCATTCGGGGCCGTATTTTCTGGAGTGTTCGAGACCGGCCCTGTCATCATGATCAACATACCTCTTCTCAGTGATTTTCACACTGGAGTGCCCCAATAGTTTTGAGACTTCCCACAGCCCGGCGTCGGTTTCATTCACCATGTAAGTTCCATAGCCGACTCTGAGATTGTGACTGCTTATTTTTCGCCTGTCGCCACTCTTGTTGCTGTCAGTATACATTGACCGGTTGATTCCGGCGTCATCGGCGGCTTCACGAATTATTTCATTGATTCTTTCTCCGCGCATTCGTTTTCCGCGTTCAGAGACGAGTAGGTAGTCGAGGTTCCCGTCTGGATCGTATTTGTCTCGATGTCCGCTATCAATCCAGTCAGCCAGCAATCCGTCCAGAGACGGTTGATAGGAGACGACGCGGGTGTACTTGCTTTTTGAGATGGATTTTCGGATTGTGATTTCACGGTTCTCCCTGTCAATGTCATCCAGTTCAAGGTGGGATAATTCACCGCGCCGCATACCGGTTTGCCACATAATACGGATGATTAGTTGATCACGGACCCGATGTCGTTTGACGTGCTTCTCCATCGTCCTCACGTCATCCTGTGTGACGGCGTATCTCTCGCCGTCCTCCATTTCCTGTTCCTGTTTTGTGTCTTTCGTCATCCCCCATTTGGTTCGTTTTTTGTCGTTCCATCGCTCCATGGGGTTTCGGTTGGTGTATTCCATGGCAACCAACCAGTCGTGAAATGTTTTTACGCGGTCCCATCGGTTGCGTTTGGTGGTTCCGTTAAATCCGTTCGCGAGGTAGCTGCCCCATGCTCGTGCGTCACCGGGTGTGACATCCATTACCGATTCAATCCCGCGTTCGTCCAGCCAGTCGTCGTAGCATCGTAGGTCGGTTTTGTATTTTCTGGTGCTTTTTTCATCGCGCATATGTTCGATGTTATCGTCGGTTCCGTCATCGAGATCGTCAAAGTATTCTCGAATCACCTGTCGGCATTCTTCCGGGGGTTTGTATCTCCCCATCAGTTCTTCACCCGGTAGTACCGGCGGCTTTGGTACTCGTCTTCTTGGTATTCTGCATCCGGGTAGTACTGTAGCATACGGGCCAGTGCGCGTCGGATTCGGTCTTCGTCTTCGTTGTAATAATTCGCCCACGCATTCGCGGTGCTGATCTGCTGCACCAGTTCGATGCTTTCCGGGTTCGCTTTCTCGATTTCGGTGGGGTCGGGTAGTTCTTCATCTTCTGCAAGGGCTGGCAGGTCGCTGAATATCTCTTGCGCCAGATTCCCAATGTCGTCACTGCTACGCACTTCAGATTCGACCTGCGCCAAGCGGTCGTTGAAGTTTTCCAGTTGCTCGTTCACACCACTGAGACCGATTTCCACTGCATTCACGATTTCTTCAGGGTCAATTGTGGTGTCGTCTTCTCCGTAGGTGGCCATCTCAGTGTGCGCAAGAGTTCTGAAGAAGTCGGATACATCACTGTATTCGGGAACCCCTTCTACGAAGTCCTCTATCTCTTGTTTTTCGGACTCTGATACTCTGAGGCGAATGTATTGATCGCGAGCCATACCACTGCGAATGAGTTTCTAGTATGTAGTTCCATCGTTACCACATTACTATTCAGAACCGCGTCATCTGAACGGCATCGCCGCACCACTTTTTGTGGGTCTCTGAAGCGAGCATTAGCCCCGGTCCAGTGCCCTTGTGGGGTATTCACTCACATACTCCCTCATAATCGCGGGTACCTGAAGTGACCAAACGATCATCCCTCCTCTGGCCGTGGCCACGCTAGAAGCTTTTTATAAAAGTGG
>LFCJ01004444.1_pt1 | contig 10279 bp, 11 predicted proteins | sample 643141 | NCBI WGS metagenome assembly LFCJ01 (sample SAMN03766243, study PRJNA286221) | soda lake metagenome | biome: soda lake; feature: Kulunda steppe; material: water; isolation source: sample B1-Br-g2 brine of Lake Bitter-1 | place: Russia: Kulunda steppe | collected 2010-07 | reverse complement strand
TTTCGGACTCCTTCAGGGGTAATTTGTGTCCCAAACCGCCGAAGACCGTCAGCAACTTCTGGCGCTGTGAGGACTGGGTCATCCTCGTAGTCGAATACTTTGAGGATTTCTTGTTCAGTAACAGATTCCTCAAATCGGCCCGCGTCATCGCGTCCTTGGCTCATAGTCCTACTGACGTGGCGGCCGCACATAACCGTTTGGTTCGTGCAAACCGGATCAGTTGAGCTTGATAGACAACTTCGCGACCGTCGGTCTGGCTGTGGTGAGACTCAAGGAGCCCATCCTGCTTGAGTTCTCGAGCGACCCGGCGAACGGTGCGCGGCGACAGGAAGGCTTCGTCGGCCAGCTCCGACTGCGTGAGTGGAACGTCGTGCTCGATGATCTTGTAGACGAGTTTCGCGCTGGGCGAGTGGTCCCCGAGGCGTTCGGGGCGACCGGTGTCACTCATGGGTACCACCGTCCGTGCAGGCTGTCCGAATGGAGTCTTCTGCAGTATCTGCGACCCAATCGCCGGCGATCTGCTCGACCTGAAGGCCGTTGTACCGGTCATGCAGTCGCTCGAGTGCTTCCCGCTGCTGTCGAGGCTCGTAGCCAGGGAGATGGCGTTGTGCCCAGTACTTGGCCGCGCGGTAGTGATCCAGCGGGAGGATGCTAACTGGAATCGCCTCGAGGCCGGCGACGTGGGACGCCCAGATGCGCTTGTGACCGTTGAGGATTTCATAGCCACCGTCGACCGTCGGTCGGACAGTCGGCACCGGATCCGGATGGCCCCGCTGTGCGATCTCGTCGATATAATCGCGGTTCTCTGCCGCGGTGAAGTTGCGCGCATGGTAGGGGGAGGGGTCGATCGACGCAAGCGGAATCGTCGGTGGCTCGAGGTCGCCAACCGGCTCGAGGCGGCTTTCCGGGAAGGCGTAGTAGGGTGCGTCGTCGGTATTGAGCTGTGCAATCGGAATGCCTTCGCAACCGGCGTACTCGGGATAGTACTCTTCGAGGGCGCTCTCGTAGATGGCGATCGCCGTGCGGTCGTCGGCTGGATAGTTGGGGTTGTCCTCCGCGAGCGTACCCCGGCCCTGAACGTACCAGTCCGTCGCCGGAATCGGCGGATAGTTGACGACGACTCCTCGCGGTGAGGTTCCCTCGCGGTCCTCGACGATTGAGCCGACAGTGAGATTGGATCTACGCTGCATCGTGATCTACCTCCGGTTGGAAGACGAGCAGTTCGTTTCCGAGCGTGTCCGTCGCGACCTCAAGGGAGGCCCCTTGGCCGTCCTGGTCACGATGAGCGGTGAGACGAGATGGGCGACATCGTGACCGGTCATCGTCGATCATCCTCCGTCTCCTCTAGCCGTTCGTGCCACCGATCTGGAATATCTGACGTTTCCGCATGTGGATGCTCGTAGAAGTCGGTGTAGGCATGCCTCCGCCATTCGATAAGATGGGTCTGCTCTGGAAAGCAGTGAGTACAGGGCGGGTATTGTGCTCCATCACTGCCATCTCGAGATCAGGAGCCTCAAGTGTGGACCAGGTACCGGTGTGTGTCGAGCCACATTCAGCACTGTCTTCGGAAATCCCTGCATGGGGTGTGCTGTTCGGTGAAACGATGAAGGTCGTTTGGTCGTCCGTCATGGATGCGTGTGTTGTGAGGAGGGTTGAGTTGGTGAGCGAACGGTTCGCAACGAGTGCAGGAGTAGGCAAAACCAGGAGCGATTGGTCACACCCGTTGTGATAGAGTTCGAAGTCGATTCTCCAGAAGTCGTGTTTTTCACACACACTGCTTCTGAAAGGAAGCTCCTCCTTCCCAGTCCTGCAGCTAGGCAAGGAGGCGTCGTCGACCGACCAAGCCGACGACCAAGACCGTTCGTGGGCGGTTACCTGAGACGTTCTCCCTCTCGGGGCGATTTCAGCCGGTATTTCACACCTCCGCAGTGTCTTGCTCCATCACAACGGGCGTGACACCTCCCGTCAGCTTCCCGTCGGGGTCCAGAAGCTCGAGGTGGTGGTATCGGGCATCGAAGAGCCCTTCGGCAGTCTCTCGGTCCATCGCGATGATCTCTTTCTTCGGTTGCTGTGGCGAGATCTGTCGGTCCGTGACGTCGACGTCGTCGCTACCGAGGGCCTTCATCTCCTCCCAGACACGCTTCACTGTCGTTCCGTGGGGGTCTTCGCCGAGGATCGCGGTGAGAGCGCGTTCGACGTCGTCCTTCGTCCAGAACAGTCCGTCGCCGGTTGTCCGGATCGTCGCGAACTCGTCCCAGCGCTTCATCACCTTGAGCCCGCGGAAGCGGTTTCTCCGTGGTGTCCCCTGATCGACGAGATGCTTCTTGACGCGAAGCTCGCGGCAGTTAGCCAGAAAGTCCAGCGGACTCGAAGACGGTTCGACGCCGCCAGGGAGTTTCTCGACGTCTTCCTGATCCATCGCGGTCTGGCCCGTTTCGGCGACTGACTTCGCTTGCTGGGCGATCGCGTTCGCGCTCTGGACCATCTCCTGGGTCTCGGCGACGGTTTCCTCGATGTCGTCGACGTCGTTCGAGAGGTCGTTCACGTTGGCGGCGATCTCCTTGCGGGTTCGCTGGGCGCGGTTCTGCTCCTGTTGCAGCTCGTCGAAACGCTCCTCGAGGCGCTTGCGTTCCTGTTGTTCGCGTTCGCGTTTGCGGCGTTCTGCCTCGAGTTGTGCTTTCGTCTCCTCGAGGTCCGCTGCGAGGTCCCAGACGAGTTCCCACATCGTCTCGTCGTCTGGTTTCTCGTCTGAGAGGTCGAGCGCACTCTTCTCGTCATCTGTGCGGCCGTCAGCCTCGTCTTCGAGGTCGTCGAAGCCGAGCGCGGCGGCGACGTCGTGGTTGTCGGGCGATTCGTCGTCGATTTCGGTGGGATCCTTGCCGATTGACATGGTCGTGGTCTAGTCGTCGGTTGGTCGGTAGCCTATGCGCTGCAGGGTGCACGCACTGCTCTCGAGGTGGTGGAAGGCCGCGCAGGATAGTCGCACGGCTACCCGAGAGGCGAATCTTTAATACGGTCTGGATCCCAGAATAGGGTGTGTGGGCCCAGGGGGCGGCCTTACGCCCCCTCTGCGATCCAAACCCGTGAGCGGTGGGTCTGTTTCTCCTACCTTGTTGGAAGACCTCTTGTAGCGGACAGTACTTAAATCTAGAAGGACCGTCAGACGCAATCCCGACCCTGGCACCCGCTCCGCATGTGCGATCAGGCTGGCAATCGCGAATCGCTCATCTGTAGAACTCAGTACTTGCGTCAATAGCCGATTCTGTGTGGAACGGCCAGCATCTCTCACTGACGAAATTGCAGATCAAACTCGTCGAGTATTCGCTTCTACAGATGAGCGAAAAGCGAATACATCGCACCCGTCAACCCCCAAGGAGTAACCAGCCGATGTTTAGTTCTTGTCGATGTCGATCTCGTGCTCGCCGCTCACCCTGGCTTCAATGAATACCTCGGCTAGATCCTCAGCGGTTAATTGATTGGCTGCAGCTGCCAGCAACGCGTTGTGAAGCTCTCGTTTCTGAACGTTCGCGTAACCGTTTCTCCGTAGGTTGACTTCAGCTTCGAACAGGAGGCCGGACGATCCATCGATCGCCTCCCAGGTATCCGGCAGGCAGTAAACCGAGTGCTGCGTCCTATTTTTTGCCGTGGGGAAAGCAGGATCACTTTTCGGATCAAAATCCTGAGTCGACCTCTCACTCTCCTCCTCTTGGTCAACGTCATCCTCTTGATCCTTATCACTGGCAACATCTTCCTGCGCGGTTGGAGACGAACTGGAAGAACTCGAGACTGTGCTTGCAAGATCATCAAGCGCTTCGCTGCCAGCACCTTGGCCCTCTTCTTCTTCGTCGTCGTCAAGGTCTTCGAACGGCATCTACCTTCTGACACCTCCATACTCAACGATCTCTGCCAGCTCATCATAACATCGAAGCTGATCACACTCAGCGTCGTAATCTCTCAGTGTTTTATGCGCTCTGTGAGCCTTATCGATGCTTGCACGATGACGGATTCCTGGCAACTCTTTTTCGTACTTACGGTTGTCGATCGCTTCCCAGTCCTCTTCTGTTAACCGTGCGAAGTTTGGTACAAATGGTTCGAGTTCGCCGCGACTGTTGAGGGCATACAAGAGGTTGCGGTCGCGGGTGTCTTGGTCGAGGCGTTCGCTCAGGTCGGTTGGGACTAGTGCGAGCAGTTGGAGATCGAAGTACTGCTGCGCCTCTTGGATCAACCGTTTGTTGGTCTGGGTGATGCCGGACTCCCATCCGCTCTCGGGGCGGAGAGGTACTATCAGGTTTTTGGATGCGAACAATGCGTTGTCGTTGATCTTTCCTCTGTTAGCTGGCGTGTCGATTATGATGTACGAGTACGTGTCTCCAAGAAGCGGCTCAACCACATTTCTGTGGAGACGTTGACTCGAGGCCATTGCCGACTTCAGGTTCGTCTCAACCTCTTCGAGCGATTCGTGAGAAGGCAAGAGATCGAGTCGTTTAGTGATCGAGACCGTGTGTTCCAACGGATCCTCGTTATCCAGCAAAACCTTTTGGACGTGGTTATCAGATTCATAGCGATCGTGGTGACCGAGATTGAAAGTGGTGTGGCCGTTGTCATCGAGGTCAACCAAGAGTACGTTGCTTCCCCTTTCTGCGAGTTCCCGTGCCAGGTTTATCGCAGTGGTAGACTTCCCGAAGCCACCTTTTAAAACGTTGACTGCGACTGCTCTGGGTTCTTTCTCGGTGGGTTCCGTATCCATATTGGAGTAGTTCATCCTGGTACAGTATAAAATGTAGTGAAATTCTTAGATCCATGTACATAATAGACATTGCAGCAAGTATAGAAATGGCTGCAGGTAGATAAATTAGATAGAGTTGCGAAGGTAAGGACATGAGGTAATGTATGCATAGAAGAGTTGGCATGGTTTCTGGAATCAGTACCAGGACAGAGATCTAGAAGAAGTCTTCTGTATCCTCTCCGGCGTGAACGCCGGAGCTTCCCGTACCGCAGGTTGGGATATTTGCTGGTCTACGATACGACCTGTTCTCTCGTGGTGAACGTCCCGCTCTCGCAGTCGAACAGGTGTACCGATGGCTGTGCCACACAGCCGTTACTCCTATCCTCGCCGTGAGGACTCGGGGTTATCTTCTGTCGCATGTTCTCCGCCCCGTTACAATGCGTTGGCTACCAACTCACACGATGAGCAGACGTACAGGCCACGTTCGACACGGTTCGACTTCGTATCGTCATCACACCGTGAACACGTCTTCGAGGTGTTCCACTCGTTCTCTTTCAACACCTCGACTCCACGGATCTCGCCTTTGTATTCGAGGTTCTGGTAGATACGGTCAAACGCCCGCGAGTGTAACTTCTTGTTCCTCGTTTGCCCCAGTATGGAGTACGTGACAAATTAACTCACGTAGCGTCAGGAGAACAGCTGTATGTGTTACAGGGTTGCTATGGCCGGTTTCACTCTTCGAAGAGATGGCTGAGTGGTCTAAGCTGGCTGGTATCGATAGCGAGGGGATCATCGGCCCTTCTTGCAGCCTCGTCTCCGGGAGTCTCCGGTACTGTTCCGTCCCACCGGTCGCAGGCTGCCAAGACCTCTGGTGCCAGATCGTCGGTAATGTACGGTATCTCGATTAGCTCATCTTCTATTGTATCTTTGACGTTTTCAATAGTTCCGTACTCCTCAAAGAGGTTGCCGATCCCTGCTTGGCCAAGCCCGTGGATGTCCCCAAAAACAACCCAAAAACGCCGCAATTCGTCCATTTCTGATTCAACTGTGAGCATCGCTTGTTTCAGCCAATCTTCCACCTCACCAGCGGTAATCGCGAGATGTTTATCGTATTCCGATTCCATGGCATAGCAATCGTTCAGTTCATCAACAGAGACATCATGATATTCATCAGATTCTGACGCCATTTCGTAGATCTCATCTGAATCAAAGTATGCGACTGTTATCCGGCGCTCGGGGTTCATTGGTCGTTCCGTACTGGGATCGTACCCATGCAAATAGATGAAGAGGACCTGCGTCGAGATTGGTTCTTCCGGAACGCCAGGGGAGACGAACATCCTATCAATCTCTGTTGGCTCCCCGTCGACTGCTTGGAGAGGGTGCTTGGCCAGCGCTCGCACCCACCCGTCGGGTAACTCACGTGATAATAGTGAATCCAATTCGTCTACATAGTCGATAGGTGCGGTCATGATTGTTGACCGCTACAAACGCAAATTCAAAAACAATGCCGAAGCTTTGCAACCTCCAGTTGGTACTCCAGTTGGTGCTCCGCTTGTCAGCAACTGCCAGGCGGAGAATAAGCAACCTTATAACAATCTAGTAACCGGTTGCAGAATGATGCCAGAATGCCAGCAGTGTGGTGCGCATATCACTAGTCGGTTCCGGCGTGTTTTCGGGAACAACGATGGAGAGGTGTACGGATGTCGTGAGTGTATGAAAAGCACTGATCTTCTCAACGGTGAAGGAACTCACGACCAAATATAGTACAGCCAACACATATGTGGCCTTGTCAACATTACTCGGTACGACTTTGAGCTACTGCTGAAGTCTTATCGATACTCCCTGTAAACAGCCTCGGGCGCGGTGGCCCGAGGCTTTTGTTGGTTCCCTCAGCTGTGTGCTAGCACTCCCTGCTCGGCAAGCGAGCGGGATGAGGTTGGGCGGCTTACGCGCCCCGACCCGGACAGACGCACCAACCGCACCTGCGGCTGGGTTTTGTGAGTCCGGTAATCCGTAGTATTACCGTCAAGTTTCGCCTTCTCGCGCCACGCGATGTTCACCGACGCGTTCCGGTCGGCGTGGTCTTGCGCCACGTCACACTCGTCGTTCGGACACCTGAACCGCCGACCCTGCCGATACCCACGCTCACCACAGCACGAACAGGTCTGCGAGTTGTAGTAAGCGGCCACCGTATCCGTCGGAATCTCCCGCCACGTCGCCTTGTACGAGACGAACGTCTCGAATTTGTGGAACGGCAGTTTGTGCAACCGGCGGTTCATATACGACCCGTACTGCATCTCCTCGCGGATACCACTCATATCCTCGAACACGATAACCGGGTTCGGGAACTGCTCTGCGAACTCTACGACAGCACGGGAAAGACGGTGCAGCACCCACTCGGTGAATCGCTCTTCTTTGTCACTGAGTTTCTGGTGGATGCTCGTCTTGCCGTGTTCCTGACAACGTTTCGTAATGGTGTGGTAGCGTTGGCGTTCCTGCTTCACCCGTCCGTAGTCGAGGACGAGCGTGCCCTTCGTCCGCATTGTCTCACGGTCGAGGGCGGTGAGAGCGACGTTGCGCTCGTTGATGTCCACACCGACTACCGTATCGGCGGTATCGGGTTCGGGCACGTCGAACTCGCGTGTGACCGTGACGTGTAAGTAGTACACGCCATCGCAGTACAGGAGTTCGGCCTGCCCTATATCCACCTCATCCGACGTAAGGGCGTCTCGAAGTTCGTCTATTGCGTCCTGCTCACCGCGAAGATGCCCCGTCACCTTCTTGTAGGGTTTCGGGCTGATGCGGAACTGGACGCGGTTCGTGTTGTCGTTCACGGTGAGGCGGTAGCCTTCCGTGTGCGCCATCACAAGCGGGTAGGCACCAGATTTGTCCGTACTCGGCGGCGTCGGCTTCCCACCGTCAGGGTCGTCTTGATTCTCCCACCAGTCTTTGAGTGATTGGTAGGAGTCCCATGTTTGGAGGGCTTTGCCGACGACCGCGCACTTGTTGTTCCGTAGGAAGTCGTCGCGGTCAACCTCCTTCTGTATCTCGGTGCGATTGGACCCTTGTTGTTTGAGGCGGATGGTTTGGTTGAAGATCTCGCGTGAGGCGAGGCGGGCGTCGTGAAGCCACGATCGTTCACCAGACGCTATGTGGAGCCGCGTCTGGATCGTCTTCGTGGCTTCTTCACCCATGCATTGACAATCGTTCCAGATTATCATAAATGTAGGGATTAGGGATGGAAGAGTACCGCAGTCACGCACATTCGGTTAGTTCCTGCAAGTATCATTTCGTGTGGTGTCCGAAGTATAGACACCCTGTTCTCGGTGTGGTCGAGGAGGACGTGAGAGAGTTGTTTGTGGAGACTGCCGACCACTTCGGCCACGAGATTTTGGCGTTGAAGATTGCAGACGACCACATTCATCTGTTCGTGCAAACAGACCCGAAACATAGCCCTGCTGAGGTAGCACGGCAGTTCAAGTCGTACTCTGGAAAGCACTTGCTGGAACGGCATCCCGAGATTCGAGAGTCGTATTTCTGGGGCGGTGAATTCTGGAAAATTGGATACTACGTGGGAACGACGGGAGCAGTATCGGAGGAAGTGGTTGAACGGTATATCGAGGAGACGGAACATATGCCGGAGTGACGCGCTTCACCCCCGCCCACGGTGGGGCGGGGAACTCGCGCTGCTTTTCGTTTAGAATTGTAACATCTTAGGGGTCGTAGTGGTAGATATAGGGGTGTGTCTCCTTGCCGTCGGGTAGAATCTCTGCCAGTATCTCTTGGACCTGTTCTTCTGACGCGCCACTTGCTACGATCCGGTCGTCGTAGATCGCAAAGTACGCTTCTTTGAGGTCTGTCTCACGCAGTTCCCGTCCCAAGCTCCGTGCTCGGGCTTTACCCATCTCTTGGTGGTAGATCTGCTCGAGGTCGTTCGATTTGTTCTTGAGCTCGGTGATCTCGTGGGCGTATCGTTCCCGGTTGCGCTTGTTTTTCAGATAAAACCGAAGTTGCTCGGTATCGGACTTTTCGGATTCGTCAGGTGCTGGCAAGGTTTCGATAATGCCGAGCCGATGTTTGGCCTCCTCGTAACTGTCGTCGATATCGGTACTCAGATTGCCCCCGGCGACCAGCCGCTGGAGAGCTAGCCAGCCGTCACTCACTATGTGTTCCTCGAACGGGAGGAGAGCGACGCTCGAAACGAACACTGGGAGCCGCTCTTCGGGCCAGAGCTCGCTAAAGGACATACGAACGGCCTTGACACCGAACGCTCGTGGTGGATCGCTCCAGTCAAGAAACACCGCGTAGTCCGAGAGGTGCCGGACAACGACGAATTCACCGTATTCATACTCGGCCCATCCCGCGATCGTGTCAAGGTCGTCTGCTGAGAGATCGGCGGGGTTGGTGTCGACGAACGCTTCGATGATTGCCTCGGTGTCTTCCTCATAGAGGCGCTCGCGAAGTGGCAGGAGTTCACCAGTGTTTTGCCCAGCTATATCGTCGACTGTCTCGATATCCTCGATCACACCGAACCGATCGTTGACGTAGACAAGGAGGTGGGCGTACAGGTCGAGAAACCGATCCTCGCTCTGCAGGTCAAGCATCATCGGGAAATCGTCGTCGGGTTCCTCACCGTGTTCGACAACGATATCCTGAAGCATCTCGTCGTCGATCGCCTCGTCGATCGCCTGGTTGAGTTCCTGCATGAGAGCTGGATCGAGAAGTTCAGCCAGTTCGTCTGGTGTCGGACCGTCGGGTTGCTCGAAGATGCGTTCGATCTCCTGTTCGTCCAGCGAGTCGATGTGGTCATCCATGATATGCTGGAGTTGTGCATCTAGCTCTTGTCGCGTTTCTTCGTTGACAAGGTCACGCAACGGTGTTCCTTCGGGTAGTTCTATTTCGTCGGCAGCGGGATCCTCCATATCTTCGGTGGCGGGCAGCGTGTCAAAATCGATGTCGGCACCGAGCTGATCGAGGTCGAATTCACTGTCGATTTCGGCATCAACCTCTGGAGGTTGACCCTCAACGAACTGCCGCAGCATCGCCGGTTCAAGCTGTGAGACCATCATCTGGAACGTCTCGGGAGCCATATCTTGTTCGAGTGTTGTGAGTTCCCACCCATCCCGACCGTGATGCAGTGCGTAGACGCGTCGTCCGTCTCGAAGGAGTGCGTCGACGACACCCTCAGTGTCACAGTGAGTGCAATAGGAGTGGAAGGCGAGCGGACACTCGAGGCTCTGAGTTTCTACGAAGTCCTCAAATTCACCCTCTGTCAACGGCCGGTGTGGGAGATACTCAATATCGACCATAGTGGTCATCCAGTTGGCCGACACAAAATGATGAGGGTTACAAGATGTTCAGAGTCAGCATCTTAGCGTGAATACATCCACGATATAGCTAATTCCTGCGTTAAAACTCGACGCAATTTTATTTCTGCTTAGAAGTTACTTTCAACAAAGTGTTTTGCGATTTTGTAAATCGTTATGTGGTTTACCACTAATCATCAGCTCCTGTGGGGTAATCTTACTTATCTCGTGTGTCCACGGCTGACAC
>LFCJ01004443.1_pt1 | contig 10280 bp, 19 predicted proteins | sample 643141 | NCBI WGS metagenome assembly LFCJ01 (sample SAMN03766243, study PRJNA286221) | soda lake metagenome | biome: soda lake; feature: Kulunda steppe; material: water; isolation source: sample B1-Br-g2 brine of Lake Bitter-1 | place: Russia: Kulunda steppe | collected 2010-07 | reverse complement strand
CTGAACGCACTATATACTTCAGTCATAATATCTACTCTATGCGTATCCGTACGGTCATCAGCATAATCACACAATGTTATCTGGTCTGGTGTTATACTATTTTTATACTCTTGCGTATCATGATACTCATCACACTTAGACCGAGCAACAGAACGTGAAACTTCATCAGTTGGTTCTGCTGTATCTACTCCTAATGAATATGCTTCTCTCAGAGCTTTATCTAATGCTCCATTAGATTTATTGCATATACTTGCATATTTATTTGTTTTTGTCATTATACTTATACATATAAGTGTATAACCCTAAAAGACTTTCGGTTATTTATACATAATCATGTATATATTACTATCAAAATGTATATTTTATACATAATCATGTATATATTACGGATGATACCGTATTACTTGGTAAAACAGGGTCTGAATCACAACCAGAACCACAATTTGAGGTTCCGTGTAATCATATACCAGCAGGACAGTTCGATACGTGAAACTTCTTTCTTATATTAATTCTTATATAACATACAATGTTTACACAGTATAATAGGGTTACAAACCATTGTATTATATATGATGAATCAAAACACACCTACGATAAGAAGTATTGTAAATAAACACATGACTGTCGACCATATGTTCGGACTATTACTATTGGTTGTAGTAGGAAGTCTGCTAATGAATATTATAATTATGGAATCAAATATGTTAAGCATATCAGATTTAATTGCACACGTAGGAATAATAATATTAACAATATTATTCAAAACACCGTAAAATTATGCTTTTTGAAATATATAATGTGAACCTTTTTTAATCTTAATCTTATCTATCACAGAATAATCGTGGATTACTACTTCATCTTTATTTATTGTTGCTTCATAATCTTCAAATAATTCTGGAATTTGAATCATTTTTGATTTATATTCATGTTCTCGCATTTTAATAGCGTTATCAAATGGATTTATATACGCATATTTTTGTTCTCTATTAAAATATTGCTTCAATAAATCTATTATCTGATTCTCTGCGTAATATATATCATAAGTATCTAACTCAAATTCATCTTCATGGTCTATATTCATATAACTAACATCACCATTATTATCTTTTATAATATAAACTATAGAACCTTCTTTTTTAGATTGTACAATATCTTTTATTTGAACGGTATCATTTTTATCTCTTACATACCTTATTCTATCACCAATATCAAATTTACAACTTGTTGTATCAATTTTATTTTGTTCCATATATAATATATTATATTAAAAGGGTAAATGTTTAATTGTTATGATAAAACTAATAGGTTTGTAAAATACTATATTATATATAAGTCTATTAAAAGAAACTCGTGAATTATATAATGATGAATTAAATATACGAAAGATTATAGCTTATACTATAATTGTTCCAGTAATAACTATTTTATATATTATACATGGTATTGCACAATTCATAGCAGATATAACAGACCGTATGGCATTGCTTACAATTAATTTTGTCGCAAAGGTTTTTAAATTAGATGATAGTAAAGATGATTAATTATTTTGGTTGTAACTCGAATGTTGTTTCACAGTACAGGCAGTATACTCTATTATCTTGTTCATCTCGACAGCTGTATTGTAACGGCTCTAATCGACCGTCAGAGCAATTTGGACACTGTTGACTCCAAGTATCCCAATACGTTGTTTCTTCCTCAAAATAGCTCTCCATAGCATCCTTACAATTCTGTATAGCTTCATCTCGTGTATCACCACAAGATGATATTGGTGCGAATTTCTTATACGCTACCCATTGGTTGGTATCTTCATCATAGTACGCATATAATCCTCGTTCGTATTCACAGTCTTCAACTGGTTTGTGTCCTCGGTCCATACTATATTATTATAGGTATAACAGTAAAGGTCTATTGGTGTGAATCTAATATATTGCTGTTTATTACATAAAAATTCGAAAAACCTTAGGTGTGTAATAATAGTATTTATTCACATGAAAGATATTATAAATAATATTGGAGATGTATTAGGAAGTAAATTAAGTATGGGTTTTAAGATATTGTTTTTGTATGTTATGATTGTGATTATCTATACACAGTTACTTAATTTAAGCATTGGACTTACAATGACAGTGTTAATTATATTAACATTTGTATTGTACTTATACTATATGGCACTTAAGGGTCGACAATTAATAGATAGTAAACCGTACTCTGAATTAGAATAATAAATTATCCATACACTGTTTTAAATCACCTTGTAATTAATTAAATATATTTACGTACAATATGTATGATATGAAAATATAATCTATATATCACTACATATACCGTGTTCTGATGTACTTTTATATGAGTAGGCTATGTGAGTTAGAGTATAAAAAGACCTTTAGGGTAGAACGAATATATATTTACATAGAGAAAATGATAATTAATCATCAATAAATTACTAAAATAAATAACTCAAGGTGAAAAACTATGGATACAAACAAAACACACACAAAAATAGATTATAGCCAATTCCCTTCAAATACACCAGTGTATGGGGAATTCAGCAACGAAAATAATATCTATACTTATGTCTATATAAAAGAAGCATTGCGGATAAAATCAAATATGCTAAATAAAACAATGCGTAGAAGTCTAATAGCATATGATATAATTGTAGATGAAAAAGAAGAATTGAAAGACCCATTAACATATATGGAAGAAACATTGGATAACCAACTTGAAGATATGGGTTATCCTGTGAAATATATTAATGAATATAAAAAAGATGATGTAGATAAAGTAGGGAAATTATTTGAAACATCATTTGAAAATGCAACAGATAAAAAACAATTCAAAGTATACCTACCAAATATTATATTCAATAATACAGAATTGACCCCAAATAATAGAAATTATAATAAAATATTAGAAGATGGATTCCTTAATCGGTATGCTATATCTTACAGTTCACGTATGGACCGTGTAGAAGCTAAGAGGCAGTTAATAGATTATGAAACCAACAACATACAACCAACGCACGCAATAGCACAAGAACTGATTGAAACAGATTGTAAAGAAGATAAGATACCTGTTTATCTTGACGAGATTCGAAAAGAAGGTATACCAGCATTAGAAAAATACAAAGATGAATTCTATTACCGTAAAGATAAATTTAGAGCTTTTGAAGCACTGTACGAATACTTCGATTATTCAGATTTATATAGGTGGAAATATACAATTCAAAGAGTATTCGGATATACAGACCGTGTATTAAAATCAACAATAGATGATTATTGCAAAGAATACAACCGATTGATGTATAATGATGTATTATTCGAAGAATGTAATGAAGATATACTAAATGAAGATGGTAGTTTAAATAAAAATGTATTAAGCGATATTTATGATTTACTGTACAAACAAAATAAGCATTTGATAATTAAATATATCCGTAATAATTATAAAGCATATAAATTAACGGATTTAAAATATAAATTAACATTTATTGGTTATGTTGATGATAAAAATAAGAAGGAATTTGTTCAATTTTTAAAACAACATATGAATCACCACAATATTGAATATGTTAAGATTAATAAACATAATATCATATTTAGAAAATAAATCGTGTTTCAATTCAATTCTATAACTAAGCACATCATGCATTACATACGAGAAAAGAGAGTGTAGTTGTAGGAAAATAAATAACTATATTGCTTTAAATACGCTTGAGAGTACGTTTTTAGATTTAACTTTTTTATTATACCTTCGTTTCACCATGATATGTTGGAAATAGCTGATTTTTTATTATACCCGAACCCCCTATAAAATCACCCTTTATTTTTGTTATTTTTAATTATTATATGCCGATACATACATACTCGAACAACCATTATGTAGTTACGGGGTATAATATACTCAAAAATTGAAAAAAAGGGTCGATTTTATACCCGAACCCCCTATAATAATTTTCACTGTTTTTCACGGTTTTCACGATTATTTTATTCACTGTGTAATTCATCAAATTTAATAATGCTGTTTTAAGCCTTCTATGTATAATATAACTTTTTAACATAGTTATTTATACAGTTATTTTTCATATAGCTCGCATGATGCGTATAGTGTTAGATTTTAATTGATGTAATTCATACAAAATTCAATCTAATTATATATTTATTCACGTTTATAAGATGATTAATACAATTATAAAATAATTTAGATTGAAAATAGATTTAACATAAACCCTTAGGTATTCAATACTGTTGTTTTTAGTATGGGTATAATAAGAACATGTAAAAGATGGTGGTATAAATACAAAAGATATAAGGGTATGTATAAGAAATCAAAAAATTATGTATCTAATACAGTAGGTGATGATAAAGAGAAACAAGATACTACGAATACAACAACTAATACAGAAACCAACACAAAAGACCCAATTAATGAATCGTTAGGTAGTGATAAAGATGATGATGTTATATTAGACTTGTGAATTAGTTAAGAATATTCGTTATTTTATTTATGATACTGTGTGTAGACCATTGTTCGTTGTATGCTGTTGAACCAACAACACCACACACATATACTATATCATCATCTACGTAGGTTAATCCGAGTAATGTGTGTTCAGTAGATGATTTAATTAATAACCAACCATCTGTATAGACTGCAGTATATGATTCAATTTTAGAGATTCGATTATACAATCTATCCATATTATATGATTAACTATAATCAGTGATAAATGTTTAGTTAACACACCGTATTGAAGACCGTGTGTAACCGTGTTGCGTTACAATTATATTTCTCCACACGGTTATACTGGTTAGAACGTGTGAAATGGTTTCATGAGTTTCTATCGACAAACTCCATTAGAGCACCCCTTAAATAAATTACGATTAATAGAATATAAACATTTAAATAGTAAGACCTTTGCCGTTAAATTATATATATTAATATAGGTATGAATTTAATATCAAAAGAAAAATTACAACAGTTTAAACGAGAGAAAGAATATAAAAACAAAAACATTAGTATTGTGAAGTATAAATATAAAAACGCATTGATTAAAGTAAACTATATTAATATGAGAAAAGATATGGTTATTATTGAATTTAAAGATGAAGAGGATAAATATGTTAGAGATTTTGGATATGTACCTGAAACATATATAGTAGATATTATTGATTCATATAATAGTGGATTCAATATTAAAAATGAATATGATATACTGTCAACAAGAGTTTCATATATTAGAGAAGAATTAAACAGTATATGTGATACTGCTGGAGATTTATATGAACATATATCATTAAAATCTACTAATTATAGGTTTAATACAACAGAAGGAAAATTATTATATGATTTCTTAACAGATATATGTGCGTATTGTATAAATAGAGAATGGTCTAAGAAGTTATCTTGTAGGAGTTACTTGAATAGACTAATTCATACGTATGGTTATACTGTAGAGATGTTCATAGAGGGAACGTGGGTCGACCATGCTCTCGAACAGAATCATATAATAAATCCATGATTAGTTAAATTAATAGGGTTATGTAATACTTATATAAATATGGTTACACAAATAGAAACTGTAGAAATTGAATCGAAGTTTGATATAGATGATAGAATAGAATATGATACTGTATTAGATGAAAATAACAATGTAAAAGTTTACGAACAAATATACACTGTTACAGATATTGTTATGTATAATGATAAACTACATTATATAATTACGGATGATGAATATGAATATATAAAACCAGTACCTGTTGTCGATAATTATTTCCAATTAACAAAAAGAGAACATAGTGCTTTAGAAATAATCACAGTATTTAATGAATACAATACGAATAATTCAAGAATAAATATGCATACTGGTGTTAGAACACACAATATATATTCTGAGAGTAGATTCGATTATAATATAGAAGATGAACCGTTTTATATATTACAACATTTCTCATTAACCAGTGGAGAATCAGATGATTATTATTTAGTTGATGTGGAAGAAAAAACGGTTTTGGAATTAATCGGTGATTGGGAGCGTAAATTATATTTGATTACACAAGAATACTATGGTGAATAAATATTGTTAAATAAATGTATTCATAACTTTGTTTAAGTATGGATTTATATTTCTATATATAATTTTAAAATTATATTTATACTATGCAAACACCTTTAGTATACTATTAATAACTAATACTTATGGGTAAAAATGAATATAATCAATTAGTACCAGATAAACATAAAAAAATATATAAGAAGTCATTTAATATTGGATATATTATACTCGTAATTATAACTTCTATTTATTCTCTTTTAATATATCATCCAGAATTTTTGGACTATTCTATACTTTATTTGATAGGAACGTTTGTTGCAATTATTATTTCATCTATCATAGGGAGTATAATAATTATAACAATTATTACAGTAGTAATTGGTCTTATTATACTCCCAATATATTTTATACTTGCATATTTGAGGTATAAATGATAAATAATTGACTTGACAATAGAAAGACATTTAACCCTGTGGGTATATTGTATTAAATAGTGTTGGTCTACCTTGGACAAGGGGACTGACACCAATGGTAAGGTGATGCGAAATGCACAGTGGTTTTTCAATCGTGTGTTTTCTCCACTTGTATTTCGGTTATCCATACCTATTTTAGAATCGTGCTGAAAATAATTTATCGCTTATATAGTTTAGTATAGTATCACACTATACTTTTAATACTACTGTAAAATAAAGAGTTATATCTAAATAATTATATAGCATAATACCTTACCCGTACAATAGTATTTATTTACATATGGATTCAAATCAATCCGTGTTATCCAAAAGCATAGAATGGCTTAAAGAAAATATATGGTTACTTATTGGTGTATTCTTCTTACTTCATTTAATACCGATTTATTTAGGTATGTTGTATTTACGTATATTTGATGCAGGAGAATTAGGATTTCTCACGATTGGGTTTCTCCCAATAGATATGATTACGTTACTTGTATTCTCAATTGTGTTTACGATAGTTTCATTAGTATTTACTATTATACCATTAATTATTGGTATTGGTGTTTTGGTTGTTATTGGAGTTGTTGCATTTTCTTATTATAGATAATATACAATTTCTTATATAACAACAATCATAATATAAATATTAATAGGGTTACATACCGTTGTATTATATATGATAAAACAAATCAAAAACATCGGAAGCAAAGTAACGAAAACACATGTGCGTATTGTATTAGTAATATTAATGTTATTTATAGCTACTTCATTAATTAGTCTCTATTTATACCCTATATATGATACGGTAGATGTACATGGTGAAAGTATGGAGCCTGTAATATCAGAAGGTGATTTAGTTATTGTGGAACATGTCGACAGTATTGATGAAGTAGAAGTAGGTGATAATATTGTATTTGATTCGAAAGGATGCAATGATAATATAATATTACATAAAGTAGTAGATGAAACAGAAGATGGATTACTTACTCAAGGAGTCAATAATGATATTAATGACCAAGAAATGAAACAAGTAAAAATTGATGGTATTACACAAGAAATTACAATAGAATCGTGTATTGACCCTGTAAATGATGATATGATTCAAAGTAAAGTAGTATTTACAGAAAGTGATTCTGAGTTTGGAAATTATATTAGTTCATATATTGATTTTCATACAAGTGATTAATAAATAATTTGTTTATATAAAGGTATCGTCATTACTATTATTGTCGTTAAATTATATTGACACGTTTAGAAACGTTTAATTTGAATAACCATTCATATTTATAATAAGTGTTGTTTCTTATATAACATACTGTTTAAATATAATATTAATAGGGTTACAGAGCATTGTATAATATGTAGTATGACTCAAACAATAACACAAGGTAAAAGTAGAGAAGAATTAGGACAGTTAAAAAATAGCCGTAAAGTAGATGTTGTAGTTTGTGATGATGGTGCTTACCCTACAATGGGGACACGAGTAGCACGAGAAGATACGGATGGACAGGAGTGGGTTAAGGTACACGGTAAATACTGGAAGTATCCACAACAAGTAGATTATTGAATTATTCTTCTAAGAATTCATCAGAGTACGCTGATAGTGGTCTTTGATTTTTATCTCGAACAGGTTGTTGGTTTTCCTCTTCATCTTCGTTCACTACAGAGTCGACAGTATCACTCATCCACTCCGTATCAGCTTCACCTTCTAATTCGTGAACGGGTGAGTCATACATTTCCGTAGGTTCAAGACCAATATCATTCAAGTCATTCTCCAATCGCTTCAGACCTCGTTTGACACTATCTAAATCCACATGACTACACATAATCTGCTCCAAACGAGGATGAATGGGTTTCGTATCATCTGTTTCATCATTAATCAAATCCCACAATTCTTCAGGTTGAATAGCTGGAACACCATTAACTTGATTTTCAAGTGCAACAATAGCTTCTTTCAATTGAAGGATTTGCGTATATAGGTGTTCATAATCACTGTTTTGATTCATACAATATAATATAGTGCTTATCATTTGTATATATACCGATTTTAATTAGACTATTACGTTAAATCTTACCAAACAATACACGCATACGATGTTAGGTAAGACACCATACAGTCGATACTCGATGAACATATCATTTCAATTAAATATATAGGGTTGTACATACATACTATTATATATGAGTTCAATAAAAAACAAAGAAACATTAGACTCTGTTCGTACTGATACACAAGGTAACGATGTTATACTTCAAGTAGGATATACTGTTGGTGCTGGTAAATCATTAGAAAAAGCAATTGTAAATCTTACAGAGAACAACGATAATTATACAATTGAAAAAGGTAAAGATATTATATTTACAGAAGAAGATTCTATTTCCTTAGGTCTTGATTCAACGATTGAAAAAGCATTTGTGAGGTTTATATCAGATAAAACAAATGAATCAATTGAAGACGTAATTAACCACTTATATGAACCTATTACGAGACATAATGTAATGGGAGATGAACATCAAATAGAATATAATCGTTCATGGTATTACGGAGATACAAAATCAGAAGCATTACAACGAATAGTATTATAAATAATAGTTTGATTTTTTTAAATTGTAATTAACCAAAAAACCTAAGCTATATAAAAACCATTTTATACTGATGAATAATAAATATAGATTAGATAATAGAGGCGTATCACCTGTAATAGGTGTTATCTTAATGGTAGCAATAACTGTAATCCTTGCAGCAATAATTGGTGTGTATGTAATAGATTTCGGTAGTAGTGTATCAGAATCACCACCACAAGCACATTTTAATATGACTGATGGTGAAACTGATGAGAAGGTGTTGACGCATGAAGGTGGAGATACTATTGATAAAAATCGTATATCTGTTCTTGTTGATGGTGAACCAGCAACGTTTAATTCAGAATTTGATGAATCGATTTCTTCTGGTAATAGTGCAACGATAGATGTTTCTGGAGCCAGTAATGAAGTAAGAATTGTATGGGAATCATCTAATGGTGAACGTACCGCAACGTTATTCCAACAGAGTTTATAGGATAATATCGTTTATCAAAGTCGACTTTTATCAAAAATTACTAAGTAATTATATTTTTACAAATAATCAATACTAAATTCATAATCATTACTATTCACTACAGAACGTAAATAACTTATTTGACCAGAATGATGTAAATGTTCATAAATAACACCATATTCATACCCATCTACTAATAAAGAAGCACAAAACACTTTTAATTCTTCATCATCAAGACTTCGAATTAAACTTATATAAGAATCAATATCACGTTCCAATTCTGCTCTTACAGATGGTGATATATCTACGTTTCTTTCATCAATATACTGAGCATCAGCTACAATTGAAGCTACACCATCTATAATTTGTACCTTTTTATATTCTTCTACAGTTTGACCGTTTACAATTCGTTCTATTTCCATACTAAGTTTCCGTTTTAAATTTTTTAAATTCATATGCATTTATAAATACTCTATAAGGGGTTATATGAGTGCGTTTTCAATAAGACTTATAGGGTAGTATATAATGTACTACATTTCTTTAGTAATTAGTGTAATATAATACTATTATGGCTTTAATTTAGGTAAATCATTTAGGGTATTAAAATTATTATATAAATAGTTATGAATAATATAACATTATATAATGATGATTGTTTAGATAAGTTAAAAGAATTAGAAACAGATAGTGTACATGCTGTTGTAACAGATAGTCCGTACGGAATCGCATT
>LFCJ01004442.1_pt1 | contig 10280 bp, 19 predicted proteins | sample 643141 | NCBI WGS metagenome assembly LFCJ01 (sample SAMN03766243, study PRJNA286221) | soda lake metagenome | biome: soda lake; feature: Kulunda steppe; material: water; isolation source: sample B1-Br-g2 brine of Lake Bitter-1 | place: Russia: Kulunda steppe | collected 2010-07 | reverse complement strand
CCGCCGCTGCCGCCTTTTATCGGGTCATCGGGGAAGGCGTCCTCGGTAGAAGAGCCATTCCCTGGCTTGACCGGCTGCACTGCATCCATGAGCTCGGGGTCGGGCTCCTCACTCGCACGCCCATCAAGGCTGCGCTGGAAGTTGATGTAGATTACGGCCACGATGAGGTTGCTGCACACAGCAGGAAGGGGATGGGGCAGGGGAGGGACATGGGCCAGAGCGCGCGTGGGGGTTGCTTCCAGCTTGTGCCGCGGGCAGGGCGCAAGCCACTCGCATTTTGCGTTGTGGTCGCGTGCAATGCATGGACACGTTGCACGCACACCATGGGGTATGGCTTCATGCCCCTTGGCTTAGGGTACAGCGAGCCATAGGTTTGCATGGAGTGCTTGCCAAGATCCTGCCTGAGAGGGATCGGGCTTTATCACGGGGTGGACAACAGGCAGGCATGAACATGCTGAACATGGCATGCTGAACATGGCAGGCATGAACATGCTGAACATGGCATGCTGAACATGGCAGGCATGGCATGCATGGCATGCTGAACATGGCGAGCATGCTGCCCATCAAGCACGCAGGATACAAGCGTGGATGTACGTGCTTTTGGTACAAGCAGGGGGACGTGTCTCTGCTGATGGAGCAAAAGCAGGGCCCTGCGGTCTAGCGCCCATGCGCCCCTGCGACTTAAGGCATGCCCCCTGTATTCGTCACACCAATGATGAGCATGCCCCCTGCATCCGGTGCTTACATAATGAGCATGCCGCCCATGAAGACCACGAAGAAGTGCAGCACAAACGTCCACCAATTGACGCCGTCTTGGACGTTATACATCACGAACGCCCAGTCGGTCATGGTCACCTGCACATGCATGCGAGCAACCACTCTATCATGGCCACCTCCCTAAAGAGGCTTGCATGCACCTGCCATAGCAGCCTGATCACGCTTGAGCCAGGACAGGACTCCCGCGCAGTCTGGACTGCACTTTGCCTTGCTGATCAGGTTGGAACAGGTTCTTGGCACAGGCACAATATCTGATGCGGCATGTACGACCAAGGCAAGCTCATTGGATGAGCAGCCCTCCCTTGCGCAGCTCAGGCATCAGAGGCACACAGTGTTGAGCGTGCGTCTGGCAACAGCAGGGCATAGCAGAGCTGAGGAACAGGCCTGCCAGAACGAGTGCAAGTGAGCACATAGCGCACAGATAGGTTACAAAGGCACCATTGTGCGGTGCTGGTGGACACTGTGATAGGCAACAAATATACCATTTTGCAGAGTTTGTGGACACTGCGACAGGCAACAAAGACACCATTCTGCTGCAGCGCATGCTTGCTGATAGGCATGAGGGGGTTCAGCAGGTGTGCAGACCGACGCAGCGTGAGCAGCAAGGCTTAGCAGGATGCAGACTGGGGCAGAAGCATCCTTTCGGCACAAGAGGGCAGGCTCTTGTGCAGCGGCCGCCAATGCAGCCATGCAGATCAATGCAGCTGCAGCAGCTGCTGCTGACACAGTCCAGTCAGGTCTCAGCACACATACACCCGCAAGCTCAGGCGCGGGAGGCAACCCATGCTGGCGCGCGTGCAGCGCACGCACGTGCTGGAACACGACGATCCACGAAAGCAAGATGTTGTCAAACGAGTTGTAGCCTGAGACGTCGTCCGGGAAGTCGTCTGCCTCAGGGTTCTTGAAGGGCGTGCAGAACTGGCCGAAGGGATGGTCCTCAGAGGGCTCTGCATCGCAATCATATGCCCAGCCGTTGGAGGACCCCACCCCAGACGGCACCAGACCTATGCCCGTCAGATTGCGCCAGGACACATCCGCCACGCGTGGCTGCGCACACACATCCTCTTTGTCGTCGTCGCCCACGATGTAGCGCACGCCCTGCACAACATGGCGCCGGGGGGAAGAGGGCACGGCAAGCATAGCTTGGGTCCAGCTGAGCGGCAGAGTGGGTTGGTCTGTTTGCAACTGCCCAGAGCTGAGCAGCAAGTGAGCAAGCTGTGGCTGCACTTTCTTTTTGTTTACGCTCACTTATGCTGTCACAGGCTGCTGAGGGCCAAGCTGGCATGGTGGCCATGCCGCCTGTGCCTGCTCAAGAGTGGGTGGGCTGCGTGCGCGCGAGTTGGGCTGGCAGCCCCACTGTGCACCACTGTGCACTCCTGTGCACCACTGTGCACCACTGTGCTCCACTGTGCACCACTGTGAACCACTGTGCTCCACTGTGGACCACTGTGCACTCCTGTGCACCACTGTGAACCACTGTGCTCCACTGTGCACCACTGTGAACCACCGTGAACCACTGTGCACCACTGTGCACCACTGTGAACCACTGTGCTCCACTGTGAGCCACTGTGCTCCACTGTGCACCATTGTGAACCACTGTGCACCACTGCGCATGGCGACATGGGCATTTAACCCAGCATGCGGCAGAGGTGCAGAGCTTGATCTAGGCCTGACATAGGCTTGACCAATACGCCTGACATAGGCTTGACCAATACGCCTGACCTGAGCTGACAACCTTTCCTGCTGTTGCGCACCCCAGGTGCAAGATGACGACAAACAGAGTCGTCTCCCTTACAGAATGGCCTGCTGCTGAAGCCGCATCAGCATCAGCGCCCACGTCGCGCTTGGCATCATAAGCACAGCAAAGCCCAACATGCCATCCTGCTGACTTGAGTGCGTCCCCTTGCATGTGTTAGCTGCGACGAGTTGGGGGTCGCCCACTCAAAAGCACCCGCTCTTCAGGGAAAGGGGCCAGCAAGAATGGAGCTGCTCACCCTTGCACTTCTTTCAGCACAGCGATGCTGCATGCACACTCGTGCATGCAGAGGTGGCTGCCATCGCAGCAGCCTCCTCACCGACATTCCACTGGGCATTCATTCGTGTGTGCTGCCTGGAATCCTTTGCGGCATCACTACCACATCACTTCACCATTACTGGCAAATCTGTCCGGTCTGCCCGCTTGATCGGTGTGGGGCGGCAGCTTTCCATCTGACAAAGCTCTTGACCCTTGATTCGTGGGCACAAAGTACAGATTAGCACACTCCTCACACAGGAACGCCCCGACACACCTGCACCCTGCCGCTTTCGTCTGTGAAGGCACCGCTGAAGTCGGGGTCAGCGCACCGGCCCAGCAGCTGCCCCCCAAACAGCAGCACAAACATCGTGCCAAAGATGGCAAAGTAGAAGGCCATGAGCACCGCCACGTCCACCAGGCCCGGGAGGGACACGATCATGGAGGTGATGACAACCTGCACGTAGGGCATACAAGTAAAGATGGTGGAGGTTGAGACTCCTGCATGCCTTGCATGAACATGTGCGCATACCCCTCTGTGGCCATACAAATCTCCATGTCCAGTCAGGCCACACATATGTACTCACGCCTTTCGCCCAACCCCCAGACATCATGACTGCATACCCTTCCATTCCAGAGCACGCGCCCTCACACGCTGTGCACACCGCCCGCACGCCAACCTTGCTTGCCTGTGTCACAGGCAATCCTGCATCCAGGCCAAGGACCTGCATCCCAGGCTGGATCAAGTGGGATACCAAGCTGGTCCCTCGCGATTTGAGAAGCAATTCCTCCCCAGGTTTGCCCTAGTGCCACTAACCCGCATCTCCTTGATGCGCCTTATGGTACGCAGCGGACGCAGGGCGCGCAGCGCGCGCAACGCGGTCACATTTGCGTGGCCGGCGACGGAGATGTAGCCGATGCCAATGATGATGACGTCCAAGACGTTCCAGCCTGCGGCATGCATGTGCCAGAGGGGCCAGCTGCTTGTGGCCGCTGGCCTCACGCTGGGCATGATGTTGCAGGTTAGGGCTGAAGGGGTAGCACGCTAGGCGGCAGCAAGCGCGTGCAAGCCCCTCAGACGCCCTGCCTTTGCACATGAGCAGGCTCCTCATATGAGCATGCTCAGCGGACGTGTGCTCAACAGACTTGCAAACTCTACCAGATTGCAGGCACTGTCCTGCCTGCTGTGTGCAAGTGCAGAACACACTTGCACACCATTCTGTGCAAGTGTGCAGAACAGACGCGCACACTCAACCAGATCGCTTGCGAAATTGTAAGCTGTGGCATGGCCGCTTCATCAAGAACGGGATCAAGCATCCCTAATCCCAAGGCCCTGCAAAGTGACCCCGGTCAACATCTCAGCTGAAACCAAGGCAAGGCGGCATGCGCGCATTTATGCCTGTGCAGCGCATCGTGTTATACGCAGAGGCAAACACACGTCCACTAACCAATTCTAAGGTAGGAATTGGGCTCCATAATGAGGCCCATGGCCATAATTTTGAGGAGGGCTTCCACCGTGAAGAAACCCTGAGAGGCAGGTGAGGCACACGCCAGGATAAGCAGATGGTCCAAGTTGTGGGATGTTTTAGATGGAGGCACATGGAGTCCCGCGTCCTGATCCCTGTGATGATATGTGCTCAGCAACAGGCAGCAGCAGCCCCTCAACACAGGCTTGGTAGCCAGCGCTAAGAAACCAGATAATGGGCTTAGGGACGAGGGGCGGCTGCCCTCAGGGAAGCATACTTAGTTCCTGAACTTGAGGCTGAATTCAATTTACTCTTATAGGGGGGGTTCGAGATGGCATGCAGGGCCTAGAAGCTGAGCATCGCGGCACCGCACTGACTGGCATACATGGCTGCACTCACAGTGAAGAAGTAGTCGGCAATCTCCAGCTGCTTTCCCATGGTGGATGCTCGAAACCCGGGCTTGTTGCTGCAGGACACTTACAGTGGGGATCACATCATACAATCAACAGCTGCTCTACCGGATGAGGTAGGCAAGTCAGAAGCTTGGGCATTCTGGCTGTGCAAGCAATGCTCCTGGGTCTAAGGAGACATGCTTCTTGCCAACCAATATTTGAGCAAGGACTTACGACACACACGCAAGCATGCATATGAGCGTGCACACACATACACACACGCACATGCATGCATGTTTGCGTGCCACTGTTGAGCTGGTTTGCGGAACATCTTGCCAAAGCACCCTCTGAACGTTAGTAATGGCAGTATACAGGCGCACATGCAAGACCATCAGCTAGTACTTGCAGTCTCATGACATCCTGACAAATGCTCAATCCCATACACACCTGTCCAGGGCCAAGGTAATGCAGTTGGCAGCAATGGCAAGAAGGACCACGAGCTCGAAGAGCTTGGTGTGTGTGATCAGCATGAGAGTTCGTCTTATCCAGGAGCTCTTGGGCAGCACGTACAATGAGCGCTCGCAGTAATGGCGCTCCACATCCTGCCCAAATACGTCAGGAATTGTGGGTAGGTGTGCGCCATCCCGCGAGTACGCGTGTATGTATGGCATTTGCAAGCCCATTTGTGCATGCCTGCAAACACATCCTTGTTTGGTAAAATTGTGCTTGTTTGCGGACAAGATACAGCTCTGGTTATGATCATAGGACTCTCATGAACTGGACACATGGGCCTGGAGCGCCAACTGATCCAATTGGCAGGTGCACCGAGTTTTTGTTTCAGTGCTGCCACTATTAGACAGATGCTTGCTGCAAACAGTGCACATGCTTGCAAGCTCCTCTGAGCAGCTGCTCTTGGCTATTGTCCATTAGTCGCAGGTGCGTGCTCTTAATCGCGGGGGGGACAAAGTATTTGATACAATTGTCTCCAGCGTCCGTACCTCATAACGGGGAGGCGTGCAAATGCTCTTGCACTCGGCCAACAACGAGCTCCACAAGGAGCGCAGTCTGCTCTCTTTAGGAGCATCGTCCATGCCTTCCTTTGTGGCATCCATCCCAGGCGTGCCTCCTGGTGGCCCTCCAGCTGGAGCAGTGGGCTACTCCGTTCGAGCGCCCCGGAAATAACAGATATCCGCCACCCCAGGAAGCATAGTGCGTTTTATTCCACTTGGTTTCGATTTTTGAGACAGTATATGCAGAATAGGTATGTTGACAGGAAACGGTTTGCTGTGCCACGAAGATCCAAATTATGACAATTCAGTATAATAATAATATAATTAAGAGAGTACTTAATTATGCAATGCAAGTGTCCGTGGTCACATTGAATGCATGGTGCGTGCATGCCTGCTTCTATTTGCTTGAGATTGTGCCTGCACCTGTGTGTGTTGTGTGTGTGGTTGTGTGTGTGTGTGTGTGTGTGTGTGTGTTTGCGCGTGCGCGCGTGCGTGCACGAACATGTGTATGAAAACTGGGGTGGCTGTACACCTGTGCATTTTCATTTCCAACTTTGAAGCTGTGCAAACGCATGCACGTACTTGTGCAACAATACAAGCGTGTATTTTTAGATCACCGTTCCTGAGTAGAAGAGCACGTCACGGGTGAATGCTCTGAGGTCTTCATGTTGCTCGTGCGGGTCTGGTCATGGCCTCTGTGCATAATCTCCTTATTCTTTGAGGACTCTTACAGCCTGCAGCAGACAGCCTCCTCTGGTCTGTTAGCTTTGTTCTACAGCTCAACGAATTCATTCCTGAGTCTGCTGCAAGGTCCGCTCAACAGATGCAGCATGCTCCATGTGCACCTCACAGGGGCCTGCTGGTGGTCTCAAAGAAGCGCAATGAGCGCATGCTCGAGCTGGGCTCTTTCTTTCAAAAGCAAGGCTGCCAATATGATGTGATTTGCTTGCAAGAGGTGTGGGTCAGTGCGGATGCCGAATTTTTGGCTCAGTGCGGGGCCCTTGCCGGGTTCAACCACATACATTTCAAATCTGGACTCTTCGGTAGTGGCCTAGTGACGCTGTCTAGGTAGGTAAGAAAGCAGAGTCAATCGTAGGCAAAGAATGAGGTGCATACTTTGTGGCACCAGACAAGACGCTGCATACGCTCAAAAAGGATAGCTTGCCAAAGCACAACCAACTCCAGCCGACTTCAGTGCACCGCATCTGTCAGTTCCCAAACAATAAAAGCAATGTCCTTAACAGTGATGTTATCCATCCTCGCCAACTACCTTCCATGCATTTTGCCCTTTTCATTCTTCACTCGAGTAAGGCTTCTTCTGTCCCCGCACAGGCTGCCCATCATCGAGGCGGGTTTCATCCAGTATGCTGCTGCTGGAGATGCAGCAGCCCTGCACTGTGGGGACTACTTGGCCAAGAAGGGCAAGTGTTGTTGGCGAGGATGGATAACATCACACTGTTTAAGACATTGCTTTGGTTGTTTGGGAACTGACAGATGTGGTGCATTGAAGTCGGCTGGAGTTGGTTGCAGCAGAGCTGTGGTGGGGCTGCATTGATTTTGTTATGCAGTACCCATGGTCACTGGCTTTCCCCTGCTTCCCATGGACAGGGCCCAGCCCAAACCATCAGTGGCAGAAACAGCAGTGTAAGGTTGCAATGCATTGCCGATGAAAGCATCTCAGCAACAGCCTCAACCAATTTGCATTGTCCTGCAAAGCCTGGAGCTGACATCCAGAATGCTTGTTTGCGTAGCTCTTGAAAGCATTTGTTTTGCCTGCATGAATGCAAGACCTGTTTTGCTGCGTGGGCTCTTGTTGCTTGCAACACTGACACCACAACTAGCCTGGAGCAAAGGCATATCCTTAAGGGCTTGCTGAGCTTGTCAAGCCGGCTTTGTCACTCAGGCATACCAGGCATGATTACCCACAATGAACCTGGACTGAAACAAGTTCCCGCCACTCTACAGGGGCTCAAATTGCATGCATGTCCTTTGCTTGCTTGCCACTGCACATGCGCATCTTCCTTTGAGGCTCATGGCATGTTTGATCTCATATTGGGACCCTTGGGCTTATTTGAGGCTGGTTTCGCCAGCAAGCCCGGCAGTCAAATAATCAGGCTGAAGGGCTGCTTCAAATGTAAACTAAAGAGGCATCTTGCATGTTGCGTTGCTTAGGTGTGAGCTGGGTACGCGTACATTCTTTGAAAGGCCCTCTTGATGTGTTCAACACCCACCTCCACGCTAACTACAGCCACAAAGCCAAGTCTACCAAGATCAACGGGCAAATCAAGGTTAGCAAGGAATTCAATGCACACGCAGCTTGAAGCTGAGCCGACTTGGATCCAAACTTCACCAGCAGCGACAGGCTTAAGCACGTGAAGAAGCATTCAGAGCCTGCTGAGGATTCCTTTTTGTTGGTTTGAGTTTCCGTGTTCCACATTGTTCCAACGCTAGGGTGTTGCATGCCATCCTTCAGGTACCCAATGATGCATACGCATGCTATCGTCTGTCCCAGATCTTGCAACTGGCGCAGGTAAAATACAGGCTTAATACGCGCATGTAATACTGTTCTGCTCCTTGGGTGAGTGCGGGTAGCGGGCAAATCTGCCTGGGCACAGGCTCTCTATCAAGCCCTCCTGCAAATGCCTGCATGTGTGCATGCTGGCGCTGCCAATGAAGGTGTGCTTGCCATTTCCCATTTGTTGTGTGTGGGATATTCGTACCGGAAGAGAAATTTGTGGCTGATTGGTCAACAAAACAAACAAACGTGACCAGCAGGCTGCTACTCCTGTCTCTCCCTGCTCTTCAGCCTGGCACCTGCCGTCTACCTTTTGGGCTCTTGGGCTCTTCTACGGTCATTCTATGTCATGACAATGATTGAGCAGGCAGATGATGGGGCGGAGGAGCATGCCATGTGCATGCTGTTGCAGGTGCTCAAACACCCAGAGCAGTGCGGTGGGATTATTGTGTACACGCCCAGGTGTTGTTGGCGCCTGTTTCCTGCGTGAGCATGCTATTGCAGGTACTCAAACACTTAGAGAAGTGCGGTTGGATTATTAAGTGTATATGCCCAGGTATTGCTGGCGCCTGTTGCCTGCATGCGTACATGCGCAGGTGGTACGGCACGTGTCCAAGCAGGGCTCCATTGGGACAGTGATATGTGGTGACCTCAATACAAAACCAGGTAAAGGCGAGCATTTAAGGGCCGTGTTGTCTACAAGCTCCGGCTGATCCCATCAAGTTGGTTGTGAGTTGTCTTGTGTGGACTGAGTCAGGATCTGAACGCTGCCGTCAAGCTGCAGCTACATGTTTCTCCAGTTTTTTTCACGCAGGGGGCATTGCGCAAGAGGCATTCAGCTGAGCCGTGTCTGAGGCTATTGATTTCACCCTCTGATGCTTGTGTGATCATCTCCTGTTGATAAAAAGGAACTAGGCACTTGAAGTTCTTCATGCAAGACACCCCTATGCTCTCATTACTTGCCCTTTACCTGCTTCGAGACATCAAGCCCTCCCTTGACGAGATTCCCAACTCCCTCTCTTTTCCCTTCATGCGTGTCTCTCTTATCAATGCATGTATCAACTGTATGACCGCTGTACAGACTACTTGGAGTACGCTCTGCTCAGGCTTCTGCTGCCTGAATTTGTGGATGCCTGGACTGAGCTGCATGGCAGTGGCCAGGACCCAGGACACACCTGTCACGCAGCCGGCAACACGTTTGAAAGCACCCGTCAGGTAAGATGGGTGTTACTGCAGGCAGGCACCTGTGGGGACCATTGTACAAGAAACAGAGGGCATGGTTTCTGGTCGCTCATCAGCCATTCAAGTTTGCTGGCCCGGCTGTTCTCAAGCTCCAATTTCTGTCTGCAGGGGTCCTCCAGCTCCTCACCATGTCCAGCCTCCTAGATACCCTCCCCTCTGGCTTACGGGGCGATTTCATCCCCCACCTCTCTACTTCCTGTAGGGCCAGGGTTAGTAATAGGTCTAGGCTTCAGCTCATCACTCCCCTGGAACTTCAATGTAACAATCATAAGAGGAACAATTCCTTTTCTTGACATCCGGAGCGCACCTTTCACCCTGCAGAGTAACGTTGGTATCGTAGCTAGCGGAGGGGGATGTTGATCCAATGAGGGCTGTTGTCTATCCCCTCCGTGTGACCTGTGGTGTGAACTGTGGTGTGAACTGTGGTGTGAACTGTGGTGTGACCTGTGGTGTGAACTGTGGTGTGAACTGTTGTCTATCCCCTCCGCGTGACCTGTGGTGTGAACGGCTATCTGCTCAGAGGTCTGAGAGGCATGGCAGCATCCATGGCTGCAAGGGTGCGCCACCTTGTAAGGACCGTGTGCGTGCTGCGCAGGTGCCTGAGCGAATTGACTACGTCCTCACCAACTTGAGGCCATGCAGCTGCGAGGTCACCCTGAGGATGTGTCCCAGGGGTTTCAGTTACAGCGACCACTTTGCCGTCCAGGTGTAGTGAGGTTGCAAGGCTCGGGCTGAGCACTAGCCATGAGACACTGACCAGCCTGCTAGGTGCATGGCTGACTGCTGCAAGGCATCCAGGCGTGGCAAGCTGCGCCGGCCAGCCCAAGACGGCCGACCGTGTGTGTGTGTGTGTGTGTGTGTGTGTGT
>LFCJ01004441.1_pt1 | contig 10284 bp, 9 predicted proteins | sample 643141 | NCBI WGS metagenome assembly LFCJ01 (sample SAMN03766243, study PRJNA286221) | soda lake metagenome | biome: soda lake; feature: Kulunda steppe; material: water; isolation source: sample B1-Br-g2 brine of Lake Bitter-1 | place: Russia: Kulunda steppe | collected 2010-07 | reverse complement strand
CCTGAGGCCACATCTCGTATCCGTCGAGTCCGGGCCCGATTTCGATTTCCGCAGCTCGTTCGACAATGCGGTCGACGAATTCATCGTACAGTTCTTCGTGGACGATCGCTCTGGAGGTGGCGGTACAGGCCTGGCCGGTAACGCCGAAAGCACCGTTCGCGGCGATATCGACAGCGTCGTCGAGGTCGGCACTTTCGCTAACGACGACCGGATTCTTTCCGCCCATTTCGAGTTGGACACGTTTTTGATCCTCTGCAGCCTGTTCGTACACCAGATTCCCCACCTTCGTACTTCCAGTGAAAGAAACCGCATCAACGGCTTCATGTGTTACGAACGTCGAACCGACTTCACTTCCGGATCCAGTAACATAATTCAGGACGCCTTCTGGTAGTCCTGCTTCGTCCAGACACTCGACCAGTTTCCGAGAAACGCCGGGTGCGATCGATGCTGGCTTGAAGACGGCAGTGTTTCCGGCCGCGAGTGCTGGTGCTATCTTCCAGGCCGGAATCGCGATCGGGTAGTTCCAGGGAGTAATCAACGCCGCTACACCTACTGGTTCTTGGACCGTGTGTAGGTTTGTTTGCCGGCTACTGGACTGTTTATTCGTTCCACCGAGGTCTCGCGTCTTCTCGGCGTAGTACGAGAAGATATCGATGGCGCGCTGTACTTCTCCGGCAGCTTCTCCGTGGGCCTTGCCTTCTTCTCGGATGAGCGTTTCCGTCAGTTCATCTTTCCGAGCTTCGAGGTTCCGAGCGGTCTCAGAGAGGATCGATCCACGCTCCGGGCCCGGTGTATCAGCCCACTCGTCCGCGGCAGCACTGGCAGCCTCAACGGCCCGATCCGCGTCTTCCGCGTTTGATCGTTGAATGTGGCCAATTAGATCATCTGGATCCGCAGGATTCCAATTTTCAATCGTCTCGCCAGTCTCTGATTCGATCCACTCGCCGTTGATATAGTTCTTATGCGTATCTGCCATTCCATCCCAGTGAACATTCTCTACTCTTACAGCGTTTACGGTTTTGTATAGAACAGGGTTTTCACCCAAAGATTATATCGTCCTAATTCGTATAATTGAATTGTATGCATTACTATCGAGTAGTCGATCAAACTGGCTCGTATCGACTTATCGTAGATAACGGTGAATCAACCTGTGATTTGACTGCCGTCAAACCGGCACTCACATCGTTCGCGGATCTCGCTCGAGCCAGCAATATCACCGGGACGTCCGTCGACAACGTCGTGAGTGGTCTGCTTGAGGACGCACCGTCTGTCGATTTCACCACTTCGACCCAACTTGCTCCAATCGAGGCCGAAGAAGTGTGGGCAGCGGGTGTCACCTATGAAATTAGTGAACAGGCGCGGGAAGACGAGAGTGGGATGCCAGAAGTCTACCTCGACGTCTACGAGGCAGACCGCCCGGAACTCTTCTTCAAAGCGACACCCAGTCGGACGGTGAGCTCGGGTGACCAAATCGGTATCCGTGCGGACTCTAATTGGGACGTTCCTGAACCGGAACTTGGTATCGTCTTGTATCAAGGTGAACTGGTCGGGTATACGATCGGCAACGATGTTAGTAGTCGAGAAATCGAAGGCCTGAATCCACTGTATCTCCCACAGGCGAAGGTCTACGATCAATGTTGTGCGATCGGTCCATGTGTCGTCTCCGCCGAGGCGATTGATGATCCACACGATCTTGAAATGACGATGACAATCACACGTGGAGAGGAGATCATGTACGAAGAGTCGACATCGACCGGAGAAATGGTCCGAACCTGCGACGAACTGGTCTCATACTTCCGTCGTCATAACTCCGTCCCTGAAACGGCTGTGTTGCTGACAGGGACTTCGCTCGTACCCGATGATAGTTTCACCCTACAAGAGAATGACAATGTAGCCATCAGTGTAGAGGGGATCGGTACGTTGGAAAACCAGGTGACGACAGTTTAAAACTGGTCTACGGTCGGATGGGATAGTCTCTCTTGGCCGTGTTTAGCTAAACCATGAGTTGACGGGTCCATCAGAAACCCGGTCAGCGCCAACTCTGCTGACTATACTCATGAGTTTACAGAGCTAAGCGTCTCAACATAACCATTAGTAACTAATTTGCCCACGAATTATTTGCATCGGTGTTGATCTATGACGCACGGCGAATGATAACTCCTACTCAATATAAAAATAGAGAGATCGGTTTCTCTTTTAAGTTATTCGTGAACCTCCCGTTCGATCTCATTTGCTTCGATGTAGTCCCAGTCGTACTCGACGCCAAGACCAGGCCCATCGGGAACGGGAACAGTGCCATCGTCGGCGACGGTGTCGAGCATATCGGAGTACCCACACTTGTAGATCGGCGGTTGTGTGTTTTTGCAATCAGGGTGAACGAGTGCAACTTCGTAGTAGTTTGCGTTCCGTATTCCAGCAATATAGTGGCGATGAGCGGGTCCAGGTGCGTGGGTTTCGATATCGAGACCAAACCCTTCGGCAATCCGGGCTCGCTTGATGGCACCGGTTATTCCTCCGTCGTATTCCGGATCTCCTCTGACGAAATCCGTTGCCTCACTCGCGATGAAGTCGGTAAACGGTTCCAGTCCGCGAATGTGCTCCGTCAGGAGTAGCGGTGTATCGATCGACTCTCGAAGTTTTCGATGGGAATGTTGTGAGATCCCGCCATCGCGATACGGATCTTCGTACCAAAAGAAGTCCTGCTCATCGCACGCCTTTCCGACCTTCAGCGCGTCACCGAACGTTTCGTACTCGCAGGCTGGATCGAGCATCAAGTCCATCTCGTCGCCGACCCGTTCACCGACTGCACGGACGGTATCGATCTCGCGATCGATGTCACGCCACTCATCGCTACCTCCCCAGCCGTGAATTTTGAACCCTTGATATCCCAATTCGAGACACTCTTCGGCGAAATCGGCGTATGCCTCAGGCGAGTCAAGACCACCGTTATCATCGGCATGATACGTTGAGGCGTAGGCGGGAATTCGCTCCCGGTATGTTCCAAGAAGTTCGTGAATTGGCACACCAGCATGTTTTCCAGCGAAGTCCCAGAGGGCGATATCTACTGGACCGATTCCCATCCGGTCATACTTACGCATCCCGCGTTTCACTTCACTCCAGTGTCGTTCACGTTTCAACGGATTCTTTCCGACGAGATAGTCTGCGTAGGAATCGATTTGGGCTGGAGCGGTGGAGGTGACGAGAACATACTCTCCCGTAATATCTGTATTCGTATGAATCTTGATCGCCAGCGTCGAAGTCTGAAGAGTCGAGCCCGGCTCGTACATTAGATTGAATCCATTGCCGTCAGTGCCGACGTCTTCAATTGGATAGCCAAATTTGATGATCTCGATTCTGGTTATCTCTAGAGCCATACTACATATGACGACCTATACCACAAAAAGATTGTGAGTGGAGACTATAATTCTTGCCGGTAATCATTCAATTAAACTAGAGTCTGATTGGCTGCATTTGTAAGTGCACATTCAACCGGTAATGTAAATCCGTGAACAGATTCACGTTTGATCAAATGAAGAGTATTCGATTAGAGGGCGATGCGTTGCAGTAATTCGATATGGCTGATCCGATCTCCTACTGGAGAGACCACAATGTTTGGAGTAATACTTCGCGATAGCGTTCAGTATCGATGTCGACTGCGACCTGGACATTGGCTGGTTCGGCAAGGACATTATGTTCGTCACAAATCACAGCTCCACGAGAAGGTCCTTCGCTCGTATCAATACCGACATAGTAGTCCTCGAATGTGAGGACATTCTCGACGATGTCGACACCGACAGCAGCGTCGTGAATACTGATCAAGCCATCACGAATGAGTTCGTCAGGATACTCAAGCCAGGAAGCAACGGTCGAGAGGGGGCCACCGGCGTCCGCGAACTCTTCGATCGTGGAGGATAAGACTGATGCATCATTCGTCGCGTCGAGACCAGCCATCCGAGGAGTAGCCTCCTGCATAACACGACTAGCGGCTTCAGGATCGTTGTAAAAATTAAATTCCGCCATCGGAGTAGTATTTCCTGTTACCATTGCTGCACCCCCCATCTGATAGATCTCTTCAACTAGTTTCGGTAAGTCTGGTTCGATTGCAAGCGCGGTAGCTAGGTTCGTTTGCGGGCCGACAGCAGCAATCGTTATATCTCCTTCATTCGCGTGTGCCTGCTCGATAATGAAATCCGTCGCGTGTGTTTCGATTGGCTCTGTTTCCGGTTCTGGGAGGTCACCTCGCAGCCCGTTCTCTCCATGTACCCACTCGGCCAGTTCCAGTTCATCGACGAGAGGGCGGTGACAGCCACGCGCAACCGGTATGTCCGTTCGATCGAACAGTTCGAGAATTGCTAGTGCGTTCTTCGTCGTATTGTCGACGGTTGTATTTCCGGCAACTGTCGTGATACCGACGACATTGACGTCCTCGCGTGCGAGCATGAACGCTAGTAACACCGCATCGTCACAGCCGGGATCGGTATCAAGGATTACGTTCTTCATAGATATAGTCACGATCTCATAAATGATAAAATTGTGCAAATAGTTTTGTACAATATGCGCTCGATGAATAATAATCTATCTCACTTTTTCAGGATAACAGATACGACTGGACTAAAAAACAGAGGTTGACTGTTCAAACGATTGGAAACGAGTCAGTGCCAAACAGGGACTTCGCTACACTCCCCGTTTAGAACTGTCCCAGAACCTCTTCTTCCATCATATCGATGAACGTCGACTGATCCGGACTCGAAGAGAGGAGTTCGACCTCGTCGAAACCAGCGTTCTCAAGTTTAATAAGTGCTTCACGGATCTCAGCAGGATCGTCGGTGACGAGGAATTCACCATCCATCTCCTCGATCGGCAGCTCGCGTCCGGCCGCCTCGATCTCGCGAGGATCATAAATATCCTGGTCGAATCCGATTGCAGGTGGGCCGCGCCAGAAACCGGTACTCTCGAGCGCGCGGTCGTAATTGGGGTCGTATGAGATCAGCAACTGTCTGATCCGGGTGATGTCGTCAGGATCACGCCCGGCCTCTCTGGCACTCTTTTCGAGTGCTGGCTCGAGTACCCGCTGGTAGAAGTCGGCGTCTCGGAGAGTGAGAAAACCGTCGGCGTAACTGCCAGCGACTGACGTCGTTTTTGGCCCGTTGCCAGCGATGAATAGTGGAACGCGTGCGTCGGCGTCGGGTAGCGTGTAGAGTTTCATCGTGTTGACGCTCCAGTAGTGTCCATCATAGTCGGTAAACTCGCCGTCCCACAGTCGAGTGATGATTTCACAAGCGTCGATCAGTCGCTTCCGTCGTTCGGGGTAGTCGGGCCACTGGTAATTGAGTGGAACTTCGTTCATTGCTTCACCTGTTCCAAGTGCGACGTGGACGCGACCTGGGTACATCGCCCCGAGAGTTGCGAAGGTCTGTGCAATCATTCCAGGATGAGTTCGCGCAATTGGGGGTGTGACGCCCGTACCAACTCGGACAGACTTCGTCCGCTCCAGGGCAGATCCCATCCATGGCCAGGCCGCCCCACAGTGAGCATCGGTGTGCCACCAAGGGTGAATGTGATCGCTCGTCCAAGCGGTGTCGAATCCTGCATTTTCGGCCTGTCCGACGTGATCGAGCAGTTTCATCGGACTGTACTGTTCGTGCGCTGCAAAGTACCCAATATCCATGTAAACCGTATATCGAATCTGTGTAATAATATTATTGATTATTGAGGTTGGGATCCAGACTCGAAAGGGTGACTTTCGCTGTCGAAGAACTGTTGTACAAAATGAAAGAAATGACCGAAAGTATTTCACGTGGTAATCAATTACTATATGGCATGAATAGACCGGTCTACGAATTCAAGGATTCGACTGTAATCATTACTGGTGCGTCGTCCGGAATCGGCCGCGAAATTGCACTCCGATTCGCGAAAGCAGGCGCGACAGTCATTAACGGTGATATCCAACGAGAACCAAAAGATGCAGAGACACCAACTGACGTCATGATCGAGGAACTCTATGGGACCAGCGAGTATGTTGAGACCGACGTTACTGAGCGCGACGACCTGGCGAAATTAGTCGAACGTGCACACGAGTATGGAGGCGTAGACGTAATGGTCAACAACGCTGGTCTCCAGATTCCAAAACCAATGAGTGAAGTGACGCCCGAGGAGTTCGATCAAATCCACAACGTCAATTCAAAGGGGGCGTTCTTCGGAACACAGGTCGCTGCAGCGGATATGATCGATCACGGAAAACCCGGTGTTATTATTAATACGGCATCAATTAGTTCGGATCTCGCACAACACGAACAGGTCCAATACGATTCGAGCAAAGGGTCTATCAAAATGATTACCAGAGGTGCAGCACTTGAGTATGCATCGGATGGGATACGAATCAATGGCGTTGCGCCGGGGCAGATCGCGACAGAATTCACAGACGGGTGGAAAGAACAGGCTGTGGAGAAGGTTTCTGAGGACGGTTTACTCAAACCAGTTCCGCTCGGACGGGCCGGAACACCTGAAGATGTCGCGGGCGCATACCTTTTCTTGGCGAGCGCCGATGGGGCATACATTACTGGTGAGTTACTCAACGTTGACGGTGGTTGGCAGATTTGCTAAGCACATGATGAGGGACTGACCAGGGACATTTCCACCTGGGAGAGGACCGTCAGTAACTAGATTTTCTCACGGAATAAAATTAACAGAAATTTTTGATGTGTTCTTAATTCCCCTTCCGATTGTCGCGACGCGTTGCATATCCGGCACCAGCCACGCTGGATACGTCGTGGTGACCTAATGGTTGTCGAACACGATTCAATCTGACAACTGCTAGCCCAATCAAGAATACAGATACATGGATATAATGGCGGTATCACGAGTTCCGACACCAGCGTGCCACCCTCAGCAATCTGCGATATGACTCCGACTTTGATGGCAATACCGATCGTATTCTGTTCCCTTGTTGCCGCACCCGTGACGAACCACGCAACCACGCGACGCAGTATTAGTCTCTACTACTAATAGCTCGATGTCTCCCGGTCTATTTCTCATCCGTCGGTTAGAAAATCAAGCACTTACTCACTACGAGAGCATCCACCCGGTTGAATTCATCAAAGCATTAAATGCCTTCACTGAATTCCTTTGGAAGCAACTAATATGATTGTGTGGTTCCACGTCCCTTTCAGGGTTTGAGAGATTGTTACATCTCTTGTTGGAGAGCAGCGTCCTTTTCTCCGGAATGGTACAAGCAATCGCCACTTTCGTCGTCGAAGATGTGCAGACGCTCAGGATCGTAGGTTATTTCGAGTGTATCGCCAGCGTTGATAGACAATCGTGGTTCGACTTGTACGTTGAGTTCGGTTCCGTCTGCGTTCCCGTAGATCAGGAGCGAGTCTCCGAGTGACTCCGTCACTACCACGTCAATCTCGAAACTATAGTGCTCGTCGCCAGTATTGACGATTGAGAGATCATCCGGTCGGATACCAAGTAGAGCAGTGTTTCCATCAAGGTGGGTCAATCCCTCACTATGCGGAAGTCTGAACTGCATCTGACCCCGTTTTGCCACGGTCAAACCGTCCTCGGCTTCTAGTTCGACTGGGAATGTATTCATTGCTGGACTCCCAATAAAACTGGCGACGAACTCAGTTTCGGGGTAATCGTACAGTCGCTGTGGGGGATCGATTTGTTCGATCTCACCGCCGTTTAACACTACGACTCGGTCTCCAAGAGTCATTGCTTCCGTCTGATCGTGGGTGACGTAGATAGTCGTCGTGCCCAGTTCATTCTGGAGTTCTCCTAGTTCTGCCCGCATCTGGATTCGGAGCTTAGCGTCCAGATTCGAGAGCGGTTCGTCCATCAGGAAGACATCTGGATCACGAACGAGTGCACGACCGATTGCGACCCGTTGCTGTTCGCCACCGGACAATTCACCGGGAACCCGGTCAAGGAGGTCGGAAATATCTAGTATCTCTGCAGCCTCTTTGACCCGCTCAGATACCTCTTCGACTGAAAAATCCACCGCGGTCTTGGTCCCAAAGGTCATATTTTCTCTGGCCGTCATGTGGGGGTATAGGCCATAGTTCTGGAACACCATCGCGATTCCTCTGTCTTTGGGTTCCACGTCATTGACCCGTTTTTCACCAATGAAGATATCTCCCTCAGTCGGGGTCTCCAAGCCTGCGAGCATTCGTAGCGTCGTACTCTTCCCACAGCCACTTGGGCCGACAATAACGACGAATTCCCCATCGTCAATTTCTAAGTCGATTTCATCGACAGCAGTGACGTCTTCGTATCGTTTCGTGAGTTTCGTTGTTGTAATTTCGCTCATGTATTTTATATAGTGTGTTATTGTTGTTGAAGGCCGAACGCGTTCAGTACTGGTTTGTGGAATACGAGCAGTACAACAAGTGGTGGGATTAATGTAAGAACCGATGCTGACATGACCAGTCCCCATTCTGCTTGCCCCGACCACTGTGTTGCTTCGAGGAGCTTGATTCCAACAACAGCGACTTGGCTCGATTCATCACGGATGACGACCAGCGGCCAGAGGTACTGATGCCAGGTAGCGATGAAGGTGATAACCGAAACACCTGCAATCATTCCTTTCGACATCGGAATGAGAACTCTATACAAGAATGTTATCGGACCGACACCGTCCAGTTGTGCATTCTCTACCAGTGACTCTGGAATCGACATGAAATGTTGCCGAAGAATGAACACTGCAGTGGCGCTCGCAAAGTACGGGACAGTGATAGCGAGCATTGTATTCGTCCAACCCAAAGTACTCATAAGGTCGTACAATGGAACCAACCTGATGGGGACAGGGAACATCAGTGTGAACAAGATGAACAAGAACACGAGGTTTTTGAAGGGGAACCGGTAGTAAACGATGACCAGAACGGCCAGTAGCGAAAGGCCAACCTTAGCAATAACGACAATTGTCGTCATGATGAACGAGTTCATCAGGAAAGTCGCGAACCCGTGATCGACTATCACGCTGTAGTAGTTCCCCAAACCAGCCCCTCCTGGGAGAAGATACGTCGGATCGTATATTTCAGTCCGAGTCTGAGTACTCATGATCATCGCAAGCAGTACTGGCGAGGCGATGATCAATGCAGAGAGAATCAACGCCACATGGTTGGACATGCTGCCAGGGAATTTCGGCACTGCTAAACGATCGGGCCAATACGTTTTCAACCCGCCTGTTTCAGATTTCTTTGCCATATATTATCCTCCGTAGTACGCGTGTTTGTCACTCCAGGCCAGCTGAATATACATTAGCACCGCGACAATTGAAAACAGGATTACGGACTCCGCTGCTGCGAGCCCGAACTGACCGAATTCGAAGGCATCCCGATACAGCTTATAGATCAGGATATTCGTGGCGCCGCCAGGTCCACCTTCTGTCATCAAGTCGATCAGCGGGAAGGTAAAGAAGAAGGCGTACACTGTGTTCATTACTACAAGAAAAATGAGCGTTGGCGACATGAGCGGTAAATAAATCCGCTGGATCACCCGCCATGTTTCGATACCATCAAGTCGAGCAGCTTCGAGCAGTTCTTCTGAAACACTGCTCATTGCAGCTACGAGGAAAATAATATTGTAACCGAGTTGTTTCCAGATTGCTGCAATGGAGACTACTACGAACGCTTGTCGGCCGCTATTCAACCAGTCAACGGTTATTCCGAGTGGCAGCAGTTCAATATAGTGTGAAATTACACCGTTGCTGGGATGCAATAGGAACAAGAGAACACTACCGGCAACTGCTGGCGGAAGTGCATACGGCCAAATAACCGCGATCAGATATGTTGCTTTCGCACTTGCCACTTGGTGGATACCAAACGATACTAAGAATCCAATGATGAGCGTTCCGAATATGACGACGAATGCGAATGCAAACGTAACGAATAGACTGTTGTGGAAGCTTGACGACGTTGCTAACCGACGATAATTCTCTAGCCCCGCAAACTGTAATTGGCTACCGAATTGTGATCCCGTAAATAGGCTCATTCGAAACATTTCGAGTCCAGGATAGTACAGGAATACCACGATCGCTATGAACAGAGGCCCTAGCAAAGCAGTAGCCTGCCACTTGCTTGCGTATATTTCTTTTTGGTTGGGCATTTATTAATATATAATACTTTTATTTTCTGGGTATTTCACATGTCATCGGCGTATTGCTGGAGTCTCTCGTCAACCCGAGACTTCATTTGGTCAAGCCCCTCCTCGACGGGGTCGTCTCCTGAAACGACCGCCGGAGTTTCTTCGTCGATGATCGAGCGAACTTCTGGGAAGGCCCCT
>LFCJ01004439.1_pt1 | contig 10285 bp, 16 predicted proteins | sample 643141 | NCBI WGS metagenome assembly LFCJ01 (sample SAMN03766243, study PRJNA286221) | soda lake metagenome | biome: soda lake; feature: Kulunda steppe; material: water; isolation source: sample B1-Br-g2 brine of Lake Bitter-1 | place: Russia: Kulunda steppe | collected 2010-07 | reverse complement strand
GAGGACAACGAGTTCTGGAGACTCTATAATACTGCATTAGACCATCCTGTGGATGTTCTTCCAGAGAGTACAGAGGCTGTGGAAGAGGGATTCGTTAGTGGAGTTCTTGACGCTGGACAGTTCAGCCTCCACATTTCTAAGCAACCACCTAATGACCGACATTACCTCCGAGAGATTTATTGTCTTCCTCTCTCTAGACTCAACAGTCTTGACCTCACCCGAGTGAAGGCACGACTTGATGAATCTGATATCCCACATTATCGAGCAGAGCGAGACTCCGTTGGGTCGCTATCTGTAGCAAATTCTAATGTCCTTGATGTCTTCACTAAGGTGGTTGGATTCGAACGAAGTATTCGAAACCGATATATTCTTGACTTCTATCAAGCCGAAGTTGGAGAATCTCTCTGCTATGAGAAAGAACCAGAGAAGTTCCATTCAGTCTTCTCGATGTATACTGAGTTCTTCGGAGGCTCCTCTCGGTACAGTCCAGATGACTTCAACCCAGATAACAACCTTGAAGAGGGTGTAGAACAAATAATGTAATACGATGCACCCGCACCCTGATAGTAGCCAGATTGAAGCTCTTATCAAGAGTGGAAACATAAACCGGATTGACCTCAATGATGAGTTATATTTTACTGTATATTCACAGTATAAATCCCCCTCAATTGAACTCTGTACTGGGTCAGATTCTGTAATTCGTAAATATAAGAACTATGAGGATTTCGATATGGAAGCCGCTAATATACTGTATACGATTGAAGAACATACAGGATTCAACTGGAGCGACCATATCGAAGGGTGGAATCCCGTAGAAGACTCTGATGGATATAAATGGGAAACACCAGTAAATAACAACGAAGTTTCAATCTCCCAGACCAACCTTAACCCATGGAAAGTACAGCGACCTGAATATCAATCAAGATATAACGGGTCATTCACTCGGAAGAAAGATGCGTATTACACGATGATTCTATACTTGTATGAAAATAATGGATGGCAGATTGACTACAAGAAAACAATTGAAGAAGTCGCAAAGGAAGAATTCCAGAAGATATCCGGTATCGGAAGGTCTACTGCTCGTGATTTAGTCTCAGCACAAATCCTCTCGTTTAAAACTCTCAAAGAACGACCATACAAGATTGAGAGACAGTACAAGTCTGAAGCACTAGACGATATTGAAACTCGATTAGAAATGAAACCTGATATTCCTGATATGGACGCTGTAACAAGAATCACTGAAGAACGAACAATCGATATTATCTGAGAATTCCTCTAAGCAAAGTTTATTAATACTATCTTCCATTCTGTATATGTATGACTCTCTCCAGACGACGATTATTAACTATAACTGGCGCAAGCTGTGTAACAGCTCTCGCAGGCTGTTCTGACTCAGAGGATGAAATCCCTGAGATTGATGATAGCGTATTGATTCCAGAAGAACATCCAGAGTTATTTGAATCCGACTTGAACCGTGATACCGACTTTGTACTGTACTGGTTCTGGGTCCCGAACCGAAATATGGTAGAAAGTCAAATAGAGTTTATTGTAGGACTCCAAAATGAATATCCTGACTTAACAGTTGTCTCACTCAACACACGAGACGATGAAAAGAACAATCTCTACATAAAAATGCTTCAAACACATTTTGAATTTGACTTAGAAAACGCAGAGGAAGATGATATTGAATACCCTGCCACAGCAATCGGAACAGAGTTCTTCCAAGGAGATAGCCCTGAAACTCGAACGAATATCGAAACTGCTGTAGAACAATGCTCTAACGAAGGCTGCCCAAATGCCCTTGAATGGATGGATGAACAAATTGAAGCACATGAAGCAGAGATGAATGAAGAGCGTAGACGAGAAAGAGAAGAGGAAGAAGACGATAGAGAGATGAATGAAGAGCTAGAACAACGGTTAGAGGAGATTGAAGGAGATGATAGCGATGAAGATACCTCTCAGGGCGGCGAGAATGATGATGAGACAGACGAAGCGGGAGAAGATGATTCATCCACTAGCGAATAATTCTTTATTCCACTAGAGACCGGAATACTTAAAATACTTCTATTACAATATAGTAGGACACACCTGTTGGTATGAGTAACGGAGGTCTCATATCACACCTAACAGACCACCTAACAAAGTTGTTAGGAGAAGTTTGTTAGGTGCAGGGTAAAACCCTACCAATATAAAACGACAATAAAGTAAAATACAATTCAACTTGTATTAAAAACAAGTAGGGTTTGTTTATTCTTCCTCCGTTAGAGTGTACTCTCCCTCTTAAAAGGGTGTTTAGGGTGTTGTCTCCAACTGATATCGCTGAAAACCACCTAACAACATTGTTAGGAGAATAGTAAATCAATACAGTGATTCATGAAACACCAGTATTCGATGGTTTTATGCGTATAGGTGTACTATACAGTAGTATGAGCCAAGAAGTCCAGAGAGAAGCAGTCCGCACCATCAACTCTTGTGAGACTTTAGAGAAAACGGAATTTGAAAAGAATTTATTTGCGTCATATGAAGCCCACCATTTAGAGAATGATATCGTCTCTGGACTCGTAGAAAATCTATTAATTGTTCCTCGAATCCGATATTTCGCTCAGGGGCGTGAAGAGGGGCATCCACGAAAATCAGATACTTGGCGTGATGTCACTATGAGTACTAAAGGAGAGTTCGTCTTAGCAGAATCTGAGTCAGAACCATTTATCTCGGAGATTGACAATTATCTGAGATTCCTCTATTGGAGTGATGCCGTAGATAATACTATAGAGATTAACTCATTTGAAGAATTGTTTACTACAGATATTGACTCTGGGAGTTTCATCCGAGTACAGTCTGACACTCATGACGAGCGTTGGTTTATCGGACAGGTCAAGTATTCATTAATAGGAGAGTTGAATACTGAAAGTATGCTTGACTCGAAACTTGTTTGTTTGGAATCTGATTTCTCGTTATCGGATATCCCAAACGAACCGAACGACCATCTTCCGATTGAGTTTACTTCTGACTCAGATGGTTCGTTCAAATTCCGCTATACAGATGATTCCCTGTTCAAAGTATTCTCTCATTCCACAGGAAAAACCATTGAATGGCTGTCAATCATAGGTGGGAGTGTCGTGTTCTTGTTAGGGTTTACTTCAATTATCGCACCCTTCATGCCTGTATCGTTTATCGAGTATATCATTGGTGTAATTGTACTTGTAAAACTGTATGGATATGTGAATCGGGATTGGTTTGAGTCTATTCGGAAGAATGAGTTCGATGATATGTCGTTGGTTGAGAGGGAAGAACCTGTAACGGGTCTTGGGATTGTTGAAGCGAATTCCATGCGAGTGGCTGAGTCTCGAAAACGAGATGTTGTAAATGGCGTCAGAGAGCGTGTGAATCAGTTTCCGAAAGAGGTGACTGTCACCCCAGATACGGGACGGCTTGCTGTTGATGATGCTGGTGTGTCTACTTACTGGAATATGAGTGGGTCATCAGATGGCGTGTATTCTTCTTCAACGGTTGATTTCTTCGTTGAACTTGGTTTTGAGGAAGTAGATGGTGATGAGTTCACGGGGTATGTTGTTAGAGCCGAATCAGAGTATGCTGATTCTGTTAACTCTGGGCTTACATCTGTGTGTGGGAATTGGCTCTTGAGTCCAAAGCCTGTTGAGTATGATTCGTGTATTGGCTTGTCCGATATCAACTTATGAACTACTGACGGTTTAAAATATATAGCATTATATACTATATCTGTATTGAGTCGAACAGAAGGCTTTTACTGTTGGGGTGGGTACTGTGTAGTATGAGCCGAACTGAATACACAGTCCCCGAAGAAGTTGAAGTCTCAGGTAGTGAAATGTTTGTTACGGTTGGTGTCCGTGAAGTTGAGGAGACCAAAGTCGGAACCAGCCGTGGAGAGGAGTATTTTGAGGAAACAGTTCTTCGAGATACTGTGGAATCCGTTACGCTTCCTGTGTCCTATGTCTACCCTGAGGACGACCCAGGCGCTGATGTGACTGGGAGTGAAGCAGAGTCTCTGTTGGATTCGACCGCATGGGATTCAGTAGAGGTATTGGATATGGAAACCGCAAAATTTGTTCGTGATGGCGAAGTGTACCTTGCGTCATACAATACTTCTCCGCTGGACTCCTACCGTAATTAATCCATAATCGGTGATTTTATATACATCTGTGTCGTATAGACATATATGACCTTATGGGCACGGAAATCCGGGTTTCGAGTGAATGCTGGTGAGAACTGGACAGTTTCTATTTCAGAGACTCCTGAGGAGTCTGTAGTATTTACTCTCACCCCTGATGATTCAGTTGCGTTGGATATTTTAGGGCCAGGAGGCTATGGAGTGGAGACAGAATTGTTCTCATATATCGGGAGTGTTGGAGCTACTCGTGCTGATATGGTGTTTGAGTCAGAGTCTCCTCGAATCGAAGTTGAAGTTCCAAAGTCTCGGCTTCCAGAAGATTATATGGACTGATTCGGAATCTTTATTATTTTTCAAGTCGTAGGGTATACTGTAATGTCCGACCCTGCTAAAGATGCTAGTATCAGACGAAGCCGTGAGAGCCGAGAGTCTGTTGCTGAACGATACACTCCAATTGTGCTGTGGGTTCGTCCAGATACTCAAGTTATGAAATCCGAGACATCTGGTGGACTAATCAGTATAGATGAATTTATCCGACGAGAGATTCGAGACACAGCCAAAGAAATCCCATTCATTGATGTTGCTGACTCAAATGAACCACATATTGAGTCTGTGGTTACAGAATTCGATACTGAACAGTAATCATTCATCCCCATGTAAGGAGTTTAGGACTGGTTTAACCCACGGGGCATACTCATACAGGAAGTCTTCTAACTTCGGTAATTGTTTTCTGATGAGTGCGTATGGAAGTCCGATACCAAGAGCAAGAGCGATAATATATAGTAATTCAGGGACAGTTGTCACATACTGGTAGATGTAGAGTGCAAGAAGAACGAGGATTGTTGTGTCATATACTGACCCATCATATTTGAATGAGATAACGGAATCGTGTTCTCTAATCCAGCTCTTTTTGTAGTGATTATATACTGTTTGTGGGTTTGATTCATTCCACGGGTGTTTACTTAATCCACCACCGATGATATCCATTGTGCAATGAGCTGCGAAGGCACTTAATCCGATTACGATAAATGCGGTGACTGTACTTGGAGCGAGAAGGTACAGTATTGATACAGGGACAACAGCGACCCATGAATATACTGGATAATGGAGTGTTTTTCGGTGGTCTCCGATTAGAACATCTGCGTCTGGAAGGATTCCACCAATAAGACCGATTAGGATAAGTGGAATCGCACTTTCAGGATATATGGGTATAAATAGCGTAGAGATAAATACACCCGTTAACGCATGGGTTGGGAGCATCATGTTGACTGTATCAATGACAATACTATATATAAAAGTTTGTTTGTCTCTATGCGTGTGAAATACAGTCAATAGGTGACTCCCTCGACAGATATTTAAGCACTTGAACAGTAAGTTTGTGTATGAGTAATACTCAAAATGTCGTTCGAGCAATTGAGGGGAATTGCCCCACGCTCAGAAAGGATAACGAGTTCGTAGAGCCACGGAACGGTCAAAGTAAGACAGTTCTTGTATTTAAGGGAGATGGTGATGTTCAGACAGTGACTAAACAAGTCAAAGACGCAATCTCAAGTATGCCTAATGTAACTGCTGAATTAACACATAGTGGTAGTACTCTAGAATTCGAGGTTGTTTTCTAACACAACAGTAGTCCGTAAAAGTCTCAGGATTGATGGTTAACCATTCCCCATCGCTTCTTCGTAATCAGTTCATCAACAGCCTGTAGTACATCAGTTTCTTGAAGACACTCGGTTGGGAACGAACGAATAACAGTTTTACCATCCACAGTACACCGTCCCTGAATGATTACACAGTCACCTACTGACGCAATTTCGACTTCGTTTCCAGTTGAGTCTTCGAGGAAATTATCTTGCAACTGTATACGGACACAGTACTTAGAGATGTCTACTTCTGTGACATTGGGGTTCGCATCGGCAAGAAGTATCGAGGTAAGCATTCGTTTGTCAACAGCGGGGATTTCCAGCCCTGTAATGGATGAAACAATCTCTCGTTTTGTGTCTGTTGTATCTATATCCGTGTTTACTTCGAGGACAGGAGTTGTCTGAAGGTCGTCTCGGCGCTCTCTGAGCCGTACTCGTTTGTCTGAATCTGTGAGCAGGTCTATCTCATCTACTTTCTCCTCAGCTCTCTGTAGGCGTTCCTGACGGGCGCTCAGTATCTTTTCATCAGTGAGAACTGTATCACCTTGAATTATTGGGACTTCGCCGTAATCATTTGGCTTCACTTGGTACTCTGATGTCGGGTTCAGCGACATAGTACTGACAGTATCAAATTGAACCTGATTTGATTGACTCATACTGTGTACTACACGGTCAAGTTAAATAAAACCTGTTATTTCTCTCGGTAGTCTTCCATCTCCTCAATAACTCGGGTTCGGAGTTGTTCTGCGTTATCTTCGATTAGTTCTTCCTGAGAGTCATATGGTGAGAGCGAGTCAAGGGAGCCACCGCTTGCCATCTTATGACCACCACCGTTCAAGTCACCGGCGATAGTATGACAATTCTCATAGACTCCTTCAGAGCCACGGAATGAAGCCCGCCCATTCGGTCGCAGGATAGCACAGGCGTCAGCATCATACTCTTCACGGAGTCGTTCAACGACCGCATTTGGTGCGATATTCGCATATACAGCGGCATAGGTCACACCGTTAATTGTTTCAACTTCACCCAGTATATCAAAGTTCTCAAATACGGTAGCAACCTCGTTGGATAACTGTGTTCGATATTCATCAGCCCACTTTGTGAGAACAGAATCGGTGATATCCACCTCAGAGACAAAGGCTTTCATTAATGGTTTGTATCCATAGTAAGGTTCTGTAATTCGGCTATGTCTATCTTGCGAGGAGATATATTCAACTGAATCCAGTAGTGTCTCGGTGAGTGGGTGTTTAAACTCATCGTCATCGTCTTTCAACCACAAGTCTCCAGCGTTAACGGCTTTTACACGGTCTTCAACTGTCTCAGAGAATTCGACCCCATTTGCTGTGAGGTAATCATAAATCATCTGAGTCGTACACCGCTCGGTGAATGTTTCACCGTTGAGTGTCCACGGATTCTGTGCGTTTCCGTCTAACTCGAAATAAGTCGTATGCTCATCAATATATTCGATTCTGTCTGTATTACCCCATTCGTGGTGGTCAAAATAATACAGTCTATGTTGCTGATTTGTTAGTTCAATATCTTCAATTTGCCAGTCTTCAAAAGTATCAGCACTTGTATCAAGAATCCAGACGCTTTTATCATCGTTGAATCGGTTTAGAATACTAAGTGCTTGATTAAGGAAGAGAATACTCCGGTGTGGTCCGACAGGGACAATTTCCACGGATAGTGTCTCACTAAATGTATCCTCAATAAGAGATGCGGCAAAAATACCATCAGCGTCAGCGTCTGTGAGAATTACTACATTTGCGTCAGCAAGCTTTTCTTCAGCGTCGTTCAGATAAATACGAGATGGGTTATCAGCAAACTCTTCCTGTTCGGGGAGTCTGATGACATCCAGCATGTCTCTGGTAGGTTCCATAGTAACAGATACGGGTTTGTGTGTCTTAAAGGTTCTGTTTGAGACTCTTATTGTGGAAGATTATTAAGCCCTATCGAGTGTAGATACTTCTACGAAGTTATGCCACAGATTGAAACTGAGTTCTCTCAGGACTCCGATGCTGTACAAATACGGGTGATTCAATCACCGTCCGACCCCCGATTACAGGGATTACCGTCTGATTACTACCATGCGGTTTTTGTTGTGAAATGTTATGACGAAGATGGCAACTATATCGGTGAATGCGAATCACCATTACGGTATGTAAATACCGATGATTCTATTTTAGTCAGATTCTCGTTAACAGAAGCAGATATAGATAAATCTTCTGTGTCTGAAACACGGGGATTAATTCATATTCAAAAAATATCAGGAATTCTTCGAGAGAGGTCGTAACGATTACGATTCGAACCCAAAGTCGTCAAGCACCCAGTCATATAGCGTGAGACTTGTTACTTTCCCACTATCTTCATCATAAGTTGCTTCCCCGATGTTAGTATCACGGGGAAGGTTCTCAACATCAATCATCGAATACCCATCATAGCCCATCGCACCATATACGGCTTCTGTAAGAGCTGTATATGCGCCACTTGGGGTATCTTCATTACTAAACATTAGCGTATCACTATTCCGGTCGAACCCAGTGGTAATCGTTCCGTCTACCATACTATACAAAACGGCACATCTGACTATAAGTGTTATGATTTAATATGGGCGTTAATCATCCCTCCTACCATCAACAGATGAGTTAGTGTCACTAACGCAATAATCATCTCAGGAGACATAGCCATTCCTAATTCTGTCTCTCCTGCTTGAATGAATATATCTATGTCGATGGAACCCCATGAGATGAATCCTGCTTTAACACTCTCGATAAGTGAAATACCCAACCCCACAAGACCTGCCACAACCAGTGTTCCACTTCCTGTTGGGACTCGTATTGAGTACTGTGTATTCATATACCGCAAATCGCCATAATACAGTCTTCGGAGACCTTGAAGAAGGACTGGAACAAAATATAATCCGAGCGTATACAGTAACCAATTAGCCATATATTAGTCTATGTTAGCAGATGAGAGCGTGAAGTTCGTGCATCGGTCGAAGTCGGTGCCGAGGAACCTTGTCTGTGTCGTTCTTCTTCCCTGGGAGGAACGGTTCTCCGTACTTCTCAACATCTTCGTCGTCAACAAAGCCAACGATTTTACCGTGGGTTACATTCGACAAGTCCATCTCGATATCTTCGTTGTTTTTCGTGTAGAGGTCAATCTGGATGTAGAAGTCAGACGCAAGGTCGAACTTCTTCCGAACCAGCAGGTCTGGTTTCGAGTAGTTCCAAGTTTTCCGAGTTTTAATCTCAATCTTGTTCCCGTTCAGGATGCCATCATACTTCGGGTCAGGTGACTCTTCAAGGTCAAAGTCATCCGTTTTCTCGATGGCTTCTTCCGCCAGCATCTCACCGAGAACACCGACAAGCGCACTAATCTGTTTGTTCGTGTGTGACCGATTACGGTCATTATCCGTGTGCGAGATGTCTGCGTTCTCAATAGCCGCCGTTCGGTGGTCGTCCGTCACTTCAACGGTTGTGGTGATTGTGGGTAGCACCATTTCTACTCTATACTATGTGCCCGATGTATTTATACTTAACCCTCACACCGACCCCCTAACTAAGGAATGAGCCTCAGAAACAGATGGTTGCTCTACATCTTCAAGAGCCTCATACAAAGACGAAAACGATGTATCCGAATCAACCTCTGCCCAAGTAGATAAACACGCCATATACTCCTCCTCAACTCTCTCACGCACTATCTCAGATACTTCCTCTACCGTCTCTGTAACTACACCTATTCTAATAGATTGTAACCACTCTGAAACAGATTCATCCTCAATTTCATCAACACGAGGTATCGCACTTTCAACCCACTCTGAAACTATCAGCTCTGATAATTCATACACATTCCGCAAAGTCCCATATCCTGCTGGGTGAGTCAACTCTGTTTCAATTGTATGATACACTACTCGGTCAAACGGAAACTCATCAATAATACGCTGCTGTAAGACACTTTCAGAATCAGAATACTCAGTATATATTGAATGTACTTGTTCTGTACTTATCACCATATTCTATCGTAGTCCTGTTCTCAATAATAAAAGCTTTGACTGATTTGTTGATGATATATAACACTTCGGATAGCGGCTTTTGGCACGATAACATAAATGTACTTTATAACCCAACCCGTTAGTTAATGTATGGATAGCAACTGTACTCATGAAATTCACTACAAGTCAAACTGGACTATACAGTCTATTAATGAACTCAGACAAGAATGTTATTGTACAAAGTGTGAGACTCAGTATTGGCGACTATACACACCTCAAAACAATCAGACTTATAGTGATATACCCTCCAGTATTGTTCCAACAGTTGAACTAATTGGACCCGAGTTAGTGGAAGTCAGATATGGCTCTGTAAAAAGATTAGACTATACAGCTGATTCATTAATTGAAAAGACCAAATAGTTAGATGGAATGTGAGAACGAGGCAGAGAGTGCTGTGTATTCAGGGTATGCTTCGTTTAGTTTCCGTTTTGCGTCTCCTGG
>LFCJ01004436.1_pt1 | contig 10285 bp, 10 predicted proteins | sample 643141 | NCBI WGS metagenome assembly LFCJ01 (sample SAMN03766243, study PRJNA286221) | soda lake metagenome | biome: soda lake; feature: Kulunda steppe; material: water; isolation source: sample B1-Br-g2 brine of Lake Bitter-1 | place: Russia: Kulunda steppe | collected 2010-07 | reverse complement strand
TTGAGGACTTTGGCAAGAGTGCTACTATTACTGCATAGCAGAGCATTATAAAATCTCACAGCCGCTCGGAACCAATAGAATTGCAAGGGCTCATAGCCACACTCACATAACACAGACCAGTTGGGAGTGGTGCGCTTTACACCTAAGATTCCTTTAAGCATGCACATGTGAACTGTTTGCAGAGGGCAGTCCATCTCAGCCCCTTGCTTCATGAACCTAATGCCCCATATTTGACTTGCATACATGCTTGCTGAAAGTGCATATCCTAGCCATCCTAAGCATGCTGTGTGGATCTGTTAACCGGTGCTCCGATGCAAACTGCCTGATTCTACGACAATCAGCCATGAAAGGCGTAAGCATAAGCTCAGCTGCAGCAGCCATGTTGTGTGTCTTGGTGGAGATCATGCCCAGGTATTTAAAAGAATCGTTGTTGGCAAGCTGCGACCCTCCTAGCATGAACACAGGTACCCTTGTACGTCGAGAGTTAAAGTGCACCACCTCTGATTTTGATGTGTTCGCACAGTCCCTTCCTTAGAGCGTAGGTGCTCAGCCTATTCAACATCATCTGCAATTGACCTGGCTCATTTTCAGTTAAGCTCAGATCATCTGCATACAACATGTGTGTCACGCAAACATCAGCCATTCCTGTCACCGCCCCACGTACGTCCCGAGCTGTGCAATCAACATCATTGAGGTACAGAGAAAAAAGGAAGGGTGAAAAAAAAAGTAAAAAAGAAGGGGCTTCCATAGAAAATGGACTGGCAGAAAGAGATGAAAAGTACCTCTTTCTGAGAAAGCACACAAACAAGTCTGACAGTGAAAAAGTGTATGCACCTCATTTTGAACAGCAGCATCATGTGATAGGAACACTTGTCACAGCTGCCATTTCCACCGCGCCAGATGGAGGCCTTCCACCGCGAGAGTAAGTGCTCGCAGCAAAACCAATCAGCCTAACGACCAGGCTTGTGAGGAAGGTGAGCAGGTTTTGCTTGTGAGCACTTACTCTCCCGGTGGAAATCCTCCACCTGGCGCGGTGGAAATGGCAGCTGTGACAAGTGTTCCTATCACATGATGCTGTTCAAAATGAGGTGCATATGCTTTTTCACTGGGTCATGGGAGTGGGAATGAGTTAGGTGTTGGTTTGACCAGGTCGATGTCCATGACCCAAAATTCACAGCAGCCTGTAGCTATGATATCTGCTTGTGGATTCGTGAGATTGATGTCAAAGTTCACTTTGTTTTTGATTTCAGAGTCCAGTTTATGATTCCAGGTGTTATCTGTGACTTCTCTAGCAAAGCCTTGTTGCTCTAGGTTGCTCACAGTATTATCAGGTGGAGGCATTGTGAGTTTGGGTACATCCTTACGTGCCTCAAAATCCAGAGTGTTTCTGAAACATGGGCCATTTTTAATAATTGTTATTTCTTCTGGTTCCGGGTGGGCTTCCACTTGACTTGAAGTTCAAGTAGCTCTTTGTTGTTTAACTTATCTTTCGTCGCTCGCTTTTGAAGCACCCTACTGACAACAAACAATGACTTGCTGAGCAAGATCAATGAGGCTGATTTAGGGCTGGCACACGGCAAAGGAAGTTGGACTGCCGAGGTCTTATTCACGAAATACCTGGAGCTGATGTGTGCATCTCTGCTATCATGAGCCGTTCCAAAATCAACATGAATGACTTTGAACTGTTGCTGCGTGCGCAAACCATATGAGAATGGAGAGTTTGGGGCCAGATTTATCCACATGATGCGCATGTTTCCAGCAGAATCTCTACTGACTTAGAGTCATGAGGACACATCAAACCCATTTTGAAGTGCCCTCGGGGAGTCAGACGGGCTGGTGGGATGATCAGAAATATGCAACCAAACCGACCGTTGGTGACCCTTTTTTCACGCACGCTCTCTCCAGACTCAAACTCTCTGGTCACAACCTGAACACCAAGTGGCTACGGCAACAATAACACGGAGTTCCTAATGAGCTTAGAATCTGCACTAAATGCAACTGGCCCTGTGTTCAAGACGAAGAGCAAACACTTTTAGAATGCCAGAATGCAACTTGGCAGAATTGGCGCATCAAGCATTACCACCTCTTCTGCACCCTCTCCGTCAGACATTTCCAGGCTCGGTTGAAGTGCGGTAGTTGTGGTTGACAGCAACCACAGCTGCAGAGCGGTTGAAAAATCCTTAACCAATGGCGCCTTTTGGCTGAAAATTTTCAACCGCACGGTTGAAATCTCTTCAGCCGCTCCAACTGCACTTTTCAACCGTGAATCGAAATGTTGCACCAAAACCTCGCAAAGTTGTCCTCATGATCTCGCTCTCAGTCTTGATCAGTAGAGGTAGAGTCTGAACTCCATGATCCTTTACCTGACCAGGCTAGGTTCATGCTTAAGATGATTTCTATAGTGCGCAAAGACTCTACACGCACAGTTGTATGAGTGTGCATGCGCATGTGGTCAAGCCTTCTGTGTTTCATGCTCGGATATGCTCGCTCATGGACATATGCAAATCTGCAAATGTGCGCATATGCTTGCGTATGTGCGCGCATAAGTGTGCTTATGCTCGAGTGCCCTTGTGCAAGGGTGCCCTCATGCAAGAGTGTGCGATGACGTGTGCGTGCGATGACATGTGTGCCCCCATGCAAGAGTGTGCGATGACATGTGTGCGATGACATACGTGTGCATTTGTGTGCGTGCGCGTGTGCATGTGCGTGTGCGTGTGTGTGTGTGCGTGCGTGTGTGAGGGTGTGTGTGATGGTGCGCACGATCGCTAGCTTGTGCGCATGCACGTGTGAGTGTGTGACAATACAAGTGCGGATGCTTGTGTGCGTGTCTACATGTGCATGTATGCTAGAGTCTAGCAACCCAAGCATGCTTAAAGACTTTGTTAGCCAAGCAGACACCAAAGCCTGGCCTTCAAGTTGTTTGTGTGTGAGTGCCTCGAATGCTGTGCACAGATTTCAGAACACAACTTCTCTTGCCTTTTGTCGGTTTCAGTTGCAGGCATGTTTGGCTTCAGCTAAGCTGCCCTCGTTTGGCAGGTACAGCTATGTAACCTAACCTTTGACGGCAGCGTGCCTAGCTGGCAGTGCCTTGAGCATTATTCTGCTATTACTCCCCCTCTGCTGCCTTTGTTTCTTTTCAGGTAACAGTTGAGTCTGTTCCTGCTCCTCATTTCGCCCATTTATACTGGCTTGCAGAAGAGGACAATGAGATTTCTCACACTACTACTAAAATCAGCCTTGCACCACTACAATACATAAAGGACAAACTGAAAGCTCACATGAGCAAGCATCACAGACTTGAAGATGCTAATACAAACTCAGGTTACCATAACTATTGGAAGAGACTGCTCACCATCGTGAATCTGACAACAAGCAATTCTTTTTGGAGCAATACAAGAATCAATGTATCGCAGAAAAGGAATGTCATGAAATTTAGAATGGGTACTCTTTACACACAGAAAATGGCCCACCTGTACGGCAGAGCCACTTATTCATCTTCAAGATGTCTGTTGTGTCATCAGCCAGACAGCCAAATCCATATGCTTTCTGGCTGTCAGAATGCTTTAATTCAAAACATGGTGACTGAAAGACATAATGATTACATTGCTTCCAGGCTCATCATCAAAACAAAGGCGATTTTGGAGGAAACATCATTCTTACAGATATTGGAAGTGAAACACGGATGACTCAACAAAGTCTGGTCTTGCCGGCACATGTAGCCAACAGGACTTTACCCCAATGGCTTCTACCACTGGCAGACCTTTCAGCAGACCAACTTCGCTCCTGCTCAAGACCAGATGCTATTTGCATACTGCCAGCCTGAGTTGGAACGAAGAATGGCCATCAAAAGACAAACAGGCCTTACAGCCTTCGCGCTGGGATGCACACCTCATTGAAGTGAATTATTGCGTTGATACACGACCAGAGCAACAACTTGTTGCTAGTTGAACTAGCAAGAGCAACTGAACAGCATATTGGATTGAAACACGCCCTTGCACAGCAATGCCACAAAGTAAGCCTACATTCCATCCTGATTGGAGTGATGGGGACCATCTATAAATATCATACTGAACTACCCCTCAGTAAGCTTGGCCTAGACCGGTATAGAGTAGGAAAACTTACTCTCAATCTAAACACTCATTCTATTCAATAAGCAACAAAGATCATAAATTCAAGTAGGAGGTTGAAGATTATCAAGGAAAGAACATATGGCTCTTTTCAGAACCCTCCCGGCCCCCACTAATGACCTTCTTCCTAGTTTGATGGTGGAGGTTTGCCTGGTGCTTGCACCAGATGCAACTTCTTCCTTAATTCACGCAAACAGGCCCCGGGGGTTACCTTGTTGGCCTAGCCTTTCTTTCTTTCTTTCTGCCATTCGGCTTGCGGCTAAGCTGCCCTCGTTCGGCAGATACAGCCTTGAAACCTTACCTTACCTTACCTTTCTGCCATTCAAATGCTGATGGTTTGCACATGCTACTGGCCTGCTGTCTTCTTTTCTCTCTCTTGCAAGGACACTATAATATCACGTAGCATTTGCTCATTCAGTTACTGGCTTCAAGCCCAGTTTGCCACCAGCGAAATCAGCTCTTGCGCACACCTCTGGCATCTTGATAAAAATACCTCTCAGCATTAAGTTATGCCAGACTACACCCATAAGCTAAAAAACAATAAGTCAGACACCCAGCTGGACCCTGCATGCTTGGCCAACATTCTGTTTCAAACATTCTGTTTCAAACGTCTCCTTCAACGCTGTCACCACCCTCATCATTACTGCCCACTCGCAATTCTGCAAATTACCCAAGCTCCTCCTCATCCAAAAATGCTTGCTCTTCCTCTCAAAAGTATACTTGCGCCTGTCCGGGACATGCAAATCTAAGCCAAGCAGCTGAATGTGGGCAAACAGCATCGAGGCTGAACAAAGCACGGGCAACAAGGGTAGCTTCAAGAAAGTAGCTTCATGAACTTCTTGTAGTTCTGACAGTGGCTGTTTTGTCCCCAACCTCCCCACAAATGGAGGATGGGCACAAAAGCATACTTAAAATTGTCGAGGACAATTGTGCCTGCAGGGACAGTGGCGCCCATCACTGACGGTGCTCATAATCCTCCATCTCATTGAGACCCCACTATTGCCTTGGTCACCACATTGGTGGCCTGCAAATGACACAGTGCAGAAGGAGCAAAACAATCTTCAAAAGATGATTTGCCATTAATTTCAGCAGGCGACTGCTATAACTGAAAGATGTGTCCGATGCAAGCGCGTGTTCTATGCCTGCGCGTGAAGCAGATGTACTAATCCACTTATTCTTATTTCTAAGACTTTGGATGTTTTTTGTCGGGCTGGCGGTGACCAGCAAGCCCAGCAGTCAACCCATCTGGCTGAAGGTCTGAACCCATTGTAACCTTAACCTATGCCTGCGCATCTGGTGGTAAAAGTTGCTATGACCATGATGTCAACACAAGCCCTGATGGACTCCATGGTCTCCCTCCCAAGACATGCAAACCCACACATGTGCTCAAGCAGATGGTTTGAACAGGTGCATAGACCAAGGCGCACTTGTATCTTGACTCCACCAAATGCAAATCAGCATCGGCAGTCCTCGCCACCAACACAGTTTACACGCATCAGTGCTTTGTTTCTTGTGTATACACCCACGTACTACAATACATGCAAGCACATCCGTGCACACACACACCCTTGAGAGCCGCCCCCACGCCTGCACCCATCCCAGCCAACCCTCCTGAAAACCAGCACACATCCACCACAACCCTACCAATCACTATATCCAGCCTCACACCAATACAGACAATATCCAGTGTGATAGACCCACATCTTGGTAGCGGTCCATGCAGCGTCCCAGGCACTTTTGATCTGAGCTGCTCAAGCTGGTGCCAGGGGAGGTGATACAAATCTTGAAGCACTTGTCACGCACAGTCTACGGGAAGTGCGAAGCACAGAGTGGTTAGAGTACCATTTTTTGCTCGCTCAAGGCAACTAGCAATCGGCAAGCGGTGGAGACTTTCACATTCTGATCCGCCATGACGCGTACACGCACCTGGTAAAACTCTTGAACCAGTTGGGAACGGAGCGTTGCTTGCACCTGCGGAAGTGCGTGATCATGAGGTGGAATGCTCTCTCCCTGATTGTTCGGCGTTAAGCCTGGACCCAAAAATTAAGCAGGAATCATAGAACTGTTCATTTGATGCCATTGCAAAGCAAGGGCCAAGGGAGTGCGCGGGCAGCACTACTCTGTATGGCCCCACACAGCGTGCACATTGGGGGAAGTGAGCCATAGTTAACCTCATTCCATGCCTCATCCTCTCAGATCTTGCAAGCTGCTACTTTCTAGACCAGTACTCACCTCATTCATAAGCGCCCCCTCATCAAGCTTCCCTCCAGGGGCTTGGGCCCCCCCAAAGTTCATGACTCCAAAGAAGCAGTTTCCAAGTGAATGCAGTCCTACAAAATGAGAAATAAAACAAGACAGAAGTTAAGTGGTCATTCTCACTGGAAACCATCATATTATTCGGTTGATCACTGGGTTAGGGTATGGTTACTGAACGCCATAATTTTGCAGACTCATAGTGAAAGCCATCAGCAAAGGCTCTCTGGCAGGTTGTTTGGTCTATTTGGATGCCGGCAGCACTGATCGTTAGGCCCAATAAAACCTTCAAATTCCTGAGCATGCTAATAACAGGACAATATCCAGCTAGCTTTTTGATGCTCGTTTATCTGCTAGAGATAGACACACCTCTAGACGCCCTGATGCCGTTTGGTCACTCCTTACCTACAAAAAAGGCAAATTGCCAACCACTCCTCATTTGCACCAGGTGTCACTCCCAAGACAAGCCAGCAGAGATGTACGCAGAGTTCATGAGCTCAATGTCAACAAGAGGGAGAAACACCTCGCTGAGGTAAATACTGTGAGGATGCATGGCCTGGACACCAATAAGAGGCTTATTGAAAACAACACGAGGTTCTTTGTAAGCGCTTGAAGGCCAAAAAAGTTATCCTTCACACCATTCTTCTTGGTGTGGGAGGCTCTATCTATGCCTCACACACTCTGAATCATCTTAAAGAGCTCGGCTTTGATACACAAAAAGCCAATAAGTCTACCCTCAAATTACATGCTCATTCTGTGCTCTATGCGCACAAACTGACAACAATAGACGCGCTCTTGAAAAATCCAGTTGCACTCAAGGTCTTGGTCTGGAGCAGGGGGCGGCTTGTCACCCTCCAGATCCTCAATAGTTCTTCCTTTTCCCTGGTGGAGTCTCACGGCTCTTTGGGCCAATGTGTCTCCTTTCCATTAATTGATGTAGGGAGTGGTTTCACTGCCTGCATACTATTTCTCAGTTGAAATCTTTTTTGAACAAACCTGCACCTTCTATTTATGCTCTCACCTTCATCATTTATCGCTGAGCTAAGAAAAAGAAAGAAATGGAAGCAGCAAAAAAGCTCCTCACATCAATTAAGGAAAAGAGGCCACTTGAGAAGAAAAGCCCCTTTGAATTCACCAGAAAAGAAGAAAGCAGTCAGTGAGGATCAGGAGGGTTGCGGACAGACAAGCCAGCAGACCTTTCCTGATTAGTTTGGAGGTGAGGAGAATGCTCAAGAGAACGTCTGGTCTGTACAAGCTTATGAGCATAGTGCACAGTATGAGCATGAAGCTTGAGAGCGAGTTTCTTGACTCTTTGCGAATCAAGGCCGAGACTCTTCAGAGGAACCAAAGTGTGCGGAATGCAAACAATACCCCCTTCACCTAAGAGAATGACGTGAAGAACATGGTCTCCTGCAATGCTGCATCTAAGGCGACCATGCTGAGTATGGGCAGCTTGGAGCTGCTGCTCAGGGCGAGTGTCTTCGCAGTACTTGATCGCAATGAGGTGGGTGGTACGACGCTGCCAAGGGAGGTTCTCAGGGCGAGTCTATCTGGGCTGGTAAGCTGAGGCTGGTGATGGGGTCTGCCTCCAGCTGCGGTGGCTGCTGCTAAAGAACCCTGTCCCCTACCCAAAACCACCCTCCTTCCACTCCTTAAAGTAAGGCCTTGATCATTGTGATGGTTCTATTGATTTTGAAAATTGATCTTGCGTGTTTTCTTTGGAGTCACTTAAATGGCGTCGGGCGAGAAATGTTTCTGTCTCTTTGATTGTGGTTCATAGCAAAAATTCAAGCCGGAGGAACTCTGGATTCTGCTGTCACAGGTATTTGAAGATTTTGCATACGATGCTTGTCAGCAATGCCCACATCTGTGGATACATAACAGGAGCCTAGATAACCTTTACTCATGGCTTTTGTTATAAGTTTGCCTGCGATATTGTGGCGTTCGTTCACCATGTTTCTTATGATGCAATGTACTTCTACTAGTATTAGGATTCTACTGGTATTGGGATTCTAGTATTGAGAATCCCAATACTTCTACTGGTAGATTCTACTAGTATTGGGATCCTACTAGTAGCTTATACTAGTACTAGGATTCTACTAGTATTGGGATGTAATTCTACCAGTTGTATATACTATTCCCTCTGATATACTATACTAATATATATACTATACTTTAATATATATTTTGGGATATATATATCCCAATACTTCTACTACTGCATAGGTATGTATATAAATTGGGATGTATTTCTAAAAGTAGATTCTACAAGTATTGGGATTCTACTAGTATTTGGATGTATTACTACTAGTAGTATAGTGTCCTGAGAAAAATTGTAATTTAATATAAGCCACCTTAAATGGCGGGGAAATGGCGGGTAGTGCCCGTGTGACTGTGGGCGCTGTGGACTGGACTGCAGCACGGGCAGAAGCGGCACAAGGCTACCCTGCTTCCGAATTGGGTTGCATTTTATACGAGATGTAATTGGGTTGCATTTTATACGAGTTCTACTCCCCTGTGCTAATGCCCCTTACTGGTCACAGCATGAAGGCCCCTCCCCTTGCCCAGACCAGCCCCTTACAGCGCAAGAAAAACAAGCAAAATTGTGAGCTACGCCAAGCTGCGCGAGCCCAGGGGAGCTCCGTGGAGGGAGACTTCTGGTGTGAGCAGCCGCCCTTCTCTGGGAGTTCGCTTGGCTCCTCCTTGCTAGTGCATTGGCGCTCTGGGCTGGGTGATTGTTGAGAAGTTTGGGAGACTGAACAGGAGAGCTTCATACAGGGGATACACAACAGGCAGGTCAGGCCGTCGGGCCGCACAGAGCAGTTGTCTCAGAGCTCCATGTTTGAAACACGTTAGCAAGTTACAAGTTTACAAGTCAGGGTTCTCCGCCAGCCTGGTTTTAAGTATGCTAAGTTGTGGTCATTGACTTGTAGGGTTCTGCATTTCAAATGCTTGTGCGTGAGCTGGTTGCCCTTGATTGAACTCGCGCTTGGATTGCGCAGGACGCTAGTTGAGCCTGCATATTTGTCTTTCCCTCTTCACCCTTGGCTATTTGACAATCCGATGGCTGGTAGTAAGCTTGGCTTCTTGTTTTTTCCCCGCTTCTGGTGAGCTTTCAATGTCCCTTACCTTCAGCTGGCAATGACCAGCCTTAAAACCAATGAGCCAAACGGCATGACTTTTGGTTGACTTCAATCTTGTAATCTTGTAATCTTATGATGGGATGCTGGCATCCTGAGAGGATGTGGAGTGCACTGTCTTGGCAGGGGCAGATGGGGCAACTAAGACTGTTGGACTGCCGTTCAAACAGTGCTTGAAATGAACAGCATGCTTTTGGTTGTAGATCGTGCCAGACCGGTATTTGATCACTGTCTCCTTTTCCTTGTGAGAGATGCCAGGTAAAGACCAGAAAGCATTACTGGTTTTGCTGTGGGCACTTATGTTCTTGATTAAATTCTGGTAGTAGGTGTAGTAGCTGGTATCAGTTTGTGCGTTGCCCAGTTTGTGGACCTTATGCATGTGTGCTTTTAATGCGTCCTGTTTGTTGGGGAGGTAGCGCATATGAGGTTGGAAAGGCTGGGATTGATTACCATTGTCAATTTCTCCCATCAACTTTTACAAAGTTAAAGCCCACATTGGTGTGATTGGAAATGAATTTGCCGATGCTATAGCTAAACATGCTGCTCTCCATAATTATGGGCATGACGAAACATTCCCACAACCATCACCTGACGGTAATCCCTTTGCCCATATATACTGGCTTGCAGAAGAGAACAATGAGACTACTCATACTACCACTAAAATCAGCCTTGCACCACTACAAAACATTAAGGATAAACTAAAAGCTCACATGAGCAAGCATCACAGACTTGGAGATGCTAATACCAACTCAGGTTACTATAACT
>LFCJ01004435.1_pt1 | contig 10286 bp, 10 predicted proteins | sample 643141 | NCBI WGS metagenome assembly LFCJ01 (sample SAMN03766243, study PRJNA286221) | soda lake metagenome | biome: soda lake; feature: Kulunda steppe; material: water; isolation source: sample B1-Br-g2 brine of Lake Bitter-1 | place: Russia: Kulunda steppe | collected 2010-07 | reverse complement strand
TTCCAGAGGGTTCATGTCAGCAATGTCCCTCCACACTTTTCTCATCCTAAATCTCAGGTCAGCAGTGAAATCCGAGTAACAAATAGGGAGCCCCTGCAGGAAAGCTTGTGTATAAGTGTCACAGCCTTGCAATCCCTCGAAGGCCCGCAAAATATCCGAAGTGCAAGATGTTTTTGCCCGAGGCACCAGCTTCAGGTCTGCATGAAGGATCTGCTTAAGAGCGGCACTATTGGAGGACAACATCCCGTTGTAAAACCGAATGGCAGCTCTAAACCAATAGAATTGCAGGGGTTCATGTGCACATTCACGGAAAACAGCCCAGTTAGTTTTTTTTTTAGGCTCGCATGCACGTGAAATGTCACGCGATAGAAGTGCTGCAGTCAGAATTGTGCTGCACTGTGTGTTCAGTTGGTTGGAGTTGCTTGACTGTTCCACGCCAGATCACTATTATTGACTGATCAACAATTTGGTGCACACACACGGCAAACACGCGGCACTTCAACTTATCGCATTCATCCCTCCAGTCGGTGTATCTGTCGAGTGGCCTGCTTCCCACACGCCTGTTCCTGTGCTACAAAAAACCGGTTATTGAGAAGCAAGGTTGAGCGTGGAGCCTTACCTTCCCCAGCCTACCCAAACCGCAAAAGCCATGCAACAGAGGGCACACGACTGCAAAGACCATGAGCTGCATCATTCCTTACGCTGTAGCATGTCTTCAATACTTTACCCTTTTGCTCCCCACCACGGACACAAACACGGTTTGGCTGCCATGCCGTTACCTTCCCTAGAGCCTCCAAGCTTACGCTGCCATCTTGCAGCACTGACCTTGGTTCTTCATTAAGGTTATCAAGTGTTCCGCAATCAATGCCAGAAAATAGTAATTCTCAATAACTGGCCCCCAACAGTCTGGGCTCGCCAAAATCTATCCAAGCAACAAATCTGTCTGATCTCAAACACACAGTTTCAGGCACCACTTTGGCAAGGACACAGTATGGCGTGAAAGCTGAGTTGACAATATGGCTATCGCTGTACATAGAGCACATCCCTTTTCTTCGGCTTATGTCAAGGACAAACTTGCAAGAATACAGTGTTGAGTCTGGAACCGACCTTCTAACAATGACCCCCGTGGAGCAGTCTACTCCAGGACGTGTGTGAAGGGTATAATTGCCACAGGAGGTTGCAATTGCTAACCGGTGCCAGCCGCAAGGGGCCCAAAGGACTGGGGTGCAAGGCCCCCTGCTCCTTCAAAGTAATGAGAAGGTGCTGACTTAGAAAGTGGCATTCGCCACCGGAGTTGGTCGGACCCTTTTGGCTTGGTCTGTGAGACTGTTGCACCGTGGGGAACACGGCACAGCAGTGCAGCAGTCCAAATGTTGTGGTTAGGTCTAGAGGCTCTTCTACAAACAGCAGACTCTCAGCCTAACAAAAACAAGTGCGTCATCCTGGACCTAGAATGTCACACAATAAACGGAAAGAAAGCTACGCTGGCAGCAAGTTACTTCACCAATGGAAAAGTTCATTCATTCATGAAGATACGTTTCTCCTTTTGCTTCTTTCTTTTTTTTGCCGGGCATTTGATAGCTTCAATAGCAAAAATTCGTGTCACTCAATCAGTTTACTTACATTGTTGAAATGCTTCCATCACCACTATTGATTCTTTAATCATCACCTGCCTGCTCCAATTTCACATTTGATTACTAATAGGTAGTACCACATGATTCTGGTGGTTGCTACTCCACTCTGTAGGCTCCGTGGGCGTTAAACACTTCGCACACCTTGGCATAAGTGCAGAAGGGCATAACGTTGCAAAGGTCAAAAGCCTCTGCTTACGATGGCAGTCCATGGTTCAAGGTAATTAAAAGAAAAAAGCAGTGCACCTTAATATTCATGATTAAATCTTAACTGGACTGTCAGTAAGCCGACAGAAGGAGCAAGTAAAATGATATAATTGTATCAGACGTGCTTCTCGCTTCCTTATTTTGGAGTTATCTGAGGCATCCAACACAACTCGTGTTTCATATTCAGGTCATGATGCTGCACCTGTGGCAAGAGAATCTGGAAAAATGATATGATCTTTCTATGCCCAGCATTTGGTCATAGTCTTCAAATGAAGATCATATTGCTGTGCAGGCGTCTACGCTTAGCTGCGCACTTTTATTGGTCAACGGGTGTGACTCATGCCGCATGAGTATATTGACATGCTGCTGTGCCTGCACTATAATGAGCTATCATTCCAGTGTACTTTTTTGCGCGGATTTTATGTCATCACGCTGCTACTTACCTGATTTGCAAAGAATTTGTATTAACTTTGAACCATAGTTTGATAAAAGCAGGTGAAAGCCATAAAGACTTGATCCCTGCTGAAAACTCTTTCATGAAGTCGCGCAAACATAGAACTCACCAACATGAAAATGATTCTGCCTTTGGTCCACAAAATAGATTTAAAGTATGCAAAAAAACGCAAGTAGAAACGACACAAATCGAAAGCATTTCTTTCCCAAATGGAAATTGTCTTGTTGTCCTATGCGTACGTCACTTAATGGAACAATGCCTGGGTGCAATTTGCATGTTAAAGCTTGTGAGCTCGTGGTCAAGCCCAGACGATGAAGGAACAACACGTTCACATTAAAGGCAGTTTTATAGCAGCACTTTAAATTGTATCAGGAACATCACTTTCCATCTCATGCTCTGTGAGTATAGAGAAAATATGGACAACATCAATGATTCAAATGATCTTTATGGTAGACTTTTTCATAATCCATGTAGTGAACGGGATTGCATGGCAAGGGGAATCACAAGCTGCAGGTGCGAGCGTTTCAAGCCCTGTGCAAGGGCGGAAGGGTTTTGAAGGCGTCCTGACGCCTCGGCATGTGCTCCCAGATGATAAGCTTATAAGTTAGACAACCTCATGTAGTTGTATTAGCAGGACATACGGTTTTGCGTTGGCGTTCTCAACATAGCATGCAAAATGCAAGATGCATGAGGAATACCTGGAGGAATACCGACCGAGGCAGATTATACAATTTTAAATATCTTTCTAGTCACTCATTGGGCATTATGTTTCGTCGCACCATCCAACATCCGACCCTCCCCAGCTTTCACGGGCGTTTCACGGGTAGATTGGGGATTCCTTCGCATCAGTTGATTGTTCGAGAAGAAAACTTAACTTGCACAATGCCTTGATGGCACTCCCCCTGATCATGGGACACATCGTCCCCTCGTATCATCTTACAAGGACTGACATTGTTTGATCAAACATGAGCTCATGAGCAATTGCTGCTGATGCTCTATCCTTGTGCATGGACATGCAGGCGGCTCAAACACAAGGAGATGCCCTCACTTTTTGCACCTCAGCAGTGTGGCATGCAGCCCTCAGGCTGCAGCGCGTCAGGGAAACAGGGTGAGGCTGGCTGCTCTTGCATAGTTTTACATAGTAACCTGAAAAGTCGCAGTTGATTTGATGCTGCTCGTCCAAAGGAGGCAAGTCAAGTTAAGTGGCATGATTTGATCACATTTGATAGAGGAGAACATTGCAGGTTGTGTGGATGTCCTTCCCTCATAATCTTAATTCAAGATTACCTACTCATGAGATAGAGACAGGCCTGTGATATGGCCCCTAATCAGATGCATTTAAACCTGTGCAAAACTTCACACCCCACAACAGACGCCAGAGCTCACCCCAAAGATTCTAAGAAAATTCTACAGTGCAATACTGCTTGCCACCAATTCGCAATTCCCTCTCTTGTGGGGCATGCCATGCCACCTCTGAGCGAGTTTGTCATGGACTTGACTGCTGCACCACATATGCAGGCCCCTAGTAGCTACTAGGCCTATAGGCTCGACCCATCCGCGCCGGCGTCCCCATTGTATGAGCTGGAGATATGGATGGAAGACCGCAGGTCGATGATGGGAGGGACCATTGACTTCAACCTTCGTGGCAACACTTTTGACTGCACCAACAGGAAGAATGTCCCTTTTGACCTTGCGTACGACAATATTGTGCTGAGAAACGGTGCCCTACGCCTCTCTAAAAAATGCATTGTGAGTGAGGCCTAAACTTACTTGGATTGAGGGAGATGAATTTCAGCAACTTGAACTTCAACATCAAAGCAGCACTTTGAATGCATTCGCTTATGGATCCCATCGTGGCATTATGCGTTTATGCAGAGCCAGGGCTGTGACTATCAAAATGCCTATCCCTAACCTTGATTTGTGATCCGTCACGTCCAGTGAAAGGGCATACCCGCACGTCATGTCTGGACCTGTACCATGTAGCAAGTGCACCCTAGGCGCAAGAGTCCAAGAAAGTCAAAGAAGGTGACTCAAACTCCTGTGAGTGGAGCAAAAATGATAAGTCTTGACTTCTAAAAACTTCTTTTTGACCTTTCATACTGCAGGTCACCGTGACAGGCCGCAACATTGTGCTTGAGGACATGCACATAGTCAACGTTGGTGGTGGTACGCAGTCCGTACTTGACGTGGTTGGTGGAGGTATAACGTTGAGAAATTGTGTTCTTGAAGGTGGTACAAGTATGTGCGTGTGGGTAAGCGGGGAGGACAGCCAGTTGAAGGCCGAGCAATGCAGATTCTTTAGCAGGGCTGGGAGTGGGCTGCATATTGTAGATGGGGCCGCAGCTGAACTGAACGGGTGCAGAATAGATGGCAATGGGAAAGACGGAATTTATCTGAGCTCGGGGGCCAGTCTAGACGCCAACCACGCCTACCTTTGCAGCAATGTTGGCTGCAACATTAGGGTTGAAGACGGGGCCTCTGTAGACCTGTACCGGTGCACAATGGATGACAGCCAGCAACAAGGGGTTCATGTGAACGGACTGGGCACTTCTGCTCACATTTCGGCCTGCACCATTTGCAACAATTTTGCCAGTAACATTGCAGTTGAAGCAGGCGCCTCAGCAACCTTGCAGGGTGGCAAGTACTGTGGCAGCAAGAATCGCAAGGGGCTACGGCTGGACGGTCCAGATACCTTTGTGATGGCAAGCAACATCTATGCCAACAACAACAAGGAGGGCGATGTTGTTCTTGAAGGAGGGGCGCGCTTGGAATTGAGGGACTGCGACATTGATACCCTGGGTGCTAGCAGCTTGGGACGCTTGGTGACTCTAAGCAGTTAGTAGAACAGTTCTCGCTGAGAGGTCAGGGCTTCCTAAGTTGGAGGAGGAGTAGGTTTGCACAGCTCACTAAGCTATAGTATTCGTCATGGCCATAATTATAAAGTTGTTTGGCTGAATTCCGGAAGCCCGATGCAAACCATGTTTTATTGTTAACTGATTTCTTTATACAAGGGGATATCTTGGAGCTGCTTGTACAAACCTTCTATAACTCACCAAAACCTGCGCACCTTTTCGAGGTCTATACCTATATTGGTATTGCTGGTAAAGTGCGCAGAAACTGTGGCCAAGTATCAGGCAACACAGGTTGATGCGCACCATGCAGACGCGGGGATGCCATATGCTAGCATCAGTGTTAACCCATTATATGATGTAAGCTGGCTTGCCTACAAAGGGCATGCCCCCCTTAAAAGTAAAAAGTCCAAGATCTTCAAACCCATAAGTCGGGGGTAGACATTAGGCACTTCTGACCAACACGTCTCCTTTCCCTTAATTGATGTCACACGGTCCCTACGGTAGGGAGCGTTCCACTGTCCTTGTTGCTTATCTTTCTTTATCTACTAGATAACCCTAAATTAGAAATAGTATTTCTTCCGCCTGCCCTTAAGTTCCATGACTTTTTCAAATCCATGATGCCCTTAAGGTACTTATGCAACTTAAGATTTAGCTTGGTCATCCAAAAACTATAAACGCTTACTTTTCATATTCATATTACCAAGATTTTCGTCTTTATATTAGACACCTTCTGAGAACACTATTAATACTAAATTGTACAGAAGTCTACTTTGATGCATTTACACCAGGTTCAGTTTATTTCTTTTTGTTACGCGCCAGCGACTTCCCGTACGGGCTAAAGCAAAGAATACAGCACAAGGGGAGAGAAGATGTGAGCAAAAAAGAGAGGGAAATCAGGCATAAGTCGCAGTAAGCCCGATGGATGTGCGGCTGCTACAATTCAAGGGGTTGTGTATTCAATCCATCATACATGTGCATTACTATCTGGATTCTTCTACAGTTTAACTACGGTTAGACATGAAGCTGCTTACAAGGAGTTGCCTCAACTTCAAGTTGGGACTAAAGCACTCAAGAAACAGAGTAAACCAACCAGCTCATACACTGCAAATGATGCCCGCTTTGCTAGATGAATGCCTGTGAAATGCACATAAGCTACAGCTAAGTTGGAATCATGTAGACCCCTCTTTCCTAAAACCCAAACACTTGGTGCCACCACCGGACCTTTGAGCACACTTGAACCCAAAGCCCCCTTCAAGAGCGAGACATGTATGCTCAGGTCATAGCCGATCAAAGTGAGGGCCACGTTGGTGATGTGAAATTTGGTGGAGGACCAGCTCATGGACCCACAACCATCTTTCCTGCATGCAAGGCAAGTCTCAAGCCACAGGCCACCTCAAGTGGCAAGGGCAGGATCCTCCTCGCTGCCGCCGCCACCACCACCATTGGCCCCTCGGCACCAGCCGCCAAGGCCTTGGCTCCCTGGGCGCAGCTGCTCGGTTGGGGCAGCATCCCCACCCTGCCCTTCGTCCTGGCAGCGAAGGCTGCCGGCATCGCCGAGGTGCAGCGCGTCACCGCCCTCTGGGGCGTCCTTGGCGCTGCTGCCTGCGCCCTGAGCGTGCTCCGCACCATGCCCATGCTTAAGGGGCTTGTTCTTGCCGCCTGTGGCTGCCCCGCCGCCAGTGTCGTCAGCTACCTCCAGCCTGCAGCGGGCGGGGTGGCAGAAGGGGGGCGCGCTTGGAAGGGCAGCAAGTGCAGATACATGAGAGGTGCACATCATCGTCCTTCTGGTCGTATTGGCAAGGCAGTTGCAATGACAGGGTGGCCAGAAGGTGTTGCAATGACAGGGTGGCCAGAAGGTGTGCGGCAGCTTGTCCTTTGGTCACAATGACAAGGAAGCTGCAGACATGGCTTACGTAACAAGGCCAGTTGATGGGGGGTTAAAATAAGTTGGTTTGCTGCACGCCCTCTGGACGGGCACGTCCTGTGGCTTGCTTTAAGGGTGGTTATTCAAGGCGCATGAGCAGAGCAGGCTAATACGGAGGACACAGGTACTGGCACTAGATTGCGCAGCACAACAGCTTGCTCATGGCTTACGCCTTACGCTACCCTAACCTTGCCATTCAGTTGTTCACATTACAAACTTCAGCTATTCTCAATAACCTGCCCCCAACAAAAGCAACAACACCACAACACACATGCGTACACACACACCTGCCCCTGCTGCTGCGCAGCCGGCTGCGCAGCTGGTCGTAGCAGCGCTGATCCTTGCGCGACACGCTGGGGGCAACGCGGCCCAGCGCCGCCTCAAAGTGCTGTGTGTGCACGCATGGCTTCTGGTCGCTGTCGTTGCTGCCGCTGCCGCTGCCATCACCGCCGCTGTTGCCCCTAGGGGCTGCTGCCGCCGCTGCCGCTTCGCGCATTGACTCCTTCAGCGCCAAAACACATGCCTCGCGCACCAGAGCAGCCATGTCTGCCCCGCTGAAGCCGCTACACCTGCACGCGCCATATGTACATCTGTGTGTGTACATGAATCATGTGTTCGTGCATTGATACACACGTGTACTGAACATTGCATGCCTGCCACGCAGCTGATGCCGTTGCACCTGGGAAAACATTTGCACAAGGGCAGACAGCAATGAGCTGTGAGCATTGCAATGTTGCTCAGAGGTGGAAGGGAAAGTAGAAGTGGAGGAAGCGGGCATGCATGTGTGTGAAGACAGTGAGCATACCAGTGGCTGAGTCAGTCTGCACTTGGCCATGTGTGTGCTGCTGTGCAGTCGGCAGCTGCTGGTCATGAGTAAAAATCGTACTTGTGGAGCCCTGCAGACCTTCACTGCGCCATTGCAATCCCACTGCTCAATGCCAAGACGCTGGCACTACCAGGGTAGGCTGGATACAAGGGGCGCTGCAGCATGCAAGAGCCAGCTCTCAAGGGAAGACTGCACGGGTTTTGTGCTGTGTGCAGTGCAGCGGGTGCAGCAACTGCACGCACTGAGCAGCATGTCCTTGGGAGTGCAAGAGTGGGAGAGCAGGGACGGGGGAGCAGGGATGGGAGTGCAAGGATGGATGTGTGTCCCCTGAGTGCAAGATTTCGAGGGCAAAGACAGCTTCTGTCCTTGGGCGTGCAAGAACAGGGGAGTCAAGGGTGAGCTGGGCGTGGCCCATGCATGGAGGCGCTGCCGCAATGCAGGCATGCGCTGTGTGACGGGTGACGCTGTGTGACGCTGTGTGCTGCGTGTGCTGTGTGGCAGGGCGCGGCCGCAATGCAGGCATGTGCTGTGCTGTGCGCCCATCCACGCCCGGCACCACGTGCCACGGAGGTGCAGCAATAGGCAGCAACTGGCGCAAACGCCACGCCTTTGGCAACCAAACCCTCCTCGGCCTAGGTGGTTGCGCAGGGCTGCGCATGGTGCGCGCAGGGACAACCCCCCCCCACACACACACGCATCCCCATCCGCGCATGGACTGCACCGTGTGGTGCGAAAGCCAGGCGCACCTGGTGCTCATGCCAATGGCATCCACATCCACACCAGGCGCAAGGGGCGTGTTGCGGACCAGGGCCTTCAGGATGGACGCGCGCCCGTCAGGGGGCGGCAGGGGCACGTACAGGATCTTGTCCAGGCGGCCTGTGTGTGTGTGTGTGTGTGTGTGCGTGTTTGCGCGTGTGTGTGCGTGTGTGTGTGTGTTTGCGCGCATGTGTGTGTGCACGTATGTGCATGCATGTGTATGCATGTGCGTGAGCGTGAGTGTGCGTGCGTATGTGCATGTAAGTGCACGTTTGTGCGTGAGTTTACATGTATGCATGCACACGCAAGAGTGCATGCGCGCATGCGCAAGTGCGTGCGTGCACAGGTAACCATCAGCAGGCTGCATTAGACATTTAAGCTTCTTGGTTGAGACAAAGGTGCATGCCATGGAATTTGCGAGGTGTATGCACACACGTGCACACACCGTCCGCACCCCAATGCCCACACCCACACCCACACCCACTTACACCCACACACATACCCACCCACCCACACCCACACCCACACTCGCACACATACACAGTCCCGCATGCAACGCGTGCGCGCTTGCCCGCACCTGGTCGCAGCAAGGCGGGGTCAATCATGTCCGGCCTGTTTGTGGCTGCCACCAAAAACACTCCCAGCCGCCCGTCAATGCCGTCCATCTCCGTCAGCAGCTGGTTCACAACCCTGCGGGCCCACGTGGGCAAGCAAACAACGTGCGTGCGATGGTGCGGGCATAAGAGCAGGCATGCAAGTCGTGTGCACAATTCTGCGTCTCAATCTGATGGCCGCCTCAGAGATTGCACAGCGACGCAAGTTCAGATGCAATAGTCTGAGCGCTGTGGTGGACGGCTGACGGTCTGCAGGCAACGGTCAGTGTAAGCCCACAATGCTTTGCAGGCACTGCATTGCACTGCAATGCAGGATCTACCTTAAAAAAGGCTACCACTTGCTTTGCTACGGCATGTTTCAAATGGGCCCCGAACGCGCATTGCCGCGGCAAGCAAGCACACAGGAAAAACATGGCAAGTGGGTGCTTGGGCCCCACTTAACATGCGGCTGGGGTGTCACATGCATCCATGCAGCGGTCCCCGCGCAAATACAAGCTGGCTCCTCCACCCTGGTACACCCTGCAGCTCTCCCACCCTTCTCCCCCGCACGCCCTTTGTTTGTGTCCCTTAGATGCCACAAGTCGGTGCCTGACCACAGAGGCCTACACCTCCCCCCCCGTACCCCTCCAGATACCTAACTCACCTCTCCACTGCTTGGTTGCTGCTGATGCCTTGCCGGAGAGGCCCAAACATCGCACCCCCAATAGATCCTCCCACACACCCCAGACCCTGCACCCACCTCTCTGCTGCCTGGTTGCTATCGGTGCCGCGGCGCGGGGCCAGCGCATCCAGCTCATCAAAGAACAGCACGCACGGGTGCGCGGCGCGCGCGCGGGAGAACAGCTGTCGCACAGCGCGCTCGCTCTCGCCCACGTACTTGTTCAGCAGCTCGGGGCCCTGCAGGCACGCCCCAGCAGGCAGGCATGCTTCTGTGCCTGCGCCTGTTTGCAGGGGCGCCTGCACGTTCACGCTTGCACGTGTGGAGGCAGGAACACGAAAATCCCGGCTCCGATCATCGTGCC
>LFCJ01004434.1_pt1 | contig 10288 bp, 9 predicted proteins | sample 643141 | NCBI WGS metagenome assembly LFCJ01 (sample SAMN03766243, study PRJNA286221) | soda lake metagenome | biome: soda lake; feature: Kulunda steppe; material: water; isolation source: sample B1-Br-g2 brine of Lake Bitter-1 | place: Russia: Kulunda steppe | collected 2010-07 | reverse complement strand
TCGACCTCGGTCATCGGTCTCGTTCGTTCGGAGGTCCCGAGCATCTACTTTCGTCATGGTACCGACTTGGACCTATTGCTGAATAAGTGTTGCCCACTATTACCCACAGTTAATATTTTCTGTGATTCGCACCATGGATTTTATCTATCTGTACAAAGTAGAGCAGCGTGAAAATCGGTAGCAAACGACACTAATTTACGGATCTACTACTGTTTCTCCTCGCCAATAGCTTCAGCGTTCGGACGCCGAAACACCTACAGTAACACGCAGGTAATACAAACGTATGTCCGAAGCGGGCACAAACAACGGCGACGACGAGATCGTCACGGTAAACTTCAAAGTCACACGGTCGTTTCTCAACGAGATCGAGGACACGTGGCAAGGACGAGGATTCAACAGTCGGAGCGAATTTATTCGGTATACTTTACGCGATGCCGTCGAACACCCTACGTTCGACCGCGATGAACTCGTTGCGCTCCTCAAAGCTGAAGAGGACGTTCGTGAAGAACGGACGATGAGCGCCGAAGAAGCACGCGAACGATTCGGCGCTAGCGACACGAATGAGTGACGACGGGTGGGCGTGGGAACTTGCATCGAAAGCACAGGACGACCTCGCTGCGCTCAACCCAACTGAGCAACAGCGCATCATCGACAAACTCGACGAAATCGTCGATTCTCCGTGGCGAGACCCACCGGACTATGGCGAACCGCTCCAGAACAGTCCACGCCGTAAGGTACGTATTGGTGAGTTCCGTCTCGCGGTCACGTTCGATCAAGACGAGTACCGAATGGTCGTTGCTCGAATCAAACGTCGTGGAGGCGCGTATACCGCTGACGACGACTGAGTAGATCTACCAGAAACCGGTAAAGTAGGCGAAATCTGTACCATCAGTCTAAGACCTGAACAAGGTAGAGCAGCGGGAGAATCGCTAGCACGGGGCGGAGGTGTTTATACGTCATTCATCGGCCGGTTCTAGCGGGACTCGTTTCACTTCGATGTCTTCGTAGTCTTTCTCCGATGAGAGCACGTTTAGCGTCCGTGTTTCTGCAGTCGCAGCGTGGAACGCATCGAAGGCCGTCATTCCCTCGTCGTAGTAGTTGACGGCCTTCAGAACGATTTGTCGCTCTTCCTCGTCTCGGACAGGGACGAGCTCGAGCAGATTTGCCACGAGTGGGACGTAATCGAACTCGTACCGCTCTCGGGCAAGAAAGAGTTCGAGATAGGAGAAGGCCGACGTTGCTACGTCGTACTCGTCGAGTGCTTCTTCTGCTGATTGCTGCAACCAGTCCGAGTCTTTGGCGAGCGCGAGTAGAAAGTCGGTTTCGACGTAGACCGTCATCTATCGTTCCCTTTCTTACGGGCCTCAGCTTTCGCTTCTGCTTCGATGTCTGCACGAATATCATCGACGGACCCGTCACGTAACTCGCCTGCCGCTTCGCGGACTGCAGCGAGGGGGTCGTCCGCAACCGGAACGAGTTCGATTCTGTCCTCGTACGTGACGATGTGGTACTTCTCGCCGTATTTTTCTCGTACGTCCTTGGGGATGTACAGCCTCCCCTGCCCGTCCGTTTCTGCTGACATAGATGCGGCTATGGTGCCATAGAAAAAGAATCTTACCACCAGTAGGGAATTGATGGTACGACCACCAGTGTTTCATCTGTTCGCACATTGGATATTGTCTATCTGAACAAGGTCGAACAGTGCGAGAACAGATAGCGCCACGTGGTTTTCTGCGCGTGTGTCCCCCCAGATCAGCGAGTAGAACGGATCGGGTTCCCGTTCGAGCCGGGCGACTCGACCGCGAGCACGATCAGGGTGTCCGCCGCGGTCGACGACTCGGCCTCGAGACCTTCCACCGAAACGACGAAATCGCGAGAAGATAGCTATTAAGCGTCGTCGTGCGAACGCCCGGGCATGACTGTCTCGAGCGCTCCCGGCAAGGTCTATCTGTTCGGGGAGCACGCGGTCGTGTACGGCGAGCCAGCCGTCCCGTGTGCGATCGAGTTACGGGCACGAGTCGAGGTGAACCGCCGTGATGACGGAAAGCTACGGGTCAACGCCGAGGACCTCAGTCTCGACGGCTTCACGGTCGAGTACAGCGGGACGACCGACGACCGACCCGACGTCAACGTCTCCGAGTCGCTGTTGAGCGCGGCGACGGCGTACGTCGACGAGGCCATCGAACAGGTTCGGGAAGTCACCGGTGAGGACGACGTCGGTTTCGACGTCACGATCGAGAGCGACATCCCGCTCGGGGCCGGGCTGGGCTCGTCCGCAGCGGTCGTCGTCGCCGCCATCGACGCGGCCACACGGGAACTAGGGACGACGCTCGAGACCGCAGAGCTCGCCGAACGTGCCTACCGAACCGAGTACGAGGTTCAGGATGGACAGGCCTCCCGGGCCGACACCTTCTGCTCGGCGACCGGGGGCGCGGTCCGCGTCGAGGGTGACGATTGTCGAGCGATCGACGCGCCGGATCTGCCGTTCGTGATCGGGTTCGACGGCGGCGCCGGGGACACCGGCCAGCTCGTCGGGGGCGTTCGGAGCTTACGCGAGGAGTACGACTTCGCCGAGGACACGGTCGAGACGATCGGCGACCTCGTCAGAACGGGCGAGGAGGTCCTCGCCGACGGCGATCTCGAGGAACTCGGCCAGCTGATGGACTTCAACCACGGACTGCTCTCGGCGCTGGGCGTCTCCTCGCGGTCGCTGGATACGATGGTCTGGGCGGCCCGCGATGCGGGTGCACTCGGCGCGAAACTGACCGGCGCTGGCGGCGGTGGCTGCACCGTCGCCCTCGATCCCACGCCGGAGACCGAGACCGCGCTGTCGTTCACGCCGGGCTGTGAGGACGCCTTCCGCGCCGAACTCGCCGAGGAGGGGGTGCGACAGCTCGAATGATCGTCCTCAAACTCGGCGGCAGCGCTATCACCGAGAAGGACCGCCCCGAGACCTTAGACGGCCGGGCGCTGGACCGGGCGGCCGACGCCGTCGCCGCGGCGCTCGAGCGAACCGAGGGAGCCGACGGGCTCGTGATCGTCCACGGCGGCGGGAGCTTCGGCCACCACAACGCGAGCGAACACGGCGTAACGACGACCGAGGGGACGCACAACGCGGCCGCGGCGCTCGACGTCCACGGCGCGATGAAGACGTTGAACGGGTTCGTCCTCCAGCGGCTGCTCGAGCGCGACGTCCAGGCGGTCCCCGTCCACCCGTTTTCGACGGCCGCACGCGACGCCGACGGTCGGCTCGAGCTCCCGACCGGGCAGGTCGAAACGCTGGTCGAGGAGGGATTTGTCCCCGTCTTGCACGGAGACCTCGTCGCCCACACCGGAGCGGGTGCGACGGTCGTCAGCGGCGACGAACTCGTCGCGGCGCTCGCCCGTGACCTCGCCGCCGACCGAATCGGGCTCTGTTCGACGGTCCCCGGCGTCCTCGACGAGGCGGACGAGGTGATCGACGAGATCACGACGTACGAGGACGTCGCGGCGGTCCTCGGCGAGAGCGACGCGACGGACGTCACCGGGGGGATGGCCGCGAAGGTCCGCGCGCTCCTCGACCTCGAGGGTGAGGCGTCGATCTTCGGCCTCGAGGACCTCGAGGCGTTCCTGGCGGGCGAGGAGCCGGGGACGACGATCGCGTCCCGGACCGCCGACGAGTCGTAACGGCGCTCGCGCGTAGATATATGGGTGATGGGTGCGGGACGGTGTCGGTCACCGACGAGCGCGAAGCGAGAACGGTTTTATCGACCCCTGAGAAGGGCCCATAGATGTACTCGAGGAGAGCGATGCTCGGTATGGGAACAGTGGTGGGACTCGCGACCGTCGCCGGCTGTGCGGCGCCACGAGCGGAGACAGCGAGCCGGCTTCGGGACATCGGGGTTCCCGAGCCCGGCGATCCGGTCTACAGGACGTGGCTGCCGGCGCCTGCGGGAGCCGCGGATCCGGACGACGTCGGTTCGACCGCGATCCGATACGTCGACGTCGACCGTGCGCTCGAGCGCGGCGACGCGGTGTCTGCGGGACTCGCCGGCAGCCTCTTCGAGTTCTGGGCGTTCGGCGACTGGTTCGGCCACGACCTCGCCGATCTCGATGGGGTTCTTGTTATCGGTGCGGGACCGTTAACGGTCGCCTACGCCGGTGAGGTTGACACCACCGAGGCCGCAAACGGACTCGAGGGGTCGGGCTACGACCCGCTCGAGCCGGACGGGCCGGCGGAGCTGTTCGTCCGGCGCGATCAGCCACGGCTCGTCGGCGTCACCTCCTCGGGGGTCGTTCAGACGGAACTCGCGGACGCGTCCGACGAGTCGATCGAGCGCGGTCGGGTGCGCATCGAGTCGCTGGTGGATGCCCACGCGGGCGACCGAGACCGACGCCACGAGTCCGAACCGGCGTTCGACCGTCTGACCGAACGGCTCGGCCGCGGGATCAGGACGACAGTCCCACTCGAGCCCCTGGAGTGGCTGCCGGAAGACGCGTCGTGGGGGACGACCCTCGATGCGACCGACGACGGGGCCGTCCGGCGGGCGTCGGTCGCGCTGCCGGACGACCGCGAGATGGACGACGACGGGACCGACGAGTTCGAAGACGCCTTCGCGACCCACCTCGAGGACGCCTGGGGAGGGGAGGCGACTGTCTACGCCGATCGGTCTGGACTCGAGGGCGTCGTCCCCGTCACGGACGACCCGATCGGAGACATCTCGACGGCCGCCCCACCGCGGACGACGCTGGCGTTCGAGTACGACGAGGACGAGCAGACCGCGACGGTCACGAACCGCGCCGGCGACGCGCTCGAGCGATCGCGGCTCATAATCACCGTCGACGGCCAGACTGGTGAGGGAGTCCAGTTCGAGGACGGGGAGTTCGAACCTGGCGATCGGTTCAACGTCCGTGGCCTCCCGGGAGACGTCGTCGTCGGCTTCCAGTACGAACTCGAGAGCGGGATCCAGGCGAACCTCGGCCAGTTCGTCGGCTCGGGATCGGCCACCGTCGATCCGGACGACGACCTCGAGGCGTAGCCGACGACCACGGGAGAGAGACACCGATCGGCGACGACGGCAACCGAACGAGAAAGACCGACTGGCGACGACGGCCGATCAGTCGAACAGGACCCGCTCGAGAATCGGCCGGAGGAACGAGCCCCGTCGCGTCTGTTTCGAGTGGACCAGCAACACCGGCTGTTCGATCGCCGCGGCGATGCGGTCCGCCCGCTGCTCGACGACCAGGTCGGGGAGCCGGTGGTGGGTGACCGTACTCAGCATCACGAGGTCGGCCGACTCGAGTTCGGCGGAGAGGCCCTCGACGTCGTCGTCCGTGCGGACGATCGTGGACTCGACCGGGACGGTACAGATCTCGTCGAGTTCGGCGTGGTACGCCTCGATCGTCTCGACGAGTTCGTCGGGGGCGTCGGTCGACATCGCATACAGGAACCGGACGCGAGCCCCGAGCGTCTCGGCGATCGCGTCGGCGAGTTCGACCTTCAGCGGATCGTTGAACGGGCTCTGGTCCGTGACGATGGCGATCTCGTCGACCGTCGTTCGCTGTTCGTTCTGGACGAAGACGACGTCACACGGCGCGTGCTCTAAGATCCAGTCGCTGTCCCGGCCGAACAGCGTATCGAGCCGGCTCGTCGCCTTCTGGCGGGCGAGGATGAGGTCCGCGCCGGTCCGTTCGGCGAAGTTGACGACCGCGTGACGGGTGTCGTGGCTGACGATCTCACCAACCTCGACCGGCACCTCGAGGTACCGGGTCAGTTCGTCCGTCCGGTTCTCGAACTCGACGTCCGCCTCGGTGAGCTCCTCGGCGGCGGTATCGAGTGGGACCTGGTCGGGCACCTCGTCGAAGCGGACGACGCGGATGTGGCCGCCACGTCGCTGGACGATCGGTGCCGCCGTCATGATCAGGGCGTCTTCCTGCTCGCGGGTGAGGTCCCGGCGAATCGGGATCAGGACCTCGTACTCGTCGCTGCGCTCGAGCTGGGCCTCTGTGTCCTCGACGAACTGTTTACCCGCTCGGCGTCGTGCGAGGCCTTTCGCGACGCCCTCGCGGTCGATCTTTTCAGACGCGTAGAATTTGAACCAGAGGAACCCGAAGATCACGATGGCGATCGAGCCGACGATTTCCTGGACCTCCATCTGCGTGATGATGAACACGCCCGAAACGATGCCGAACAGCTGCACCCAGGGGTAGCCGGGCGTAGTGAAGTCCGGATCGTACCACTCGAGGTCGCGTTCTCGGAACGCGATCAGCGCGCCACAGACGAGGATGTAGACGAGGATCTGGAAGGCGCCGGCCATCTTCGCGATTTCGTCGACCTCGAGGGTCGCGACGATGAAGATGATGATCGCGCCGGTGGTCAGGATGGCGACCGTCGGCGTGTTGAATCGCGGGTGGATGTACTCGAACTTCTTCAGGAAGAGGTCGTCGCGGCTGAGCGCGAGCGGATACCGGGAGGCGGTCAGGATGCCGGCGTTGGCGGTGCTGACGAGCGCGAGCACGGCCGCCAGGATGATACCGACGACCGCAAGCGTCCCGACGGGGACGCCGAAGAGGATCGACTCACCGAACAGGAGTTCGGTCGCCAGCGCCATGGGTTCCTCGGAGGCGGCCAGGTCTTCGGCTTCCATCACGCCGACGAGGACGAACACGAGCAGTGCGTAGAGAAACGCCGTAACGACGAGCGAGACGAGCAGCCCGAGCGGGAGGTTCCGGCCCGGGTTCTCGATCTCCTCGGCGACCGCAGCGACTTTCGTGACGCCTGCGTAGGAGACGAGCACGAGTGCCGTTGCGGTGAGCACGCCGTCGAGCCCCTCGCTGAAGAACGGATCGTAGTTCGCGCCGTCGACCTGGATGATCGTCGCCGCGACGAACACCGAGAGTATCACGAGCATCACGATCACCATCACCAGCTGGATGCCACCGGTCTGCTTGACACCGATCAGGTTGATGGCGATGAAGATGATCGCGAACGTGATCCCGAGCGCGCGGACGCCCGGAATCTCGAGGGCCATGCCGAGACCGGGAACCGCCAGATCCCAGGTCGGGAGCGTGTAGATGAAGTTGATGTAGAACATGCCGCCGTAGAGCGCGAGCGAGCCTTTGAGCATCAGCATCAGCCAGGTGCCGAGGCCGGCGATCGTCCCGAACGACGGGCCCAGGCCCCGCTCGATGAAGACGTAGTCACCGCCAGCTTCGGGCATCGCCGTTCCGAGTTCGGCGATGCTCAACGCCGCCGGAACGACCAGAATCGCCGCGATCACGAACGCGAGGATTACGGCTGGACCTGCCTCCGCCATGGCGATCCCGGGGAGAATGAAGATCCCGCTACCGATCATCGCGCCCATGCTGATCGCGATTACGGCGAACAGTCCCAGGTCGCGCTCGAGATCCTTCGTCATCGACTTCCCGTTTCAAACGGAAGGTAAGAAACCTTCGCATTTCAGAACCGAGTGTGATATCTACCCAAACCAAATAACAATCACGGACATAAAAACCGATATCCGACTACGAATGATCAATTTTGTCGGATCGTCGAATGCAGCGCGGCCAGTACGGCCTCGAGTGACGTCGGCTCGAGATCGCTCCAGGGAGACCGATCGCCGAGTCGGCTCGGTGAGGGTTCACTCCCGTCGTTCCAGGGGCGGGCGGCGAGACGGCCCAACCCACGGTGTTTTTAACACCCGGGCGTGTAGTGGAGACTACCGAAACCCGCGGGCAAGTGCGTTCGAGGCCGTGACGGCTGTTACGGCCAGTTCGGAGGAGTTCTCCTCCGGGAACGCATAGCGGGATGGCCGACGCGCTGAAAGACGCCGGGGCCGCACGACCGGGAGTCCGCGGACCGTTTCGATGAGAGTCCACCCCACGGCTTTCAGTACAACGAACCATGGAAATCGAAATCGCAACAATTGGCGGCTACGAAGAAGTCGGGCGGCAGATGACTGCCGTCCGCGCCGGTAACGACGTGGTCATCTTCGACATGGGTCTGAACCTCTCGCAGGTGCTGATCCACGACAACGTCGAAACCGAGCGAATGCACAGTCTCGACCTGATCGACATGGGCGCGATCCCCGACGACCGCGTCATGTCCGACCTCGAGGGCGACGTCCAGGCGATCGTCCCAACCCACGGCCACTTAGATCACATCGGCGCCATCTCGAAACTGGCCCACCGGTACAACGCACCGGTCGTCGCGACGCCGTTTACGATCGAACTCGTCAAACAGCAGATCGAGGGCGAACAGAAGTTCGGCGTCGAGAACGACCTGATCAAGATGGACGCCGGCGACTCGATGACGATCGGCGACCACGGCGTCGAACTCGAGTTCGTCAACGTCACGCACTCGATCATCGACGCGATCAACCCCGTCCTCCACACGCCCGAAGGCGCCATCGTCTACGGACTGGACAAACGGATGGACCACACGCCGGTCATCGGTGACCCGATCGACATGAAGCGGTTCCGCGAGATCGGTCGCGAGGGTGAAGGCGTCCTCTGTTACATCGAGGACTGTACCAACGCGAACAAGAAGGGGCGGACGCCCAGCGAAAACGTCGCCCGCGAACACCTCCGTGACGTCCTTTACAGCATGGAGGACTACGACGGCGGCATCGTCGCGACGACCTTCTCGAGTCACATCGCCCGCGTGACGAGCCTCGTCGAGTTCGCCGAGGACATCGGCCGTCAGCCCGTCTTGCTCGGCCGCTCGATGGAGAAGTACTCCGGCACCGCCGAGCGACTCGACTTCGTCGACTTCCCCTCCGATCTGGGAATGTTCGGCCACCGCAAGTCCGTCGACCGAACGTTCAAACGCATCATGAACGAGGGCAAGGAGGACTACCTGCCCGTCGTCACCGGTCACCAGGGCGAGCCCCGCGCGATGCTCACCCGGATGGCACGTGGCGAGACGCCGTACGAACTGGACGACGGCGACAAGGTCGTCTTCTCCGCCCGGGTCATCCCGGAGCCGACCAACGAGGGCCAGCGCTACCAGGCCGAGAAACTGCTCGGGATGCAGGGCGCTCGCGTCTACGACGACATCCACGTCTCCGGCCACCTCAACCAGGAGGGCCACTACGAGATGTTAGACGCCCTCCAGCCCCAGCACATCATCCCCGCCCACCAGGACCTGAAAGGCCTGTCGGGCTACGTCAACCTCTGTGAGAGCGAGGGGTACAGGATGGGGCGGGACGTCCACGTGTCGCGCAACGGGAACCTCATCCAGCTCGTCGACTGATATGACCAGTCCAGAGGCACGAGAGAAGGCGGTACTCGAGGCCGTCCGCGAGCGACGCGAACTGGTCAACGAGGCGATCCCCGACGAGTTGCCGATTCAGAAGCCGGAGCGGCTCTACGAGGCCTCACGGTACCTGCTCGATGCGGGTGGCAAACGGCTGCGTCCAACCGTCCTGCTTACGACGGCGGAAGCCCTCGCCGACGTCGAGCCGCTGAGCGAGTCCTACCGAACGTTCCCCACGCTCGACGAGAACGGCTACGAACGCGACGCGGACGACGCGACGCAGGTCCCGGAGACCGTCGACGTGATGGACGCCGCCGTCAGCGTCGAAGTCATCCAGTCGTTTACGCTGATCCACGACGACATCATGGACGACGACGACCTCCGTCGCGGGGTGCCGGCGGTCCACAAGGCCTACGACCTCGAGACGGCGATCCTCGCCGGCGACACGCTCTACTCGAAGGCGTTCGAGATCATGCTCGAGACGGGCGCCCCGCCGTCCCGGACCGTCGAGGCGCTCGAGGTCCTCGCGACGACCTGTACGAAGATCTGTGAAGGGCAGTCGCTCGACGTCACCTTCGAGGAACGCGACGGCGTCACGCCCGAAGAGTACCTCGAGATGGTCGAACAGAAGACGGCGGTGCTGTACGCCGCCTCCGCCTGCCTCCCCGCGATCTTGCTGGGCGCGGACCAGGAAACCATCGACGCCCTGTACGGCTACGGGCTCGACGTCGGCCGCGCGTTCCAGATCCACGACGACGTGCTCGACCTGACCGTCCCGAGCGAGAAACTCGGCAAGCAACGGGGGAGCGACCTCGTCGAGAACAAACAGACGCTCATCACGGTCCACGCCCGCGACCAGGGCGTCGACGTCGAGTCGCTGGTCGACACGGACGACGTCGACGCCGTGACGGACGCCGAGATCGAGGAGGCCGTCGCCGAACTCGAGGCGGCGGGCTCGATCGAGTACGCGAACGAGATGGCCCGCGACCTCGTCGACCAGGGCAAGGCCCGACTCGAGGTGCTGCCCGAAAACGAGGCGCACGAGCTGCTGGC
>LFCJ01004433.1_pt1 | contig 10289 bp, 8 predicted proteins | sample 643141 | NCBI WGS metagenome assembly LFCJ01 (sample SAMN03766243, study PRJNA286221) | soda lake metagenome | biome: soda lake; feature: Kulunda steppe; material: water; isolation source: sample B1-Br-g2 brine of Lake Bitter-1 | place: Russia: Kulunda steppe | collected 2010-07 | reverse complement strand
CGTGTGCGTCCGTGTGTGTGTGTGTGTGTGTGTGTGTGTGTGTGTGCTAGAGGGCATCCCTTGTGAAAAATCCACCAGGTAAACTCCGCACACCTGCCGCAGTAGCAATTCAGCTTGAGCCTGCTTGCCAAGTTGGCCCATGGTCCATGCCAGGTTGTTCAAGCTGGTTACTGTGTCAGGATGCTCGGGCCCCAGCACCTGGCGTCTCAGCTCCAACACCTACACTGCAATATACATTGTTTGAACTGGTTACTATGTTAGGATGCTCAGGCACCTCAGCTCCAACACCTTCACTACAACATGTTTGCCAGGGAGCCGCACCACACTAGCTGCTTGAGGAGGATTACTGATTCCAGAAATTTAAAAACAAAAGGTAAATAAAAGAAAGTAAAGGAAAGAAAGGAGGACTGGTGATGTCATTGGGTTGTGGGAGTCAATATCCATATGGTATGCTGGGCACTAGCATGTGCTCCGTGTGTGCCAAGGGGACTGGTTGCCAGTTCCAACTCCTGCACCTGTGCCACCTATGACTTTACGTACCTGTGCCCCCAATGACTTACGGCACGCACTTGGCAGGGCCACCAGGTAGTGAGCATTTAGTTGCGCGGGACTGAAACACCAAAGATGACCTCAAGTCTGTGCGCGTGCTTGATCCAGGCTTGTGCAGGCCAACCACTTGCTAGCTGTGCACCGATATGGAGGAGCACGGCGCATTCAATTAGTGCTTTTTGCCTTCAGTGCTATAGCAGGTCATGTCCAATCCAGCCTAGCGCACCTGTTTTTGCATGGACTCTGCCTGGCGGTGGTTGCCCAACTGACCCAAAGTTTGGGCCAGGTTGTTCATGCTGACAAGTGTGAGAGGATGCTCATGGCCATGGACTCTCAGCTGCACCTGCAGCACCTGCAGCACATTTGTACGAGGATCGCTAGATATCAGCCCATGGAACTTTTGCTGCACCTGCATCCCTTACAATCATCCCCTGCACTGAAACACTGCCAGGTGCCAGGCCGGTTTAATGCACACTCCAAGACCTGCAAGAAGCGACAGAAGATGCCAGTGATCTGGGGGGAGTGCGGTGAAGCAGGAAGTAAACATTCACGCCAGGATTCCCGTTTATGCTGCACTTATTTGGCTGTGTATGGGAGGCTCAATGGAAGAAGTTGCAATCAAGCCTTGTGCAGAACTGTCCGTTCAGCGCCTCACATCCATGGGCATCTGTGCCCCACCTGCAGCTTGCAAGCACCTAAGGCCAAATGCCAATCCTGACCGCCAGGGCAGTGTGGCTCAGTGCTTCAAGCAGTAACCCGAGCTAGGGTATATGCGCAGCTCACTCCTTGCACCGTTTTCGCCTAACATGCTTTGCGCAGCCCACTCTTGGCTCACCTGCTGCAAAATGGCCTCAGCTTCGCTAAGCCTGCCAAGCTGGCGCAGTGACTCTGCCAAGTTGACAGCAGCTGTCAGCGTGAGGGGGTGCTCAGGGCCTTGTACCCTTCTCTGGAGCTCCAGCACCTGCATAGTGGGTGTGGGCGGCATCTCAAGGAGCAGGTTGTTCTCTATTTGATCTTTCAAAGTGTGCTTGCACCTTTTTTGCAGCAGTGCACATTTATTCGCACAAAAGCTAATACTAACAAGCACATAGCATGTGAACACATACACACATGCACACATATAAGCGCGTCAGGGCATGGAATGCCTGCATATTCCTTGCTGGAAACATAAACAAGTCAGGTAAGTGAGCCATATTGGTATGACTGGTTCACTTGCGGTCGATGAAAGTAGGCTCATGGACAGGTGGGGCTACTCAAAATTTGTTGCAGGTAAGCTTCCTACGAGATGATCAGAGCTTGTGGACAGATGAGGACATGCATAGGAGGAAAACAATTGAAGCCTAAGCTCAGGGCTAAACATGCAAGAGGTCAAGCTTCCATACTGTGAAACAGACGCATTTGCATTGGCAATGCCAATGTGGCATAGGTGCAAGTGTTTGTGCTCTGTGGTGCTCCTGTGCAGCTGCATGTTGGAACAGGGTGTGCTAGGATCTCTTCTCCAGCAGGATTGACCCAATTGCCCATCTTTGATCCAGTTATCAATGACCCACCCCTTGGTGTTATTGCTTACAGCTTCATAACCTATCATGGCCAGCGCTCAGATTACTCCTGCATAAAAATAACGGAGGCTGCTGCCTGCTTGGTTGCAGCAGCCGCTGCCCTGCCCTACCTTCTTGAAGGAGCCACTCAGCATCATGTGCGACATTGGTGCAACCAGGGGGGTGCTCTGACTTACTCCAGAACTTGCATGGACCTTCTGCTTGGTACACCTTAAGACCAAAAGCTGGAAAGTCTTGCATGTTGCTACTCCCTTGAAGTCTTGTGCGTTTTTTTGTTAATGGAGGGTTTTAGCAAAAAAAAGCTTGAGAAGAGGATGCGGCAAGAAGAAAGGCTCATGCAGGGGCAAGAGATTAAAGGATTGCAGGCCTAGGCCACGATAAGCCTGTACCAGTGAGCGCAACTCATGAATGGGCTGGTCGTTACATTACTCCTGTTATGAACTTGCAAAACCGATCCACGTGGCCAAAACCCTGGCATGCAGACTTTCTGCAACGTCCCAAGTACTGGGGGCCCAATAGGCAGATGCATGACAATGCCCACCTGCTGCTGCATAGACAGTGCCTGGGCATGCTTTCCGAGCACGCCCAAAGTCTCAGCCAGGTTGTTCATAACTGTTAGGGTGTTAGGGTGCTCTGGGCCCAGAACTTTTTGCATCAGCTGCAGAACCTGCACGGCAAAGCACATGCATCCCTGGACTAAGTTGTCTAAAGTAGGATGGGAAACAGCCTTTTGTGCTTCTGAGACAAATCTGCAGTTTCAGAGACCCGGACTCAACATGATCACCAAGCTTGCTTCATGCATTTCTGGTCAAAGCACTTATCCTGCACTCATGCCCTGTTGGTGTGTTTTGATGTCTAGGGCAACAAGAAGGCCTTGCCGTTCCCCCTTCTGCAGCCAGTAGGTTGGGCTGCACTGCACTGACACAATACTGCAAATCCTGGTCCCCCTGAGACAAAACGCACACCTGTGCAGTGTTTGTGTTGAGTGCAGCCCAACCAGACCTCTCAGACAAAATGCACACCTGCTGTCTCAGGATTGCCCCCAAGACAAAGCACACACCTGCTGTTTCAGGGGCTCCGCCTCCGCATGCTTGCCAAGCTCACCAATCGTCAGTGCCAGGTTGCTCAAGCTTGCCAGCGTGTCAGGATGCTCCGGCCCCAGCACCTTGCGCCTCAGCTCCAGCACCTGCAACCCGCCACATGGCCAGAAGGGCCACGATCAAGCACACACACTGCCTCAGGACTCCAGGGTCAGAAGGATAGCAGAGATCCCACCAAGTAGCCAGGGTTGACTGTGTGCACCCACCACAGCGCGGCAGGCTTCATCCCGCATCCTGTGCTGCATCAGATCTGACGCTGCACCACACCCCTTCGCGGAGACCACCCATCTGCTTCAGGGCCAGGCTTGCGGTCCAAACAATCCTTCACAAAGCTTGAATAACTGGCCTTGGCTCCTTTCCTGAGGTTTACTCCTCAAGTCTGCCACATACCTTCTGCTCTAGCTCCTTTGCCTCGGCACGCTTGCCTTGCTTGCCCAGCGTGACAGCAAGGCTCACCATGCTGGCAAGCGTGTCTGGGTGCTCCAGGCCCAGCAACCTCTGCATCCCTTCCAGCACCTGTGCACCACGCGTTTTATAGACAAGTAAGCGCTGCCAATCATGTCAGACAATGTGGCGGCCTAGAGGTCAAGCGTGAGTGAGAGCCCTGGGCCCGTCACCCCCAGATTCTGCTGATGCGCCTGCGCATCATGTGGTTGCCATGCCACACACTGCAACGGCCTGGAGCTTGAGTGTGCATTAGTGCCCTGGGCCCATCACCTCCTGTGTCCTCTCCTATGCCTATGCAGCATGTGCTTGCCACGCCAAACACTGCAACGGCCTGGAGCGAGAGTGTGCATAAGTGCCCCGGGCCCATCACCTCCTGTGTCCCCTCCTGTGCCAGCGCAGCATGTGGTTGCCACGCCAAATGCTGCGGCGGCCTGGATGGCACCAAGCGCACGCAGCAAATGCGGTCACAGATGCGAGGCAGGCAAATTGGGTTCATGCATGCCTCAGCTGTGCAGCCGTGCTCTGAGTCGTCACGGTGGGTCCCTAGGTGGTCTTCTGGCATTGCCAGCAGTGCTCGGCAGCTCGGAACTCATGACTCGGGGCTCCTCGTGGGTGTCAGGGCTCCTCGTCGGTGTCTGCCAGCGGGCCTTTCCTCAATGCCCATGGCCTCCCCACAGACCCCCGATCATGAGTCTCACACTCATTTCTTGGCAGCACCAACAGACCTTCCCGCAACAACCGCCACTACTGGCAGTGCTCGCGCACCAACGATGACACAGGCTTCTGCACTGTCCCACAGGGCCTCGTGTAGGTGTCTGCCACCAGCCATCTTGCATACATGGGCTCAGGCTCCCGCAGCGCTCACAGTTTTGTGCGCCGCGTCCACATCGCTGCGCACCTGCCGCTGCATGGCCTCTGCCTCGGTGTGTTTGCCTTGCTCCCCCAGGGTCACTGCCAGGTTGGCCATGCCCTTGAATGTGATTGGGTGCCTTGGGCCCATCACCTCCAGCATCCGCTGGACAACCTTCAGGCCACACCCACAGACAAGAGTGTACCAAAAACAAGTTACGGTATGGTTAAGGCGCAGCATGGAGTCAATCATTGCATAGCAGCTCCTCCGGATTGTGGACGATGCTTGCGGTCAAGATGCGTTTTGCAATGGAGGCTGCCAATTATCTGGTTGACACAAACTTCGAATTTTGACCTTGACTTTGACTTTGACTCATGAATCTGAATCTTGGCTATGGGGACAGCTGGGAGCAGCTCCACAGGTCTCTAGGGTGTCAGATTTTCATGGGACGCCTTACTATGATGAGCAGTGCTTCCCCAGCAAAGCCAAAAGTCAGGGCCTACACAGAGCAGACAAAAAGCTGAAGGCGGGCCCATGGTTTAATCAGGAAATTTGCTACCCACGCACAACATACTATGTTCTAGTAGAGCAGACCAAACAGCTGACCCAAGGTCTGTCCCACAACACTGCGCCGCACCTCTGATTGAATGCCCTCTGCTGTTGCATGCTTGCCTTGGAAGCCCAGGGACATCCCTAGGAACAGCCTGCTTTCAAGCGTGTCTGGGTGATTTGGCCCTAAAACTTTGCCAAATAGGGCATGCTGCATTGTGGTGTACCTCTCGACCTTGCGGTACATTCCTGCTGCAAATGCCACGTTTGATGCCTTGACACACGCCCTTGCTGCATTCAAGGCTGAGGAGTCTTGGAGGGCAGCACTCCCTGTGCCCGAGTCAATGTGCTGCCGAACCAACACCAGCGCTTGCTGCGCCTCATGCTCTGCGCTCGCAACAAGTGCCTCCTTGATGCCCAAAGAAAGCTGTGCATGGCCAATATCAGCTGCAATCTCGGCAAGGATACGCACGCGGTCACTTTCCAAAGACGCCTGCATGTGTTGGCATGTTATTGTGCACATGTGCATGTGCTTGTATTAGGGGCCAAGTCCATGCATGAGCCTCGTTACAAAGGTTGAACGTGCAAGGGACACTAAAGGCCTGCTTGATCGTGCACCGCGCACTCCTCTGAACAATTGTGCGCAGAGCAGGCTGGTGCTCTATTGCACCTGAGGCAGTGCTGCACTGTATGATATCATAGATGGTTGAGCTTAAAAAATAGAGTGCCCATTCTCTGTCCCTCCAGCACCCTTGCCAAGGCGTCACCCTTGCCACTTCGGGCCGCACCTCAGCTTTGCTAACGTCCAGCATCTCAAACAAGCGCTTAAGGCCTGGCATTTTGTATGCTAAGATTTCCAGCCCTGAAGGCCCCTTAGCTTTGATGGTGTGCCAAATCTCAAACAAGCACCTGCAGGTCCACAGGGCACAGTGTCAGCCCCATCTTTTGCCAAACCTAAAACAACTGCAATAAAGTTCAGAAGTGCTGGCTAAGGTGTTTGCTTTAACTACTCAACAAAGTCTGTCAAGCTGTCTCAATGGTACAGCACGTCAAAAATTTTGGGTTGTGGGAATTGTTTCCATTGTAAGGATATGCATGTGTGCTAGAAATACAGCTTTTGCAATTTTGTATTCACACATCACTGCATGGCTGATTGTTCAGTGGTAGGATGTTGCTGTCAGTGATTACAGAGTAGATATTTGCTCACCATATACGGGTAAGGGTCCGACCCTCTTCATCCAGACAAAACAGGGTTGCTTTTACCTGGGAAAAGTGAGTACGTGAACCCTGTTGTAGGTAACAGCGGACTCTTTGCGTCAGAAGGCTATACATGATAGCAAGGCATTCCTTATCACCCAAGCCATTGTCCTGGGCATACGCTTCTACGAAATCCAACCACAATTTTCCGTACCATGCCCACACTTTTCATGAGGCCTGTCATCCGTCATTTGATTTTGTTTGGGTTCGTGGTACTTTTCCTAAATATCGTGCTGATTCCTTATTGAGACTGGGGTGGAAAGCTCTATTGCCACTAAGTCTAGCATTATTCCATTGGCATTATTCAGAGATAAGTACCTGCCGCACCACTGTTGCCAGGTGTGAGATATCACTGAGTTGCAGCTCCCCTTTGTCTGCATACTTATTCTGGTTTATGGCACAAATATCTGCGTAACAAGGAATAGCCAAAGAAATGGGGGTGTGAGCATCCAAACATTTGCACAGTTGTGCCCTTTTGTGTTTGGCTGCTGCCACTCGTTTGATGTCAGGAACTTTTCTTGTGCACTGCACATCCTTTGTTCTAGGCGGAGCCCAATAAAAAGCAGCCAGAATTGCCCTCCAGATCCAAGGCTATATTTAAACCTCAGATCAAAAAGGTGCCCGTATGGGTGACTTTCTAAAAATCTGAAAGAGCAGTGCCAAATTATTATGATGAAAGAGTAAGCCTTACCGAGCCACACAAAGCAATCCGGCTCATGCTGAAGCCTCTGAGCCACGACCTCAATAAGGGTTAAGAACCGCCATGACCTGCATGTGGGACAGTCGGCCATAGAGTGACAACGGGCATGCAGTGACAAAGGGCATACAGCACAAGGCATGCACCTCTGACATGGAGCAGGCCCTTGATGCCATTTTGTTGAGACCCTGTTGGTGCCACTATGCAGCATGCTGGGTTGCATTCCAGGAGTTATGTTGTGTAGTAACATCACTTGCTGACGCAGTGCATTTCTGTGCTGTTAAGCAATCCCCCCAGACTTTCTTTTCACCAAGCCATTGATGCGCACCATGTATGCGAGAGGAAGAACTGTGGCGGGCCCACATTCTCAGGCTCCATGAGGTCCACATATCGGCACTTCCTGGAGCTGGTGCTAGGTATCACCTGTCATACATGGCACCAAAGACGGTGGCAACTCATGACTCCTACCCTCCTGCCCATGCCACCATTGCCCCATTTTCCTTACAGCTCCTGCTCGTATGAATTCTGGTCTTAGGTTGCTCTGGGGTTGCGAAGGTTATACTGTGAGTAGTTGAGCGTGATCTATGCACCTATCTCTGGACACATACTCACGATCTGAGCGCAGACCTCTCCTGTTGTGGCATCATGGCCCAGCTTTTGCTCCACATCCTTTGCCCATGACCTGAGCCAGCTCATTCGAATTCCACATTTTGTCACATGTAAAGTCTCCCTTGAGTCCTGCAGGAGCACAGCAGTTACGAACTGTGTCAGCAAGTATCGCTCAAGTCATGAAACATTTCAAAAGACATCTTGAATTCAAGGGCTGGGAAGTGCATTCACAGGTTTTTGCTTTGGATTGGCAGTCTATCAGACCCGCTGTCCTCTTTTGAAAGGCATTTGGCTCCTTGCAGGTGAGTCGCCCCCAAGCTTTTCTGCAGTTGGGAGCAGCCCCAATCGCTGGATCCTGGCATGTACAAGAAGCCTCCATAGAACGTAATGATTTTGCAAACTTGGCTGGCTAATGCATTATGCCAAGTGGTAATCTCAAAGATCCTACCAATGGCCTGGCAGCACATATTCTTTAAGTCACAGCCAGGACTTCCATGCAAAGTGGGGACTAAAAAGTGTGTGAACTAGAAATGGAATTTCCCCTTAAAATTGGGAAGAGTAATAGTTCAGCCATGTAACTGCTCAGCTGCAATGTTCCATGCATTAGAAGATTTTCTAGCTAAAACCAAACTAGTATGCTTGCAAGTCCACAATTGTCTACACAGTTTTTTTTTACTTTTCTTTCTTGCTAGTCCACGATGAAGACCTGATTTGTGACACATTTATGAGATTGTCTAGTGGAAGGCTTGAGCAAAATAAGCAGGCAAGTAAACAGTAGTACAGGTTGCTGTGTGAAAATGAAGCACATGAGTGCATAGATTGCCTCATCGCCAAGAAATCAATCCAACCCTATTGACAGAACTGCTCAGGCATCCTTGGCTCCCGCGCACCCACCTCATTCAATGGCGTGACCTTATTAGAGTGGCCCAACATCTTCAGCTTGCACTTTAAAGGAGGGGGTTCTAGTTTGACCGGCAATAAGATCTCGTAACACACACATGCACCCACATGCACGGAACAGTGCAGCAACAGTGCAGCAACAGGTGCAACACCTACTTTAAGGTATTTTCACATATTATAGGTCATGATTAATGAGTATTGATGATTTACGGTGTTTAAAAGAGCAGTGCTTAGCCTACACTATCAATCTTATAATATCGTTTGAAATGTTGTAGGAAGAGCATAGCTAAATAGTGGATTAGCTGCACCGCGCTATCTCAATTTTTTTCTTTGCAGCGTCCCCCGTGGAGTCCCTCAGTTAGGTCCCACTGCTTTTAGGTACGTGCATCCCTTGCTCCAATTTTTTAGTCATTCTCCCGCATGCAGACTTGATTCAAGTGTTAGTTTACTCCTGAAGTTCTTTCTGACCCAGCAGGCAGCTCCCCAGACTACAACCAGTGCAGATTGCCGAAATTGTTAGCTGTCCCAGGCTATTGGCGGGTCGCTCCAGGCACGAGTTCAAATGCAGGGTGCAGAGGCACCCGCGCACCATGACCCTTCCAAGGAGGCCACAGACTTTGTGGCCACTAACAAGTCATTGCGCTGCTGCTTTGTGTGCCGACTGGTGAAGTCAGAGCGCCAGGTGGGCAAAGTAACAATTGTTCAAATTGATGGTCGAGTTTAGAGTTTGAGCATGCCTGGACACACTACATTTCAAGATAGCTGTCTCCAAGCCTGGTGTGGCTAAAGCACCTTTGCCTCCTGAACGTGCCTGAGGTATGCAGAATCACTGTGTTTGGGAATGTGACTTTGTGGGTGTGGGTGTGGGTGTTGGAGTGTCCGCAGTGCGCTTGTGCATGCAAAATGGCACAATAGTTCGAGCCTGCACAAAGCAAGCCAAGAGCGCGTATTAGTGAAACAGCGATAACCAGAAGTAGCATTGATGCTACATCTAAGTGTGTCCTGTGCAAAATCCGTGCGTCCCGCCAAGAGCACGCACTCGTACACACGCACATACACACACACGCATGCACACATATGCGTACATCAAAGTGTGCGCGCTAACAATGTATGCCCATACAAGTTCATACACACAAGGCAGTTGAACTGGCCTTAGTTTGCATGAGGCCCGAGGGATGGGAATGTAAGCCAAGCTCTTGCCTGCTAATGCAACAAACGCAGTTCATTGAGGCCGGTTGCGACAACTGCCCATGGCTGGAGCTAGAGGAGGAGCCTGCAAAGGTGCAGGACTGCACGACTGGAAACTTTTCAGGGTAAGCAGGCGCTCTTGTGGACGCTCTGTTCGTAGCTTTGGTCTGCTGCATGTATGCCAAGTTTGCTGCGGACTTTGTCCAGCAGTTTGCTGTACGCTTGATGCCTCGCTTATAAGCGCGCAGCATGCAGCTCTTGAAAGCTGTGCATGCAGCATGCCTAATACCGGCATGGCTGTCGCAGCAGCATTCAGCCCTATCGCTCTCCCAGAGTGTGGCCGTGCACTCATTTTGAATGCATGCCCCCCAGGGACATACGAAGAGGACATGTTACCCAGTGGCATACTTAGCGGACATGTCACCCTGGGGCATGCGTAAAGGGCATGTGACCATCAGCATGATATGGGTAGGCGCAGGTGCCCAGGGTAGCTAATGAGCACGTACACAACCCAGATATTTTGGCCAAATCAGAGCACCATTTGGTAAATGCAGTGCGTTTGCTGACAGTCGTCAGCAACCCTG
>LFCJ01004432.1_pt1 | contig 10290 bp, 19 predicted proteins | sample 643141 | NCBI WGS metagenome assembly LFCJ01 (sample SAMN03766243, study PRJNA286221) | soda lake metagenome | biome: soda lake; feature: Kulunda steppe; material: water; isolation source: sample B1-Br-g2 brine of Lake Bitter-1 | place: Russia: Kulunda steppe | collected 2010-07 | reverse complement strand
GTGTGACCACCCCTGCCAGTCTCGGGTGTGTGACCACCCCTGCCAGTCTCGGGTGTGTGACCACCCCTGCCAGTCTCGGGTGTGTGACCACCCTTGCCAGTCTCGGGTGTGTGACCACCCCTGCCAGTCTCGGGTGTGTGACCATCCGCATCTTGTCTTGTACCCCAGACACACGGGTGTGTGACCACCCTTGCACGTGCCCTCCACACGCCTATGATGCTGAGAGAGCTGCTTCAATGCTTCAATGTCACCTTCATGCAACTCGCACCACATCGCGCACGTGGTGGCTGCCCAACAGCGATGCTAGCTGCCCGCACCCATCACCCAACTCCGCTCCACCCTGCCACCATGCTCGCCTGGCGCTGCCGCCATACCAGGCTGCCATATGGCATCTGCCCTACAGCAATGCGAGCTGGCTGCCACTCTCACCCAAGTCCACGTTGTCCTGTCACCATGCTCTGCAGGCATGTGGTGGCTGCCACTCTCACCCAAGTCCACGTTGTCCTGCCACCATGCTCCGCAGGCATGTGGTGGCTGCCCACGGCAGGCGAGCTCCTTGAGCAGGGGCCCCTGGGGGGCAGGCCAGGCGTGGGAGGGGCGGGGCAGCAGGGCCTGCTCACGGCAATAGCCCGGGACCTCACTCTGGACTTGGGGGATGGCGGGGCGGACCTGCTGCAGGTGTGGGGCAGGGGCGCGCAAAGGGGGGAAGGGCCTGTGCACTTTGATGAAGGTGTAACCTGAAGGGGTTGGAAGAAGGGGGGGGGGATCTCATGCTGGGTTTGGGGGCTGGCGGGGCGGACCTGCTGCAGGTGCGGGGCGGGGGCGCGCAATGGGGAGAGGGGTCTTACGTGTGGCCCAAAAGAGCAGAACGGGAACCTTGAGCTTGATTTGGGCTGAAATGGCGGGGGGGGAAATCTGCTGCAGGGGCACGGGAGTGCGCCCTTTTGTGCATGAGATGGTGGGAGGCAGAGGGGCTCGAAGGTGGGAAATCTCGGCCGATGCGTTCTTGGCCGGTGCATTCTTGTGTTACTTTGTGGGGGGTGGACTCAGGGGGGGACATGAAGTGCAGCAGGGACAAGGTAGAGCGTCTGCAGATCCAGTGCAATGGATGTGCGGAGTTGTACGCATGGTATGCGCATGCCCACGTGCTTGAGTGCATGGCTCAACACAGGCAAACGTGTGTGTTGTGACTGTGTGTGCATGTGTGTGTGCGTGCGTTTAGAAGCCATGGCCCGTTGGGGCTGGCAGGGGGCCTGGCGAATGGCTGGGCCAGGCTTGCTGCTGGCACGTGCACGCATCACCTTCTGTGCAATGCCCCAAGTGCAGGTCACTGTGTTTGTCGTTGTGCATGCCACTGTGAATGCCGCTGTGCACATTGTTGTGCATGTCACTGTGCTCGTTTTGGTGGGTGGGTGAGTGCGTGTGTGTGTGTGTATGTGTGCTTGGACGCTGACCAAGTGTGGCTATGTCGCCTTGACGTGTGTGTGTGTGAGTGCGTGCGTGCGTACGTGCGTGCGTGCGTGCGTGCGTGTGTGTGTGTGTGTGTGCACGCTTGCCGGAATGTGGCTATGTTGCCCTCATTGGGCATACATGTCTTGAGCTCCAATGTACCTCAGTCAGACTGCCTTTGTGAAATTGAAGCCCTAGCAAGCATTTGGGTCGTTACAGATATCAAGCAGCAGCGCCAGAGCTCTTAAAGGACAGTTTATGTTGGCAGCCAGATGCTGGGATTGCTCAGCAGCTGTCACTTGTTTATGCCGAGGCGTGCACTCTAAAGAGCATGCTCATATGTATGCACGCATGCACACACAACTGCAGGCATTGTGAACCTGGCATACGCACAGACACAAACACAAACACACACCATGATATGGGCATGCGTGTTGTCACTTACACACACCACAATGTATGCATGTGTGTTGCCACGAAAACACCCCGTAACATGTGCATGCGTGCTCCCACAAACAATGCCACATGTGCATGCGTGCTGACACGCAGCTGGCGGCGGCCCAGCGCATGAACACAGATGTGCGGCGGGCGGTGTTTGTGGCAATCATGGGCAGCGACGACTGCATGGAGGCGTTTGAGAAGCTCATGCGGCTGCCCATCAAGGTGTGCGCCCTCAGCCCTAGGCCTTTTGACCCTGCCAAGTTGCGCTAGCAGCATCAAAGCATGGAGGCGTGTGAGAAGCTCATGCGGCTGCCCATCAAGGTGTGCGCCCTCAGCCCTAAGCTCCTTGATCCTGTCCAAGTGGGGAGCAGCAACGAGTGCATGAGGGGATGTGCACAGTTCCGACCATGCATATTGTGTGCACAAGCTCAGTCAAAAGCCCCCTGGGCTTTGCGTGCCTGTGGTGGCTTGTGTCCATGTACGTGTACAGTCTAAATTAGCAGGTGCATATTCATGGAGTCTTGTTTGTCATCATTGTCTAGCAAGAGGGCAGTGGGAAACAAAGGTGGCATGCACGTGCGTGCAACGGTGCTTCTGAATCATGTGATGCTCATGCTTGCCCAGGAAGGGGGTAATGAGCGTCCTGTATTTACAAATTGGTCCACAAGAAGGGAGTGTTAAGTGTTGTGCCCTGTGCATGTGCAAACACTGGGAATGTGAGAATTAGACTTGTGGGTGCTATAGCTTGCTGCTGAAAGTGGGAATGTGAGAATTAGACCTGTGGGTGCCTTGGGTGGGCAGAGGCTCGGTGCTGCTCAGATGTGCTGGGCTGCACCTCACTCCAATCTGTGCTATGGGTGGACAGGCTCGGTGCTGCTCAGATGTGCTGGGCTGCACCTCACTCCAATCTGTGCACTGTGCATGCTCACCCTCAGCTTGTGCACAAGCTGCTGCAACTGCATCAGCAGCATGCAAAAAGTGGGCAGGCTTGGTGCTCCTCAGGCGTGCTGGGCTGCACCTCACCCCAACCTCTGTGCATTGTGCATGCTCACCCCAACCTCTGTGCATTGTGCATGCTCACCCCAACCTCTGTGCATTGTGCATGCTCCAACCTGTGTGCACTGTGCAAGCTCACCCTCCAGCTTGTGCACGTGTCCCACTGCAGCTGCAGGACGCGCATGCATGAGCAGACGCAGCACACTTGCGCACATTGTACATGTGACATCAATCTAGCGCATGGTACATGTGACGTCAAGCTACCACGTCCTGCTCATTGCCTGACCACGCTGTGGTTTGCGTACATGCACAAATGTCTTGGTGTGGGTGCCTACAGCGGGAGCAGAAGGGCTACCTTCTGTGACATCCGAGCACGCTGTGCCGCCAAACCAAAAACATATCTTTAATCATGTTGCACACTCAAAATGAGTGTGTCAGAGGTCACCCTTATCTGTACCCTCATCTGCATCTGTGCACTTACCTGAACCTTGATCTATATCCTTATCTGTGCCCTTACCCTTATCCCTATCTGTGCACTTATCTGTATTAATTTTTATTTGGATCTAAATCCTTTTCTAACCCTCATCTGTGCCCTTACCTGTATTCTTAGATATACACTTATCCATCTGAATCCTGGTCCTTGCACGCATGGTTGGGTGCCTGCAGGGGGAGCAGGAGCGTGAGATCGTGCGCGTTGTCGTGGACTGCTGCATGTCAGAGAAGGAGTACAACCCCTACTACACCTTCCTAGCTGTCAAGCTGTGCCAGCACTCCAAGGTGTGCTGGAAGTGTGCCCGGCCCGTCTACACCGAGGGAAGCTCTGTGAAAATCCCAGCAGTGCCCAGCCAAGCCACGCCTACCCAAGCTGTGGCAGTGTAAGTTGACCAGTGTGGGAGGGCCTGGTCAAGCATTGGTTGACTTGCCCTGGCAGCTGGGCATGCACAAAATTGGAAAGAGTGGGTAGAAGAGCCTGATACGTTATGCAAGCTTCAGGCGCAGCTGGTCAACTTGCCTCACCAAGCTGTCCTGGCACTCCATATACCAGTGTGCCCAGGCAAGCTGCGTACATTGCCAAGCCTTGCCGCTAAGCGGTGTCTGCTTTCTGTGCCGTGACATGATGAGCCGTGGCACGATGAACCATGTGCGTCATCAGGCGGCGCCTGTTTTCTGTGCTGCGACACGATGGGCCATGTGCATCATCAGGCAGTGCCTACTTTCTGTGCTGTGACACAATGGGCCGTGTGCATCATCAGGCGGTGCCTTACCTTAGACATGGCCACCAAGAAAGAAGAGCGGCACCCCAAAGAATGCCCCTCATGGGGACAGCATTCCAACAAATCAAAAGGAGCATTTGAACAATTCAAAAGAAGTATTCCAACAAAGCAAAAGGAGAACAGTGCTGCGAGGAATGTCCCTCAAGGGACAGCATTCCAAAAAATCAAGGAAAACAGTGCTGTGAGGAATACCCCTCATGCCATACTGTCGTGAAGTGCCTGCACCTTGAGGAGGCAACTTTGAGGCTGCACTGCTACTGCTGCTGCTGCTGTCGGCAATGCTAGATATGGAGCAACAAGGAGTCGCTTCTTGACAGTGCAGCAGCTGCAGCTGCTGCTACTGCCGCTGTTGTTGCCGGCACTGCTAGGTACGGAGCAACAGTGAGTCACTTCTTGACACTGCAGCAGCTACTGCTGCTGCTGCTGCTGCCAGCACTGCTAGATAGGGAGCAATCGCTTGTTGACACTGCTGCAGCAGTAGTGTCAAGCTGCTACTGCTGTTGGAGCAATTAGGGATGCCCTGTGACAGGCTCCAAAGACGACTTCCTCCTCTCCCCCAAGTTCTTTCTCTTCTAAGTTTCTCTGTGCAAGCAAGCACAGGCGTGGGGGGGCATACACACAGGCGAATGCACACAACCACGCCCATACAAGCACACAACCGCGTGCTCGCACGCAGGCAGACGCACGCAAGCGCACAGTGACTCACACACACACAAGCGCACGCACACGCGCATGCAGGCCCACCGGCTGACAGCACAGTACTGCATGTGGGACCACTACAAGGCGCTGCCAGAGCTGAAGCCCTCGCAGCGCACCAACCTCGCGCGCCTCAACGCCTGCCTGCTGGCCCGCTTCCAGCTGTCCCTCACCAGCCTCAAGGTGAGCCGCCCTTGCCAGGCTCGTGGAGCGCAAGCTCTTGACAGCTGGCGCTCCACCGGGCACAGGCTCCCGACAGCTGGCGCTCCACCGGGCACAGGCTCCCACAGCTGGCGCTCCACCGGGCGCAGGCTCTCAACAGCTGGCGCTCCACCGGGCACAGGCTTTTGACAGCTGGCGGTCCACCGGGCACAGGCTCTTAATAGCTGGCGCTCCACCGGGCACAGGCTCTCAACAGCTGACGTTCCACAGGGCGCAGGCTCTCAACAGCTTGTCCTTTCCAGGGCGCATGGCTGGACTGCAGGCATGCTCAATGGAGCGCGAGGCCTGACTGCCTCAGCGCTCTGCCGGGATGTGTGACTCAACAGCTAGCACGGCTTGGTTGCCGGCATATGCCTTGTATGGTTGGGTTTCGGGCGTGCATCGTGAGGTGTGCAACTGGGCAGCTGACCAGAGGCCTGGGGGATCATAAGCTCTTGCGTCCGAGGATGTGAGGACCTGCAATGTGAAATGTGATGCCTTGATGCGCGCGTGCCTCGCGCACCCAGGCGACGCGGCGTGTCTGGCAGGCAAAGGCCGCATCAACAGCCAGCGGGAGTTGTCAGCATTAACAATGATGGGCTATGAGTGGGGTTTTGTCTGTTGGCGCTGGAATGTGTGCACCTCGGTGTACCATGTTGTGAGCCAGCAAGAAACAGGAGATTGGGGCTTGCATTGCACCAGCAAGGAGGCGGGACTTATTACACTAGAGGGCAGCTGGCCGTGAGAATGGTACCTGGTGCGAGAGGGCGGTTTGTGTACGGAGGGACACAGTGCGCGCGAGTGTGGGCCGGGGCGGAACGAGCGCGGTCATGTGCGAACGCGCAGAACAGCACCTGTGTGGACCTGGGCAGGACCTGTCGCTCTTAAGTGTGGGTACCGCCCCGACGTCTCACTGGCTGCTTGGAGCGGTGGCGCACGCGCAGGCCGCCTCAAGGCACTGCCTCGGTTGGTGCCTGACTTAGAAACGTACACGGTATTGACATTGATTGACATTGGCGCTGGCATTGGCCGCCTCCAGACATTGCCTTGATTGTGCCCCCCCTGGGAGCAATTGGACATTGACACCACCTGTGCGGGCCCTGCCCCGCCCCCACAGGATCAATCATCTAGCATTTCCCTGGTTGTGGCCTACACACTGTGTGACACTAAATGCGTTCCACTTGTGTAACACATGACATGCCACCTACACATGACATGCCCCCCACACGTGGCATGCCCCACACACATGGCATGCCCCACACTTGGCATGCCCCCCACACATGGCATCCTCCCCCCTCCCCGGACAGACACACGATGATGCATTCCATCATTGAACCTCAATGACCACCACGTCCCCATAGGTGGTCGACTTCTCCCGGCTGGATGCCACCGCCGAGCGCTTTTGGTGCACGCTGTTCCGCTACCTGCTGGGCGGCTGCAAGAGCCTGCAGGACGTGAGTAGCAACCCCGCCGTCCTGTCCACACCTTCTGAGGGGCTACAGGGCATGATTGGCAGGTTCTGCGCTCTTCACACCCTCTGGGGAGCGTTAGTTGCAAGTCAGACTGTTCGCACCTGCTGGGGGGCTGCGGGGTGCGTATAGCAACTCAAACTGCTCATTCCTGCTGGGGGGCTGCGGGGTGCGTATAGCAACTCAAACTGCTCATTCCTGCTGGGGGGCTGCGGGGCATATGGGCTCCTGGTTTGGTGTTGTCTTGCTTGCGTGAGTACCGCAGGCCAGGGGCAGGATGTTTTTGGTGTGTTGGTGCGAGGGTTGCGCACCTGCATGAGCAAGGCACAGGCAGGGGATGTGCCCCTGCACAAAGCATGCACAGGACACCCACATGCAGTGGCGCGCTCACAAACATGCGCGCAGGTGAAGGACATCTTTGGCCGTGCGGCGCAGCAGGCCAAGCAGCTAGGCACGTTCCTGCCCTCCCTGTTGTTGTTCCTGCGTACACGGTTGGGGCCTTGGCTGGCAGGCCTTGAGGAAGCGCAGGCAGCAGTGGGCAAGGTCGGGCAAAACGACATCCTGGCGCGGCTGCTGGCAGCAGAGCAGGTGCGGGCAGCTGCTTGTGCACGAATGTGTGATGCGAGTATGTTTGTGTGCGTGTGTGTCCGCGCCCATGCACGAATGCACATGTGTGTGCACAAATGTCTCTGTGGATGATCGTGTGAGCCACCTGCATGTAGTGTTGCATGCATGCATGAGGCCAGCTGGTCAGAGGCATTATGTTGTGGCAGCTGGTGGCAGGTCTGTCAAGGGAGTTATGCCATGGGGGGGAAGCGCTCTTGTGTCAGACGACGTCCATGCCAGAGCGAGGGGGCATCTTTGGTCTGTCAAGGGAGTCCCGCCATGGGGGGAAGCGCTCTTGTGTCAGACTTATAAGACGTCTGACAGGTATTGAAGGACCCAGCCCTGAGCAGAGAGAGCTACAGAATGAGCTAGTAAGAATCATGGAAATGCTGCTTATCCCACAACCACACACAGGCACAGCACGTGCAAATGAGGATGCCGCCACAAGGCATTTACCTGCAGATCTCACAGTAGTAAATGAGCCGTTGCCTAACACTGCTGCTATACACTGCTACATCATCGTGCTGCTCCTCTGTGTGATGACTGCAGATTGTCAGCGGAGGGGCCTCTACTGCGAATGCTTTCCTGTAAGGAGCTGGACTGCCTACTGCATGGATGCCAGCAGTGGCTGGCTCAGCGCTGCCCGGGCCAGATACGGGGGGAAGACAGGAAACCTGGAGGCCTATATTCTGGGCATGCAATGCAATCCGTGTATCAGGATGCACTGCTGCCGCAAACTTCAAACAAGGGCGCATTCATGTGCAAGTCCCATTTTAGTTCACCTCTCCAGCACATTTTCTCACCTCTCTGATTTTCTAGTGGAAAAGCATTGCTTGTCTCAAGTACACCCTTGTACCATGATTGTTGAGGATGTGCTTACTTGTGAACAACCTAAGAAGGAGACGGATCCTTTTTACTCTCTAAAAACTCGGGATCTCAGGCATGCATATATGTATTCAGGGATCTCCTAGGATCATACGTAATGATATATTGTATAACCCTTCAGGAACTTTTCTCTTCATGGATTTAGTTGGTTGTAATAGTCCGTTCGAATGAGACACGGTCTAAACTTTGGAAAGCTCCTTTGGCCTTCAAGTTGGCTTGGGAAAGGTCTTGGCTTCAGCAAGCCTGGGAAAGAACCCAATTCTTAAGGGCCCTTACCTGCTCTTTGGCTTTCTCTGATGATCTTACTTTGGTCAACATGACAAGCTTGAAGCTTTTCAAGGAAAAAACTTATCAATCTACTCTTAGTCTATCTAGTGCTGCAGCTGACCTTAAATTCAGCTCATGCAAGCTAAACGCTTGATATGCCAAGCCTCGGGCGTGCTTAAAATGCAGATTTTTCTATTAAATGACCATTGGGTCATTTGAAAGATAGGCTAGATTAGGTTACAAAGCTGTACCTGCCAAACGAGGGCAGCTTAGCTGAAAGATACACAGGCAGATATAATTGGCGCTTGGCCAAGCCTTGGCTGATCAGTCAGATCGTCCACATGTAGCATACTATTGCTAGTACTACTAGTAGTACAACATACTGCAGGAATACATAAATACACAACAGCAATGGGACGCTCTGATCTGTGTCAGAATTAGCCTATAGCCTAATAGCTGAGCTTATAAGCTGATGAGTGTTCGGAACGCGAGGCAGGGGGGCATTGCACAGCGTTTAGATTCATGCACTGCAGGTCAACCTCTCCCGCACTGCAACAGACTCAGTGGAATTGCTGATGTTAAGAGGGTGTAGAGCAGGCATTCCATTGGCAGACAAAAAGTTTTCAGACCTCATTGAGTCATTGTGCTTCAAATTCAGCCTTGGGGGGCTACAAATCCTTGATGGCAAGCCCTTTCTTCTTCAAGTTGATTCCTTCTTCGCGTTCAAGGAAGTGGTCAAGCATCTCTACAGTGAAGAAACTTAAGTGGCAATGGACAGCGGTTGCGTCAGGGATGCAGACTTTCACAGAGTACTGAGTAGGTAGGCTACCCTAAGTACGGCTAGAAAAAAGATAGAAGAAAAACACGTAGTATGTAGGCAGTGCGTCGCCTTCATCAATTAAGAACAAGAGAGCACCTTGGTCCAGAGTACCGTGTGTCCATCCCCACCACGAACATCCTCTTGGATATTCTCCTAAGGGATGGATATTTGATAGGGAGAAAAAAAGAGAACTATCCAGGGAGCAAACTCTGTGTCAACTAAGGAAAAAGAGATACATTGTCATGCCGAATCACCGTCATGGACAGTTCGGCGTTTCAGGAACATGATAGGTACATCATGTATGGGTATGGCGAGACGGAACACACAGGTATATAATAGCAGATATAATAGAAATGTGTACACACAAGCCCAGATACACAAGTCGTACCTGATCACTGCTTTGCATAAGGACCCGGTCCTACCTCCAGCGAATACGGATCCGGACCCAAAATGACCAGAGGGGGTTATCTGAGCGAAAGTCTGGGCATGCTCCTTTTTTGATGCAAATCATCTTAATATATTATGACAAAGTGGGCGGAAAAGTTGGGAGGTCGTGGGGTCGCGTGTGGTGGGAGCTGTCGAGTCCCCAGTTCGAAATTTTGAAATGGGTGCAGACTAGGCGGAATAGATTTTTTAAATCGTAAAAAAATGAAAACAAATCGCACGTATTGTGCTGGTTGTGGAAAGAGAGGGGACACGGTTAAGTTAAAGGCAGGAGTGACAGCTGAGGACCGCACGGTGGCGGCAGCAGCATCACAGCAGCAGCTCCTGCCCCCCTGGAAGCGGCCGGAGGAGGAGAAGCTGTGCGTGGTGTGCTACAATAGGCAAGGGGCAGCCGTCCGACAGCTGATCCAGCACCTTAGAACACTCCCTGCGTGCAAGCTCACCCGCCACAGCAAGCCAGAGGAGAAGGCAGCAGTCACAGCTGAGCAGGAGCTGAAGGCCGCATTGCAGGTGATCCTTGAGCGGCGGGTGGCAGCACCCAAGCGGACGCATGCTGATGCTGAGCTGGCAGCCTCAGCCGAGCAGCGGTTGAGGGCTGTGGTGCAGCACCGGGATGGCAGGGACAACGAGGAGAGCACAGCAGCTGCCCAGGTAGGCTGGAGTGTGTGCAAGTGCATGCATGAGTCCGTGGCGGCTGCACAGATGTAGATCACACAGATCTGTGTGTGCTGAGGCTTCAGTG
>LFCJ01004431.1_pt1 | contig 10291 bp, 6 predicted proteins | sample 643141 | NCBI WGS metagenome assembly LFCJ01 (sample SAMN03766243, study PRJNA286221) | soda lake metagenome | biome: soda lake; feature: Kulunda steppe; material: water; isolation source: sample B1-Br-g2 brine of Lake Bitter-1 | place: Russia: Kulunda steppe | collected 2010-07 | reverse complement strand
TGAAATCGAAGAGGACAAGGACACCGCGTCAGCGGTGTCCGATACGTATGATTCCGCTAGATGTGTTTGGGTCGGAATCGGTCGCAGCGGACCTGTTACAGCAGGTTCGCTGGCGTAACGGAGTTTCCTGTCCCCACTGCCGTTCAGACCGAACGGTCAAGAACGGCAGCTATGGACAGTTTCAGCGCTACCTGTGTAAGAATTGCGACCGCACATTCAACGATAAGACTGGCACGATCTTCGCTCATTCGAAGATCGCGCTCAGAAAATGGCTGTTCTCGATTTACGCGTTTCTCCGGTTTAACACAAGCCTGCGCCAACTTCAGCTCGAAATTGATGTCCAGTACAAAACAATCTACCAGCGCGTCGAGCGCTTCACGAAGGCGCTCGACGCGCCTTCGCTCACCCTCGTCGGACCGGTTGAGATCGACGAGGTCTACGTCTCTGCGGGGATGAAAGGCCGCGAGCGCGACCAGCCGTCGCGCTCGCGTGGCCTCTCTACGCGCGGACGAGGAACATACGAGCAGGACAAACCGCCGGTATTCACGATCGTTGATCGTGGCACCGGCAACCGGTACGTGATCCCTGCGAAATCCGCCGACGAATCGACGATTCGGCTCCTTCTCGCAAACCGCGAGCAGGAGCCACTGACCGTGTATACAGACGGATTTCGAGCGTACGAACCACTAGAGAAGGACGACGCATTCGAACGCGAATACGTCGTCCACGGTGACGGTGAATACGCCGATGACGATGTTCACGTCAATACCTGCGAGAGCCACGGCTCGCTGCTGCGACCGTGGCTCTCGCCTCATCGAGGTCTCTCGAAGGATAAACTCACACAGTATCTCCGAGCGTTTCAGCTTCGACGAGAGCTACTGCGAAAACCGGGAAGAGAAGCGCTTAAACACGCCATCAAAGCGACGCTGTGAGATCAACAAAGTGCTACACAAGAGCGTTGTACGGTAATTCAGTTCACAGCTGGCTTTATGTGCCATAATCAGATCCATTTATTACGTTCGACCGGGTATGTTAGGCGTATGCGTGCTGTTAGATACACAGAGTTCGGTCCACCGTCCGTACTGAACGTTGAGAACATTGACCCGCTTGAACCGAAACCCAACGAAGTCCGCGTCTCCGTGGACGCGGCCGGCGTAAACCCCTGTGATGCATTACGTCGGGAAGGGCTCTGGGACGACGAACTGCCGATGATCCCAGGATCAGATTTCGCTGGCGTCGTCGAGGCGACTGGGGACACATCCGGTCGGTATAGCGTCGGTGATCGTGTATTTGGAACGGTACCAATGCTGAACGTAAGCGGATCACGGGGCGACCGACAGGGAACGTACGCCGAATCGGTGGTTGTCAGAACCGATCGAATCGCTCCGCTTCCTGAGGACGTTCCCTTCGAAGTCGGAGCAAGCATTGGTATTATCGGGTGTACGGCATGGAAAGCATTGGTCACTTTTGGAGAGCTCACGCCGGGCGATACGTGTTTTGTCCACGGCGGGACCGGCGGCGTTGGCCATGTTTCGACCCAGTTAGCAACGGCAATGGGTGCAGACGTCGTCGCAACAGCCGGTGAATCCAAACTTAAAACGGCCGAAAAGTTCGGTGCGGACGTAGCGTTTTCGTATGATTCATCGCAGTTAAAAGAGGACGTGCTCGAACACTATCCCAACGGCCCTGACGTGATCTTGGACCATCGGTTCGGTGAGTACGCCCAGTTCGATATAGACGTCGCGAACGTCAACTGCACCGTCGCTGTGATCGGTGGGAACTACGATCAGCCCCAGATCACGGATCTCACCGAAGCAATCGGAAAAGACGTTACGATCCAGCCGTTCGATATGTTTAACCTAGACGACATCGCAGCAACCCTAGGTCGGCTCTCGCGGTTACTCCAATCGGGTGACCTCACCGTCCACGTAGCGGAGACGTTCGACTTAGACGAGGCCGAGGAGGCTCATCGAACCGTCATGGAGGACAGTTTCGTCGGGAAAATCGCGATCACTCCGTGAGGTAGACTCCTGTAAAATGCACTGTTTACGAGCCAAGATGCAAAGTTGCCGCTGACAGCACTCGTTCGTGAGTGAACCTTCAGCGACTCCTATCTCTCAGTGTAAGAGCAAACGGATGATACCAGCGACTGCGAAGAACGAATAATATGTGAGAGGTGGCTAATCCTGTCGTATTTGCTGCGACAACGATGACTATCACCATGAGTGAGTACGCAACTTCATACACTTATACAACTTATAGGCGATTATTTTTTGGACGTTCTTGCAAATAATGGACGGTAGATAGGCAACAATCTCCTACGGTTTGCAAAGCTAAAAATCGTACGTCGGGAACGATTACATTCCAGTTATCCGAGTATCGGACTGAATCGCGATGGGTTCAGGGATAATAAGAGCTATCCTTATTTGCCCTAATATTGGAGCGTATCTTCAATAGATATCGCAAGAAGTAGTTCGACAATTGATACACCCAATAATACGATAACATCGGTTACAGGAACCCAGATGACTAGATTAGAAATAAAATGTTTTTCAGTTGATTACTACTTGTGCGTGTCTTTGTTTGCGTCCGCGATACCAGTTTTTGTGCCGCATCGGTGATCCAGTGTGGCGGTATACAGGAACAAAATATAAATCAGCTCACCACATTTGTTGATCTATAATGCGTATTATAGGAGTCGATATCGGCGGCACGTTCACGGACGTGTATTACGTCGACAACGACGCCGACGAACAGTTGATCCACAAGGTAAGTACGACCCCCGATGACCCATCGAAGGGGGCACTCACCGGTATCCAGGAAATGTGTGAGTTAGCGTCGGTCGATCCGGGAACGATCGATTACGTCCTGCACGCGACAACGATCGCGACGAACGCTGTTCTCGAGCACGAAGGTGCCAAGACAGGGATGATCACAACGGAGAACTATCGGGATGTCGTCCACATCGGCCGGCACCAGCGGCCACAAAATTATTCGATTCAACAGGACATCCCGTGGCAAGAGAATCCGCTGGTGAAACGCCGAAACCGAAAGACAGTTAGTGAGCGGCTCTCGCCGGACGGCAAAGTCGAGACACCCCTCGACGAATCAGCCGTCCGAGAAGCGGCGCGGGAACTCAGAGACGCTGGCGTCGAGTCCGTCAGCGTTTGTTTCCTCTACTCGTACCTGAGCGACGAACACGAACAGCGGGCAAAGGAGATCGTCGGCGAGGAACTGCCCGACGCCTACGTCACGACCTCGAGTGAGGTGTATCCGCAGTTTCGCGAGTTCGAGCGGTTTACTACGACCGCAATGAACTCGGCGATCGGCCCGCCGGTTTCGGAGTACATCAATCGGTTTGAGGACAAGTTAGAATCGATCGGAGTTCAGGCAGACCTCCACATTATGCAATCTAATGGTGGCATCGCTACCGTGCGAACGGTCACCGATACGGCGGTAACGCTTCTCCTATCCGGTCCGGCAGCGGGCGTTCTCGGCGGGAAGTGGCGCGCTGACACCACCGTCGAATCGGGAGCGGAGACGAACGCGATCACGCTTGACATGGGCGGGACGAGTGCCGATATTGGTCTCATCAGCAATGGTGAGATCGTCGAGGCGAACGTCAGGGAGACCGAAATAGGGGGCTATCCGGTCATGATCCCCATGACGGATATCGAGACGATCGGTGCGGGCGGAGGCAGTATCGCGTACATTGATAAGGGTGGTGCGCTCCGTGTTGGGCCGAAATCTGCCGGCGCGATGCCCGGACCGGTGGCGTACGATCGCGGTGGCATGGAACCGACGGTGACCGACGCACATGTTGCGCTGGGCCGGATCCGTGAGGAGTTTTTCCTCGGCGGGGAGATGGAGCTCGCTGCTGACGACGCAGCCGATGCGATTGAAGAACGCGTCGCCGAACCACTCGGCATGGATGTGATAGACGCCAGTCTGGGGATTTTGGACATCGTCAACAGCAGCATGGCAAACGCAATTCGAACGAAGACAATCCAGAAGGGGCGAGATCCACAGAAATTTACCCTGACCGCTTTCGGCGGCGCTGGACCGATGCACGCAGCTAGCGTTGCACGCGATCTGAACATCCCACAGGTCCTTATTCCGGCTTCGCCGGGTGTCCTTTCGGCGGTCGGACTCACGACAACTGATCTTCAGTATGACTACATCAACACGAAGTTCGAAACACTCGGGGACGCAGACCACGACGACCTTGCCGGCGATTATCAAGAACTCATTCAGAAGGCTACCGATCAATTAAAAGAAGATAACGTTCCCGAGTCACGGGTTCACCTCGAGCTCACCGCCGACTGCCGGTACGCCGGCCAGGGGTACGAACTGAACCTCCGCGTCGACAAGGGGACCGAACTGGCCACGATTGAAACAATCACGGACCGGTTTCACACCATGCACGAGTCGGAGTTCGGTCACAACTTCTCGGACAACGAGATCGAACTCGTTAACGAGCGAGTCACCGCATACGGCGACATTCCGTCGTCAAACCTCATCGAACTCCCCGACGCGGATGACCCGGTTGGTGACCACATTCTCTACGAGGAGGACGTGTACTTCAGTTTAGACGGGACAACAAACGCCTACCAGACACCGTTCGTCGACCGAACGTCGCTTAACGCTGGTCATGAGGTTGCCGGTCCGGCGATCATTGGGGACAAGGACTCGACAATCATTGTCCCCCCAGACTTCAACGGTACCGTTTCGAAATACGGCGATATCGAACTTACGCAGGAGGAAAACTATGAGTGAAATTCAACAGACGATTACCGAACAGACCAGCGCACAGATCGACATCGACGATCCGGAAGGAGAGATAGACCCTGTCAAACAACGAGTAATCGCAGGCAGTCTCGTCAACATCTGCGATGAGATGGGGCATAAACTCACACGGATGAGCTATTCAAGTATCATCCGCGAGTCGGAGGATTTCGGGTGTGCATTGCTGGACGAACAGGGTCGCCAACTATGTGAAACAGACAGCACGCCGCTCCAGATGGGGCCGATTCCAGCATACGTCCAGGGCGTGATCGATCTCTTCGAAGAGCGAAACGAAGTCTTCGAACCGGGCGACGTCATCCTGCACAACGATCCCTACTATGGGGCCAGCCACGCGCCCGACTTCGCGACGATCGTTCCTGTGTTCTACGAAAACGAGTTGACCGCATTCTCAGTGACGACCGCCCACCACTTAGACGTCGGCGCGGACAAACCTGGTACTTGTATTATCGATACACTCGATGCCTACAGCGAGTCAGTGCGTCTCGACGCCCTCAAAATCGTCGAAGCAGGTGAACGAAACGATACCGCTTGGCAGCTCATCAGCGATAATATTCGTGTTCCCGACATGGTGATGGGCGATATCGAAGCCCAGATTTCCGCCGCGAAGGTCGGCGAACAACGCCTCCACGAACTCTTCGAGGAACACGGCCACCGTACCGTCAAAATCGGAGGACAGGCTATGATGAACTATGCTGAAAAGCGGCTTCGACAGGAGATCGCAGAAGTCCCAGACGGAACCTATTCCGCTGAGGGATACATCGACGGCTTCCTTGATTCGACAGACGAGTCCGAACGAGACATCTTTCTCGCGGTTGATCTCGAGGTCGATGGCACGGATATCAACGTCGATCTCTCGCGCTGTGACCCGCAGGTCGATAACCGACCAATCAACATGCCCTTCGAGGGTGCCGTTATTCCGGCAGTCTTGCTGGTAATCCGATCGACACTCCTCGATACGGAAGAACATGAAGAGGTTCCACAAAACGACGGGATCACGAGACCCATATCCGTTACCGCCCCCGAGGGGTCTATCGTCAATCCGACGTTTCCCGCGCCGACGATTGCCCGTTTCTGTCCCGGCAATCGAATTGCAGACCTCACCCTGAAAGCCCTCTCGGAGGTCGTTCCCGAGAAAACCGCGGCCGGAATTGGGAACTTAAAAATCTGTACCTTCAGTGGGATCACGGACGATGACGAGTACTGGGTATACATGGATATAACGTCAGGAAGTTACGGTGCCCGGCCCACGAAAGACGGCTTAGACGCAGTCGACACGCTGTATGCAAACACTCGGAACAATCCGATCGAGGACATCGAGAGTCACTATCCGCTACGGATCACTCGGTACGAACTTCGCCAGGACGCCGACGGCGCTGGAGAACACCGCGGCGGCATCGGAACGATTCGCGAAATGGAGTTCGTAAATGACGGTCGCGTGTCGATCGAGGGCGACGGAAACAAGTACGCACCCTGGGGGACTCACGGCGGAAAAGATGGGTCGACTGGGAAAATCGTACTCAACCCGGGCAGTGAGGACGAAAAACAGCTCTCCTCAAAACTGAGCAACCAGTCTATGGCCGCAGGTCAACGGATTCAAACTGTCGGTCCCTGCGGCGGCGGGTGGGGTGATCCGCTCGACCGCGATCCAAATGCGGTACGGTTCGACGTCTTGGACGACGTTATTTCGCGCGAGCGGTGCCGTGAGGTCTATGGTGTCGTTCTAACTGGCGACCTCGAGGTCGATTACGACGCTACGGCAGAACTTCGGTCGGAACGACGATAGCAATATTCGTTTTGTTCGTTTTCCCGCATAATTTGGCTGTGTGATGGTAGTTCAGAGAGCAAGATAGGGAGGCCAAGGATCCGGTCAAAACTACCAACAGTTCATCATCGACGGCACGGACGACACGTTGAGTGAGCAATGGAACAATTGTGTCTTCGATAGTGCAGCCGTTACTCTCGACACACCATACAAAGTGGTATCGCCGGCTACCTAATTCGATTGAGTGATGCGTACGCTCTCCAACTCAATGGAGTCGCGTCGGTGGTTGTTCGCTACCGACTGCGGCGACGACTTGTTTATCGCTACGGGGATAGATTTCAGACACAGGTCGAGAACAAGTTCGTCGGTAACACACGTTCAAGACGTAATGAGCGTAAAATAATGGTCGGCGTGTTCGAGAGTTATTCTGACTCTCTGATGTATGGTTTTGCCAGCGCCTGTGGTGCGCCCAACTCCTTCCGAGATTTATATGTGAACAAGACAAGAATAACGATCGTTAGCAAGAACGGGTATGATGACATCACTACCGAATGGAATATCACATCATAGAGGCTGCCCAGCGAATCGGACAACGGCATGAATTCGGCATAATCTACGCCCTGGGCTCGATACTGAGCCGCGTAGATCATTCCGAAGAAGTAGGAACTGAGCAACGCCCACAGCGGATTCCAGCGGGAGACGATAATTAGGGCAACAGCGACCCAGCCACGGTTGTTAATCAACCCCGTCGTCCAGTAACCAGTAAAAGACAGTGCCAACGCGGCCCCACCAGCGCCAGCGAGCGCACCGGATAAGAGAACACACAGATGCCGCGTTCGTGTAACGTTGATACTCATCGTATCTGCAGTCTCGGGATCGTTGCCAACAGCAGTAATCTCGAGGCCGATGTTCGTTCTAAAGAGGAAATACCAAACGATCGGGACGAGCAGTATTGCGAGATAATCGAGTGGCGTGTTGTAGAACAACACTTCACCGACGACAGGGATGGCACGAAGCTGTTCGCCGACGATCGGGACGGTTGTTGCACCGAACGAATCGACGTTCACACCCACCCACTCTCGTCCGAAGTAGGTACTGAGTGCAACGCCAAGCAGTGTAAGCATCACGCCAGTAATTACCTGATCTGATTTGAGTGTGACCGAAAGCAGGCTCAAAATGGTGCTAAACACCAATCCACCGAGCACACCAGCGATGAATCCGATCCAGGGATTTCCAGTCGTCGCAGTCACCACAATCCCGATAAGCGCCCCAATAGCCATTATCCCCTCGATACCGAGGTTGAGGACACCAGCACGTTCACTGATTATTCCTCCCATGGTAGCCAGAAGGATCGGAGTCGTCATGGGAATCGCAATCGCCAGTGCGGCTACGATAGCACTCATGCTGGGACAGCCTCCGTATCGTCGACATCCTGAACTGGCTTGATGTCGAGTTCGAACTGTCTAATTGCTTCACCGGCGACAAAGAACAAAATCACGACAGCCTCGAAGACGTCGACGAGCGCAAACGGGACTGCATGGGTGAGTTCAATACTGGCAACACCAATATACACCGCCGCAAACAGGAACGTTGCTGCCAACACCTTAAATTCTCCACGCATCCCAATCAGTGCGATTGCGATTGCCGTAAAGCCATACCCTGGTGAGAACTCAGGAACTAACCGTCCGTGTATTCCGGCGACCTCTGCGCCGCCCGCGAGACCTGACAGGATCCCGCCGATAACGAACGTTCCGATGACGACCTTGTATTTGCTGATTCCAGCGTGTGAAGCGGCCGTGGCGTTAGAGCCAAACATTTTAATTTCGTATCCGAATTTGCTTCTGTTCATCATCGCATATACCACAACGAAGCTCAGTACCGCTAACGCAACACCGATGTGGATCCGCGTGCCAGGCAATCGCGGGAAGATAGCACCAGCTTGCAGACTGGCGCTACTATGTGTCACATCTTCTGCAGGCATCAGCAGAATAGCGTACTCATTTAGTTGGATCATTCCAAACGTTAATAGAAGTGATGTGAGAATCTCGTTGATATCCCATCGTGCACGAAGATATCCAGGGATAAACAGTAACAATCCACCAACGATCGCACTGCCGAGAATAATGGCTATGATTAGCAGTGGGCCCGGGAGTGGTGCATAAATTCCGATTGCCGCTGCAGTAATCCCGCCACCGTAGATGCCGGCACCGGCACCGATGTTCCATAACCCAGCACGCATTGGGATATAGACAGCAAGGCCGGCGAGCAATAACGGGATCATCCGAACGATGATCTCTGCCATCCCACCTGGAGAGAGTATTCTAGTTACCAACGTATACATCGCAGCGATTGAATTCGTTCCAATTGCCTCCATCACGATCATAGCAACAACCACTGAGCCAGCGAGTGCAGCAATCGGAATGCCGTATTTGATGTATGGTGGCTGTTCTGTCCGCTTTCGTAAGCGAATTTCGTAATTCCCAATCGTATATCTCATCGTTATTCTACCTCCACGACTTCCGCCTCAGCATCCGTTGCTGCTTCAGGTTCACCGGAGGCAATACACTGACCGATTACCTCCCGTAATGCATTGTCGGAGTCTGCTCTGTAGACGATTTCACCCTCGTACATGACGACGATTCGGTCACTGACCTGCATCACTTCATCGAGGTCCTCTGAGACGAGCAGGATTCCAGTCCCCTTTTTCCGTTGTTCCAGGAGAACAGATCGAATATACTCGATTGCACCGACGTCGATGCCACGCGTTGGCTGATCTGCAATCACGAAGTCCGGCTCTCGAGATAACTCACGAGCACAAATTAATTTTTGAAGGTTACCACCGGATAGTTTGCCAGCGTGTGTATCAATACTGGGAGTGCGAACGTCGTACTCTTCGACGAGTTGTTTCGTATACTCACGGGCGGCTTCTCGGTCGAAGCTGGTCGTTGTAGCAAACTCATCGTAATCTTTCAAAATTGCATTATCGACGAGACTTCGGTTGGGTGAGGAACCAACTTCATATCTGTCCGATGGAATGTACGAAACACCGTTTTTGACGTACGATAGCGGTGGTTCGTTCGTAAGATCGATCCCATTTATTTCGATTGTCCCCGCAGTGGTCTCGCGGACACCAGCCAAACACTCCGTTAACTGGGCCTGACCATTGCCACTAACTCCAGCAATGCCAACGATTTCTCCTTTGTGTACCTCCAAGTCAACGCCGTTTACTGCCTGAATGCCTCTATCATCGTCAGCGTACAATCCGGAAACGTCGACAACTTTCTCGCCGCGGGTATTCTGGTCCCGATCGAGGTCGAACAGGACTTCACGTCCAACCATCATCTCGGCAAGGTCATCCTCTGTCACCGAGTCCGTGTCGACAGTCCCAATGACGTTACCATCACGCAGAACAGTCGTTCGATCGGTGTGAGCAGTGATTTCGTGCAGTTTGTGCGTTATCAGTATTACAGCGAGACCTTCTTCTTTCAGTTCGTTTATTGTTTCGAAGAGGTCATCCGATTCTTTCGGGGACAACACTGCCGTTGGCTCATCCAAGACTAACAACTCTGCGTCTCTGTACAACGCTTTGAGTATCTCCACTCGTTGCTGTTCACCGACCTCGAGTTCCCACACCTGTTTGTCCAGATCAACGTCAATTCCGTACTCCTCACAGAGCCGTTCGATCTTTCTCCGTGCATCCTCGAGATTTGTCGTGAGACTCGA
>LFCJ01004429.1_pt1 | contig 10292 bp, 18 predicted proteins | sample 643141 | NCBI WGS metagenome assembly LFCJ01 (sample SAMN03766243, study PRJNA286221) | soda lake metagenome | biome: soda lake; feature: Kulunda steppe; material: water; isolation source: sample B1-Br-g2 brine of Lake Bitter-1 | place: Russia: Kulunda steppe | collected 2010-07 | reverse complement strand
GTGTGTGTGTGTGTGTGTGTGTGTGTGTGTGTGTGTGTGTGTGTGTGTGTGTGTGTGTGTGTGTGTGTGTGTGCGCGCGCGCGTGTGGGTGGGTGGGTGTGCACGTGTGTGTGATGGAGATGGGGATGGGGATGGGGCTGTGTAAGTGTTGAATGAGTATGTGTGTGCAGGTACGTGTTCGTGTGTGTGCACACGTGTGTGCTGCATGTGCGAGCATGCGTCAACATGTTTCCATTTCCTTTTTTGTTTGTGCGGAATGTGTTTGAGTCAAGTTGCGTGCACAGGTGCTGACTATGAGGACTGGGCATGCGCTCGCCCAGAAGTCCAGGGCTTTGCTTGTACAGGGCACACAAGGGCTCCCTGGGAGATCATACATGTGGGGTGGCTGCATGGGCGCTGCGTCGCACGCACATGCCCACACCTCCACGCACCCGCACACACTACACCCGCACCCACCCTCTGTGTGACCCTATGCACTCTGACGCCCGCACCCATCCAATCCCGCAATCTCCACGTTTCTCCACTGGCGCTTGCACCTCCCTGTTGCCCAGCGCCCCCACCTTCATGCTGTCCTCTGGCTTGCTGACGCCCATGCAACTCCTTTTCCCCCGTCCCCCAGCCTTCGTGCTGCTTGCTTACTGACGGCTGCACCGCCCCTCATGTGTGGTATTTTCTCTCCCAGACCTCACACCTGCTGTGTGTCTGCATGACCCATGCTTGCGCCACCCTTTTTTGCCGTGTTCCCCCACAGGGTTCATCCTGTTCATCTGGCTCACAACGCTGGTGGTCACCACCCCGCCCGCGCCACTCGCCTTCTCCAAGCACCACATCGAGGAGCTCTGGCACGCAGTGAAAGACGACCTGCACGGACTGAAGCTGCCGGGACTCATGCACCCGCACCACCATGCGCAACACCACCCCAGCCCCGCTAGCGCAGCCCCCCTTCCCCCCTCTGGCAGCTCAGCGCCCGAGGACCCGGCCAGCGCGCACACACCGCCCCTGGACCACCACCATGCGCACCATCACATCCCCACCAACCTGCATGAAGTGAAGGCTGCGCTGGGCTCTGGCGTGCAGGCATGCCTGGCTTCCGCGCACAGTGTGCAGGTAGGCTAGCCATGTGCTGTCTACCATGTGCATATTTGTGCATGTGCGTGTGTGTGTGCACTCGTGTGTGTGCGGTCATGTGTGCGTGTGCGCGCCTAGCATCACGCGCCACGCACAGGTAGGTAGGCTGTGCGCGGTCTGCCCTGTGTGCGTGCATTTGTCTGTATGTGCGTGCGTGCGCATGTGCATGCGTGCATAAATGCGTACTTGTGTGCCTACATGTATGTGTGTGGGCCCCGCCCACTCCCACCCCCCAAGCGGTGCACACACAGCATCTTCTCACACATATGACCTCCTGGCACAGAATGTGACCATACATGGCCTCCTTCTAGCGCAGCGCCTGCTCACGCAGCATGTGCTTTGTACTATGGGGCCTCTTTGGGCCACTTGCCAGAGGCAAATTGCGTGCGCATGTGCTCATGCAGCGAACGCTCACGCAGGGCCTCTACTTCTGCAGCGCCAGCTGCGGATGCGCGCAGCAGATGGCAGGCGGCGGCGCTTAGTGCACAGCGCATGGCGGGCAGCAGCGCCGAGGCGCTTAGTGCACCTGCAGCGCCACCAGTGCGCTCGTGCGCCTGCAGCGTCAGCATGGCGCCGCGTGCAGTTGCAGCGCAGCCTCTGGGCATGTGTATGCATCTGCAGCACCAGCTCAACGCTAGCTCACACTCACCTGCAGCCACCTCAAAGACACAATGCTGCGCCACATGCGCTTGCACCCACGTGGTTGGTTCTGGAAAAGAGAGTCGCCCGGCTGAATGCTATACGACCATTTGCCTGCGGCAAGGAGCCCGGCGTGTTGGGTCCCATCCCCTGCGCCCTGCGCACCTGCAGGACACGATGCAGCACCACATGCACTTTTTGGCTAGCCACCTGGAGACTGCGCTGGCAGGCGTGTTCAGCTACCCCACCCCCCGCTGGCCGGTGTACGTGTTTTGCGCGGGCGCCATGACGTGCCTCCTGTTCTCCAGCTTGTGCCATCTGCTGGGCTGCTGTCAGGTGCGTGTGTGTGCGCGCGTACGCGCGTGTGTGCTCGTGCATGCTTGCGTGTGCATGCATGTGTTTGCATGTGTGTGCGCATGCATGGGTGAGTGTTGTATGTGCATGTGCGTGGACATGTGCGTGTGCGTGCGTGCGTGTACGTGCCAGTGTGCATGTATGTGTGTGCGCATGTATAGGTGCATGCATATGTAGTGCATGCACTTGTGCATGCATTTTTATGTGTGTATGCATGTAGGTGTATGAAGCGTGCGCGTGTGTGCACGTGCACCAAGGTATGTGAAAGTGTAGATGTGTGCCTGCGTGGGCGTGAGCGCGTGCACAATGAAAAAAATCATGCAGTGATTTGCGTGCTTGCATTCACAGGCTGTGCCATGTATCATATGTATATCGTAGTTGTTCTTAGTGCCCAGATGCTCCTCCATGGTCTGCTAGTGTTTTTTTTTAAAGCTGCTTGCGCATGGGCCTGCACACACTCAGGCGCAGACGCGCACGCAGGTGCACGCATGCTCAGCAATGCAAGCGCATGACACCAAAGCACGCACGCTCGGCACCACAAGCAGCGGACACCATGGACATGAACAACACATGGACAGCAGCGCGAGCACCACAAGCAGCAACACATGGACAGCACCACAAGCAGCAACACATGAACAACACATGAACGGCGCTCTTACTGCATGCCGGTGCACGTGTGGCACACTTGCGCAGAAGCACATCACGCAGCGTGTGTGGCGGCTGGATTACACCGGCATCGCTGCCCTTATCGTCACCTCCTTCTACCCGCCCGTCTACTACGGCTTCATGTGTGCCCCAATTTGGTGAGACAAGCTCGGCCCTGTCTGCCTCTGAGGCCTGGGCCACCCCACGCAAAAGGGGTGCCACACAGAATAGGCTCGGCCCTGCCTGCCTCCAAGGCCTCCAAGGCCGCTGCCTCGCTGCTTCTGGAGCTGTGATAGCAACTCTTAACATGCCTGGCCAGAAAATGTGTCCTTGAGCAAGCCGTGAAAGGGAGGTGGAGAGGTGACCTGCACCCCAAATGGTGTGGCAAGTGGTGCAAAACACAAGCCTGGCAATGTGCCACACATTAGAGGGCTTTCTTTGATGGTCAAGTGGTGTGTACCTGGCTATTGAGGCTCTTTGCCTGGCTATCATGGCTTTGGATCAGTGTTGTGGCCCTTAAACTGGCTACCGAGGCTATTAGGTTAGGCAAACAGGGTGAGGCTACCACGGCTCCTTCCCTGATATCACGGCTCTACACCTGGCTAGCATGGCCCTTCACCCGGCAAGCGTGGCTCTACACCTGGTTGGCTTGGCCCTCTACTTGGCTATCGTGGCTCGTCACCTACAGCTAATGCAGGTCTCAATGTGGCTCACATGGCCCTTGACAAAGCTAGTCCAGCCTTCCGTTTGGCTACCTCTGCTCTTGACCTGGCTATTGTGGCCTCTGACCTGACTACTGTGGCCTCTGACCTGACTTTTGTGGCCTCTGATCTGACAACTGCGGCTCTTCACCTGGCTAGCATGGCTCTTTATCAACGCTCCACCTGGCTAGCATGCCCCTTTATCAAGCTACTCTGGTCCTTAGTTTGGCTACCTTTGGCTACCTTACCTCTTGACCTGGTTTTAATGGCTCCTACCTAACTACCTGAGTGTTGCAGCCTCCCCACCTGATCAGCACGGCTCCTCACCTGGCTAGCATGGCGCTGTGCTCCTCCGCAGGCGCATGTTCTACCTGACGGTTGTGACTATCTTGGGGGCGGGCACCATTGCGGTGGCACTGCTGGATGAGTTCCAGAAGCCCGCGTACCGCCCGTTCAGGGCAGCCATGTTTGCAGGTGAGTTCCTGAAGCCCGTTCAGGGCAGCCATGTTTGCGGGTGCCCGTTCAGGGCAGCCATGTTTGCGGGTGCCCGTTCAGAGCAGCCATGTTTGCGGGTGAGCTCCAGAGGCCCGTTCAGGGCAGCCAAGCTTGCAGGAAGTGAGGGGGGTATGTTGCCAGGTTGTTGGTGCAGAATGATGGGACGAGGGTGAGGCGTTCGTGTGTGTGGGAGGTGGGGAAAGGGTGTGGTGAGACAGCGCATGACCCTGTCTTCCTTCCCCAGCAACTTGCGTGCATGCGTGCAGGGGGGGGGTGTTTCGATGCTTGCGATGGCCTCATGAGTCAAAAGTGGCATGAGTCCCGCCTAACCCCCTGCTAGCCTGGGCCACTGTTGGTGGTATGCCACGCCCACCCTGCCATGACTTAAGAGCACATGTCATTGTGACATGTGGCATATGCCGTGCGTTTCCCTGCATACCCGCGCCATGACTCAAAAACACGTGTGGCATATGCCGTGCGTCACCCCTCCCCTGCAGGCCTGGGTCTGTTCGGTGCAGTCCCCATCCTGCACGGCTGCTTCATGAACCTGAATGTGTGGCACGTGAGGGTGGCGACCTTAGGCGATCTAGTGATGGGCATCACCTACCTGGTGGGTATGGCTGGGTGAGGGGCATCACCTGCCTGGCGGGTGTGGCTGGGTGAGGGGCATTGCATACCCAGTGGGTGTGGCTGGGTGAGGGGCATTGCATACCCAGTGGGTGTGGCTGAGTGAGGGGCGTCGCATACCCAGTGGGTGTGGCTGGGTGAGGGGCACGCCTGCGTCTCATTTTGGGTGGATGGGCATCACATCCTTGGCAAGAGTCTCATGTGTGATTGGCTATGGGCACTGCACGCGCTTATTTGATAGGGCGCACTGGCGTCGTGTTCTCCATGTGTGATGGTGGGTATGGCACTCTTGCATCTCTTCCTGGCGCATGGCTCCCACATCTGCGCATCCCCTCCCACACCCCTGCGTGGCACATCCTCTTAAACATCTGCGCATCCCCCCTCACACCCCTGCCTTGCATATCCTTTTTAACATCTGCGTATCCCCTCCAACACCCCTGCCTTGCATATCCTTTTAAACATCTGCGTATCCCCTCCCACACCCCTGCCTAGCACGTGCCCTCAAGCACTTGCGCATCCCCTCTAACGTCTCAGCCTGCCGCACCCCCTCCCACAGACTGGCGCTGCCATATACGCCCAGCGCATCCCAGAGCGCTGGTATCCGGGCCGCTTTGATCTGCTGCTGTCTAGCCACCAGATCTTCCATGGTGAGATCAGGGCCCAATTGATCCGCTGCCATACAGCCATCAGATCTTGCTCGGTGTGGACAGGGCCCATTTCATTTGCTGCTTTACTGGCCACTTCTGAAAGGCCGATCAATCTTGGTTGTTGAGCACAAGGCTTCTTTGGCCTAGTGTGGTCCTAGTGTGGTCCAAGTGTGGTTTAAGTGTGGTCCAAGTGTGGTCCAAGTGTGGTTTAAGTGTGGTCCAAGTGTGGTTTAAGTGTGGTCCAAGTGTGGTTTAAGTGTGGTCCAAGTGTGGTCAAAGTGTGGTCAAAGTGTGGTCAAAGTGTGATCAAAGTGTGGTCAAAGTGTTGTCCACTGTTGTTGGGCACACAGCCCCTTGACTCTATCCTTTCCGTCTGCTGTGGCCTGCGACCACGCTTGGGCTGCTGTAGCCTGCGACCTACTGTAGCCTGCAACCACGCTACGGCTGCTGTAGCTTGCGACCTGCTGTAGCCTGCGACCACGCTACGGCTGGGACCAGGAGTTGCGGCGCCAACCTGCACGCCCTTCATCTCTTTCGATCCCATTATCCACCCACGTGGTCGCCCCTCTCATCCACATGCGCCCTGCAGTCGCTGTGGTCATAGCCGCTTACATCCACTGGCGCGTGGTGCTGGTGCTGCTCGAGTGGAGAGACGCGAGCGGGGGCTGCGCGGCGCCTTTGACAAGCGGGCCGCTGCACAGCATGCTGGATGACATGCGCGAGCTGGGGCACGAGCTGCTGCACACTGACCAGGTAGGGCTGCGCACCGCTTACCATCCGCGCATTTGATTGCTTTTGGGCATGGGCCGCTGCACATTGAGTGAGTTGGGCATCAGGTCCCCGTGCAAACCTCTGAGCATGCTTATGCTTCTGCCTGGTGGTGGCAAGCCAGGCAAGAGTTCTTTTGCACAGCATGCACTCACACAAGAGTTCCCTTGCACAGCTTACATAGCTGGCACAGCTTGCACTCAGACCAGGGTTCCCTTGCACAGCTTGCACAGCTTACACAGCTGGCACAGCTTGCACAGTATGCACTCACATCAGATTTCCCTTGCACAGCTTGCACTCTCACCCTGCCCGTGCGCCAAAGCTGCTGACCATGTTGCCCCCCCCTCAAGCACCCACGCATGCTCGCAGTGCCTGCAGGCATGTGTTTTGTACCGATGCCTTGCCTGAACCAATCGTTGCATGTGCCTGTGATAAACCCAGGGCGTGCCTGCAGCAGGGTGTGCTTGGGTGCTTTGGAAACTCGCCTGCCATGCCCCACGTTCTGTGCCTCCTGTTGGTGTGGTTCCACATTCGCCATACGCATGCCATGTGTACCTGCATGTGTGATCTCATGTGTGTACCACATTTGTTTTGCCTGCCTGCAGGTGTGGTCCCACCTGTGCTCGCATGCAGCAGGGTACTTGGGTCTGGGCAGGCTTCCTGTCGATGCGCAGCACCGGGCTGCGTAGTCAAGCGGCTCAAACATCCTGCCAATGCACAGCACCAGGCCTCGTAGTGACAACAGGCGGCTTGAGCACCTCTCCACCTGGACGGAGCAGCCGAACTCATCATGGTCTGCCCGCAAAAAGGGCGCTGGTCAATCTGCCGCCTCACAACATTCCCATGGCTGGAGCCCCTTCCCCTGGAGGGAGCAGCCGCGCAGCTCATGATTGGGCGCGCAGAGTCTGCAAGGAGCTTTGCCCCATGGAATCTGGCATATGAGCATGGATGTGTCTGAAGGAGCTTTGCCCCATGGAATTTGGCATGAGCATGGATGCGAGCCCGTGAATGGTGAGCAGAGCTCCAGGCATGTGTTAAGGTCTTCTGCGTCTACTCATTGCACCTAGCACAAGCATGAAAGCATGGAGTGGGTGAATTTAATTGATGGGCTGTGAAAGATGAAGTTTGATGCATAAGGTGTTGCTGCCATCCTTGTTGCTGATTGGGCACATGCGCTCCTGGTGCAAGCTTTGCCAGTGAGTGGCTGCTCATACCCAGCGTTGCCAACAGGTAAAATGTTGCCAAGGGGTGCTGTTGGGGGTGCTGTTGGGTGGACTCCATGCTTGTGCACTGTCTGGGGAGGCACTCATAAGAATTGCTTGCTGCCTGCATGCTTGAGTGTCTTGCAACATGCTTACCCATGCCTTGTTTTAGGGAAGTGTGAGAGTGTGTCATGCCAACGCCAGATGCTGCCGTAGTAGCGTGATGTGCACTCAAGTAGATGTATTGGATGCTGCAATCAGCATCTTGCTGTAGATGCTTCAAGGCAAAATTGAGGTGGTTTCTTGAACATGGGCAAGCTCATTACGATGGTTTCCTATGTTAGGGGTCTAAGTAGTAGAAAGTATGGCTAGTGCTTTGCATGAGCACAAATGGACACACGAAGAAGACAAATTGTGCTATGCGCACCTTTGACCTGCATGCATGCACAGATTGCAACAGGCAGGCCAGTGATGTTACTGAGCAAAATCTTTTGGATTGTGTCTTTCTCCTGTGCACAGTGGCAGCAAGTTCCTGGCTGCTGAAATGTTTCCACACAATTATTTGTATGTCACATTTGTTACATTAGTAATGTTTGCATGTGGGTAATTCCTGTGTGAGTTCCACTAGAAAATGATGTCTTGCATGCCAGAGAGGGCTGCAGTAACACTTGAGCCATGTCAATGAAGTTATCTGAGATAAACAGTGTGTACTGCTTGACATTTTTTCCGGATTCCTTTTGTGGCACAGCCTATCTTCTCTATCGAGCTAGTCTAGCTACATTACTAGCCTGGCACTGCTGTCGCTCCTAATTCTCACCACTGATAATAGAAATACAGCCTAAGCTTTGGCTGCATGCTGCACGTCTCAAGCAGAACACAGCAAGAAAAAATAGATTTTCCTCTGTTTGCAGGGGTTCTCAAGAAAGGCTCATGTATTTCTCGGCAATCATGGCATCAGAGCATGTGTGATTCATGATGTACCTATCAAAGTACATACTACATGTAGGGGAGCCTTCCTGAAACTCGGATCTGGATTTGAGGAAGATTTCTTCCTCCTCAAAGTCTAAGCTGAACTTCAGTTGAAGCATACAAAGCCTACCAAAACCAACACAAAAGAGGCTAGAATACAGGAGCGAGGTAGTGTTGTAAACTCCCAAGTCTACTAGAGAATCCAGCCTGGTGAGGCAATTTGGTTTGTGGCTAATCATCGCCGCTTTCCATGACATCTGAAAATAGAACAACCAAATTTGTTGCACTGCTGAATAGAGATATCAAAGACGGTCTATTTAGGCAAGTCACGCAAAAGCCAAGTGGGCCCAGGCACAGAAAAGCTTGGTGTTGCAAACTACTGAGCGGAGCAGGCAAAGCATCATCATGATGATGCATGCACATATAAAGCTGTTTGATGCCTACAGCAAGGCTTACATGGAAAGTTACAATGGGTTTAGACCTTCAGCCAGATGGGTTTGATGCCTACAGCAAGGCTTAAAAAGTTGTACTTGCCAGGCGCAGGCAGGTCAGCCAAAGCTTATCAGGACAGCGCGTGATAAAAAGGGCAATGAAATCACTCAGCCACAGAGAAGGCCATCATGGTGCGTGCCAACCAATCCTACTGCTTCCCCTTTGGCTAGTGCATTTCTCATTGCGCCACATATGCACAGCGTGGAAAGTTTAATCCCCATCCCATTTGCAGGCCCCAGAGGCAGACTCCAATAAAACACCGTGTTTTACTAAAACAAATAGTATTTGTTGTATAACGTCTGGAGTGACTCCAGACGTTATACAACAAATCAGACGCAGCGCAAGGTAAATAAAGTGGCAATCCACTCACAAAACAATGTACACTCACACATAAAACCACTCACTTCGCCATCCATCACAACCTTTGTATTTAAGATGCTGAATATACTCTTGGAGCCTAAGAATGCTAGACTCGTATGCTTTCTTTGTTGGATGCATCAACAATGGTTTTGCATGCATGCGTGCCTGGACTGTGTGCTCGTGTATGCGCGTATATGTAACTGTGTTTGCATATGTGTATAAATGTGTTTGCATATGTGTGGAATTGTGCACATGCGTACATGTGTACTACATGATATAGTATGCATGTATATTTGGGTGTGCTTGTCTTTCATCGTGACCTAACCACAGCTCTCGCCTATGCCACACTGCATCACAGGCGAAGCAAAAAGGCAACGGTACACATGAAACCAACAAGCTTCCCAGCCATCAACCTCCAAGCCCCAGCACACCGTCTACACCATCCAGTGCACAACGAACAACAAACTCTATGTGGGTCAGACCAGCAACTTCCCACGACGAGTGTCTGCCCATAAGAGTGCTCCCATGAAATGCATGAGAGAAGATGTTTTCCAATTTGGCTGGAAGCTTTCCTTTTCCATGCACATGCGTCTTTTTCCATTTTGTTTGCACAAGATGTGCAAACAAAATGGAAAAACAATTGGTCCAACAGAAGAGCACACAAAATCCTGCATATGGATATGACATTGTTGTTGGAGCACCTATGGCTTGGAAATTTAAAAAGAAGGACTAATGGGCATAATAGTGGCCTGTCATGCCTGCCTCGCTTACTTGAGCACTGAAATATGTAAGCACATTACATGTAACAGTTGGACGAACTATAAATACTCTATACGCCTACCTCTACAACAGGTAAACGTCAGACAGCTGAAAAAAATTAAAAAGAGCAATGATAAGTAAAGATGAAAATTACACCAATGAGCAAAGTCCTCGGAAACAAAACCATTTCCTATGTAAGCTCACCTAACATACCTCCATCTACTGAGTGGCAACTCAGTCAAACAAAACATATTATGAAGAATCTAGAAAAATGCAATATGTTGCCAGAGAAAAAGATAAGCAGAAACAACAAAAATATACGTAAGGTCGTCCCCACCACTGGACCCCCCCAAACATGGCCAAATAGCATTTCCGCCCGCTTGCTGGCCCCATTTCCAGACCTAACCATGCACAACATGTACATATGTCATAAAAAGTCAGGCTGTGTGAGAAAATGCGAGGTGGGGGCGCGGCGTGTGCGCCTTTGGCCATTCTGGCACCATTTT
>LFCJ01004428.1_pt1 | contig 10292 bp, 20 predicted proteins | sample 643141 | NCBI WGS metagenome assembly LFCJ01 (sample SAMN03766243, study PRJNA286221) | soda lake metagenome | biome: soda lake; feature: Kulunda steppe; material: water; isolation source: sample B1-Br-g2 brine of Lake Bitter-1 | place: Russia: Kulunda steppe | collected 2010-07 | reverse complement strand
GCATGTGTGTGTGTGTGTGTGTGCACGCGCGCGCGTGTGCGTGTGTGTGTGTGTGTGCGCATGGGCGTGTGTGTGTGTGCGTGTGTATGCATGTGCGTGTGTGAGTGCGCGCGTGTGTATGTGTGTGTGTGCCACAGTGTGCTTGCATGCGCGCATACCGTCGCCTGCGAGCACACCCCTGTGCCACAGGCTGCAGCCTTGCTCAGCTGAATGATGGTGGCGGTCTCTGCTTTGATTGGCTGGATGCGCACACGTACATGTACACACGCACCTGCGCCGCGTGCCATAGCCTTGCTCAGCTGGATGATGGCGTTCAGGGGCGTGCGCAGCTCGTGGCCCACCACCGCCAGGAACTCGTCCTTGGCCGTCACCGCAGAGCCAAGGTCGCGCACCGCCTGCGCACAAACAAGCGCAGCGGATGGCACCTCCCCTTTGATGGTGTGTGGCAGGCAGCAACACACACATACTTGGTGAGCTGCCGCGGATGTGATCAGCGGTTGTAGGGGTGCCTATAGGTCATGCACTGTTGTAGGGGTGCCTAGGTCATGTGATCAGCGGTTGTAGGGGTGCCTATAGGTCATGCACTGTTGTTGGGGTGCCTTGGTCATGTGATCAGCGGTTGTAGGGGTGCATATAGGTCATGCACTGCATGCGCTCAAGCAGGTAGAGCGGATGAGGGTCTCCTCATGAGACCAAAACTATGAGTTGGCACAAACACGAACGTGCATGCACGCGTGCGCGCTCGCGAATGCCTGTGCGATGTAACGAGGCAAGGGGTGGGAGGAGGCAGGGCAGCAAGCAGCAGCACCGCACACATGGACAGCAGAAGGAGGATGCCAATGCCAGCCTCTTTGCAAGCCTAGCAGCCACGCACACGTTTCCCAAGGGCCATTCAGGGCCCAAGCTTTTGACTTATGGCTGGCTGGTATGCAACCAAAATCCAACCATTCCTGGCACACGCCTCCTCCCAGCAGCTCCAATTTGCCATGGAAGCAACCAGCACCCCAAATGAGCCTGGACCATTTTGCACTGGTGCATGCCACGTTTGCTCCACACACGTGCATGCCGTGCGCCTCCACAGCCCTGAACCATGTGCATGCCGTGCGCGAACACAGCCCTGAACCAAGTGCATGTTCGTGATGCACTTGCTCTGCCTTGGTGTTATGTGTAGGGATGGGTAAATAGGGTCTGATCAAAATGCCAAAGAGGCTCTATAGAGGCTCAAATAGGCTCTAAATAGGCTCTACAGAGCCTCTATGAGGGTCTGCCAAACCCTATTTACCCATCCCTAGTCATGTGTGCTCCTACACACACTTTCTCGTCCCCCCTTGGCACTTGGCTTTGCCTACTCTTCCCTGGCACCAGATGCATATGCTGCGCTTACTTCGTGCTAGTGCACGCGGAGCCTGTTCTGCAGGAATGCACGCCGGCACAAGGGACGGGCCAGCACTGGGGTGAGCTTGTTTGTTTGCCGGTCATGCAGCCACCACCAAGAAATAACACTGAGGTGATGAGGGGAGTGTCTGTACCTGCAGGCGCTCTGCATGCTCGCGCTCTTCTTGCACCATCCGCCGCCGCTGCGTGATGGTCATGTAGTTGTTGTACATGATGGTGGAGGAGAAAATGACCTGCAGCAGCAGGGGGATGCGATACAAGTTAGATACCTTTTTGTTATCAGTGAGATGCTGTTTTGATATCATGTGCCTTTTTGACATCAGTGAGATGCCTTTTTTATGTCAGTGATGCCCATGTGGGGTGCGCCATACACTTCACACTTCCACTGCCAAGGTTCACGTTTAACCCTGTACTCGCTCCCTCGAAACAGGTCCATATGCTGCACGGTGCAGGATGGTGGCCACAATCCATAGCTTAACGAGGTGCCTGCAGCGGGCAGCAGCACGCATGCAGGATAACCAAGCGCATCCACGCAGCGTGCCATGAGCCTCTCGCCCCTTATACCCTTACACTAAGAGCCCCTGCCTTGTTGCAAGGCTTCATGCCTTGCCGCAGAGCTGCTCCATCTCTGCCCATCTCCCTGCAGGCAACCCTGCGCCCCACCCTGCCACACTGAACCCCTCCTTGCGCCCCCACCCTGCCACACAGAACCCCTCCTAGCGCCTCCACCTTGCCACACAGCGCCCCTCCTCGCGCAGCCACCTTGCCACACAGCGCACCTCCGAGCGCCCCTGCCTTGCAGCACAGCGCCCCTCCCAGCGCACCTGCCCTGCCACACAGCGCACCTCCGAGCGCCCCTGCCCTGCCACTCAGTGCCCCTCCCTGCGCCCCTGCCCTGCCACACAGCGCCCCTGCCCTGCCACACAGTGCCCCTCCCTGCCACACACCTTTGCAGCGAAGTTGCAGAAAATGGTGAGGGGCTCTGCCATGGGCGCCAAAGAGCCACCACAGCGCGCGACGACCCAGGCCACCCAAAACAGGTTCCATATCACGATCGTGCTCCACAGCGTGAAGCTCAGGCTGCACGCAAGCGTGTGTGTGAGTGTCACGCCCGTGTCATGACCTTGCTGACGTCAGCATTGAACAAAAGGGCGGCACGACCAGGGACAGCACCAAGACGCCACGAGAAAATGCTCGGCAGGGACACCATGCACGTGTTTTGTACTCTCTCCCTTGCTATGGGCATGTGCAATTGGTTTAGGTTACTCCGCCATTTCTGAACCAGCCAAATTCATATTAATGGAGCATGGTAGAGTGCCATAAGGCAATGTGGGCTGAATAGCGCAATTTTTGCGCGTCCGGCCGGTGATTGCGGCTTGGCAAGTGGTGCACTCGGGCAATCTTCAGGTATCCGCTGGCGCCCCCTCCCACGCCCCGCACGTCGACTTTGGTGCCAATTTTTTCCTCTGTGGTGTGTTGGTGGCAAGTGAGGGCACGGGAGGGGGCAGGAAAGGGGGCGGGCGTGGTGTTCCCATGTGTGCTTGCACGGAGTATGTGTGCAGCTACCTCTCTCCGTCTGTCCGCCCCTCCGCGCAACCGCCCCTCACAGCACAGCGCACCCCCCATTCCGTGCGACAGGCATCAACATCAAAAATGGTGTGCGGGGGAGGGGGCGGGGCAACGGCGCTGGCGGACGCCCACTCGATGCCCTCTGTCAGGAGTAAATTGGTTGGTGTCTATTTGGGAGGCGAGGCCTGCTGGCAGTGGGCGCGTCTGCCGACCAACGGTACACTGGCCGGGCATATAGGTGGCGCAACAACACCATTTTTGCGGCAATGCTGGTCTCACGGTGGTGTGAACGAGCCGCGGATGGCCTACATGTGGATCCGAGACCGCGGACTCAGTGGTGAATCACCACTGGTGATGCAGGCGGATGCAAGCACGGAGCCTGGACGCTGCAACGGGGCCGTTGCGCGCGTCAGGATTGCACCCTAGTATTATGGATGGTACGATCATGCCATCGCAGTAAGGAGGCGGGTGTGTAGGGGGGTGTGCACAGCGCAGAGGGCAAGGCCGATGCGAGCTTGCATGACGGAGGCCTTTGTGATGCTTTGCACCTTGCCTGCACAACACCAGCTCTGCTTGATGCTGCATTGGTGATTGGAACCCTAGCTGTGCAATGACATGGCAGACTGCTCCCTGTGGGGTGCCAGCGCTGCGGCAGGGTCGCGCGGATGGCGTGAGATGGGTGTCCGCATGCATGCAAGCGTGCACAGCGCGCACAGCACACGTGCCAGTCACAGCATGCGCCCAACCCCCTGCCTGCACTCCTCCCATCTTCTCCCCCCTGGACTGCCAAGAGAGGGCAGGGCAGAGGAATGAAGGGCAAGGTTTGTGTCCGCTGGCGGGTGAGGGCGCGGTCAAAGGAGCTGTGCGCGTATGCAAGCACGCGGACGTCCGGCATGTGCCATGCTTGCCTCCCTGAGGGGGCGCGCGCCCCTTTCCCTCCTCACTCCCCCATGCAGGTCCACAGGCATCAATCAGTACAAAACATGTGCCGCTTGTGAGGCATGAGCACCTCAAGCCATGGGCACTGAGCCGTCAGGACACAGCAAGGCTCTTGCTTGGTGCTTGCAATCGCACGTTCACTCTCCGCTCTGTTGTGCATGTGCACATCTCAAACAGGCCCTGCCACAAATTCCATCCACTAATTCCCATCCTGAGGCTCTGGATTACAAACACGCGCGCAGTGGTTAACCCATCTATTTGTCCCCCTTCTCAGTGGCTCTCCTCACCATGCCCGTGCGTGGTTTGTGTTGGCCTCCTTGAGCGCGCTGGTGATCATCCTCCGCAGCTCTCGCATCACGTACGCGAACGATGCAAAGCTCACCACGCCAGGGAACACTGCGCACGCGCAGGCGCGCGCAGGCAGGGGCAGGGGCGGTGGGCACAGGGCAGCTGCAGGCCGCTCCTGGGGTGCTGGCACTCCAGCAGTCTGCAGGGCCTTCCTTCCCTTACAAAAGCTGCTGGAGCAAGTGAGGACCCAGGCCTGCGGCAAGCAGCCCAGCGGGCAGGCGGTCCGGGGTCCGGGGCCACGGCTCACACCGCCAAGCCCTCCCCTTGCGAAGTGAGAAGTGATGCACGATCAGTTGGTGGGGCCTATCAACAGCAGCTGCACCTGGCGGCGCTTTCCCGATGCCGTCCCACAGCGCAGGAGCAGGGGCGATCATGTCTACTCTTAGAGACGAGGATGCTTGCTTGTGCTGAATTCAAGGACTGGCCCCTTCCGAGTCCACGAGCACAGGTGCAACACACACAGACATGCTGTGTGCGCTTGTGCACCCCATTGGAATGCACCCTCCATCTGGTCCAGCATGCTGGCAGAGCCATGTGCACTTGTTTGAGGGAGTAAGACACGCACCTGCCAAGTACCAAACAGACTCGGCCGCAACGTAGCCAGCCACAACCATCAGCCAGTCAGCCAGCATCGCCAGCGCCACCTGCAACAAGCAAAGCGTACGTGGAAGGATGTGTGTGGTGTGCACGGAAACAGGCGGAAGAAGCATGGTCTGGTACCACTCGCAAAGGTGCATGCATGCACACTCTTACACATGGAAGCGCGCGCACACACACACACACTCGCACACACACACACACGCACACAAACACACACACGCACACACACACACACACGCACACACACACAAGCACACATTCACACGCACACGAATACAAGCACACAATCACACACTCAGACACAAGACACAAACATGCACGCATGTGCACGCGCACGAATACAAGCACACGATCACACACTCAGACTCACACGCACACACACGCATTTGCACGCGCACGAGCAAGCACACAATCACACACAGAGGCTGCATGCTGCCCGCCCTCCCCTGCACGCACCTCCGTCCCGCTCAGGTCTGAAATGCGCGACAGCGTGAAGATCATGGTAGGCGTGGAGCAGCTCCATTGGACGTAGCGGCTGGGCAGCAGCCTGCGCAGGGGGTGGCGTGCTCGGATGGAACCAAAGGCCTGCGCGCCCCCGTGCGCCAGCGGACAAGGCAGCAAGGCCAGGGGCTGCCCCAGAGGGGCAAGGATGGATCTGAAGGGTGTTTCCCAGCTGCACCAGCCACGCACCAGCCGCAGTGTGGGGGATGCAATGCCGCAGATCTGAGGCCGCAGTGCTCAGCATTGGCCCGCATGAGTAACACCCATACGAGTGCAGCTGCACGCTGGACTGCGCATGTCTGACGCTGCATGCCCACACACAGCAAGCTGGCCCACCCTGCAAGCAGACCAAAAGTCCCACAATCCACAAGCCCGGATGACATCTGGCTTCAGGCCTTCGGGAACAGCAGTGATGCTGCGTGTCAGCTGACTGTGCGAGCCGTGCCGCGCATGCTGTGCACGCTGGGCTGTGCATGTGCTGCGCTTGCATTCCTGCACCCTCCAGGGCATCAATCACCCCCTTATACTCTTGCACTCAAGAGGTTCCGCTGGCGGGTCAACTGGATCATGGTTTGGGGACAAACCGGCTCAGGCACTCATCCTCAACAAAGTCCCTGCACCTCCTTAAAAGGCGTAGAGTCGATGGACCCAGGCAAGTGACGGGGACACAGTCTGCACTGCGTGCGCCCCGCAGCTGGTCAGCAGGCGACAGGGGCAGCCACGGCTGGAGGACCATCCCCGTAGGCAGGGCATCGTACTCGTAGTGCAGGGAGGCAGGCGAGGCTGCACAAATACTCACAGCGCCCCATGCCTATCAAACTTGACCACCGCCTGCCCCGTCACGATCAGGTAGTCGCAGTGGCAGGAAATGCCCTTGATGATGGCGCTCAACAGAGCCAGCTGCTTCTTCTCTGCTGTGTCCTCAAATATAAAGGAAATGAGGTTGAGGATGGTGGCTGTGAAGAAGGCCGCTTGGGAGTACATGTACACATACTGGGGCACCTACGGAGCAGGGATCACTTTCAAGGTCACTGTGTGATGGCCAGATACAGGCGCAGGGGGGCAGGTGCACAGGAGTGGGGTGGCTGCTGGGAGAGATGCAGGGGTGTGGGGACATTTCGATTGTGCATACTGACGTACCTGACTCAGCAGGGCTTCCCGGGCTGCTTCATCAGGGCTGACAATGTGCTTGAGGGATGTTTGAAGCAGGCTATACCAGGTCAGCAGGAACCTGCGACTCATCAAACATTTACACAACAAATGCATACTGTGAGTGTGGCCTGATGCGCTGGAGATGTCTGGACTGGATGCATCATTGGATGTATCCATCAAATCAGTGCTGGGATATTGCTCCAGTCTTCCCCGGGGCACACCGAGAGCCCCTGATGCCTGAGCTCCCCTGACGAGCCCCTGAACTTACAAGCTCCACGTCAAAGTTGCCCGCCACGCAATGGCCTGCTCCTCCCTGCGCAGCGAGTCCCAGTTGTCCTTGTGCTCCCGTTGTTCCACGACATGAGGTGGTCTACCTATTTTCTCCGGATCCCCTTCAACACCCTCCTTTCCCATAATCCTATCCCCTCGTCAAGGCTAAGCTGTTATAGAATGATTGTCTGAGGGTCACGCCTCAGCGTCACCGTGGCCTGAGGGCCACACGTCAACTACGCCCTTATCACAACACCAGAAAGATAAACATTGAACCAAGTCCGGAGTCGTCGGTGGTGGAAAGATTACCAATGCCAAGTTTCTTTCCGGAAGGAACAAAAGTGAAGTTAAACCAAAAAATATTTTTTATCGTTTGAAAGTGAAAGTGCATCTATGCGAATGCCTTAACAGACCTCCTGCACTAGTGGATCAACTTTCCCACGAGTCCATGTGCATGGTGAGTATCAGGAACTAGAATGGTTGTTTTAGATGACGTGGAGCTGGTCTAGGGGGACCAGCATGCGCAAAGTGTAGCAAACATGCCTTGGTGCACTGCATGTCTCACCTGCCTAACCCTCCTCTATCCGAGATGGCTACGTTTATTAGACGTCTCAATCCTGACTGAAGTCTCCTCATCGAATTGGGCCCTAGGCTCTGTTCTGCCTTGTTATCTATGTTCTCCACCCCTCCTAGATTGCACAGCACGCTGGGTGCACTTGTGAGACACTAAAAATGACCATTGACGTAGCTACATGGCCCTGGGTCTTGTTACCTGTGCAAATATGGGAAGATTTGCGATGCAGCACCCCTGCAACCCATGGGTCATCCGTTGGTCACAGTTGGTCCCAGCAGCTGCCTGTGGTATTGACAATTTCCTGACCAAACGAGGGTCAAGGAGATGTGGTGGGACTAAAGGAGCGCATGGAGACTCCTTGCTTGCCTTCCTGAGACCTCCCCTGTTGTTCATCACCCTCTCCCTCTCTCAGGTTGCTTGACATGGATGAAGCTGCGCTGGGCGAATTAAGCAGCACTACAGATGCTCAGGTGTGTGCGTGCGTGTGTGTGTGTGTGTGAGCGCTATGGGAGTTCTGCCCTGGCCCTGTAGGGGACCTGCGTGGTTCCCTGACAACCTCATTGCTTGCCTCTTTGAGCCGTTTCGGTCCCAAAGCAAGCTGCCAAACACTGTCAGTACCCAGAGGCTTTTGGCAGGGGCCTGTGGCTTTGCTGGGGTGGGGGCCGGCAAAAATGTGTGAGAGAGGGCACACATCTTTGTAGCCAGGATGGCAGGCCGGCTGGGTGAAGGACCTACCAGTCTCGCGCACTGATGTGCACACGTAAGACTTTAAGTCAGGTGGAGATGCATGACAGGTCAGATGCACTTGAGGTCAAGAGCATCCGTTGGCGCTGCTCTGCATCATCCCCCTTCCAAATGGCATGCCCCCCTCCCACTGCTTGCGGCCTGATGAAAGTCCAATCCACACGCACGGTGGTGGTTGCAGCAGGTCCTTTCGCCTGTGCTTACCCCTGTGCAGTTCACTGACTGGAGCAAGCTCTTGCGCGTCCTGCTCACCATCTATGCAGCCAACTGGGGCATCCAGGAGCTCGATATCCACAGGTCTGGATGACCAAGGGCAGGTGCTGAGCTTGGAGGCATGGATACAGGCAGCAGCCCAGGCCTTCCAAGCACACCCCCAGCCAGCCCCCCCCAACCCCACCGCAGCACACGACAGTGCTGCTGCACGTGCGTGCACCCCTGCCAACCAAGCTGCGGCTACTGGCTTCCAAACTGATGCTGCCGACCAAGCTGCACCTGTCCCCTCTGCGCCATTCAATCAGGCTGCCAGGGACGCGGTGCTTGCAGCCGCACATCCACCATCAACAGGGCCAGCAGCAGCAGCAGCAGCAGCAGTTGCACCCCTTTTTCCCCCGCAACCACCCGCCCTGGCTGCGCCAGCAGCAGCAGCAGCAGCACCACAACCACCACCACCACCACCACCAGCAACCGGACCCCCACCTTCACCGCCACTTGCACAGTGGCCAGGGGGGGCCGCCCTGTGTGCCGCAGTGCCACAGCAAACGCTCGCTCCTGCGGGAGTAGCACAGCAGGACGTGATCCCCTGCCACCACCAGCCGTCAGCCCCGCCCCAAGTGCCTCCCGCCCCTTTGCCCGCTGGCACTCCCCCTCCAGTCACAGACCTGCACGCGCACGCCCTGCAGATGCTTGCCGCATCTGGCTTGGGGAGGCTGCTGGAGCAGGCCAGCCAAGCTGCAGCGCTTGCCGGCCCCAGCACAGCTGACCCTCCCGACCACGCCCGCGCTGGCGCCCACCTGCAGCCGCAGCCCGCTCAGGCGGCAGCACTTGCGCCAACCGCGCACAGCAGCCATGCCCTCAGCCTTTGTCCGCCTGCTGCTTCTTCGCATGACATGCAACTGCTTGCACGCGCCCCTGTGCCGCCCTTGCCAGCAGCACCACCAGCACCACCATCACCACCACCAGCAGGGCCCCAGGTACTCCCTTCCGGGAGTCTCCCAGCATTGCTGGCACCACCTGCGCACACCCAGCAGCAGCCGCTCCCCCTGGTGCCACAGCCGCCGCAGCCCCCCAAAGCACTTGCACCGCCGTCCGCCCCAGAGCGGCTTGCAGCGCCCGCTGCGGCAGCAGCCGCAGCAAGGCCGTCCCCTCCGCACCCCCCCTCACCAGCAGCAGTTGCACGCCCATCATCTGCTTTACCTCAGGCGGTCCAGCCTTTGCCTTTGGATGAATGTGTGCTTCAGGCTGAAGTAGCAGCAGCGCCAGCAGACGGTGCCGTGGCACCTCCAGCACTGCTCATTCCACCACAGCCCTCACCAGTAGCACAAGCGGTGCAGCCACAAAAGCCACAGGAGCCTGCCCCCAACGGCATCGATTTGCTTCCGCGATCAGGTGCTGTGGAGTGCGCAGACGGAGCATCAAGAGCGGAAGCCCAGGCAGCAGCCGCGTTGCAGGCCCAGCTGGCGCAGTTGCTGGATCCGCAGGCGCAGACCCAGCAGCACCCCGTGCTGCACCAGCTAATCGGGCAGCCACAGCAAGGCGTGCAACACTTGCGTACACAGCAGGATCACCATCAGCATCAGCAGCAGCAGCAGCAGCAGCAGCAGCAACAGCAGCAGCATCACCTGCACTGTCAGAAAGATCAGAGCCAGCCCCTCAACCTAATGCAGCTGCTGCAGCATGACAGTCAGCGCTCACAGCAAGACAGCCTGCAGCAGCTGCTCCTTCAAAGCCAGCAGCAGCAGCAGCAGCAGCAGCAGCAGCAGCTGCTGCAGCTCAGCCTTGAGCAGCTGCTCCAACATAGCCAGGTGCAGCAGCAGCAGCAGCAGCAGCAGCAGCAGCAGCAGCTGCAGCATGAAGGCCTGCAGCAGTTGCTTTTACAGAGCCAACAGCGGCGGCAGCGGCAGCAGCAGCAAATACATGAGCAGCAGCCCGTTTTGCAGCAGCTGCTGCAACAGGGACAGCAGCAGCAGCAGCAGCAGCAGCT
>LFCJ01004427.1_pt1 | contig 10294 bp, 7 predicted proteins | sample 643141 | NCBI WGS metagenome assembly LFCJ01 (sample SAMN03766243, study PRJNA286221) | soda lake metagenome | biome: soda lake; feature: Kulunda steppe; material: water; isolation source: sample B1-Br-g2 brine of Lake Bitter-1 | place: Russia: Kulunda steppe | collected 2010-07 | reverse complement strand
GAGGTAAGCGAGCTCCGTGAAGAGCTGCAGCTGCTCTATGGGGAGGTTCTAGACGGCGACAACCTGCTCCAAGAGTTTGATCTCGTGGCACCGATGGACCTCGATGTCTATGTCTCCGATGGACCGGAGCTCGATGCTTCGAACATAGCGGACTCCGCGGCGGCTGATCCCTTCGACCTGCAGTCTCACGTGTGGCCGATCGTGTCGGACCTGATGGAGCGTCGCGGCGAGATCTCGATCGAGGACGTGTACGAGCAGTTCCTCCGTGATCCGGAACTCCCGATTCCCGGAAGCGCGAACGACGTGTTGAACGCAACCGTGAAAGCCCTCGATGGGAAGCCGGTGTTAGCGCGTGACTCCGGAGGTTTCCGTGACGATCTCTCGGGAAGTTCGCTTGATACCGTCCTGGTTCGGAAGGAGGACGTAGACGTGTGGGGTGTGGACGACGTCGAACAAGAACTCCGTCAGCGGTTCGGGAGCGGGACGACAGCGCTCGATATCGGCGACTTCGAGTTGGAACTGGTCGAGGACGGCGAGATCTGGCTCGACGGCGACAGTCACGACGTCGTTATGCGTGCCATCGGACGTCTGAACCGCGAGGATCAGTACGTGATCGTTCGGGGCAACGAGATTCTCGATAAGCCGCAGTCTGACGCGACACTCCGGGATGTCGGGAGTGCGACGACTGTCGGCGGGTCGTATCTTGCCGAGCATATTGAAGTGGCGATCGAAACAGAGGGGTACGCAAACCTCGAAACGATCATCGGCGAGATCCGCGCGGATGAATCGGTATTCCTCCCGCCGGACGAAACTGAGACGGCAGCCCGCGAGGCAGTAAACGAATTCCTCATCGACGAGTACGTGCTCGAAGCTGGCGGACGATATTTGGATGCTCTCGGCGACCGGAACCCGATGACGGTGAAGATCGTTCCCACTGTTTCCGACCGGATTGGCAAACAGATTCTAGACTATCTAAACGACCTTGATACCGGTGACCAGTTCACCGTGACCAAAGTCACTGATCGTTTCGACAGTTCCGTTACGGAGGACATGGTACAAACCTTCCTGCTGCAGAACCTCGGCCGTGAGGAGGAGCCAGTGTACGTCGTCGGGCCAACAGGGTCCGAGAAGTCGTCCGATTGGGTGCCGGGGTATCCGTTCCGGATCCCCGACGTCGGTTCAGAGACGTGGCGGTTCGAGTACAACGGCGACGACGTCGCCGCCATGCGCAGAAAGTGGCGAAGGGACCACCAGACCGGGACTGTCGAGTACGGTGACGTCACGTTCATGCTTCCTGACCGGGAGGGCGTACCCGGCGCGCTTCAGGGGACGGCGGACATCGAACGCTCGCAAGTGAGTCTGACGCTCCGATCCGAGCAGGATTACACCAAGGTACAGGATCTCTTCGAGCGAATGCCCGACGAGGCGTCGAGTCTGAAAGTCGAGATCAGCTTCCAAAAGTAAGGGAAGCGGAACTGGCCATGGTGTAATTCCACTTTATACACAACTCCACACGAAACAGCTGGTCGATAAGGAAGGTAGTACTCAGCAGATGTTCCACCTACCTTCCATTCTGGCTTTTACTGTAGAAGGATTGATTTGTATGGGAGCTTGACTTTGGTATACAATGGGTAATGGAACGGATCTAACTGATTTGACGGAATATCAAAAAGCGGTACTGAAAGTACTATCAGACGCAGATGGGGAAGCACTCCGTGGTGTGGAGGTACGTCGTCGGCTACAAGATGATTACGGCATCGAGCTGACCAGGAATGGAATGAACGCTGTGATACGCAGAAACTCAAGATACCCTAGGCATATGGTTGTCATCAAGTGGGTTGATAGCAGCGAAATAGATGGCAATACCAGACACGTTTCACACCGGCTTAAGCCGGAATATATCGACACGGTGCGTGAGCAGTTACAGTAACTAGGGTGATCAACCGGTTAGTGTCCAAACTTCCTCCGCTGCGATATTCGCCAACCTTTTGCTCCGTTCCTCAATCTCAGAGATATCCCACTTGCCTCGGTCCTGAAGCTGGTGAGTCATCTTGAAATCGGTTTTTTCCTCTGTGTAGTACTCTTGCTTCCGTTTCAAGGACCGGTTAGAGGCGCGGATATTCGGATCCTCTTCCAACAGCGTGAGATTCCCGATCCGCTTCTTGAAGTCGTCGTGTTCGTCCTCGCTGATACCGAACGGCTCCAACCAGAGTTTGGTGAGGTTCTTCCCGGGACGCTCGGGTAGAATATGTTCGATATGGACCTGGTAGCGACTTTCGACGACTTCCTTGCCACCGTGACCGAAGTGTTCCTCTTCGATCTTGCTGAGTATGTATTTCGTCCGGTCACTCCGCGAGAAGTCCTCCTGTGCGAAGTGGCGCTTGAACTGTTCATCACTGGGGAGCCTCCCCTCTGACTCCAAGTACTCCTCCATATATTGCAGTGGATCATCCGATTCGAACGCGTTCTGTGCGAGGTGATTGAAGATCGTGTCGTGGGGACCGGTGTTGCGGTCACAGATCTGGCGACGGATGAGCAGCGCGTTCGACCGACGGATGATCCCTTTGAGCAGGTCAACATCGTCGGTTTCTGAGAACGCTCTGAGGAAGAGCGTGAACGGGGTGATAGAGACGATCTCCGCGTCTCGAAGTAGCCGGTTGATCTCGGAGTTTTCACTATCGCTGAACTGGTCGATGTCCTGCTGAATGAGCTTCCGGAAGAGGTCGGACTTCTCACGAACGTCCTCTAACAGCTCTTCAATGTCGTCCGTTTCGTCGATCGTCTCGGTAAACGTTGGGTCGTATAGTTTGCTCTTCGTGATCTTCTGGTTGATTCCGAGGATGTGTGAGGACATGAAATACTGCCGGAAAAACGTCTCTCCCGAGTCGTGGACGCCAGACAGGCTATCGATATTCATGATGATGTCTCCCCAGAGATCTTCTACACGATCCTCGTTCGTATCTCCTCTATCGGAAGCCGTCATTAGGAGATAGTTCTTCATCAAGTCGATCGGCGAGAGCGAGAGGCCGCGGTTGTTCATGGTCTCGAACAGCTGGTAGGCCTCGGAGTGTCCTTTCGCCGTAATCGAGACGTAGATCAGTCGGTCGAGAATCCGATCATGGAGGGTTTTCACCTCGCTCAAGTCATCACACTCCGTGTCGAGTCGTTCGCGGAAAAACTCGTAAGCGGACTCGATTTTCCCGTTTTCGATCTCGTCGATATACCCGTTGACCAGACTCTCGTAACTCTCCCGGTCCAAGTTCCCGAGAGTTAGTCGCATACCCTGTCGCTCACCGTCCCGATCGACGATCCATAGAGCCTCGTTGATGCTTTCGACACGTTGCTCGATGGCATCCTCGTCGTAGTTCTCTTGGAGGTGATCCCGAATCGCACAGAGCAGTATCGAGATCGTTGTGATCCGCTGTTGTCCGTCTACGATATCGATCTCGTTCGTTCCCTGTGCGACGTGAGTGCCAGACATGAAGACGATGGTTCCGAAAAAGTGGCTTCCACCGGGAGGAATCTCGTTGAGGTCACGCCAGAGATCCTCGAACTGCTCTTCTTCCCACGAGTACCGTCTCTGGTAGGAGGGGATCTTCAGTCGCTCGTTCTGACCGTATAGATCGCCCATCTCCTTCGGGCGAATTTGCTCAGCTATCTGCATATTATGTCATCGTGGAGTAGCGACCGACATAAGCACACAGGTGATGTATATGTCGGCAACATGGGTAGGCGGCGATCCGGCGATCAAGAATGCACACTTATGAGGCTCCTGAGTAATCCCTATCATATACTGAATCATGTCTGAGCAATCTGAGTCCTCGCAGGAACGGCACGAGCGGACGGAGCTCCCCATTGAGCGGGGATTCCCGATCGAGCGCGTGAACGAAATCGCCGAGAAGGAGGGACGGGCGAAGATGTACTACCGACCCATCTACACGATGCACAAGTGGTGGGCTCGCCGTCTCGGGTGTGTCTTCCGTGCGATCTCGCTGTACACGCTACTTGACGATCCGGAGAAGGTCTCGGTGTACGAGCCCGGTCATGAAGGCGGCACGCTCGCCGACTACGGCGACGACGCTGACGGCGAGTCCGACCTCGATGTTGCCTCGCTGCTCGAACGCGTGGACATGACGGACCCGGAGAGCCTCTGGAAACTCTACCCGAAGGATGTCCGCGTCGAGGACAAGAAGATCCTCGATCCGTTCATGGGCGGCGGTACGTCCCTCGTTGAGGCATCCCGTTTCGGCGCTGAGGTCGTCGGCAACGACCTGAACCCTGTCGCATGGTTCGTCACGAAGAAGCAGCTCGAAGCTGGTCAGACCGACGTCGAAGACCTTGAAGAAGCCTTCGAGCAGGTGAAGGAGGATGTCGCCGACGAGATTACACAGTATTACAGGACGCCCTGTCCGAACGGTGATCACGAAGCAGACGTGATGTACAACTTCTGGGTGAAGGAGTTGGACTGCGTCTCTTGCGGGCACACGGTTCCATTGTTCAAAGACTACCGCGTAGCGAAGGGCCGATATGAGAACGATGATAAGTACAATGTACTCTGCCCAGATTGTGGCGCAGTGACGCTTGTAGACGACTGGCAATCCGAGAGTATCTGTAACGACTGCGGACATGGGTTCATCCCGAAACAAGGGAACGTGGCTGGGAGCAAATACAACTGCTCTGAGTGTGGGCAGAAGTACGCTATTACCGACGCCATCCAAGAACAGGGAGGGTACAATACACGCCTATATGCGGTTGAGTATTACTGTGGACACTGTGATGATGCCGGTGAGGAGAAGAGCGCATATAAGGGATACAAGCAAGCTGAACAAGCCGAATTAGAACTTTTCGAGGAGGCAAAACAGGAATGGCATAAGCGAGATGATCTCCATGGTTTCGTCCCGAAGGAGTCTATCCCGAAAGGTGCGATTACCGCGGCCTCATCAATTAGCGGAAATGACGTCTTCCAACATGGATTTGAGAATTGGACGGACATGTTCAACGAAAGGCAATTACTCTGTCTGTCCAAAATATTATCATCTATTTCTGAAATAGATGATCGTAACCAGCGGGAATACCTTCTGCTAGCGTTTTCCGAGACTCTGAATTATGCGAATCAGATGATAATCTATCAACAGTCACATAATAAGGCCATCAATATCTTCAAATCGAATTCATTCGATCCGCCTCAGCAACCGGTGGAAATCAATATCTGGGGTACGAAGTTCGGTGCTGGGAATTTCAACGCAATGTGGGACATGGTGAAAAGTGGTGTGGAATATGCACAAAGTCCATACGAAAAGTACGTCGAAGATGGTCAGAAGAAACAAACTGAACCGTTTAGCCAACCAGTCGGAGATAACTGGGAGGTAAACCAAGGGGATATGCGAAAAATTGAGGCAGAAGACGAGTATGATGCGGTCATCACTGATCCGCCGTACTATGACAACATCATTTATTCAGAAGTGGCAGACTACTTCTACGTCTGGCAGAAAATTCTACTCCAAGACGATTATGAATGTTTTACTTCCGAGAACACTCCACGCGCTGAGAGTATCGCAACAAATCCATTCCTCGAAAAGACGGAGGAAGACTTCGAGCACGAACTTGGACAAGCATTTGAGGTAATCAATCGTGCTTTGAAAGAAGACGGTGTATTAACATTCACCTATCATCACAGTGATTCCGAGTCGTGGGGCGAGTTACTAGAATCTCTTTGTCGGAACAATTTTGAGGTAACTGCAACGTATCCCATCACTGCTGATTTACAAAAATTCATCACGGGCGAGGCAGTCTCTTTCGACATCGTCGTCGTCGCCCGTCCGATTGACGAGACGGAACCCGCCTCGTGGAAATCCCTCCGGCGAGACATCTACCGCACGGCTCGCCGTACCCGTAAGCAACTCGAAGAGAACCGCGAGTTATCTCGCGGCGACATCGGCGTGATGGAGATGGGTGCGTGTTTCCGGGAGTACTCCAAGCACCACGGAAAGGTGCAACGCGACGGCGAGATCATGTCCGCGAAGGAGGTCGTCCAAGAGATCTACGGCATTATTCAGGAAGCCAGTGACATCGGTGTCGAAGACGTGTTCATCGACCTGCTCGATAGCCCCAACCCCTCGTTCGACGATGTCAACAAGCTCTGCCGCGGCACCAACGCCACGCCTGAGGACCTCAAGGAGACTTGCTTGTACAACACCGACGACGGCTTCAAACTCGGTACGTGGGACAACGAGAAGCGCCAGGCGTACATTCAAGAGCGGACCAACGGCAACGGCGGCGAACACCTCTCGAATCTTGATAAGCTCCAATTCCTCCGATACCGCTACGAGAAGGGACAGGCTGTCCAAAACTACGTGGACAAGTGGGGCGTCGATGACGACCTGCGCGAGCTCGCCGGACGGCTCGCTGACGTGACCGGCGACGACACCTACACGCGCGTACTCGGCGATCGAGATATCACGAGTTACTGAATAGTAGTTAGAGCTACACTCAGTATCGGTTCTGTTCCACCGGTTCGTCCATGTAGTGGAATTCTTTTGTGACATTACACCGTCGATTCGTGTGTCTCAATCAGTGGATGAGGGTGGTTGTTGACTCTCGTCGGAATCTCCATAATCGGAGTTCGGCAATCAGCGATGATGTAGCAGTAGAACTCAGCCACGACTGGGTGGACCGTCTCTGTCGTTACACCCAAATTCATCAGAAACTCTATTATTATGGATCTCTCGTATGATCACTGGCAGCATGGTCGAACAACTTACGGCAAACCTGATGGAAGCGTTCATCTATGGTCTGATAGCTGCATCTATTAGTGGTATAATATTCGAGAGTGGAGACCGCTATACAAAGACAGCGTGGTCAGGGAATGAGTTTGCGGGCAAGATTGATGCGCTCCCATTCTTTCTTGCCACGTTCTTTCTCGGGCTGTTCATCAAGTACAGCGAAGGTGTGATCGGAGCAGAGATTACAGCCCTCACCCAGTATTTCGTCGCTGGTCAGCGGGTGGGTCTTATTCTGATTGCAGGTATGATCGCGTTCAATGCCTCGATAGAAAATTTCCGCTACACAGACCAGAAATCGCTCGTGGTGATGGGAATTGGTGGAGCGCTTTTCTTACGGCCAGAAATAATCTACGTCGTTGTGTGATCGATTTCGGTTGGATGAATCTGTTGACATCCTTAATGCTAATACATTCTGACCTTCCTATTACAGGAGACTCACTGACCACCCAATTCGTTAATTCCTCCGGGGTTTGTCAAGAACCGTCTGAGCGGTATATTGGATGAGTTCACAACGACGACTTAGTTTGTTCAAGGCGAAACTGGGTATAGGTAGCCTGACAGGATGACTAATACTTTACATTCGAAGTTAACTGAAAACATTTAATTTAAATCGATCGAGGATGGGTTAACACAGTCAGTCACGCCGAAATCATCTTTTACGTACTCCTGAAGTATATCAGCCACCCATCCGCTAGCGAACGGTGAGACAATAACCTCATCGATCAACGAATCTAAATTAGTAGATAGCCCTTCTGTTCTTCTCAGTTTCGTGAGCCTCACGTCCCGCAAGTCAAAAAGTGAGTCATCGTTGATTCCCCGACTATGCGTCCCTACCAACCGGATTGCTTGTTCTTGTCCGTGATTCTCATCTTTGTAAGCGAATTGAGATACAAAGTCAGATACTGATACTTTTGAGGGCGTGCTGCTTTCCGAACTGATTGACACAGAACTCAGTTGGCAGTAATTCTCGACAGGAACAACGTGTACTTCAAATCGGTCCTCAGAAAGGGCCTCACATATCTGATCAACTGACGTTCGAAAAGCGACTTTATTAGGTCTATGTTGCTTCCACGCAGTGTGTGTGTCACCGGCTATTGAGAAAAATTCGCACAGACATGTAGTGTTGCGGATCACCTGATTAGTTTCGGCGTGTATATTAGTGAAGCAGTCTGCAGAAGGCAAAGAATCAGCAGCATCTTCCTCATATCTGGCTACTTTTTTAACGGGTAGAGCACCCTTTTCAAACATATCTATGAATTGTCCTATACTCCCGTAGAGCCAAATTGGGGACTGTGAAGTGATGTCGACTTCCGATAGATCCCGGACTGTTACCATGGGCTAGTGTTATGTTTGACCAGCAAATAAATCCAAGAGAAGACTAAACAAGAAATGCAAGGATGCTATTATGCCCTACATAGAAGATCTAGATAGTTTCGATTACGAAAATCAGCTACAATGGGATCGAGACTGGGATCAGAAAATCTGGCGGTATTTAGACATAGAACAATTCCTTTCGTTGATGCACCGTTCTTCTCTACGCTTTGGCAGGGCAGATTTGTTTGCTGACGATTTGGAAGGGACAGTCCCAAGCGCAAGTGCTCTTCCCCAGAACTTACATACTATATATCGACGTGCACCTGAAATAACAAACATCAGTTGTTGGCATAAGGCAAGGGCAGAGTCAATGACAATGTGGGAGGTTTACTCGGATCGAGGTATCGTTATCGAATCCACTCCCCGGAAACTTAGAAACTCGCTCTGTGATAAGCGGAAGTTTGCAGTGCAATTCACAGACGTACAATATCTTGATTATACCTCAGATTCATTTGAGTTCTTTGAGCGTAAAGAAAACGGTGGGGTCAGAGGCAACTATGTCGAACCGTTTCAGTTTAAGAGAGAGTATTATAAAGGAGAAGAAGAATTCAGGGCAATTACTGGTCCTTTAGCTTCAGAAGAATTTAGATCAAAGATCGAACAGGATGGGCAGGAGAAGGATGACTGGGACGAGATTGTTGATCAGCATAAGATACCGGGTATCTTCGTTACGGTCGATTTGGAGAAACTAATTAATAGCGTGGTTATTTCCCCCTATGCATCTGCCAGAGAGTACGAAATGGCTAAAGAATTAGCGGAGAGAAAACATGGGCTGGGAGATAGAGTGGAACTATCTGATATTCGTACTACAACAATGGTTGCTAGATACCGACGAAAGAAGTAATAAATAGACTATTCGCAAGAAAGAAGGGGTCTACAACTTGGTAAATAACAGGGTGAAATTGAGCCAGGTTTCGTGCGACATCCGCACAGTGTATCTTCCACGGTTATCGGAACGCACCTCTGAGGTGGTAGAATATTGCAGTTGATTTGTATTCTTTGGCGAATGGCTGTTTTGGACAAGAGCATATTTGAAGAGCAGAAGTTCAACAACTCGGTTGGAGGTGTCTGTCTGGCTAAGCGACATCATCCCGTTATTTATCCTGTGAAACTGTAAATCAACCAATGGCAGGACCCGGACGTATCCCCGGACGCTACAATCTCGTCATCGAAGGCGCGTACGATACATTCGATCACCGCATGCCTATCGAGGAGTTCATCAATCGGCTTCAGAATGACGACGTCCCGGACGAAGTCTCCGTAATCGGACTTGAAGAGGCTCTCTCTGATAGCGAACTCCGTACTGACCTCAAGAGTGCGATGGATCGACAGGCGAACGATTTAGAGTACCAGAATCCGACGGTTCAGTTCGTCGTCGAGGGGTCGTTCCATCGCCAGGGGAAAACGTACGATCTCCGCTACGATGACCAGCTCCACTCGTTACAGGACGTGTTTGGGCCTCAACTCGAACGGAAAGAGGATGGAAATTGGCTCGTTACGCCCTTCTGAGGCGGCTACTTACAAGAGCTTCAACGGGCCTTCCTTCTCGACTTCCCTTGTATCCCGTTTGAGAAAGTACAGGCCTACCCAGTCTTCGCCTCCCTCCTCGTAAAATACGGGAAGGCAAGTCCACGTGTACTCGTTACGTCGGCTACATCGTGTTTCGATCTGTTCTCGCGTCCAATCCCCACCGTGTTCTAAGTCGTACCGGTTCCGAACGTTGTACGAGTGTTCATCTGCAGCCGCTTTTACCACCTGAAGTGAGAAGTCCCGAGGGTCTTGGAATGCAAAGGGGCCGCTCACATCGGCAGCCTTGCAGAGATCGCTCTCGTCCACACCGTCCAAACACAGCTTGTTCTCTGCGATGGCGTAGAACGGTTCGAGTTCCGGGTGGATCTCTACGAGAACGCTATGGAGGTACTCGTGTACGACTTCGTCATACTTGTCTAGCGAGAAGTCGCCCATCGGAGAGACAATCTCCAACTCTGCGCCAGTCTGTGTGACTCGACGACGTCGTGGTTCGAGCAACGGACACAGGAATGCGAGTCTGTCGGCGTGGAGGAGATAGGCGTAGCTGAACAACCGTGACCGTGACGGGGACTGCTTAACCGGATCGTGCCCTTCCGCGTAGTACTTGG
>LFCJ01004425.1_pt1 | contig 10297 bp, 8 predicted proteins | sample 643141 | NCBI WGS metagenome assembly LFCJ01 (sample SAMN03766243, study PRJNA286221) | soda lake metagenome | biome: soda lake; feature: Kulunda steppe; material: water; isolation source: sample B1-Br-g2 brine of Lake Bitter-1 | place: Russia: Kulunda steppe | collected 2010-07 | reverse complement strand
TATCTTCTGCGTGAGCTTCAAGTTCGTCTCTTAGTTCTTCAACAGCGTCTTCTGATACTCTTGCTGCTCCGGACTGCTTAATGATTCTTTTTACAGGTGCTAGTGGTAGTTCTGCCATAATTAATTTTTCACCTCCTTGGTTGTGCCTTTCGGCTTTATTATCTAATAATTATTTAGACACCTATAAAAGCCTTTCCTGCTCTCAAGCCTTGATTGCTGGAATGATGCATGCAGTAAGTTAGAAATATCTTAAAGAAATGAAACTATGTCTCAATCAATTAATGTAAAATAGAAAAGGGAGACGGGTAAATATTGAAAGGCCTGGATTTGCTTGAAGTCAAATTGTCTTTAACTCGAACTCAAAACCGTCTTCTACATTCAGTATGCCATAATGTCCTTCCATTACAGGCCCAGGATTCACCATGAGAGTGCCCTCTATTTTATCTGTTCCAAATGATTCGTGTATGTGGCCTGTGAGCAAGAAGTCAAAATCTGTGTTTTCTAAAAGCTCTCTAACTTTTTCAGAGCCTACATGATCTCCATCAGCAATATCTAGCTCAGTATCTTTAGGCGGTTGATGAATTACTGCAGCTTTCAGCCCGGAACTCATTCTGCCGTGCAAAACTTTCAGTGAATCATGGATATCTTCTTCGGAAGGCTCAAAAGGTGTTCCAAACGGTGTCAGGCCTCCTCCAAAACCTACGACATCAAACTCTTCAAAGCTTGCGATTTTCTTATGAATATTCATTTTTCTATCTATCAAAGATCTTACAGATTTTTCTTCAGGATCCATGTTTCCGGGAACTGCTTTTACTAGGCCTGAGCTCTCTTCCATTAATGTTAGAACTTCATCAAGTTGGGACTGGTAGTCTTCGAACTCTGAGGCGTCGCTTAGGTCTCCAGCGCATAGGATGCCATCAAACTCTTCTTTTGAAAGGATTTTCTCTAATTTTTCTGTATCTCCATGAATGTCTGTCAAAAGTAGAAGTCTCATAACAAAGGTTTTCGAGATTCCAGTAATAAATTCCTTGTTAAACAAATGTATGTTATGAAGCAACAGGTCTTTGATGCAGAGTACGAGACTGATCCTTTGAAGGTTATACTCTATGGGAGAAATAAGGGTGGCTGCTATAAATTAGTGGACCGGAGCTTCAAACCTTATTTCTATGCGATGCCGACAGATCTTGAGCAACTCAAAGATGATGTTGAAGAAAACGATTTTGAATCAGATAAAGGAGAAAAGCTTGAAATACTAAGGACTGAGGTTGAAGAGAAAAAGTACGGCCAAGAAACAGTAAAGGCCTTGAAAGTTGTTACAGATATTCCTGCGAATGTCTCTAAATTGAAGAATGAATTATGGGATCTAGAATCGGTTAGAAGGTGTCTAGAATTTGATATACCTTTTTACAGGCGTTATCTGATTGATAAGGGTATTAGGCCTGGGAGCTGGGTGGAGATAGAAGGTGAGGAAAAAAGTTCTGATAATTTTGAGAAGGAAATAATAATTGATGATATAACTGTTTTAGAGGATGAAGAGGATTTTGAGTGGAATAGTATGGCTTTTGATCTTGAGGTTATTGATGATAGGGTTGTGATGGCTTCTTTTAGGTCAGATAACTTTAGAAAACTTCTAACGATGAAAGATATAGATTTGGATTTCGCTGAGAAGGTAGAAGATGAAGCAGAAATGTTGGAAAGATTTATAGAGATCGTAGAAGACCAAGATGTCGACATGCTGACAGGATACAATACGGATGAATATGATTTCACAGTCTTAAGAGAAGCAGCAAATAGAAACAATGTTGAGCTTTCACTAGGAAGAAACGGCGAGAGAATGAAATTTAACCGGCGCGGACGGTTTAAAGGCGCCAGAATCAAAGGAAGAATGCATATCGATCTATACCCATTCATCACTCATATACTGGCGCCAGGCCTTGACAGCGAAACACTGGATCTAGACTCTGTAGCTGAGGAAATGCTAGGCCTGAATAAGGACGATCTTTCATGGAGCGAGATGAAGCGGATTTGGGAGACAGAAGAGGACTTAGAGAAGTTTGCCGAGTACGCAATGAAAGATGCCGACATAACATTCAAGTTAGGGAATGAGATTACTCCGCAGGTCATGGAATTATCGAAGATCACGGGGTTGATTCCTTTTGACTCTTCAAGGCTTACCTATGGCCAGCTGACAGAGAACTATTTGATTCGGGAGGCCTACAATAGGAATATGTTGGCGCGTAACAGGCCTTCTCAGCAGAAGAGAAGTAAACGCGACCGAGAACAGGCTTATACTGGAGGGTTTGTCTACACTCCTGAAGAAGGCCTTTATGAGAACGTAGCGGTATTCGACTTTAGGTCGTTGTATCCGACAGTTATGGTAGCCCACAATATTTCGCCTGATACATTAAATCTGGATGAATGCAGTGACAGGTTTGAGTTAGAGGAATTCGATTATGACTTCTGTCAGGATCAACAAGGGTTTTTCCCGGAATTAGTTGAAAACTTGGTAAGCTCTCGATATGAACTAAAAAAAGAAATGAAAGATTTGGAAAAAACCTCAAAAGAATACAAATCGATCGATAACCGTCAGCAGGCCCAAAAGATTCTGGCGAATTCCTTCTATGGATATCTTGGATATAGTGGAGCTCGGTGGTACTCTAGGGAAAGCGCAGAAGCAACAACTTATCTTGGAAGAGAATATATCAAGGATGCAATAGAAATAGCAGAAGACATGGGCTTCGAAATGACTTATGGAGACACAGATTCTGTGATGCTGAGAAAAGATGATCTAGAAGAGCACTTAGATGAATTTCTTGAAAGAGTGAACTCCGAATTACCAGAATTTATGGAATTAGAGTTTGAAGGCCTTTTCAAGAGAGGGTTCTTCACTTCAAAAGAATCAGGAGAAGGCGCCAAGAAGAAGTACGCATTAATAGATGAAAACGGCTCAATGAAGATAACAGGCTTTGAACAAGTTAGGAGAGACTGGAGCCCTATAGCTAAGGATACCCAAGAAAAAGTATTGAGAAAAGTATTGGAAGACGATGTAGATGAGGCTGTAGATATAGTTAAAGACACTATTGAAGCCTTGAAGTCTGGTGAAGTAGATGTGGAAGATCTTAAAATTTATACTACTTTGACAAAACCTCCTGAAGAGTATGGAAATACTGCGCCTCATGTAGAAGCCGCTAAAAAGGCGATGAAACGTGGAGACCAGATAGAGCCTGAGACAACGATAGACTATGTAATTACAAGAACGGGTAAGACAATCTCAGAACAGGCAGAGTTAACTAAATACGCGGAGAACTACGATGCAGACTACTATGTAGACAACCAGATAATACCTGTCACTATGAGAGTCCTGAAAGTCTTCGGATATACAGAGGACCAATTAAAAGGTAAAGGGAAACAGTCAGGTCTTGGACAGTTCTAAACAATTTATAAGATTTGAAAGAATGTTTAGATTTGCTATGTCGGCTAATCCATCAGAATTAGTTAATCCCGAAACTATCGATTATGAAAGTAACATAAAAAATATTCTAAAGGATTCTGAGACTCATCTATCTATTACAGATATTCGAATAGAGCTGACCTATAGATCGGATAATTTGATTAAGCCAAGTCCCGAATATAATAGGAACGATATTGAATCGGATATTGAACAAACTATCGAGAAAGATATAGAACAGGATCACAAGAATGGAGATATTGATTTGAGCAGAGAATGGGTTCTCTACAATAAGACTAATTTGCCTGCAGAAATTGAAGATACTGAGGTAAGATATAAAATTATTTGAAAACTTTGCCAGTTCTTATTGACCACAAAACTAGATCTAAGGCCTTAATATTTATGCCTATTTCTTCTGAAAACCTTTGAACTTTCTTCTCAATATCTATGTATTCTTTTCTATTTTTAGGAGGCTCTAAACTCTTAATCACTTCTAAATCGGCTAGAGCTGATACTGTATGCTGTGAAAGAATAGCAAAGCCGTTCCCATAACCAATATTCCTGAGAAAATGTGAGGATCCTTTCCAGGAAAGGCCTGAAATATTTCCTGAGAACCAGTCTCTTGTCTTATTCAAGTTTTTAGGCTTAATTCTGGACTTTATTTTCAGATCTGTTGAAGGATCATCAAACGTGGGCTGAGAAAGAAGCCTTCGATTCTTAATTACGTAATCTGATTTTCTCTCCTCAAACTGGACCTGCTCCTGTGCTAGAACTTCAGCAATCTCGGTTCTAGAGTTCTCTACTAAACCCTTTTCACCTATTCTTTCAGCCGCCGACCACGAATTTTCGGCTGAACTCTGTGAAGAAAAAATAACGAAAGAAAGTTCCTGGAAAAGCCTCCTCTCGGAGGCCTCACGCAGGTTTTCAAACTCATCAAGTCTTGACTCTATTTCAGTCTTGTTGTTGCGGTAATGTTCTACTACTTCCTCTTTGTTCATAGATAGTTTGTTTCAATTACCGAAACTAGGTTGTTCCAGTTACTTACTCTATCTCCGTTTACAAAGACAGTTGGAGTCGAGCTTACACCGTTATTACGGGCAATCTCATTGTCTCTATCAACTGCATCCGAAGTCTCTCTGTTGTCGATACACTCTTCTAACCTTTCGTAATCAAGGCCTTCAGTGTTTTCCTCAGCTAATGTTCTAAGGCCTTCAGCAGTGTAAGATGTCTGGCCTTGGTTGTCATATAATGCTGTATGGAATTCCCAGAACTGTTCTTCATTCTGCTGGAATACACATTGAGCAGCTACTGAGGCCTGTCCATTGTTAGGCTGGAACTGCGGGAGGTTGATGTCCATGTAATAGAACTTTACATCTCCGCTATCAATTAACTCCATTAATCCAGGCTTCACATCTTGCTCGAATGACTGGCAAGCCGGACACATGTAGTCTCCAAACTCTACAACAGTTACAGGTGCGTCTTCACTACCCATCATCGGCTGATTCTCAAGATCAAGGTCATTGTAATCAATAGTACCTCCTCCTGCGAACAAGCCAGCGATAGAAGGTGCTGCAAGATAGACTAATGCGACGACTACTAATCCTGCTGTACCTCTAAACATCATCTTTTTCCGCCACTCTCTCTTATCGGACTTAGCATCCTTCTTCTTCCTTAAGGCTTTCTTAGCCTTCTCTTTATCATGCGAGCTTAACTCATCCATCAGGTTCTCTGCCCAATAAAGGTGCATATCCTCCTTAGAGTCAAACTCTTTCTCACTATACTTATCGTCTTTAACCATAACAAAAAGAATTTACGCTACAATCAATAAAAAACAACAAGTTACCACTAGGTATGGATACTCTTATCTAAGGCGTCTTCACAGGCCTCCTGAAAACCTTCAGGGAAAGTAGGATGAGCATGAACAGTATTGACTACATCCTCAAGGTAGGCCTGCATCTCTAACGCCAAAGTTGCCTCAGCAATCATATCTGAGGCTCGTTCAGAAATAATTGTTACGCCAAGTATTTTGCCTTCCTCGGATGCGACGACTTTGACAAAGCCTTTACCGCCGTTCGTTGTCAAAGCCCTTCCAGAGTGTTTCATCGAAAACCTTCCTACCTTTACATTCTCATATTTTTCTCTTGCCTCATCTTCTGTAAGGCCTGCGACCGCGACCTCAGGATCTGTGTACATCACTTTAGGTATAAACTGCGAATCCATTCCTGCAGGTTCACCAGAGGCAACTTCGCCAGCAACTTTTCCCTCCATGTAGGCCTTGTGTGCCAGCATTGGTTGTCCGGCAGCATCGCCAATAACGAAGATATTTTCGCTTGCTTTCATCTGAGAATCTGTATCAACAAAACCATTTTCATTAATTTCTATCCCTGCGTTCTCTAATTTAACGCTTTCCAGGTTTGACTTGGCCTCTCTGCCAACAGCAACAAGAATATAATCTCCGCCCACTTCTATCTCTTCTCCTTCCTGTTCCGCCACAAGAACAGGATTTTCTCCTTCTTTAACCTTTGAAGCCTTTGCGTTAGTATAAATTTCATTATTGTAGCACTCTGAGGTCTCCTGAATGTTATCGACGACTTCTTCCCCAAAGTTTGGTAACACTCGTTCCTCGGCTTCCACAATTTTGACATGGGAGCCGAACTTGCAGAACTTAGTGACGGCTTCCATACCTATATAGCCTCCGCCGACAACAACTAACTCATCAGGCACTTCATCTAAATCAAGTAATTCTCGTGAAGAAATAACGCCCTCCTTACTGAATTCAAGGCCTGGAATTTCAATAGGATTGCTCCCGGTTGCAACAATACATTTCTCAAAATTTAATTTATCTGTACGGTGCTCTTCTTCAACCCGTACAGTCGAATCATCGATAAAATGTGCTTCACCATTCTTCACTTCTACTCCGACTGCTTCAAGCTTATTTTTAACTCCAGAGTTCAGTTTCTCTACAATACCATTTTTCCAGTCCTGTATCTCCGTGAAATCTGCTTCAATATTTTCTGCATGGATACCGAGATTATCCCAGTGCTCCATACTGTTTTCAAATCCTGCAGCATGAATCAAGGCCTTTGCAGGAATGCATCCGCGGTTAAGACAGGTTCCGCCAACATCCTCTTTTTCAACCAGTGTCACATCTAGGCCTTTCTGTGCTGCTCTAATCGCTGCAGCATATCCTCCAGGGCCTCCGCCAATTACAAGAAGTTCTGTTCCAGTTGCTATATCTCCTACAACCATTTATATATCAACCAGCATTTCTCTAGGATTTTCCAAATCTTTTACAACTTTTTTCATGAAACGAGCTGCCTCAGCACCGTCAACAACACGATGATCATAACTCAAACTTAGTTTAACAGTCTTCCGTGGCACTACTTCTCCGTCTACCACTTCAGCAGTTTCCTGAATCTTTCCAATTCCAAGGATAGCAGACTGAGGAGGATAAATTATAGGTGTAAAGGCCTCGCCGCCGATAACACCAAGATTTGTGATCGAAAAGGTCCCGGGCTCCATCTCTTCTTTTTCTAAATCGCCTTCTTGAGCTCTTGAGGCCTTATCTCCTATATCTTCTGCTAACTCAACCATGTTCTTCTCATCTACGCCGTCGATTCTCGGCACTAGCAGGCCTCTATCGGTGTCCACAGCGATATTAAAGTTGTAGAAGTTTTTCTTAATGATTTCATTATTTTCTTCATTTAGTTCAGAGTTTAATTTCGGATATTCTCTTAATCCTGCTACACAGGCCTTCATGATGAATGGCAGGTAAGTTAAATGAGCGTCTACCTCGTTTTTAACTGATTCTCTTAGTTCGACCAGCTCTGTGATATCAACCTTCTCAATATGGGTTACATGAGCGGCCTTATCTTTGGAGTGAGCCATTTTATCAGCTGTAGCTTTTCTAATACCGGACATTTCAATTCTCTCGACATCGCCTTCATGTTGAATTTTAGGCCTTTCTTTAGGTTCTTCCTGTATTTTCTCTTCTTTTTCTGTACTTATTTCTTCAGTTTCTTCTCCAGCAGCCTCTAAAACATCTTCCCGAGTAACTTCTCCATTTCTACCTGAACCCTCCAACACTGAGATCTCGATATCATGCTCTCTAGCTAGCTTACGGACAGAAGGCCTAGCATCAACATCACTCATATCTTGAGGCCTAGAATCCTCTTCCTGATTATTTTCAGGTTCATGTTTTTCTTCAGGCTCTTTTTCTTGTTCCCGGGTTTTCTTCTGCTGTTTGGAGCCTGAGGCTTCTAAGACGTCTTCTTCAGTTATTCTGCCATCAATATTTAGTTTACCTAGTTCTACTCCTTTTTCCTCTGCCAGTTTTCTGACTTTTGGAAGTGCTAGAACATCTCCCTTGCTTGAGTCTGAGGGCTCGTCTTCTTTTTGAGTATTTTCTTGTTCTTCATCGTAGTATGAGCTTGCGGAGGGAGAACCACCCATTACTGCATCTTTCTTCCCGTTAGAATCTGTTTCAGGGTCTTCAGTATTTGGATCTTTGGTTTTATCTTTCTCTTCACTCGCCTTATTTTCTGTCTCTGGTTTCTCTGAGCCTTCGTCTAGTATCATTATTACGTCTCCGACCTGTACGTTGTCTCCTGGAGAAACTTTCAATTCGTCCACGAATCCATCGGCAGGTGCTGGAATATCGACTACGGCCTTATCTGTTTCTGCTTCCCCGACTATCTGATCTTCCTCTACCTTTTCTCCTTCACTGATTTTCCATTCGAGGAATTGGCCTTCTGTTACTCCTTCTCCGGTGTCGGGGAATTTGAATTTCAAATCTAAATCACCTAGAAGTCTAGTACTCTTTCTAGGCCTTTCACAGCTCTTTCTTTGTTTGGCATGTAGAAGTCTTCTAGTGTGTAGAGCGGATAGGGTACGTCTGGTGCTGCTACTCTTTCTACGGGTGCCTCCATTTTGAGTATTGCGTTTTCCTGTATTCTTGAGCTGATTTCTGCACCCCAGCCTCCTGATTTTGGGGCTTCATGCAGAATCATGGCTCTTCCGGTTTTCTTAACTGATTCAGTTATAGTTTCGAAGTCCATAGGATAGATGGTACGAGGGTCAATAATTTCCACGTCTGCATCAACTTCATCTGCAGCGTCTTCAGCGACAGGAACCATAGCACCCCAGGCAACCAGTGTAACATCCTTGCCTTCCTGAACAATTCTAGAATTCTCAAGTTCTACTTCTTTGTCACGATCAACTTCTTCCTTGAAAGCTCTATAAGTCTTCTTAGGCTCAAGGAAAACTACGGGGTCATCCATCTGGATAGACTTCCTTAGAAGCGAGTAAGTATCCTGAGGCGTGCTTGGTATTACGACGTGAAGGCCTTGAGCATGAGCATAAAACGCTTCTGGACTTTCTTGGTGGTGCTCCAGAGCATTAATTCCTCCGCCGTAAGGAGCCCTAACAGTTAGCGGTACTTCGTAATCGCCACGGCTTCTAATCCTCATACGGGAAGCATGCTCCTTAATCTGGTAGAATGCCAGGTAGGAGAAACCTGAGAACTGCATCTCAACAACAGGCCTGAAACCGTAAAGACTCATTCCGATTGCAGTACCTGCAATCCCTGATTCGGCTAGCGGTGATGAGAAGCATCTTTTGTCTCCAAATTTTTCTTGAAGGCCTTCTGTGGCGCGGAATACTCCTCCATCTTCTCCGACATCTTCTCCATATGCTATTACTTTTTCGTCGGCTTCCATTTCATCTTCTAGTGCTGCGTTCACAGCTTCAATTATATTCATTTTTTCTCCCATTACTGGTTCACCTCTTCTTTAAGTTCTTCTTTCTCTTTCTTCAGCAAATCAGGCATGTCCTTATACACGAAATCGAACAACTCATCGAACTCAGGATCATCCATCTCCATCGCCTTATTGGCGGACTCATCAACCATTTCCTTAGCTTCATCTTCGAAAGCCTCTAATTCTTCATCCCACATTCCATGCTCTTCCAAGTAGTCTCTGAAACGTTTTAATGGATCTTTATCCTTCCATTCTTCGACTTCATCTTCATCTCTGTAACGAGTAGAGTCATCTGAAGTAGTATGATCTTCTAGACGATAAGTATCGGCCTCAATCAATACTGGTTCGCCGTTACGGGCCTTTTCTAAGGCCTCTTGAGTAGCTTTAATAACTGCCAAAATATCATTTCCATCAACCTGTATCCCATCAATTCCATACGCTAATGCTTTCTGCGCAATTGTATCGCTCATCGTCTGTCTATCTCTAGGCATAGAAATAGCAAACTTGTTGTTCTGCACAAAGAAAACAGAATGAGCATCGTAAACTCCGGAAAAGTTCAAAGCTTCATGGAAATCTCCTTCAGAAGTAGATCCATCTCCGGTGAACCCGATTACTGCATTCTCATCTTCCTCGAAAGCCATGGCCATGCCTAGGCCTGCTGTATGCAAGTTTTGGGTTCCTACAGGTATCGCTACAGGTAAAGTATTTAGGTCGGATAGGTCTTTTTGACCGTTTGCGTCTCCCATCCATCTCTGGAAAATTTTCTCTAGGGGTGCACCTCTCTGAATAAATGCAGCGGTCTCTCTAAAGCTCGGCACCATCCAATCATCTTCCTGCAACGCAAAAATAGCACCGATCTGACATGCTTCCTGGCCTTTATGAGGTGCGTAAGTAGATATTTCTCCACGCCTTTGAAGTGAGAAGGCCTTTTCATCGAATTTTCTTGCAATCATCATTTTCCTGTACAGTTCTCGGTACTCATCTTCCTCAATCCAAGGGAAATCTTCGTCATCTTCAGTATCCATTACTTCGATTCGCTGGATTGAACCAGAATATACTTCTTCACGCGCCATTATATTTGAGAAAGGCCTCT
>LFCJ01004424.1_pt1 | contig 10300 bp, 9 predicted proteins | sample 643141 | NCBI WGS metagenome assembly LFCJ01 (sample SAMN03766243, study PRJNA286221) | soda lake metagenome | biome: soda lake; feature: Kulunda steppe; material: water; isolation source: sample B1-Br-g2 brine of Lake Bitter-1 | place: Russia: Kulunda steppe | collected 2010-07 | reverse complement strand
TCGGCTCGTTCGAGCGGTTCCGCGAGGTCGCCGAAACCGACCCCGACCGACTCGAGGGCGTCGACGACGTGGGCGAGACCGTCGCCGCACAGATCCACGACTTCTTCACCAGCGAGGCGAACGCCGAGGCCGTCGACGATATCCTCGAGCACGTCTCACCCCAGGAATCGGACCTCGAGTCCGGCGGCGACGAACTCGAGGGGCTGACGTTCGTCTTCACGGGCTCGCTGTCCGGCGTCACGCGCAGCGAGGCCGCCGAGACCGTCGAGGCCCACGGCGCGAACGCGACGGGCAGCGTCTCGGGCAACACCGACTACCTCGTCGTCGGCGAGAACCCCGGCCAGACGAAGCGCGACGACGCCGAGGCCAACGACGTGCCGATCGTCGACGAGGACGAGTTCCGGGCGTTGCTGGCCGAGCAGGGCATCGACCTCGAGTGACGGCCAGCGACCGTCGACGGTTCGAGGGTCTCGGTTCCGGCTGAGTCGCCGAGGTGGGACGGTCGAGCCCCCGAGAGGGTTTTCCGCGTGGGCTCGCTGGTTCTCGTATGGCTGATTCAGACCCCGATCTCATCGTCTTCGAACTCGCCGGCTGTCCTTACTGTGCGAAGGTTCGTCGCGTGCTCGAGGCCCTCGACCTCGAGTACGAATCGCGATCCGTCCCTCGCGCCCGGAGCGAGCGGACGGCCGTCTACGAGGCGAGCGGGCAGTACGGCGTCCCGGTGCTCGTCGATCGGACGAACGGCGTCGAGGGGCTGGCCGAAAGCGACGACATCGTCGCGTACCTCTCCGAGGAGTACGGCGACGGCCAGCCGCCACAGCCGTCGGGGCTGGTCGACCGCGTACTCGCCCGGTTGTTCTGAACGAGGCACTCGAGAGGACTCGTAGCTACTCCTCGCTCGGCAGTCGTTTTGCGAGCGCCCGCACCGCCTCGAGTCCCTGGACCTCTCCCTCGCGTTCCGGCAGCGTGACGACCTCGAGATCGTCGAACGTCTCGCGGATCTCTCGAACCCGCGTTTCGTGGCGCTCGTAGCGGGCGTGACAGCGCGAGCAGTCCGGATCCGGCTCCTCGAGCACCTGGTTCACCACCAGACGGCCGACCGAGACGTCGGCCTCCCGAAGCCGGTCGACCAATCGCTCAGATTCGGCGATCGCCATTCGCTCGGGGAGCAAGACCACGCGAAACTCCGTCGTTTCGGTGTCGGTGAGCAACTCGCGGGCCCGTTCGAGTCGCGACTGAAACGCGACGAGGTCGTCCTGGTCGCCGCTCGAGCCGGTCATCGCCGCCATCGGGCCCAGGACGGCGCTGCGAGCGGCGGTGCCGATCCGGCGAACCTGCCCGCGCAGCGAGCGGGTGGTCTCCAGAGCGAGACCGACCACTTCGGGGGTGTCGAACAGCCGGAGCGTGTGACCGGTCGGTGCGGTGTCGAAGACGACGACGTCCCAGCGCCCGTCGTCGACGTACTCGACGAGCAGATCCAGCGCCGCGAGTTCGTCGCTGCCGGCGGGCGCGCCCGACGCGAAGACCCGTTCGACCTCCTCCTCGTCGAGTCGGATGCCGGCGCTCCGGAGATCCGCGGCGAGGGCCGTCGCGATGCGCTCGTAGCGTTCTTTCTGGGTCTCGGCGTCGATCTCGACGGCCCACAGCCCGGCGTCGCCATCGCGGGTGGCTCCCTCGAGTTCGGTCGGCTCCGGGCCGAGGTCGACCTCGAGCGAGTCCGACAGCGAGTGTGCGGGGTCCGTCGAGACGACGAGCGTCTCGCGGCCGGCGTCGGCCAGTCGAAACGCGGTCGCGGCCGCACAGGTCGTCTTGCCGACGCCGCCTTTGCCGCCGTAGAAGATGCAGTCGGGCATTCGAACGCGGCTACCCCGGGGAGGCACCTAAGTCTCGTGCCGGACGTCAACGCCAGTGCCGACGGGCAGCGGGATGAAACGACGAACCGAGCGAGAACGGCGATCGGTCCGACGGGGTATCGAACGGCCGCTCAGAGATCGACGCGGTCGAAGCGATAGAGCGCGACCGCGATCGGGGTGACGATCCAGAACAGGAGGACGACGAACGAGAACCAGTCCTGGAGGTAGAACGGGATCGAGCCGTCGAACATGGCCTCCTCGAGTGCGACGCCGAGTTCGGTCTCGGCGGCACCCGTGACGATCGAGAGCGCGTTGTTGTAGGCGTAACCGGGATCGATCGACTCGATGAAGTACGCCCAGTCGGGGAGCCGTTCGTTCGTCATGGTCTCGCCGTCGAGTTCGAACTCGTACTCCTCGCCGGAGAGGTAGCCGAAGTTCATCAGCAGTCCGATCGCCTGCATGATGGCGTTCCAGACGATGTAAAAGAGGACGAAGACGCCGACCATCGCCGCGCCGGCGATCGTCGTCGAGCGAGTGAGCGAGGAGAGCGCGACGGCGATACTCGTGTAGGCGACGCCGTAGAGGATCGACATCGCGAGCAGGCCGACGTAGTCGGTGACGTCGAACGTGCCGAGCAAGGCCGCCACCACGATCGCCGCGAGGACGAAGCCGACGACCAGCGAGATCGACAGCACGGCAGAGCGACCGATGAGTTTGCCGAGTAGCACGTCCTTTCGGGAGTGCGGCAACGAGAGCAAGATCTTGATGCTCCCACGTTCGCGCTCGCCGGCGATCGCCTTCCAGCCCAGAATCAGGGCAATCAGCGGGATCACGAGTCGGGTGATCTCGCTGACGAAGACCACGAGCGCCTCCGTTGTCGCGCCGGCCTGGGCGATGTCCTCGCCGAAGTAGGAGACGACGCCGGTAATCGTGACCAGTAGCGTGAAAAAGAAGACGCTCAGTCCCCAGAACAGCCACGAGCGGACGGCGTCCTGGAAGTCTTTTCTCGCGACCGCCCGGACGCTGTCTGGATTGATCGAACTCGAGGGTGCCGTGGTTTCGCCGGCCGCGGCGGCGTCCGTTTCGGTGCCGGTGTCCGCACTCATCGGGCGTGCACCTCCGTTCCCCCGTCGGCCGTGTACGACTGGAAGACGTCCTCGAGCGACGCCTCACGGGTCGAGAAGTCCCGTACCTCGACCCCGTGCTCTTCGAGTTCGCTGAGTACGGCGGTCTTCGAGCCATCGACGCCGACGACAAGCGTCGGGGGGTCACCGTCCTCGGCGGTAGCGCTCGAGACGTCGGGCAGCGAGCGGACGGCCTCGAGGGCGTCGTCGTCGATCCGATCGACGGTCACGCGCAGGGTCGTCCCGTCGCCGACGGACTCGCGGAGGCCGGCGACGGTGTCGATAGCGACCATCTCGCCCTCGCGGAGGATGCCGACGCGGTCACAGACCGCTTCGACCTGCTCCATGATGTGACTCGAGAAGAAGACGGTCGCGCCGCGGGCGTTCTCCTCGCGGACGATCTCGCGCATCTCACGGGCGCCGTTGGGGTCGAGCCCGGTGGAGGGCTCGTCGAGGATCAGGAGGTCGGGTTCGCCCACGAGCGCCATCGCGAGCATGAGCCGCTGGGACATCCCCTTCGAGAAGCCGCCGGCTTTTTTGTCGATCGCGTCCTCGAGGCCGACGCGCTCGAGGAGCGCCAGCGGGTCGTCGTCGGCGCCTTTCGACTCGATGGCGAACTCGAGGTGCTGGCGGGCCGTCAGGCGGTCGTAGGTCTCGACGCCCTCGGGGAGGACGCCGGTCCGTGAACGGATCGTCCGACTGTGGGCCTGGGCGTCGAGGCCGAGGACCTCGACGCGGCCGGCGGTCGGCCGGATGAAATCGAGGAGGACGTTGATCGTCGTCGACTTGCCGGCACCGTTTGGCCCCAGAAATCCGAACACCTCGCCCTCTTCGACCTCGAACGAGAGGTCGGAGAGCGCGAGCAGTTGCCCGTAAGATTTGGTCAAGCCGTCGACTCGAATAGCAGACATGGCTGGATTCACACGCGCGTATCCGATAAGGTTTGTTTTTCCAGGTCGATAATCTACACCTGGCCAGTAGAGAATAAATCCGTCTACCGAGCACAAACTGGCTCGAGAGGCCGTCTCGAGTCACGAGCCAATGTGCGGGTAAAGGTGGGTCGATCACGAGCCAATGTGCGGGTAAAGGTGGGTCGATCACGAGCCAATGTGCGGGCAAAGGTGGGTCGACCGCGAGCAAATGTGCGGACCGTGGAGGTTTCGACCGCGAGCTCGTGACCGATCGCACCGAGCCCATGAACTGCTGGCAGAAATCTTTAAGAGCGGTTGCGCTCGAGGATCCGGACGGGAAATGGGGGACCCACTCGTACTTTGTGTGGACGGGAGCGAGCGGCTCGAACGGGCGATAACCGACCACCTCGAGCGTCGAGCGAGCGAGCTCTCACTCGAGTTCGTCTCGGTCGCGGAGGCACGTGACCGAGTCGGGTCCTCAAGACAGGCGGGCGTTGTCGTGGGGACGCCATCGGACGAACGCGGCGTCGACGTCGTCAGGCAGATTCGAGGACTCGACTCGACGGTCCCGATCGTGTACCTGGCCGACGGGGACGTCCTCGAGACGGTCTGTGCACTGGCGAACGGGGCGTCGGACTACGTCGAGCGAGCGGCCACCATCCGGTGGCCGGCGACGCTCCTCGAGCGCCTCGAGCGGCTGGTCTCGGAGACGGCGCCAGGGTGGTCGGCCGATCAGGTAGCGGTACGACTCCGCGAAGAGGTCGCTGCGCTCCGGGCCGACAGCGTCGACGGGCGGCGAACGCCGGACCGGCGGTTCGAGGCGATCTTCAACAACACGTACCAGTTCACCGGATTGCTCAAGCCGGACGGGACGGTGATCGAAGCGAACGAGACGGCGCTCTCGTTCGGCGGCCTCGAGCGATCTGACGTCGTCGGCGTCCCGCTGTGGGAAACCCCCTGGTTCGGGACGGACGACGAGACGCGACGCGTCGCCCGCGAGGCGATCGGTCGAGCGCGCGCTGGCGAGATGTACCAGACGGACGTTCGCATCGAAGGCGCCGATCGAGCGGCGAGCATCGACTTTTCGGTCCGGCCGATCACCGACGACCGCGGCGAGGTCACGACGCTCGTCGCCGAGGGACACGACGTCAGCGAACTCAAAGCCTACGAGCGGCGACTCGAGAACCAGCGGGACAACCTCGAGTTGCTCAACCAGGTCGTCCGCCACGACATCCGCAACGACCTCCAGCTCGTCCAGGCCTACGCCGGCTCGCTCGAGCCCCACGTCGACGAGGACGGTCGAGAGGCCCTCGGGGTCGTCCTGGAGGCCGCCGAGGACGCGATCGATCTCACGGCGACGGCTCGCAACCTCGCCGCGGTGATGCTCGAGGAGGAAAGCGACACGCGGTCGATCCCGCTCGAACCGACGCTCGACCAGCAACTCGAGGAGGTCGACTCCGGCTATCCCGACGCCGTCGTGACGGTCGAGGGATCGATCCCGAGCGTCGTCGTCGAGGGGACGGACCTCCTCGGAGCGGTCTTTCGAAACCTCCTGAAGAACGCGATCCAGCACAACGACGCGCCGGTTCCGGAAGTCACGGTCGGATCGGCCGTCCGCGACGGACGAGTGGAGGTACGGATCGCGGACAACGGCCCCGGGATCCGTGACGCACAGAAAACGGAGATCTTCGGCGAAGGTGAAAAGGGCCTCGAGAGCGGCGGCAGCGGGATCGGACTCTACCTCGTCAACACGCTCGTCGAGAACTACGGCGGCGAGGTGTGGGTCGAAGACAACGAGCCGCGAGGAGCGGTTTTCGTCGTTCGGTTGCCGATCGCCGACTCGAGCCGGTGAGCGTGTCGATCGCCGACTCGAGCCGCTGAAGGTGGGCTCCACCCCACGATCGATCAGCGGGCGTGAACGTTCTTGGCGCTCGACGGCGTAGTGGTCGAATCGATGGAGTGGACCGAGCGCGTCGAGCAGCTGTTGTACGACGCCGAGACGGAGAGCTGCCGGGTGGCCGTCGGCGACGCGACGATCGTCATCACGAGCCACCGCGTGCTCGCGTTCACGCCCGGGGAGGGGCCCCGCTATCGGGCCGTCGACCGGCCGAACGTCGGTCAGGTCACGGTCGACTCGACCGGCCGCACTCGAGCGGTCGCCTGGAGCGCCCTGTTCGCGCTCGTCGCCCTCTCGAGTGGCGCCCTGGCGGTGCTGTTCAGCTTCGCCGATCTGGTGCCCGACCTCGGCGTCGACGACGGCGAGGGAACGCCGGGCGACGACCTCGCGGATGAGCCGTTCGGGCTCCTCGAGACGACGCTCGCCGCGCTCGACCTGGCCGTCGTCGCGGTCGCCCTCCTCTCGGCGCTCGTCGCGGCTGGCTTTCTGTTGCGGTACGTCCGTTCTCGGTCCCGTCGCGTCGTGATCGAGGTCCACGGCGACGAGAACCTCGAAATCCCGCTTCCCACTGGCGCCGTCGGCACGGCCGTGGTCGACCTCCGGACCGCGGTCGGGCCGAAACCGACGCCAGAGGACGAATCGTTCGAGCCCACCCGGGAACCGCCGACGGAGTCCGGCCCCCTCGACGTCCGCGGCGACGTCGGAGCCGACCACGAGGCTGCGCCGGCACGCGGGAGCGAGCGGGATCCAGCGTTCGGAGAGCGCGAAGATCGATTCGGCGGGAACGGAGACGACCCCCTCGAGGGCCCAGGCGAGGATCACGGCACCGAACCGGATCCCCTCGAGTCCGAGCGGTCGACGGATGAGGACGCCGGAGAGACGGGCGCGTTCGTCTTCGGCGACCGGACCCGGGAGAACGGTCCCGAACGGAGAGCGCCCGGGGACGAGGCAGTCGCCGAGGCGGACGCAGCCGCAGTGGACGAGGAGCCGTCGGGTGACGACGACGGCAGCGCGTGACGTCAGGCTGAAAGCCGCCGACGACCTAGGGCCGCCGATGAACGCCGAGGGGGTTCGCGACCGCGCCGGATCGCTACCGCGCGAGCCTGGCGTCTACCAGTTCCGGGAGGGCGAGACGACCCTCTACGTCGGAAAGGCCGTCGACCTCCGGAGCCGCGTCCGGTCGTACGCCGACCCGCGCAGTGCCCGCATCCGGCGGATGGTCGACCGTGCCGACGACGTCGAGATCGCGGTCACCGACACCGAGACGCAGGCGCTGTTGCTCGAGGCGAACCTGATCAAGCGCCACCAGCCCCGCTACAACGTCCGGCTCAAAGACGACAAATCGTATCCGATGGTCCAGCTGACCGCTCACGAGGCGCCGCGGATCGAGGTCACCCGCGACCCGGCGGAGTCGGCGACCGTCTTCGGCCCCTACACCAACAAGGGCCGCGTCGAGACCGTCGTGAAGGCCCTGCGCGAGACCTACGGTGTCCGGGGCTGTTCGGACCACAAGTACGCGGGCCGCGACCGGCCCTGTCTCGACTACGAGATGGGGCTCTGTACGGCCCCCTGTACCCGCGAGATCGACCTCGAGGACTACCGCGAGGACGTCACCGCCGTCGAACGCTTCTTCGAGGGCGAGACCGGGGTTCTCGCGGACCCGCTGCGCCGGGAGATGGAGACCGCCGCCGAGGAACGCAACTTCGAACGGGCGGCGAACCTCCGGGATCGCCTCGAGACGGTCGAGGTCTTCCACGGCGAGGGCGGCGAGGCGGTCCAGTCGGTCGGCGACGAACGCGCCGTCGACGTCCTCGGCGTCGCCATCGAGGGCGAAGACGCCACCGTCGCCCGACTGCGCGCCGAACACGGCAAACTCGTCGACCGGGAACGCCACTCGCTCGAGGCGCCCGGGGCGAGCGACCCAGCCCCGGGGCCGACCGGCGACGAGGGCGTCGGCGAGACGGGCGGCGTCCCCGCCGTCCTCGCGGCCTTCCTCGTCCAGTACTACGCCGAACGCGACCTCCCCGACGCCCTGTTGTTGCCCGAACGCCACGGCGACGACGAGGTCGCCGCCTGGCTCGAGGCCGAGGGCGTCTCGGTTCGGGTCCCCGGCGCGGGTCGAGAGGCCAAACTGGTCGAACTCGCGCTGAAGAACGCCCGCCGGAACGTCGGCCGCCGCGACGAGTGTGGCATGCTCGCCGACGCGCTGGGGCTCGACTCGGCGCGGCGAATCGAGGGCTTCGACGTCAGCCACGCCCAGGGCACCGCCGCCGTCGGCAGTAACGTCACGTTCGTCGACGGCAGCGCCGAGAAAGCCCACTATCGCCGAAAGAAGCTCACCGACCAGAACGACGACTACGACAACATGCGGGCCTTGCTCGAGTGGCGGGCGGGCCGCGCCGTCGAGGGTCGTGACGACCGGCCGGATCCCGACCTGCTCGTGATCGACGGCGGCGAGGGCCAGCTCGGGGCCGCCCGCGACGCGCTCGCCGCCGTCGGCTGGGACGTGCCCGCCATCGCGCTGGCCAAAGCCGAAGAGCGCGTGATCACCCCTGACCGCGACTTCCGGTGGCCCGACGACGCCCCACACCTCCACCTCTGCCAGCGGGTGCGCGACGAGGCCCACCGCTTCGCCGTGCAGTACCACCAGACCGTCCGCGACGAGGTCACGACCGTCTTAGACGACGTTCCGGGCGTCGGTCCAGAGACGCGAACGCGCCTGCTCGGCCGGTTCGGCAGCGTCGAGAACGTCCGCGAGGCGAGCCTCGAGGACCTCCGGAGCGTGCCGGGCGTCGGGCCAAAGACGGCGGAGACGATCAAGTCGCGACTGTGACGGCACACGAGTTCCGGGTGTGACTCGCTCGAGTCGGCCAGCGAATCCGAACGGCCCCCTCGAGGTCGGCCCCGAAGAGTGAGCGGGGCGGGGCACCGAAACAGGGGGATGGCTTCTCGAGCAATCGGCCGTGAGCCGACGAACTTTTGCTCCGTGCGGCGAGCCTCGGTCTATGGACGACGAGACAGTCGGGATCGCCCTCGTATTGATCTCCGCAGTCGGCTTCGGGACGCTGGGAATCTTCGGCGTGCTGGCAGCCGACGAGGGGCTGTCGATCCCGACGGTGCTGGCGCTTCGCTTTGCCCTCGCAGCGGTCGTCGTCTGGGCCGTCCTCTGGTTCCAGGGCCGATTTCGACTGCTCAGGGGTCGAATGCTAGCGATCGCGTTCGCGCTCGGCGCCGTCGGCTACGCGACCCAGAGCGGGCTGTACTTCCTCGGCCTCGAGTTCATGACCGCCGGGATGGTCGCCATCGTCCTCTACACCTATCCTGCGTTCGTCGTCTGTCTCGTCGCGATCGTCAACCCGAGTCGGGTGACGACGGTGCTGGTGGTCGCACTCGGGCTGTCGATCGGCGGCGTCGCGCTCATCACCGGCGCCGATCCGGCGGGCGCCGATCCAGTGGGCGTCTTCGTCGTCCTCGGCGCGGCACTCGCGTACTCGCTGTACATCGTGGTGAGCCAGCGGGCGCTGCTCACCGTCGACGCCGAGATACTGACCGCCTTCGTCCTCCCTGCAGCAGCCGTGAGTTTCGTCGTCTTCGGCCTCGGGACGGGGACGCTCGCGATGCCGGACGGCGCGAGTGCGTGGGCCGTCGCGCTGGCGATCGCGATCCTCGCGACGGTCGTCCCCGTGCTCACCTTCTTCGCCGGCATCGCCAGGATCGGCGCGAGCCGCGCGAGTATCATCAGCACCGCCGAGCCGGGTGTGACGGTCGCCCTCGGCGCGCTCGTGCTAGGCGAACCCGTCACGGCCGTCACAATCGTCGGCGGCACCCTCGTCGTCGTCGGCGTGATCCTCATCCAGCGCGAAGGGGCCTGACCCCGTTGTGAGTGCAAGGGCAGGGCTATTTTACAGCGCCCACGCTGGTACGGTATGGCAGACGACGACGAACTCGAGGACCTGCTCGAGGAACTCGACAGCGGCGGCGACCTCGAGACGTCCCAGCAGCTCCTCTCGATCCGGATGGAGAGTCGACGCTACGGTAAACCGGTGACGATCGTCGAGGGGTTCGACCTCGAGCCCGCTGAAGTCGAGTCGACCGCCTCCGAGTTGAAACGGGCGCTGGGGACGGGCGGGACGGTCGACGACGGCCGAATCGAACTCCAGGGCGACCACCGTGATCGAGTGCCCGATCTGCTTCGCGAGCGTGGGTTCGACGTTCGTGAGTGAGCGCCCGGGCGAGCGCTCGCTGGCGGGGCTCCACTGTGTGAGTCACCCGTGAGAACCGGTGAGCCACTCGTGGGAACCAGTGGCCCGGTCGAAGTCATTTTAATGATACTCTGACAAGTACGCGCATGCACATCCGAGCAGCCGATCACGACGACTTCGAGGCGATCGAGGCCGTCGCCAGGGCCACGTGGCACGACACGTACGACGAACTCGAGGCGGACGTGATCGACGAAACCGTCGACGACTGGTACACCGACGACTCGATGCCGCTCGAGGCGCCGGGAACGGTCGT
>LFCJ01004423.1_pt1 | contig 10300 bp, 16 predicted proteins | sample 643141 | NCBI WGS metagenome assembly LFCJ01 (sample SAMN03766243, study PRJNA286221) | soda lake metagenome | biome: soda lake; feature: Kulunda steppe; material: water; isolation source: sample B1-Br-g2 brine of Lake Bitter-1 | place: Russia: Kulunda steppe | collected 2010-07 | reverse complement strand
TGCCTTGCCCATAATAATATGTGGTGGTGAGCATGGTATGCGCTTATGGGGACTCATGTGTACACAGCCCATGTCTGTGTGCATGCCTGTAGAATATACAATATAGCACATAGGAATGCCATGACATGCTTTAAATTATATATGGTAGAGCATGGGGAAAAGCTGCGCATGGCTGTAAAAGATAATCTTTGAAATTCAGGAAATTGGGCCTACTTTAATCTGCTACATGTTATGGTGAGACATTTCCAAGTAGACCCAGGGCCTGTCCACCCTTGTTGGTGGACCTCATACATATGTGCGCATAATGCATTCGTTTGTGAACGTCTACTCAAACACGCATGCATCATGCTTCCACTTGACACCACACACACACACACACACACGTGCGCGCCCACACTTGATATGCACACCTGAACACATGCCCACAAGCAAGCACACACCCGTAGCCAGGCACTCACCCTGCATCCCCTGCCCACATGTACGTGCTGGAGGCAGGTCGCCCGGGACCCGCTGCGGCCCCGCCCAGCCATCCCCTGTCTCCACCTCCCGGCTGCTTGGCAGCCCTTCCTGTGGGCAAGGCACCAGGGCCACGCTGCAGCGGTAGCGCCCTGGACCCGGGGGCTGATTCAAGACCTGCATGTGCATGGTGGGCTCAGGTAGCTGACGCAACCCTAGACCCTCCCCTCCCTGCCCCTGCCCTTGCAGCGCCTGCGGCGCAGTGCCTCCAGCAGCACGAGGCCCTCCCTTCTTGCTGCTCTGCTGCTGCTGCCGCTGCTGCTGCTGCACGAAGCCCAACTTGGACGAGGTGCCAAGAGTGCCATGCGCATGGCCTGAGGACGAGGACACCTGTGAGGTGCCCCTTGCAAGGGCGCCCTCGCTCGTGCCACTGAACCCTGATTCCCCTCCCTCGCTTGCCACGCTGCTGCTGCTCCCGCTCTGCCCACTGCTGCTGCTGGGTGCTGGCGCTGCGCCCTCCGGCTGCAGGCCTGACGGGAACAGGAGGGTCACTGCCAGGGGTGTCGGCACCTGCTGCTGCTGCTGCTGCTGCCCGCTCTGCTGCTGCTGCCCACTCTGCTGCTGCAGCTGCGCCCCCAGTGGCTTGGGCTGCTTGCCAGCTGCGCCAGCCAGGATGCGCGTCGCGTCATCCAGGCGGAGCACAAAGCGGTAGGGCCGGCCTAGGAGGTGCATAACGGAGGCCATTGCGCCAGTGGCCAGCAAGGAGCGGATCTGCGTGCAGCACACCAGATGGGCAGGCACGTGATTGAAATGGAGCTGGGTTGCGGGAAACCGTACATGCACCCAGTACATTTCGGTTGATCAGCACATAACCGGCCATCAATACTGCATGCGCACAGTGTTTCAGCGAAATTTAAATACGAGGCAGGGTGCAAGCCTGCGCACCAGGCCTCCACACAACAGATGCCTGTGCCGCCCTGCCCCTAGCTGAGGCTGCTCAGCGCCGCATCTGTGTGGTACACATCAGCCCCCGACCAGTCCCTGCATACCCTGCCATCCTCCTGCCCCTTGCTTCTTTGCCCCACTTGCCCCGAGTCACTGCCCCTCCCTCCCTTTGTGCCCCACAGGAAAGGTCGGGTTGCAGGCCACATACAGGGGCCACACCACACTGACGAGGTCACTGGCACGCCCATGGATGCTGTTGCTGGTGGCGCCCTGGACCAACAATGCCAGCATGCCATTGCAGGGATCACAAGTCTGATTTTTGGGATGAAACTGGCATTATGGCATTCGTGACACTGGTAGCAAGGGGCGCCCCTGGATTAAGGCCTCTGCATGTGGCAGAGTCCGATCATCAGCATGCCAAGCGTATGTGGCAGAGTCCAATCATCGTCATGTCAAGCGTATGCGGCTGGCTGCACAAGGGCTGGAGCGGCAAACTGTGAGCAACCAGGAGTGCCCAGGATTCAGTAGCAATGCGAAGCTGGCAAGAGACAGCATCTTTTGGTCGTAAGATCCATTTCAGAGTTAGCGTGGGTACTATGAAATGCGCTGATCTACCATCCCTGCTTTGCATAGAGGGTGCACCCCATCTGAGCAGAGCGCGCTCCCTACTGCACCTGAGTGCACCCACAGTGCTTTGACCCGCGCACAGGGATGGAGCATGATTACAAGGTGCTAGAAAGGCTGCGTGCCAAAGGAAGGTGCATGCAGATGTGGGATGAGACATGCGGCCCATCCGCGGCCATGCCATGCCGCCAGGCAGCCTTTTTGTGCCTCGTTGTGAGAAATGCGGGCATTTGAACTCCTGTTCATAATTCAGTAGATGTCACAGGTCTGCCAGCTGCAGTGTGGTTGAGCAACAGGTGGCCACTCATGTGCACACTCATGTGCACACTCATGTGCACACTCATGTGCACACTCATGTGCACTCAACTAACTCATGTGCACTGCCGCAGGTCTGCCAACTCCAGTGTGGCTGAGCAACAGCCGGCAGCCATCGGCAACCCTTGGTGACGTCAGGACTAGGACGCGCTGGAGCGTTTTTGAGCTGCTGCACCACCATAACACAGCAAGTTGCAGGGGAGGTGAGCGATGGCAACATGTTGACACGAGCAGCCCGGGCTAGGTGGGGCTGTACCTTGGAAGAGGAGACTTGGGGTGCAGCCAGACTGGCATCCGCGCCCATGTGCTGAAGCCGTTCAGGACAGGTGCGACCGTCCTCGTCTTCTACAAGCTCCATGATAGCCACTTGCAGCCCATGCTTTGTCCCCAATACCTGCAAGGCTTGCGCATCGCCTTGGGCGCGGAAACCTGCGCACAGGGACAGGCAGCTACTTGGGATACCACTGTGCACGTGCTACAAGCCAGGATCTTGCTGCACTTGCCGCAGCAAGCATGGACTCAGCAGCACAAAAATTGCAAGCTAAGGGCCTGCGCTCAAACAAAATTATGCACGCACACATGCGCAAGTGCCATATGCGCGCAGAATTTTTCATGGCACTGGCTTCTGACATGCATGCAATTCTTATCCATATCCTCCTTCCAATTCCTGATCAAGGGGCCACCTTAATACGTTTTGCCTGAGCATAGGCATATTTTGGTGTTGCAGCCCGTTTGACATGCGCGCTGAAATCTCAATGCTTTAAACTGGTTGCACACCATGTTCTCATCCACTTGGGGAAAACTATGCGGGCTGAAAAAAGATCACGCGATTTCAATTGCAATGGACTCCCCAACAATGGCCCCCAGCGCTTCTCGCAGAGAAGACCAAACGCAGATCCCCTTACTTGACCTGTAGTTCCACACACATCACAATGGTTAAAACCCAGGATCTCCATGCTCACCAAAGCGGTAGTTGCAACCAGCCACGACGCCAGCTGCGCGCAGGTCCTGCGCCAGGAGCTGCACAAATTCTTCTGGTTGCATGGAGCGTATCTGCTGGAAGGGTATCATGCGCTGGCGGGGTACCCTGCACAGATGGTAGCATAGCCTCCTGCTTGCACTGCACTCTAATTGCTAAGGCATGGGGCCACCAACTCCTGGGTTTTGCAGCTGAGACAGTCGTCCTTATGACAGGGGCACAAAAGAGGCTTGGATTCCAAGCCTTAAACTTATGGTGGCCGTGCCCTCCTTCAACAAGCAAGGACAGCCGTTACATCAGAATAGCAAGCACAGGATGGACTGGGGGAGAGGCCCTGCTGGCCAGACAGTGACTAAATCCTTGGTCCGTTTGCAAAGCAATGGGGCGTGCCGTTGCATAAGTAAGTGCGACGGATGATTCAACAGGCTACGAAGCTTAGTCATCTAGAAAAGATTCCACACACGCGCCCTTATCCCAAACCTCAGCAGGGTGTAACAGCTGCCTTACAGCTCCTGCCACTCCTGCCTCAGCCTGCACGATGCCAGTGTACACAAACCACAGTAGCTGCGCACCCCACCTGCCCTTGCAGCTCTGCGCCCACAGCTGCAGCACTCGTGCGCGGTCACAGGGCGCCACCAGCGGCAGCCGTGCAGGCCACTTCAGCACCTCGGCCATGCCACTGAAGGACAGCAGCATCGGGTGGCCCCCCATCTCAGCTGCCTGCACAGTGGTGGCCAAGTCCTGCAGCCCTGTGCGAGTGGCTCTGTTGCCTTGAGGTGTAAGTGGGCATGCACTGCAGCGGGCATGCGCGACTCTAGCAAGTTACAGCACACGGGCTGCAAGCTCCAATCATCCTTGCCTCCAAACGCCTTTGGGTCTAAGCCTTGGAATGTGCATGCAGGATGGGCCCATACTGAGACACGTGTGGACAGCTCCGGATCCACAACACATGGAAACCCAGTGTGCATCGGCAATGAACATGCTTGTAAGGAATTGCAGGATGCCAGCAGCCGTCACAGTCATGGACTGTGATGGTAGGCGTTTTGCAGCCTCAGGGCAGCTTATTGGCTGTGCTGCCTGCCATGTGACAGCTGTCACTCACCTTTATTGCTAGGGCCCGGTGGCCTAGGTGCATGGCATCAAACTTGCCCAGAGCCACCACCACGCCTGTGGACTTGGGAAGCTCCTCAACTGCAGGATAAGCATGCATGGAAGGCAAACCTTTTTTGAAGGGTCCAATCAAGCAGCAGCTGTTGAATGGGAAGCAGGCATGTCAAGCCTGCGGCGGCCCCCAACCGCCAGCGCCCTAACCCCAATCTAAGAGCTACCATAGCCTCGTCCTGCAAGTTACGAATACCAGTCCACTGAACAAGACAAGCTTGGGTATTTCGTTGATGTGCAGGAAGTGGTACACTCTCGATGAATAGGACAGTGCCACTCACCATCGCAAGGCAACGGAGACTTCCAGTTCTCCACAGAGCACTCCTCTATTAGTCTAGAACCTGCATGGCAAAAGATTTTTTGCAATGCCTCTTGTTCAAAAACCAAAAGTTGAGTCTTCTGAGTCGCATTGAGCACCTGTGGCAGTTGACCTTTTCCAAGCTAGCAACCTAACAATCCCTAACACAAACATGTCGAAGAAAACCTTGGAGAACCTTGAAGACCTTGGAGCAGAAAGGCTGTTGTAAAGGAGCTGCATTGATAGCTTTACACTTACAAAAGCAAGCAAGCAGCAGATGGACCTATGGACCTAGAACATGCTAGGTGCACGCCTTGGCACGTAAATAAATATGAGGGCAGCACAAGCATGCACAGGTTTTAAGGATATAGCTCATGAGTAAATCATATGACTGTGTGATGACCTCCCAATGCAAACAGGTAGCCAAGGAGCTTACGTGCTGACAAGGCACCACAGAAGGGCAAGTGCTCCACAGGCCTCTCCTTTCTCCTGGACCGGTCCTTATGAAGCAATACTCTTATGGGTTGATGCCCACTTGCAACGTGGCTGCAAATGGGGGGCAGGTTAATGTTCATTTCTCATAAATCAAACCTACTTCGAAGTAACTGATTTTCTATTCAAAAATTTATTTATTTTTCTTCCTGAAAATGGAACAGGTGTACCAGGGCTCTGAGGTCAATCCGTTGTTTGGTGGCGACCCTGACGCCAAGCGAGCCCTTCAAGCCCAAGTACTTGAAACAGCTAAAGGTGTGGAAAATGTGCCACAAGAAGTGCATATACACTCGGACACGTATGTGCGCACACGCACCCACACACGCACACACGCACGCGCGCGCACGCATACACACACACACACACACACATACACACACACCCCAACACACCACACACACACACACACACGAACACACACGTACAACACACAACACACTCACGCCCTGCATACGTACATACTCACATTACGTACTCACATATGCATGAGTTCTTGCACACATATGACATACGCATAACCAATGAACTCACACATGCGCGCACTCATTCACACGTGAACAAAGACATAAATCTTGCTTGGACTTACTCGCACGTTATGGTGCATGGCCTCAAGCACAGCAAACAAATTTGCAGCAAGGTAGTGAACACTCAATCATTAAAGCAGCACAAGTTCCCACTGACAAGTTTCCTGGGGCATGTGCAAGGTAGCTTGCGTGCACAACATCTGAGAGGCTTGCCAAAGCCATGCTTCCATGCTTAAAGCTATCACAATTAGAAAGAGAAGTGAACCTCCATTAGCTTGCCCCTGACCTGTATCCCATGCAGCCCACCATCCGGGGGAGCTAGTCGTTTCGTTGTACAAGTTCAGCAACATAGCTTTCAGGTGAGCTGTAAATGAAAGCAGCACTCCCCATCTCTCTCTTGTCTTGCAGGTTTACACATACACAAACGCACATACATACGTACACACTAACTCACACTTACATGCATGCACATTCTCTAGTAATAATAGGCAAACCAGATGGGTTGAATCATGCCCATGTCCCTTCCTCTGGGATCCCTCCCTGCTTTCACCATGCATTCTTCCTTTCTCGAACTCTAAAGCAGCATAGTACATTCCAGAGACGCTTCAATGCGCACAGTAAAACGTTGATTAGTGCCCTCTTGTGCTTGGGTCCCAAGCCTTGGGATTTGTGCCAAGGCTTCAACAACAAAGTCTCATAACGTCTTATGATGTTATAAATTCAACCATATTCTGCTAGGCAGCACTCAGTGCAACTTCATTGATAATCAGACGCATGAATTTCTGGAGATACAATACAAGAGCAAGCTTGGCATTGACTGTGCAGGCCTTTATGGTGCATCAAAGGCAGTGAGGAAACCTTGTACCTGCTGGCTGCATGAGCCATGAGAATATCTGCTGATGATGGCCTCGTTAACCACTGTTCCACGCTCTCTGTAAGCCATTTGTATTCGGCAAAGGTCTCAACCATGACCTTGCTATACCTTGCTGAATTGCTCCCTCTTGTGTGAACTCGTGCAGCTGCGCCACTGCTTCCTTGATTCGCACTCTGGCCACCCGTCCAAAGCAAGCTGTGCAGCATGCCGATCAAACAGGAGCAATACCAAGCTGGCTGCAGGTGAGGGAGAGTTTAGCTCTGTACTGCGAATGCTTGGAAAGCCTAAAAGAACACACGTTTTTCAAGGGCAAAGCGCAGAGATGGATAGCCGTGCCTCTGTTTCAATCAGTGTCCCAGTGAAAACTCTGAGCGCCAGGAAAACACCCTCTTTCACATCCTCTATCTTCAGGAAGATTTCAAGAAAAAAGCAGCTGCGGGAGGGTACATGCGGCAGTAGTAAGTTCATTTTTAAATGGCTCTGAACATTTATAATAGCGGTGTACAGCAGGCAGCTTCGTTGCCTTTCACTAATGGCTTGCCACCAGTGGGAGCAGAATGCTAAAGCTTGTTGCAGCACCCTATGTGATGCGTTGCATACAACTAAGGATCTGAATTTATGTACACGCACAACACTTTGGGTACATCAGAACAAGTCAAATGTGTGCTCAAATGTGTACGCTCTCACAGCTTCAAAGATATGGGGCTGCTCATTGGATGCTCGTACTTGATGGAAGGTGTTGAGGCAAGCTTGGAGAGCATCAGGGGGACTGTAAGTTCTACACCTGCAGCAAGCTGATTCCGCCTTTGGCTCGCAGACATGCCATTCTGCTTGAGTTTCTGCTCCTGCCAGCGCGCCTGCCTGCCCACAGTCTATATCTGCTCAGCACCCAGCCCTGCATGCTGTTTACAGCCCACACAGCACCCATTCTATGAAGCACATTGACCAGCAAAGCAGTCTGCTTTCACAAACATAATTCTCCAAGCTGCAATACCTATCATACTTTCACAAATCGTAGAAGGATCAGTACAACAAGATGCTCGGAGGCGTCACTGCTGGGGGCGTGCTGGGGTACGCATGTAAGTACTCAGCTGACTGCATTACTCAGCTGACTGCCTTACCCTTGCAAGCTTTTGCTATGGCTACTCACCCTAGAGAGGTTGGGAGGGTTGCAATCCCTCTTGCAACCTTCAGGACATTGTTGGATTGTGGTTTGAGAAAGAAATTCCTCAGCCCTGTCTTTTGGTCAGGACAATCTTGATGCTACTTGAGATTAATCTGGCCTTGCTCACAGCCAATTATTGTCAAACCCGATTATTGTCAAACCCGATGTGTGCTGTAGAGGGTTGGTCATATGCAAGCTGCGGTATCATCTTCATGTGCACACGTGTGTGTCTGCTGGATACATCTTGATGAGCACACCTCTTTTGCTGCCTTTTCTGTGTGTTCCATGCATTGACATTGACTTCAGATCATGATGATAGCACAACAATTGGAATGTTCGTAACAAATGATACAACTTTAGTGACTTGTGTGTAAGAGTGTGTAAGAGTACGATTGAGCCTCTTTAGCGCCATGGCCCAGCCCCCAACAAAACCCTTTGATTGTGATGATGCATGACCTTTCGGACGTGGCCAAGGTAGTCCTTTACCTCAAGGACTGCAAGGGCAGTGGCCTGGCGTGTCATTACTAAGTATTAGTTTGTCAAGCCTCTATGCATGCATGTCAGCCATGTCTACATACATATTCACACCCACTGTTAGTTGCAATTGCACCACAGGGTATCCGAGGCAGCCAGTCGCGCGGCTGGCCATGGCTGGCACGGGCGCGCTCGTTGGATTCATTTCTCACACTGCTGAGACAGCTAGCAGGAGACTGCTTCTTGATCGACAGCACAAGCTAGAGCAAGGTGAAAATGGCCTGCTGCAGGCAAGCATCATATTTGCACGCTCTTTCGCTACCCTGGCTGCACTTTTGTCAGGCTCATTTGGTTTGAGAGTGATGACAAAGGCTGCCTGTTGGCCAGGTGCAAAACAAGTGCATGTGCCTGGAGGGCTTCACAAGCCCACGCTCACCTGAGCGCATTACCAATTTGGCTTTGCTTTACGCATGTCTACATGTCTCTGATGCTGTTCAGGCATGTTGGCCTGCTCTGCCCTTGTAAGTAGACTACTCAAATCCACTGACAACCCCATTTCCCTCGAGTACCGCTTGCATGACACCTGCCGCGCAGAATTGTTAGGCCTGCCTTCTCAACTCCACAAGCAAGAATTAGATACAGTCTACCTACAGGAGCTCTTCCGCATCCGCCAGAAACAACAGGTATAAGGGCAGGGGCATATGAAAGGGGCCAATCTTTTTTACTAGCTCTTGATTCTTCATTGTAATAAAGGGGCACAGCTTGGCAGGCTATGTGATGCCTGTAAAGACGTTGCTTTGGCTTCATGGATTCCGGCATGCCATGCCATGTGAATCCTCTGCCTCTGGGTACAGCACAATCTGCGACTTGTGCATAGTGTTGTCAATCTTTTTCACACCAGATTTCACAATGATCAACTTTTGGTAACAAGCAAGCAGATGGCAAGAAAAAGGCACTGAAATGCGGAATAATGCAATTACAATAAAAAGAAACTTCTCGATCCTTGCTGCGCTCCCCCACCCTTTTTCTCTCATCGGTCATCAGCTGGGGCAACATGATGCAGACTCATGCACGCACTCCTGCCTTCCTGCATGCAGAAGAACAGATGTTTTTACTTTGCCAGCTTTGCTTGATTGTTTTCCTTATTTCCAGCTCAGATTTGCATTACATTCTTGATGCCTACAGACTGCCAGTGGTGTACCTGAGCGAGAGCAAAAGATGAGGGAGCTGCAGCAACTTTTCCGGCCGGGCCAGGCCCCTGGTGGATCCCAACAGGCACCCACAGCTAACAAGGACGACCAGCCTTCTCTCCTTTGGAGGGATGACTTCCAAGGTCCAGGCACAGATCGCACAGCCCCGGCGGCTGCTACTGCTGCTGCCGAGCCGTCGCCAGATTATTACGAGCAGCCCATCTTTGCAGATGACCAGACAACAAAGGATGGAAGCGGCAGCAACTTCTGATGCAGCAGGGTGTGCTGTCTCACCAAATTTAGGAGGGGTTTGGATGGCGGTCCCCTGAGCACTCTGCATAGCTAGGAGACGCACAGCCATATGCGCTGCATTGTACATTGAGCTTCTTACCCTGAATGAGCTGCAAGAACAGGGCTTGCAAATACAGGGTTAGGATGTGTGAAAACTAAATTGGTCGAAGCAGGGAAAACTTATTTGTGGGAGGTCAAATTTGTCCCAGCTGACTTTTGCCCTGACGCCTGTAGCCAGGCTGGCATTCTTTTACGCATTTCAGTTTGCGTTGGTACATCGTTTGTCTTCTGTTTCCATTTTTTTATTCATGGCTATTGCTGCCTTTTGAAAATTGCAGAAAATGCCACGCAGAGCTTGTAATCATACTGTAAATGCTTTGGATTTTCCCCTGCTGGGGCAGATCCATGAGCACAAATGCATACATGGCACTATACAACCAGTTCAACCACATGTGTAGCCTAATGGGAACCATCTCATCACAAAACCTTCAGTACGCTGATATCCCATTCTG
>LFCJ01004421.1_pt1 | contig 10301 bp, 21 predicted proteins | sample 643141 | NCBI WGS metagenome assembly LFCJ01 (sample SAMN03766243, study PRJNA286221) | soda lake metagenome | biome: soda lake; feature: Kulunda steppe; material: water; isolation source: sample B1-Br-g2 brine of Lake Bitter-1 | place: Russia: Kulunda steppe | collected 2010-07 | reverse complement strand
CCGCCATTGGCCCACCCCAGACCACTCTCACAGTACAGCCACCCGCTACAACCCACCTTCAGTGCTAGCCCCTCCAGGCTGCGCAGCTGCTTGCCCAGCTTCACTAACGCCGCGTCAATGAGCCGCGCGCTCGTGACCGCGTCCGCGTCTGCGCTGCTGCCGCCGTGCCCGTCGCCGAGCGGCAGCAGGTGGGGGGCGTGCGCACGCAGCGCAGGGTCCAGAGCAGCAGAGCAGCCCAGCACTGAACACGGGCCACCAGCGGGGTGGTGGCGGGAGAAGGCGTACTCGAGGATCCTGCGCGCGTGCACCAAAGCATCGATGCATGTGTGCACGACAAAAGGGGCGGGAGGCGCAGGAAAAGCTGAGGGGGTTGCTGCAGCTGCTAGCACGCACCGAAGCACTGACACGTGTGTACAAACGCGTGCAGGCATGCGCTCACGAGAAGAAGGGCGGGAGGCGCAGGAAGCTCAGGGGGCTGCGCGCGTGCAGTGCGTGGTGGGAGGCTGCTCCAGCTGCTTGCATGGTCTGCACCGTGAGCATGACTCTGATTAAAAATGTGGCCCTCAGGCAGCAGCAGCAGCAGCAGCAGGCGCGGCCTGGCGCAGATTTGCCAAGCGCGCCTGTCTTTGGTGACAGGCCAACAGATAAATGTTGTGCCAGGAGAGTAGCCTGTGCGGAAGGTGCCTGACCAGACATGTGACGCTCCCAGGGGTTCAGGTTTTGCCTGACAACCTCTCTTCTAAGCAGAGTTACCCTATCAGCAGGAACGGCCATTTTTTGTCGCCAGGCATCCCCTTGACTTAGGCTCACATGGCTTAGTGTCCCGGTGCATGTGCTTAGTATCCTAGAAGGTACACGTTGCCATTTTCTTCCCCCCCCCCTTCTCTCTCATTTGTCTGTCTGTGTGTGCGTCACACACACTCGCACGTGCGCACCTGTCAGGGATGGCGTGCCGGCCACCCTGGGGAGCGTGCCACACCACCGCCTCACTGATCTTGCCGTCCTGGAAGCGGCGCAGCTCAGAAGCGTCGCCCCAAAACGCGCGGAACTTGGCCGCAGCACGGGCGTCGTCTGCCGCGGGCCCCACATCCACCAGCCTGGGGGAAACACAGGCAGCCATGCAAACGCGTGCAGTGAGTCCTAGTGCATATGCCGCATGCCAGCAGGTGTGTGAGTCCTAGTGCATATGCTGCATGCCAGCAGGTGTGTGAGTGCCTCACGAGGGTGGCGGGTTGGCAGCCAGTGCGGGTCCAGCAGGCCCCAGCATGGGAGGAGCACGCAGGAGCACGCAGTGGTTGGGCAGTAGCAGCAACAGTAGCAGCAGCCGCCGCCGCCTTAGACACGCAAGCTGTCAGGTTGCTGCATGTGGACAAGAGACCAGCTCTGCGTCAGGCAGGTTGCGCCCGTTTTGCGGCTGGAGAAGCGGATCGGTGGGCTGTTCAGTCACCAGACACTGCAGCACCTGATGAGCAAGTGCGAAGAGCTTGCACTGCCATGCGTTAAAGCATTTGGAGGTCAGGCTCCGGGCGTCTTCTGGGTGTGTCATTTGTTTGTGTGAAGTGTCTTGCTAAAGCTTTAGCAGGACACTTCGCACAAGCAAATGACTCTCCACCAGTCCTCTAGCAATCCACGCCACTGGCAAGCAAAAAGCAGCCTACAAGAGAAAACCCAGCTCCACACACGTGCGCAACCAACCCCCCTGCCTGCATGCATGCGCAGATTGCACGTTGCCGTGCTTGCGCACGCACCTGAGGGCCAAAGTAGGGTCGAGCCGGGCCTGGAGCAGCACCGCCCCAGGCGCCTGTGGCCGCAGCAGTCCCAGCTGCAGGTGCTCCACAGGCGCGGCCTGCACGCCACGCACGCCACAGCAGGAATGTCCGCCAGCTGCACTCACGCCTCACGGTGCACACAAGCTTCATGTGCTTCGCGCGCGGGCAAGCTTGCCCCCTCCCGCCCACCTGCAACCCCTACGTCCCCAACAGCAGCGCACACCCCCAGCAACCCCGTGCCTTTTTGCGCTGCCTCCATCAAGCAGTGCTCTGCAATGCGCGGCCCATCCCCCGTCGCTGGGTCTGCCTTGTCAACGTGCCTGCTGTCCATGATGGAACGAGGCACTGCATATCCTGACACCGCGCACAGCAGGAACAATAAATGCCACAGCTGGCGTGCGGGGGAATAAGTGAGACCCCATTGCTCACACTTCCCCCCACACACCAGCGGGCCGCTCTGAGTGGTTCACCGCTCTGAACTCGGCTGAGCAGCTAGCTATGCAGTGGTGGGCAAACATACAGGAGCGCAGATTTGGGCAGGTATTCACATTTTAAGCATTTACGCATTTGCTTGAAGACCAGAATTTAACTTCTGAAGGCACACCAACAGGTGGCTGGTCTGCTTATCAAGCATCTGCGTCCACATCCTCCTATGCTGAAGGCAGGCATGGTTGCCGAGGGTGTGCCGTGGGGGGTAGGGCAAAATGGTAGGGAGGTAGACCAGGTGGCAAGCAGTGTGCGCACAGCGCAGCACAGGAGGCTCAGCACACCAACCACCCTCTGCGCAGACGCACACTGCATGCACGAGCACTTCAGCAGGCGAGCTCTATGCAGGCACACACCGCCAGCACAGGCAGCAGCCACGCACCTGCAGGGGCTGGCGCACAGCGTGCACCCACGTGGCACGGTCAGTGAGCGCGGCGCGCGCGAGGCCCTCTACCTCAGCCTCTGCGTCCCTGCGGGCAACGAGGCAAAGCAAAGCAACATGGGCTTTACAGACAATCGCACTCTGCGTGGGGCGGGGGCCAGGCACAACCGCCCGTCAACCAGGCACGGTGATCAAGAACAGAGAGGCGTCTGCCCATCAGACAGCCGCTGGACAGGCACAGGTGCTGGCAGGCATGGGGTGGGAGAGCCATGCGGACCAGCAGGGGTTGGCATCGACCAGTGGAGGGGACGGGGGCGGAGGCAGGGCTTGGGCGCGCGCGGGCCCAGCCACGCAGCAGAGCGTGCACAAGCAGCAGAGCGTCCAGGCAGGCGGGGCAGGCGCAAGCAGGCGGGGCGCGCGGGGTGTTGCTGGCTTGGCCCTGCTGCTCAGTCAGGGCCCGGGGGCTGTGGGCGGTGCGTTACGTTGCGGCCCCCGCCCATGCCTGGATGTTGTGTGGTTGCTCCTCAGGCAATAAGCGGAGTTTGCGCCCTCACTGGCACGCTCGGGGCAAAAGAGACAGAAGTGTCATCATCACTGGAGCGGGTGCTTATGAGGTGCGTGGAGCGGAGGGCGCTGACCTAGGGGGAGTGAGAGCGACACGACGACGGGGGGCGCTGCCAACACAGGCCAGGGCACACGCACGACACACGCCGGCGGGCATGACGCACAACAGGAAGTGTGACGCGCAACAGAGGGTGCAAGACATAGTAGTGAGTGGGGCCGCGCAGTGACCGCACTGGGGCTGCAGGCAGAGGAGCCAAAAGAAGCCATGCACAAGCTACGACAACCTGGCGGAGTGTGCCGTGGGTATGCCATGGCGGGGGGGCTGCAGCGCCTCACCGGGCAGCTCCTCAGAATCAGGTAAAGCTATTTTGCACCGTCATCGGCATATGAGGAATGCTCGAGGCAAAGGTATCAAGATCATCATAGGAGCTGAGAGGATTGGAAGGAAAGGGGGGGGCGCAAATCAAAGCCGGAAGCGAGAAGGCTTGCCCAGGGTGACATAATTGACACAGCTTAGTCATAACATACATCATCCTCTCACAGGCACGTGCCCACACATCGGCCTGCAACACTGACATGGTCGGCACAGCAACATGCACCACAAGCACCATCCTCTCACATGCAGATGCTCACATATCAGCCTGCAACTCTGACACAGTTGACACAGCAGCATGCACAACAAGCACCACCCTCTCACATGCAGATGCTCACACATTAGCCTACAACACTGCTCCTCAGCCAGGTAAAGCGATTGTGTGCACTCTCACTGGCGTGCTCAAGACAGGAGTGTTCATCATTGGAGCCTAACAGTTGCACCCATGCCCTCTCACGCACACACACGCACAGACTTGCGCACACGCACTCGTACATGCCAGCTGCAGCTGCTGACAGGCGATGCAGGAATGCAAGCAGGGATGCTGTGCGTATGCACTGCAGGAGGCTTTTGTCAAAGGCACAGAGTGCTGCAATTGCAATGGGAGGCGTTCACTTCTCAGGCAATAAGCGGAGTTTGCACCCTCACAGGTCGCGCTCGGGGCAAAGGTGTTTTGTCATCAACGAAGCAGCCCCTTCCAACAGCAGCAGCAGCACTGCAGCATGCACATGCAGACCAGACACAAGCACTGCTTTTAATCCCTGCCACCATGACATCCTTGCCGGCCACGGGTGGGTCCTGGGGACAGGCCCACCCTTCAAAGCCCAAGTCACACAATATGGGGCAGGGTCGGCTGCAGCCACACACACTGCCTGGCGCACCTCCAGATGCTCCGGTCCTTGCACAAGCCCGCAACCTCTGCACCATCAGCGCCTGCCGGCCCCTGCTGCTGCTGCCGCCGCCGCCGCTGCTGCTGCTTGCCAGTACCCTCAGCGGCTGACCCTTTCAAGCCGCCTACCGCCACAGCCCAGATGTAGTCCGAAGAGGTGGCAAGAGCAGCAGGCGTCAAAAATGCCGCGGACACCGCCTCATCTGCATGTGTACAGAGGAGCGGCAGGCACACCAGAGGTTTGACGGCAGTGTGTGAGAGTAATGACTGCCTGTGCAACGCTGTACGTGCCATGCTCTGGCCTGGGGCCATCTCTCGAGTTATGCTCGAGGGCCAGCATTGGAGTTAAGGTATGACTCTGCGGGAGTAAACAATTGTGCCATGGTTAATGCTGCTGGAAACAGTGAACTGTAGTTTGTGCTTGTCCACCTCTTTATAACGATTAGGCAAATGTGTGAAATTTCCAGCAACCCAAGTCATCCTTGCAGCATGGCCTAACTCATGCAGAAGACCAGGCACAGACAAGAAGACCTGATATTCTATTCAGAATCATGCTTGATGCGTGTGGTGGTAAGTGCACTCCTGCGCACATGTATTGCCATCAACCCCTAAGGGCGCTCATCCCTCATGCAAATTTGCACCAGAATACTGCCTTCATGCCTGCCAGCTTTGGCCCCCTGCAAGAACGCTACATACCTGCATCTGCAGGGGCGTCCAGCAGCACCAGCGAGGCTTTTGCAGCTGCTGCAACGGCCGCCAGGGATGCGCGCCCCATGTGCGCCGCCAGGTTACAGAGGCCAGTGGGGTCGATGAACACGCCGGCGCCTGTGGCTGCGCCCGCATGCTTGCGGAAGGCGGCAAGTGAGGGGGCTGAGGAGGCCGGGGGCAGGCCATCGCAGGTAGCATTGACGAGCGCATCCGCGCCTGCAGCAGGGGCCGGTCCTGCACGGTTCGGGCGCAAGGGGCAGGCAGCGGCTTATTAGAGACTTATGCTGCACACCGTGGCCTGAGTGTGCATACCCTTCCTGACGGACTGGGCCTTGCAGGCCGCAAGTGAAACAGCTGGATGTGCGCATGCACGTCCTCATCCCCTGCTGCCAGAAAGGCAAGTGAAGTCATGCCCACTAATTATAGATGCATTGTCCGTTTGCTCACACACACGCACACCTGAACACACCATGGTGGGGGGCGGCAGCGGCAGGCGAGATGAGCACGGGCGCAGCCTCGCGCACAGCCTCTGTCAGTTGCTCCAGCGACAGTGGCTCCATGGCCAGACCTTTGGGGAGGCCAGCCACTGGGTCACACAATGCGTGCAGCGCGGCCCGCAGCATCTGCAGGGGCGTCATCGATGCCGACTGCGAGCAAGGGAAGCGGCGTGGCCGCGCATGGGTGCAGGTCATGTGAAGGGCTGCTGAATGTTTTTTGCAAGTTTGCACACACATTGGCAAGTAAACTGCATGTACGCTTTGTGTTCAGCACCCTAGACAAGAGGCACCACCACGGGGGGCACCAGGCACCAGGCACAACCACAAGGCACGAGGCGTCTCGATAAGGGCCACATCAGGGACAAGACATGGGGGGACGCGGCCAGGGGGGGAGGGGCGACACCATACACACACTGTGGCAAGCGCCCTCAGCAGATGCGGGGGTGCGGGGTGGCCTGGTTCGGCAGGGTTGTGAATTTGCCCAGCGCCTGTCACCCTTGCAATGCTCAGTCTTTGCATTCTGTTTTATGGCCTCCCTGAACTCAGCACAGCAGCCTGGGATGCGAGCGAATAGCGGGCTGGGATACAAGCGCACCAGATCGTGTGCCAGCCCAACACGGATTTCCTCACTGGGGCTCTGGACAGACAGCGCACATGTGCTTGCTACGCCTGAGCGCTGAGAGCAGGGTGGCCAGCACCCAGCACAGCCAGCACGGCCATCTTTGGGCTCAAGGAGGCACTTGATGGCACTATGAGCCATAACACAGCAGCGTGACCCACCAAAGCAGAGAGCCTAGCGCGCACCGTCCCAGCGCGGGTGGCACAAGCTTAAAGCTGAACAAACAACATGAGCAGTTCGGCGATCACTACCCAGGGCAACAACATGAGATCCCCTTCCCCATTTCCCCCACCGCAGTCTGCCCACCCCACCATCAGCACCTCAAGGTGCGCCCGCAGGCAGCCCACCCCACCCACCAGCTTGCCCCGCTCCTCAAGGTGTGTCATGAGCATGGCCATGAGGTGGCCATCCAGGCCGTCAGCCGTCTGCGCAGCACTCAAGCCGTGCTGCCTTGCCCACACCTGCAGCGCACGCGCACACAAGCGTACTTGCTAAGCACACGCATGCGCACGGGTGCAGCCCTTTAAAATGTCTGGTCAGCGCTGGCCTGGTCTGGTTGGAGCTCGCAAGCTTGCACGCCAGCAGCACATTGGATGACAGTGAAGAAAACGGTTGGTGGGCTCCGTGCTTGCGACGGGGGCAACCCAAGGAGGTGCGCGCAGGTACGCATGCACGGCTCTGCACGTGCATCGCACCAACGGAGGCGGGGGGGCGGGCTGGGGGCTTAGTACGGACGGGCACAGTCACTGCAGACAACTAACTGCAAGCGGGTGCGGGCCTGCTGACGGATGGCTGAGAGATAAGCTCAGAAAGAAGGAAAGGATCACCATACTCCATCCACAACACACGCGCTGAACAGGCCAGCAACACCTCCCCCCTCACAAACACACATAGAACACATGTACGGGTAGCGCAGGTGGCGGGTTGCACCTCCTGTGTGTGAATGGAGGGGCGCTATTTCACTGGGAGAAGATTTGGAGTATCCAAATCCCTCATACTTGAGAGAGGACTTGTAGGGCACAAGGCTCCTCACAATTCGGCTGCCTGATCACGCAGATGCACCTACGCTGCAGGCACACACCTTCAGCAGCAACAGGCCATCTGCAATCTTCGGGTTGCTGCGCAACATGCGGCGCAGGAGCGCCGCGTGCGCCAGCACGCAACAGTCTGCCACAACACTGGCGTTATACGCTGGGGTGGGCAGCAGCGCGGCTTCTTCCTGCTGCTGCTGCTGCTGTTGGCGAGAGGGGGCTATGGCTGCCCCTGGTGCTGGCCGCGCCTGCTGCACCGCGCGCACACAGTTGCGGTCCGGGCCCAGCTTGGCAAGTGTGAAGGTTGATGGGGGCAAGCACGGCAGCAGCCGCAGCTCAAAGCCGTGGGATGCGCTGGTTTGTGCGCGGGCTGTGGGTGGGGAGGTGGAGGTTGAAGGTGCGGGCGGCAGGCCTAGGACAAGGACAGGCCGCGCAGGGTCCTGTTGGCAGGACTCCAGGCGCAAGGGGCGGCCATGGAAAGCCTTGGTGCTGCGCAGGTGCGCGGCCACCGCCGCCAGGTACATACCGCGCCGCGCGTGGTACCGGTGATTCAGGTAGGCCTTTCTGTGCAATGGTGGGTGCATGGGAATGTGAGCACCTTGCCCATAGCACAAGCCCGAGAGCAGCAGGGAGCCTCAGGTATCTTTCTCGCAGAACTACTATTTGAGAGCCCTGAAAACACATGCGCACAGAACAGGCCTGAGCACCTCCATGAAATGCAACAAGACATGCTTCATTAAGCTTGCGGGAAGCTTGGTGAAGCTAGCCAGCGCCCAGAACTTCACAAAACGCACTGAAAGCTGCTACTCGGTGACAACTCCTGGCAAGAACATCCGATGAGCAAATTAGAATGCAACTTAGGGTTGCTCACTTGAACATGCAGCTGGGGGGAATGACCAGGGCAACATCGAGCGAGGGGGGGGCAGGGCCAGCCTCGGCACACCGCAAGGTAGCGCTCCCTACTGCCGCGACTGCAAGAGGAGGTTGGAAGGGCAAGCACATGGCCTGCGTGTGCGCAAATGCCAAGTTTGAGTGTGTCTGTGTGCATGACATGGGGCTGTGCGTACGTGTGCACAATGCGCGTGTGCATGCTTGACCAGAAAAAGGCCTAGGGGGGAAAAGAGGAGGCGCTAGTGCGCATGGGAGTTTGCCCATTGCTCATGCACCTCTTGATAAGTAATAGGTGGCTGCTGTATCATGTGTGAGCAGGATGAGCTCCTACTTGCATGCGCTGCAGCAGGCCAAATTTGGGTGAGCAGCAGCTGCACACAGAGGAGCTTCTTGCAAACTTGTCCCCTGTCATTATCCTGAATCATGTATGTCATGCAAAGAGGTGCCATGCACGCACCTCAATAACTGGCCCACGGCAAACAGGACAATCACGTACCTGGGGGTCTAATCCAAGCTCATGTACAAATCCTGGAGCCAGGTCGCATGCGCGCATGTCATGAGGCTTCATAAGGGCAAGGACCTTGCGCAGCTGCGCCACCTCGGCATCTAAAGCTGCCAGAGCTGCGCCTGACACCTGGGCACGGGCTTCAGACAGCAGCTCGTTCACCTGCAGCGTGCACCCAGGCAGTGATGGCAATGCCCAACATTGTTCCTAGGCTCAACGCCACCATCCTTCCAAGAATGCGTTGCACGCATCTTCATTTTATGTGCTCATCATCGTCTCTCAGTGGGGCACGAGCAGGATGGTGCGGCAGCCGGTTCATGCAGAGGGCGCCGCCCGAATTAGGTTAGGGCGATGGCACCGTGGCTGCGCTTGAGCTAGCGTTGCATATAAGCAAGCTGATTCCCCTGCCATCGACGCAGCTCTGGGCTGGAAGCCGCCAGAATTTGCACCACCGAAACTTACCTCCAAGTGCATCACAGTGGTGTCCGCCCCCAAGGCCGTGTTGTTGTACAGTGCCTCCTCCTCCTCAGCCGTGAGCTTTTTGGTAGCGTTGCTAGTGCTGGGTGGGATACCGGGCGGCGGGCTGGACGGAGCATGGAGGCCCTCGTCCAAACCCTCATCAGTGCTCTGCAGCTCTGATGAGCTCAGCTCGTCCTCAGAGTCAGAGCTCATGACTAAATTTTCGTCAATGTGAGGAAACCATACTTGATTGGGTTACAGACCGCTTGCTCACTCCGATTAACTTCGGTTGGAGTTTGGTTAGCCTACAGTTAGTTAGCTTACAGCACCATTCATGGACACCCTCAACTTAATTTCACGAATATGGGCAAAATCAAGCAACAGCAGAAAAAGCAAGCTCCTGCTGGGAAGACAAAGGCAGGCGTGCACAAGGCGAGAGAAAAAGGAGGCAAGGCAGGTGGGAAGCAAGGAGCAGCAGCCAGCAGGAGACAGCACCCCCCGCGCGAAGGCGCTGCTGCAGCACTTGCGGGCCTTGGATCTGCTGCGCTGAACCACCTTATGGATTCGTGAGTGTGGACAGTTGGGACCTGCATTCATTAGCACGCCATGCAACGAGTTTGGTGTACCCAGCCAGGAAGCTATTCTTTTTACTTATTTTCTTACTCTGTGCATGTCTACAGGACGGCAGAGGAGCTGAGCATCAGGCACAACATTGGGCGCGGCAGACGATTGCCAAACAACAAGCCTATGGCCAAGCCCAACCGGGCTGCTGCGGAAGCCATGGATGAGGAGGAGTTTGGGAAAGAAACATTGCAGCAAGACAATGGGTTGCAAATGTCCAGAAGCCCAGCAAGCCAGCTGCCGGGTCCTTTAAGCCCTCAGGAGGCAAGGCAATCTTTGCAAGAAAGGGCTCACAAACAGCACCTTGAGACATTAAGCAGCCTGTCCGCTTTTGATTTAGCATAGGGTTACAAATGTCCTTTTTTGCAACTGGCTTTAGAAAAATTAGAGGCACATTCCACAGACCTGCGATTGTGCAGGCATTCATGATGTGGTGTGTGTGTGTGTGTGTGTGTGTGTGTGTGTGTGTGTGTGTGTGTGTGTGTGTGTGTGTGTGTGTGTGTGTGT
>LFCJ01004420.1_pt1 | contig 10301 bp, 18 predicted proteins | sample 643141 | NCBI WGS metagenome assembly LFCJ01 (sample SAMN03766243, study PRJNA286221) | soda lake metagenome | biome: soda lake; feature: Kulunda steppe; material: water; isolation source: sample B1-Br-g2 brine of Lake Bitter-1 | place: Russia: Kulunda steppe | collected 2010-07 | reverse complement strand
TATATTGTGTATTATCAGGTGCTTCAAATATATTGTGTATTATCAGGTGCTTCAAATTCTACATCATATCTAGAACTAAAATCATAATGTCTAGAATTAAATTCATAGCTAGAAATAGAATTATTTTCATCTCTAACACCTACATTTGTAACCGTTTCTATATTCCTCATAAATACAATTTATTTATGAGGCTAATTAATAAAGGTATTGATTTGCGATTACATTTATAATATATCTACATCTATGCCATTTTCCGTAACGACATTTCCATATGGATATGTTTCTTTTTCACCATTTTTATATAAAACAATCAAATCATTTTCATCATACCAGTATTCTTCAACATTTTCATCTTTTCCACTACCTTTTTCCCAGACAATTTCGATGTCCATACAGTATAATTGCGTGGGACAAGTATAAATATTATTATTTTGCTTCTGAACCCACTATTTATATACTAAGTTCGAATATTTTACTATTTATTAATAGTAATTATACTATTAAATATTACTAAAAGTACTATTTAATTATAACAATTTATTCTACAGAATGGTAAAACGCATCATCAGTATTAATACTAATATCTGTGGCTTGAATAGAAAAATCAACATCAATACTATTGAGGTGATGGAAATTTGTATTCAAACCGTCAACAGCACTCATAGATTTATCAAGTAACGAATTAATACATCTAACAGGGTCATTAACTACCTGTTCTGAAACAGAATACAAATTACCCTCTTCATTAAGGTCATAGAATTCTACGAAACCAATATCTTCAACATCTTCTCCTGTGAATGGATTCAAAAATGTAACGGCATCTTCACCAACATCCATCATGAAGAATTCCCCTACACTTGCATCGTAATATACGCCATTCCATTCTTCTTGTTTTGGTTTCTGAACCATATTAATACATTGGTATATGTATACTTAAAATTTATTATTTCGATTCAATACACGTTATCCAATATTTTTCAGAGTTTTCAAGCTTTGTAATAAATCTATCTAATGTATTATCTACAATAATTGGAAAATTATTATCCTCTTGAATTTTTATCATTTTTTGTTGGAGAGTTTGAATATCTTCTAATTCAAATGAATCAAAATCCAAGTCATCTGTAACAGTTGTATATTTATCTAATTCTTCTTTCAATTCCATCCATGACCATTTAATATCTTCTCTAATATCATTTTTTATTTGTATAATTTCATCCGAATCTTGTACTTTTGTAATTTCTTTCTCAAATTCAGACCACTCAATTTCGCCAGACATGAGTTTATTTAACTTTTCATAATCATACAATGATTTACTAGTTTTGTCTAATTTTTTCTCTTCACGTAATTTTCTTATATTTGAATTAATATTTTTAATAGATAGACCCGTAAATACATATAATTCTCTGAGCCTGTATTTATTTCGTTTACCTTTATTCCTATATATTCTAAACGTATAGAATAGTATTGAATTAATAGAAAATAACATTGCAATATATAGTGATAAATGAATCGCTATGAATAATGATAATACATATGCATAATACATTCCTGACGTTAATGGTGCAATAAATTCAAACTTATAATTGTTTGATTTTAAATTTTTTCTATCTTTTTTAAATACCAATGAATGATACCAATAACTAAGTATAAAACCTATACTACTGCTTATGAAATAAAATAATATTGAATAATATGTTGCTAATATAGTAGATATTACAAATATAATTAATAAAAATACATATTTAAAAGGATATCCAATTTTAGGGGCATATTTATTTGTATATAATGTATTCATTGGAGCTATTTGAAGATGTGTTAAGAAATGTGCTAGTATAAATAAAAGTATATATGTAGCTGAATAATTATATATTGGTAGAAAATAATTAATAGTTAAACCAATAATAGATAATATAAACATATTTGTAAAAACTAAAGATGTAAAATAATGAATTACCGTATTAGTAATTGCTACAGGATAAAATATATATAAAAATATTTTTAGAATTGGCTTAACAACAAATTGTGGTATTATTGTTGGATAATTTGATTTATACATAATATTAAATTAATTATTTAATTGAATTCTTTAGCAGAAGATATCCATCTATTAGCATATTTTTTAGATACGCTTACTTTAGAACTAATTTCTTTAGGTGATTTGGATGCTAATTGACTTACATTTTTTATACCTACAGATTTAAGTTTTTCGGCGTAAGAAGGCCCAATTCCATCTACCTCAACTAATTTATGATTAGTATCTTTTTTTAATTTCGGTTCATGTTCAACTGTTACTGTTGTTTTAACATTTCTTTTTTCTTTATTTTTAAAAAACGGTGTATACGATTTTACAACAGACCAGACAAGTAATTTAATGTTCATGCATATAAATTGAACCTAGATTAATTTAATACTTTTGATTTATATTGTATTTTTATTGTTTTACTGACAATTTTAACTAAATTTATATAGGGTATAATTTAGAATGTTTTAATATGCCAGAATATTATTATGAATATATTCAACCTATAACAGAAGATTACGACCCAGAAAATTCAAATCCCACAGATATAAATCAATATTCTATTTTATCAAGTGGAGTAATTTATGCACAAGACGAACATAGAGCAAATTTAGTAATAAAAGACCAGATTAGTAATGTATTTGAAGAATACAAGAAATATAATTATGGCGTAATAATGTTTACCGAAAATGATAATGTTGTAGAATTCACGGAAAGTGATTGGAAATCAAGACTAAAACGAGAAACGGTTAGTCCAGACAATATTATTAGATTTAATTTAACAGAAGAATAAATTATTTAATATCTTTCTTGTCGAAGTTCAGCTTCAATTGCGAATTTTTCATCTTCTTCTTCATCTTCTTCGTCGAATAGGTCAAATTCCTCCATGATACATTCTTGTATATTACAGGTGTATTATTAAGCGTTTTGATTTGGGTCGAATTATATTTAATACATTTTAATTTAACGATTTTTAATTAAAACCCATTAAACATTTAGTAATATACATTGTTACTATAATATAATTATAAACATGTTTTACTCAAATAAAAGAGGTGTTTCACCTATCATTGGAGCTATTTTACTTGTCGCATTGACGCTCGCATTAGTATCAATAGCGACATTTATATTTTTTGAATTTACAGAAGATGTAGGTAATATACAAGATTCTAGTGTTGAAATAACGGAAGATAAAGAAGTATATGTTACAGATATGGGGAATGCAGAAGAAATAATTGTACAATATAATGATGGAGACCAATCAGAATTGTCTTTTGGTGAAATATATGTTCCTAAAGATACAGAATATTCTGTTATTGCTATTAAAGGAAGTAGTGACTTGTTACTTAATTCTGTTCAAACAAATACCGTTGGTTCTGGAACATGTAATCCAGATAATCAAGAAAAAATATTTGAAGATATGAGTGGAGATGGAACAGAGAATAATCCATATCAGATTACAAACGAATGTGAATTACAATCTATGAATGAAGACCTCACAGCGTATTATGAACTAGTAAATAATATAAATGCAGATGAAACAGAAAATTGGAATTCACAATCCGGTTTTGAACCTATTGGAAATGAAGAAAATAATGAATTTGAAGGTAATTTTGATGGTAATAATTATGAAATTTCAGATTTATATATTGACCGAAATATAGAGTCAAATGGACAATATGTTGGATTATTTGGTTTGACAACTAATTCAGACATACATAATTTATATTTATCTAATGTTAATGTACGCGGGATGAATACAACAGGTGGTCTTATAGGTCATAATGATAATACAACAATAAAAAATATCACGATTGATGGAGATATTGAAAGTACTTCCGGTCAATATACGGGTGGTTTGATAGGGAAAAATTCTGATATAAATTCTACAATAGATAATATTGATATTAATGCTAATGTATATGGTGTGAATTCAACAGGAGGTATTGTTGGTGAAACAAAAAGTAATATTACAAATTCAATAATTTCAGGAACAGTTAATGGTACAACTGATGTAGGTGGTGTTGTTGGAAATACAGTACAAATAGAAAATGAAAATATAGATAGGGAAATAAATAACATAACATCAAGTACAGATGTATATGGTTCAGATAGAGTGGGCGGTATATTAGGTTATGCAGACAGTGATGAAAATTTCTCAATAATAAATACAAATTCTGTAGGAGATATAACTGGTGAAAAAGAACATATAGCAGGAATTGTAGGATTTGTTTCAAACAATGAAACAATAAATAATGCAACATATTCTGGAGATATAATTACAACATCTAATAAAGTAGGAGGTATAGCAGGATATATAGAAGGTGAGATTATTGATTCATCTAATAATGGAGAAATTATCGTAGAAAATAGTAATGATTCTGATACTGTTTATGTTGGAGGTGTTGTAGGAATATTAAAATCAGATAGTAAAGTAATTAATTCATCTTCATCAGGTTATGTTGAAGGTAATAATAAAAATGTTGGTGGTTTAGTAGGATTAATGGAATCAGATACAACTATAATAGAATCATATTCGACAAGTGATGTTAGAAATAATGATGGTACTATTGGAGGATTAGTTGGTAATGCTTTATATAATTCTGAGATAAATAATTCTTATAGTGTAGGTGATATTAATACAGGTTCAGATAATGTGGGTGGGATTGCCGGTAAAACAAACTCAGATATTAAAATAAATAATGTTTATTCTAATACTAACATATCTACAAATGGAAATAAAACAGGTGGTTTAATTGGATATGCAGAAGGATTTGTAGAAATTAATAATACAAATTCAACTGGTAATATTTCAGGTAATTATAAAACCGGTGGTTTAATTGGTCATTTAGAATATGGTGAATTAAGAAATTCATATTCTAAAAATAATATTTCTGGTGATGAACGAGTTGGTGGTTTAATTGGTCACTTTAGAGCAGGAGATATTGAAAATTCAAATTCTACAAGTAATATAACAAACGCAGATATAGAAGTTGGTGGTCTTGTCGGATATATGAAAAGTGATGCTATTGCAAATATAACTCAATCTTATGCGCATGTAGATATTAAATCAGATAATTATGTTGGTGGTCTTGTCGGATATCAAGATGAAGATAATAAAATTAATGAATCATATTCTACAGGGTTTATTAACGCAAGTGATGATGAAGTTGGTGGTTTTATTGGTAAAAGTAATGATACGGTTATAAATTCTTATTGGGACACAGAATCTTCGAATCAATCAGATGGTATTGGTGATGGTTCTGGAGATGTAGAAGGATTAGATACAGATGAAATGCAAGGTTCTAATGCAGAAAATAATATGGATTCATTTGACTTTACAGATACGTGGGTAATTGTTGAAAACCCTGATGATTATCCAATACTTCAAGATTAATGATACAAATTGCGTAAAATCAAAATATTTAAATAATATATTACAGTTTTTACTTACATGACTTCAAAACGTCTAATTGAACTTATAAAACAAAATAAGATTCAAATGGCAAAAATATTAGCAAGAGGAATTCGACAAAATGATGAAATTATAAACATACATGAAAAAGAAGATTATGTAAGAATTGAATTTGAAAATTTTATAGGAATTCATAAAATTAAAAAACTAAATAATGGAGAGAAAGTTATTAATACAAAGGGCAAATACAAATTGAAATCTGATGAAGTAAAATTCGAAATAGAATGCAATATTAAGAAAAATATATTAAAAGAAATATATGATGAAATTAATGAGAAGAAAAAAGATGATAAGTCAAAAATGTCAAATAAAATTAATCATGATAAAAAAGAAATAAATCGAAATAATAACGATAATATGAATTTACTCACAAGATTTCTAAGTATTTTTTAATTACCAGTACCATTCTTCTGTAGGATAAATATTAAAGTTATCAGAAATCATTCCTGCAACATCAGAACCATAAGCACCTTCATATCCAGAATATTCTTCTAAAATATTTATATTACCATTTTTATTTTCATACACCATTCCATATCCAATATTTGCACTGTCGGTTACATATATAACGGCAGCTTTGTCAATCCAATCAAATTTAGAAAAGTATTTTTTAAGATATTTTTCTAATTTATTTTTATTTTGTCCTACGGCTCCAAAAGTAACCGTGATATAATCATGAGGGGCAACGTTATCTTCACCCCAATTTTGCTTTGTATAATCATATAAAGCTTCTTCTCTTGTTCGAGGTTTAGATGAAGATTCTTCAATTTTTTCACTAGGATTCTTTAACTTAAATGTAATATTAGTCCATTTTCTTCCCATATATATTATATTCTATTTTAATAAATGTATCTTTTTAAAACAAAACGAAAAGTCTAATATATACTTTTTGCTTTAATTAATAAAAATTATCACGAATAGTTTATCACAAAAAGAATAAATAAAAATTAAAAAGTAATTTATTTATATATAATATATTATTTGATTAATCTTGCTTAGGGTCTTGTTGCATAACGCAACCACAGGCTTCTCTTTCAAAAATATATTCTGTACCCCATCCATCTGTTACCCGTGATTGAATATAATCTAAATCTGTTTGTTCGTAATTTTTTAATTCAATATGTTGATGTGATTCTGTTATAACTTGATTTCCAATTTTATCTTTTTGTTCCATAGATGCATTAATGACTATTCCTTTTTCAGAATTTCTAGAATCTGCATCTTTTTGTCTTTCTTCTAATGTTATATTATTCACAGACAATTTATATGATGTGTCTGGTGCCACAGATTGAATATATACATGCATAGAACCATCTTGTGTTCTTGTTCCTGAATCAAGAATATACGAAGCATTAGATTCAGTATGATTTTCTACGACACTATTTGTTGTTTCAACCCATATATCACTATCATATAATTCATAGTCTGTTTCCTCATCTAATTCACCAAAATCTGTTGCATAAGGAGGACTAATTGTACTAATTAATAACGTGAGTATTAATACACTTATTAAAATTAACAATTTTCTCATACTATGTAATTCACGATAATATCATATAAGTTATATGGTAGTAAGTAAATATAATTAATTATTTAAATAATAATTATATATTAATATATGTCTACAATTATAGCTGGTTCAAGAAATATCAATAATAAAAAACTTGTTTTTAATCATATTAATGAAGCTTCATTCACTATTGAAGAAGTGGTAACGGGTAAAGCTGAAGGCGTGGATTCTATTGGAGAAAATGGGCAGAAAATAATAATATTCCAATAATAGAATTTCCTTATTCAAATTATCTAGAAATAGCACCAAATGCTAAAGTAGCTCCATTAATTAGAAATAAAGAAATGGCAGAATATGCTGACAAATTAATTCTAATATGGGATGGTTCAAGTAATGGTTCAAAACATATGAAAAAACAAGCTAAAAAACATAATTTAAAAATATATGAGCATAGAACAGATTGTTCTTTAGATAATTGGATTTAAATCAATTATTTCATTTCAGGTCTTACAAGAGCATTATTGACATGCAATTGATTTTCATTCCATTCAACATTTTTAATCCATTGATTATATGATTTTTTTGATTCACATACTTTTACAAGTTTGTTGCTACGTTTTTCTTGAACAACAATTACACGGTTATTAGCAATCATATACAACAATTAATTATTACCGTATTAAATATTTTGGTTTTATACTTAACTAAATGTTAATTCTGTATCAATCCACCATTCATTATTTGTACTAATCCAAGGACTTGAATCATATCCTGTATTTTTAACTGTAATTATACATTCATTATTTGATATTGGTAATTTTTGTAATAATAAAATTCCTTCTTCTTCAATTAAGTCATTTTTATGTCTTTTGTAAAACCATGTGGTATCTATTTCTTCAGAATAAATTTTCAATCCTTTGTTATTTATGTTAACGATAGCTTTTAATGTTTTATAATCAGGTTCATCATTCGTAAAATTCATATTTGATATATCTATATCTATTATTTCATATTCTGAAAATTTTGGATTAATATATGAATCCATAAATTTTCTTATACTTAAAGGTGAAAATTGGATTAATTCAAATATTTTTTTATTTGTTTTGTTATGAATTATTTTACTATCAGATTTAATTTTATATCTAAATTTATCATTATAATTTAAATTAATATCTTGAATATCTTTTTCAGCATCAATTTTTGTATTATGTACATTTTTAACGATAGCTTTTTTAAACCATTATAATCTAAAATAATAACAGATAAAAATAATTCAGACCCGTATTTATATAATTATCATCTATATTTACGGTATATTCTTTATTATTATATTTAATTGTATTATAATTTGAATATTCACATTTAATAACGTCTGAATATAAAATTTTATCAGAAACAAAACTATCCTGAGCATTTTGAAGTTTTTTCTGAACTTCAATTTCATTTTCAAAATTATTTTCTGTTTTTAATCTACATATCTCAATTCGTTCAGAATTTATGTTGTTTTATTTGCGTAACATATAATAAAATTTGTTATTTATTTATATATTCTATTACCATAAGTATAAACATTTATGAGTTAGAAAATTTAACTAGTATCAATGACAGAATCAGATATAACGTTTGAAGATATTAAGTATAAAATAGATGATGTTTGGGGAGAATATGATGATTTTGAAAACGGAGGATTTGAATATGTTGCTTATTTAATATTGTCAGATACAAAAGATATGCGAGATGAAAATTGGGATATGGAAGAATCAATTGAAGAATTAGCTGATGTTTGTATAAATGCTATTAGAATGATGATTCACGAAGGTTATAATCCTGAAGAAGAAATAATTAAACGTCTTGATAATCATAAAAATAAAAACCCTGAAGATATTATAAAACGATACAAACAAAAGTTTAAAAAACAAGGTGGATACAAATTAGAATAATTATATAATCAGTTGTAATTAAAAAACCTTTTAAATATTTATTTTCAAAATGTTTTGTTCCATTTAAACATAATTCTACATATTCTGGTATCGGTTCAGGATTTTTTAATGGTCGTTTTCTAACAGCAATATAACATTTATCTATATTGAACGTTTATAATTTTATGTATTTAATTAATTATATAGGCTTTGAATATATACATGTAAATATGAGTGATTTAAATCGTGTACGCAGAAAACTGAAATCAACAGATTATAGAGATATTAGTGAAATACCTACGACAGCATTTTTAACATTAGAATTAGCTGAAAGAACAGGTAAATATAATGATGAAATAGAACCAATTTCGCATGTTGAACAAACTATAACTCGTGCACTTTATAACCACGTTGCAAAAATATATAATACAAATATAACCCCAAATAGTAAACATTTTATTCCAGAAAGAAAAGAATTAACTGTTGAACAATATGACGAAGTTATAAATCAAATTCATCATATTCATAAATTATTAGGAACAATTTTAAAAAATTCAGATATTAATAAAGAAAATATACCATTACATAAAGAACTAATATCTTTATATAATCTCACAGGTGAATGTTCAGAATATTATAGATATGAAAACGGATTTAAAAAAATTAATCCATAGTTAAATATTATTTTACTTCTTTAAGTGTAAGTTCAACTTCTTCTTCAACTTCATCAATATAATACTTTTCTCCATCATTCCAGCTATTAACTTCTTCTAATGATTTTTTAGCTTCATCCCAATGTTCCTCAAAACCGACGATAAAGTTATCAGACCTAATAACATATGTTATATCTTCATCACCATAATCAACTCTCCAATCTTTTGTACCTGTTACAATATTACCTTCTTTTTCGAGTTCTTCATGAATATCTGCAATTCTGTTTATTCCACTTTTAGAAATTTTCACTTCTGTAATTTCTTCAGCCCATTCTTCAGGGTTTTGTTCGTTTACTTGCTTACCAAAGTAATCTTCTGGTCTAAATTTAATTAGTGTAACTGTTCTCATATCTGCTACACTACCATCATTATCTCGTAGAGCAGAAAACATTCCTGAAATAGCACGAGCTTTTGTAACGCCGAAACCTCTCCAACCTGCTGTACGAGCTATAATCATAGTCATGTCTTGTTTATGTATTGTCCAACAATTAATTTATACTTAACGATTTATCTTAGAAACAGAATTATAAATACTTATTTGTATAGACGAAAATATTCAACATATAATTAATATAGACGATATATGTAATATAATTAAGAATGAAACAAATGTTAATAATATTTCTGTTCATAAAAATACATATAATTATAACAAGTCTAATCC
>LFCJ01004418.1_pt1 | contig 10303 bp, 17 predicted proteins | sample 643141 | NCBI WGS metagenome assembly LFCJ01 (sample SAMN03766243, study PRJNA286221) | soda lake metagenome | biome: soda lake; feature: Kulunda steppe; material: water; isolation source: sample B1-Br-g2 brine of Lake Bitter-1 | place: Russia: Kulunda steppe | collected 2010-07 | reverse complement strand
GTTGTTGTTGTTGTTGTTGTTGTTGTTGTTGTTGTTGTTGTTGTTGTTGTTGTTGTTGTTGTTGTTGTTGTGGTTGTGGTTGTTGTTGTTGTGGTTGTGGTTGTTGTTGTGGTTGTTGTGGTTGTGGTTGTTGTTGTCCTTGTTGTCCTTGTTGTTGTTGTTGTTGTTGTTGTTGTTGTTGTTGTTGTTGTTGTTGTTGTTGTTGTCCTTGTTGTTGTCCTTGTTGTCCTTGTTGTCCTTGGTGTCCTTGGTGTTGGTGTTGGTGTTGGTGTTGGTGGTGGTGTTTCCCTTGGATGGCGGATAATTTTGCTGCCAGTCGTTCTGTGGGTGCGTTCAGGCGCAGTTGCAGTACTCTGTGCATTTTTATTGCGCGCTCTTTGCGTGGGCCTGCACTGCTGCGCCCATCCCATTCCAGACATTATCTGGCCGCTTTCCGCTCATCCTGCGCCTGTGCACGCACTGCTGTGCATACCGTCACCCGTGCATCTTGCCTCTTGCGCACACTGCGGTTGACGCTTCCTTGCAAGCCTTCCTCCTTTGTCTTTGGGCACAGTTTGGGTGTATGTGAAGGAGGAGCAAACGCTGTGTGGATTTTGCGCGCATAAAAGAGCATGCGCCACACACAACACGCATACCATTGAATGCTCCAGGTGCGGACGCTGAAGGAAGAGGTGGGCATGCGTGCAGCGCGCGTCACTCACTTGGAGCACGTGCTGCGCGCACGGGAGCGGGAGTTGAACCGTTTCAAGGAGGAGCGGGATGCTGGGCGTGCTGCAGAACGCGAGCGTGCACGGGTCAGTACCACGTCCGTTGCCGCAGTTTTGGTTTGTGTGCTCGCGTGTGTGTGCGCACATGTTGTGTTTTTGTGTGTGTGTGCATGTGTTAACATGTGTATCTGTGTGTGTGTGTGTGCTTTACAGCAGCACTGTGCCAGCCTTGAGTGCATGCAACAATGTGCCTGCCTAAAGTGCCAAAACCCACACTAGTACAATCTAGAATGAGGCCCCCTTATTTACCCACAAGGTTGACATGCAAAACAACGACTTGCACGTATTTTTCCTGCCATGCTCATGCCAGTGTACCTGCACTACTGATGTGTCCTTGGGGGGTGGGCACCAAGGAGACAGGAGCACCAAGGAGAAGCTGGCACAGCATAGTCAGGCGCTCCCTACGGCTCTCTCCAGGTGTTCCATGGTGGCAGGCACCCAAAGAGCATGGTAGCCTGGTCGCTGGTGGATTACATCCTGGTCACTGGTGGATTGCATCTTGAACAAGAAGAGCCCTAAACACACTACCATGGGGATGCCTGGTGGCGCTGACACGCAGGTGGCGGAGGAGGTGGCGGTGCGCGTGGAAACGGAGCTGGGTGCCTGCAAGCAGCGTTGTGTGGCGCTGGAGGGCGCGGCACGCGCAGCGCAGCGCGAGGCGCGCATGCTGGAGGAGGCCTTGCGGGTGCACAAGGGTGTGGAGTATGACGGCACCGTGAAGAGCCTGAAGGCGGAGGAGGGTGGGTGGCGGCTGCTGGGGTGGCTGCAGGCATTTGGGTCCCCGTGATTTCTTACGTTGGCATCAGCTGGCATGCCTGATAGGGGCTGGAGAGGACATGCCTATTGGAAAAAGAGGTTGGCATGCCTGATGGGGGAAGAGGTTGGCATGCCTGATGGGGAAAGAGGCTGGCATGCCTGATGGGGGAAGAGGCTGGCATGCCTGATGGGGGCTGCAGAGGACATATGCCTGTCAGGCTGCCTGGTTCCCTGGGCACTGTCAGGCTGCCTGGTTCCCTGGGCACTGTCAGGCTGCCTGGTTCCCTGGGCACGCCAGCTGCTGTACTGCTGCGAAAGCTGAGGCGCAAAATGGGATTGGTTTGTGCGGTATATGGATTTTCCGTATGAGTGTGAGTGTGGCGGGGACCTGTGCACCTTTGCACGCCCGTGCACGCTGAGATGCAGCCTCTCCTATCCAGTGCGGACTTCTCTTGAGCAGCCTGGCCACTTGTGGACGTCACGAGGTGGTGTGCCTGCCTCTTTCCATGGTACACACCCATTCTTGCCGTCCAATGCCCGTGCTCGGGCCTGCTGACAGGCATGCAGCCCCCTTGCACGCACAGGTTCATTCAGATGCTTGCAGCCCAGATGCACATTCAGATGCGTGCAGCCCAGACGCACATTCAGATGCGTGCAGCCCAGATCATGTGTGCACATGTGAGTGTGCGCCCACCCCCAGATCGCATGCAATGTCAGCTCAGAGGTCACTTGCCTGCGTGCATGCAGGCGCACGCAAGACGGAGACCGACCTGGCTCAGGCCCGCAGCCGCATCGTGCAGCTTGAGGCGAGCCTGCGCTCCAAGGACCGCGACCATGACAAGCTGGCGCGCACGATTGATGCGCTGAAGCTGGAGGCGGCAGAGGCGGCGGCCAGGTGAAGACAGAGGGACACGGTTTGCGGGGTCCACAAGGCTTCTTCGTGTTGAATGTGATTTGCAGTGTGAGCCAATACGCTCAAGGACCGTTGGTGCGTGGCTGATCGCTAACAGCCAAGGCAGCTGAGGAGGTTCGAGAAAGGATGAAGGCCACCCATAGAGGGTCTCTGCTGTATAGGCCCCCTGCTTGCCTGCTGCATCTGTATGCTTGCTTGTGTGTGTTTGGTGTTGTTGTGTGAATCTCCGGGAATGAGCATGTGCAAGGCCCATTGCCGGTGAGGCCTTGCGCGCCTACCTCCTGCGATCTTCGGCACTGCCTCCTGCCTCCTGCGATCCATGGCACTGCCTCCTGTCTCATGCGATCCATGGCACTGCCTCCTGCGATCCGCAGCACCTCTCCTGCTGGCCTGAGCACAGCACGCTAGGCGATTGGGCTAAGCGCAGGCGCTGCCTGAGCAGGGCACAGCCAGTGCCTGAGCAAGCAGCAAACCGGTGCTGTCCCAGCGGCACACTTACACTGCCTGAGCAGCGTGCACCGACTGCAGGGCAAGTGCAGGCCCGCTGTCTGCTTGGCTCTAATGCGCGTGTATGTTTTTGTAAGTGCGTGCATGCGCGCCTTCACGCTTGCACTTGTGCGCAGGGGTGTGCGGGCAGAGGAGGCTGTGGGGCACCTGGAGACAGCAGCGGCGGTGGCGCGCTCGCGCATGCTGTCCCTGGAGGGCGCGCTGCGGGTGAAGGAGCGCGAGATTGAGCGTCTCACGCGCCTCAGCGAGGCGGCAAAGGTGTGTGGGGTGTATGTGCTTGCCCAGCTGTGTGCGCGCGTGTGCGTGCATGCGTGTGTGTTTGTGTGTGTGTGTGTACTGGGAGAGAGGATAGAGGGAGGGGCTCATTCTTGGATGGGTTGATTTTTGTGTCTGGCGTGAGCAACTGAGCACATGCATGTTTTGTACGTGTGCACGCACGTTTCTTTGTGAAGCTGCGTGCATGCGCCTGCATGAGCAAAGCGCTGGGTGCAAGCGTGCAGGCGTTGGCACAGCCAATACGTGGTGTGCATACATTTACGAATTTAGGGAGAGAGTTGGCAACAGAGAGGCTCTTACAGGTTTGGCACAGTCCCGTATGACAGTCTCCTTTGGCAGTCCTGGGCAGTCTCCTATGGTGGAGCTGTCAGGCATAAAGGATGTGAGCCGGCTTTGAAGGTGTGCATCCTTAACGCCTTCTTCCCCACCATTGCTTGCCGCACACACGCGCACACACACACACACACACGCAAGCACACGTGCACATACAACACACATGTATACAACACACAACATACACGTACCCGCTGATATTGCTCCCGCCCGGGGCGCCGCCAAAACTGCTGTGGCTGCAGGTGGCTGAGGCCGCAACGTCGGCGCGCCTGGCGCGCGCGGAGGACGCGGTGCGTAAGCTCGAGGGCGACCTGGCGGCGGGACGCGTGCGGTGCGCACAGCTGGAGTCCAGTGTGCGGTCCAAGGACCTGGGCCTGGACAAGCTGTCCAAGGCGCTGGACGCGCAGCGCAGGGAAGAGCACGACGCGGCAGCGCAGGTGCGCGCAAGCCTCCTAGTGGGGTGCGGGCTGCCCTTCAGACGGTGCACGTGTAGCAGCCGGGAAGGGGAGGGGGGGCACCCATGCCGGGCCACGCCAGGGACGTGGGAGGGCAGCCAGGGACGGCAGCAGCCTGAACAAGGCCCCCTCTGTCAGGGCATCGCAGCAGCAGGGGAGGAGGGGCAGCCTGGGACGGCAGCAGCCTGAACAAGGCGCCCTCTGGCAGGGCATCGCAGCAGCAGGGGAGGAGGGGCAGCCTGGGGCAGCAGCCTCAAGGCGCCCTCCCCGGTGCAGGGCACCGCGGCAGAGGCCTGCATGTCATGTGGTATGGGCCCCACAGCCGGGACCTGCATGTCGCGTGGTAATGGCCCGACGGCCGTGACCTGCATGTCGCGTGGTAATGGCCCCGCGGCAGTAGCCTGCACGTCATGTAGTAATGGCCCCACGCACCGCCTGCCTTGCTGCCTCCCCTGCACAGGCCAGCCGCACCGACGAAGCCGCGCGTCGCCTGGATGGCGACCTTGCGGCGCTGCGCGCACGCGTCGCGGCCGCTGACGTGCAGGCCAAGGCCAAGCAGCACGAGCTTGAGCGGGCAGGCAGGCAGATGGAGTCAGCTCGCGCCGCAGAGTACGAAGCCAACGCGCAGAAGCTGCAGGTGAGTGGCGGCAGGCGGTCCGGCAGGCTGGCTGCTCCTGTGCAGCTGTTGCCGCTTACAGGGGCGTGCGCGCATGTGTACATGCACGTGGACGGATGGACCAATGGCTCGAGGCATTGGTACAAAACATGTGCATGTGCATGTGCATGTGCACTCAGACAAGCAGACACAGACAAGCGTGCAGATAACACAAAGTTGGCTTGAAGTTATCAAAGGTCCCATGGCAGCGTCATGAGAGTGCGATCATTCAGCTGGAGCCCGGGGCTGGGGCATGCACATGCAAGCAGTCCTTGCAAGGCAATGCCTTCAGGCTGTGTGCGCTGCCGTCTTCCCGCAAAGGCATTATTACTAGCTAAAGTATAATGAGTAGTTACTATGGTATAACTATGGTATGATAAGTTATTACTAATTAGGCATGGAAGCAGATGCTATAGCCCGCAGGCCCCTCATGCACACATGCTGCATGCCACCTGCACACGCAAGCGCATGCAGGCTGCGACGGCGCATGTTGCTTGCCGGCAAGCCCATGGGAGAAGGAAGTGCGTGCCTGCGAGAGCTGCATGCTCTGAGGCACTGCGACCACTGTGTCCGCTGCAATCGCTGCATCAACTGCGTACGCTGCGACCACTGCAGCACTGCGCACACTGCGTCACTGCGACCACTGCGGCGCTGTAATGGCAGCGTGCACTGCAACCACTGCAGCACTGTAGAACTGCAACCGCTGCAGCACTGTAGAACTGCAACCGCTGCGTGCCCTGCAGGCGGAGGCCAACAGCAGGCGGCTGGAGGCTGAGCTGGGGGCGGCCCGCGCGCACGCGCTGAGCCTGGAGAACGGGGCGCGCGCTCATGCGAAGGAGGTGGAGCGTCTGACTCGCCTGCTGGACATGACGCGCAAGTCGGAGTTTGAGATGAGCGTGAAACAGGTAGGGCGGGGCAGTGCTCGGAGGCTGGGGCAAGTGTGAGGGTGGTGGGCCTGTGCTTGGAGTTTGAGATGCGCGCGCAGCATGCGGGTGAGCGTGCGTTGTACCTTTTCTAAAGCCTCATGAACCTCCCAATGGGGTGGTAGACGGACACGCATGCAACGGTAGGAGGGCTGCACGCTCTGTTGGCGACCCAGCACGCCTAAAAGTTTTGGCCCCAAAGTGCTTGCTTGCCCTCAACCCCGCTGCTGCCCTGCTGCAAGCCAAGACGGCGACGGGCGCCCATGTTTGGCTGCCTGGCGCAGCCTGCGACAGCGCAGCACGGGCACGCACACTTTTGTGCATTGTGCGCAGGCCACTGCAGGCCCTGGCAGAGGCGGCTGCGCGCTCGCAGTACTGCCGTGCCGCAGTGCAGCATGCACCAGTGCAGAGCAGGGCTCTCACACGCGTTTTTCACACACACACACACAACCCACACACGGCTGCAGGCCCAGGCGGAAGAGGCTGCGTACACGCTGGCGGATGAGTTGGCCAACATAGCCAGGCGGGTGTCCCAGATCGACGGCACGCTGAAGCTGAAGGACAGGGAGATTGCGAGGCTACGCAAGCAGGTGTGCGCATGCAGCATGCAGTGCGTGTTTGTGCTGTGTGCTGTGTCTGTGTGTGCTGGGTGCAGGGTTGAGTGCGATGAATGTGGTTGTATCGTAGTTTGTGGGCAAATACTGTGCATCTGTCCCCTGGCCAGTGGCGCACGTGAGGTGCACAGTGCGTGCACTTGCCTTCAAAGCCAACCTCAGTCATGGCAAGGTGCAGCGTGCACTTTTGGGTGCTTGAGCGCGCAGACGCGCCTTGTCATGCACTCTTGAAACGTGCAGCATGCACTTCTGGGTGCTTGAGTACTCAGACGCGCCGGACCAAAGGAGCTGAAGAATGCCCAGCCTGAAACTTTTGGGGGGCGCGAGCACATGCACGCGCTGCCTGTGTGCCCTCTTGATAGCGGCCCTCTTCAAAGATTCAAACCAAACTGAAGATTGAAGGGAACTGATGCGCCTGCTGGTGCCTGCCAGTGCCTTGCTGGCTGCCCGTGCTTTTGCATATCCATACTCCCTGCCTGGTCCAGGGCATGCATGCTAAGGTGCCCTAAGCACGATGGGCAATATGTTCAGATGTTCATCTCGTTCCCTGAACCAAGCCCCCATTTGAACACCCCCCCCCCTATCCCTCTACTGTGCCCTGTGCTGTCCCGCAACAAGCAGTGCTTCGACCGCAATGCATCATGCTGCAGCCGACTCTTCCAGCTGCTCCCTCTCCCGCATCCTTCTCTTCCAGCTGCTTCCTCTCCCTCTCCCTCTCCCTCTCTTCCAGCTGCTCCTTCCTTCTCTTCCTCTCCCTCTCCCTCTCTTCCAGCTGCTCCTTCCTTATCTTCCAGCTGCTCCCTCTCCCTCTCCCTCTCCCACCCCTTTACCCATGAGGGCCACGTCAGCTGCGCCTGTCACTGTGCCCTTTCCCGTGCCCTTTCCCCTGGCTTTTGTCCCTGCGCCCCAGGCCGATGACAAGCATGCTAGCCTGGCAGACATGGCCCTGCAGCGATCGAGCGCGGAGGAGGCGACGCGCGCGGCGCAAGAGGATGCCTCTGCTGCCAAGCAGCGCGCAGCAGCAGCGGAGGCGGCGACGCGCGCGCGTGACCGTGAGGTGCGTGGACGAGTAATCGTAAAGTAGCCAATCAGTTGGGCGAGCGGGCGTGGGCGAGGGGGGCTGTCAGCATGCAAGGCGGTCAGTTGGGTTGTGAGTGAACAAAATACCTCTTGGGTGCGGTGGAAGGAAGGGCACAGAAGCGCAGGAGCTCCATGCACAGCAGGCCCCCTGCGCACAGGAGATGCCCGACATACTATAATTCATGCTTATTACCAGCGCGCAGGCAGCACACCAGGCTGGGAAAGGGGCGCACTAGGCTGGGAATGGGGTCGAGGGTAGGCCAGGCCTGCCAGGCTGCCGGACTTTGGACTTAAGCTGTGTTTTCCTTCGTTGGCAAACATCGAGTTTTTCCCTCTGCTGCGCTCGAGGGCGGTTTTCACTGCAACCGTTGAGGCAGGGGCCAGCACGTCTTGGTCCCTCCGTCAAGGGCCTCCGCTAGATCCATATTGGCCTCCACACATCCATGCTGGCCACCGCCAGTTCCATATTGGCCCCCACACATCCATGCTGGCTACCGCCACCGCCACCATGTGTTGGCCCCCGCAGATCAGCCGCCTGGCGCGCCAGCTTGCGGGCGTCAAGGGCAGCGACCAGGAGGCCGTGGCTGCGCGCAGTGCCGTGGAGGAAGCGGCGGCCAAGCTGGAGGCTGACCTGGCGGCCGCCAACAAGAGGCAGGCGCAGCTGGAGGGCGCTCAGCGCAACAGGTGGGGGAGGGAGCACAAGGAGGCACTCTTGCAGTGCGCGTGTGCCTTCTGCTTGCGTTGACAAGGAGCTCCGTGGTCTACAAGCGTAGCCTACCTCCATGAGTGGTGGCCAGGTTGTGCTGGCGGCCGCCAGATTGTGCTGCTTTCCGAGTGGTGGCCAGATTGTGCTGCCATGTTCTCCTTCCCTGCCTGGACTGCGCCTCGACATGCCCCTTCGCCGCCTGCTGTCTGCAGGGACAAAGACCTGGAGCGTGCGCAGCGCGCAGCGGAGACGGCGCGCGCGGCGGAGGCGAGCTGTGCGCTGCGCCTGGGGGAGGCGGAGGACGTGGCACGCAGGCTGGAGGCGGAGATGGCTGGCTTCAGGTCCAAGCTGGCGCAGGCAGACAGCACCCTCAAGGTGGGTGCATGGGTGGGTGGGTGGTGGTATGTGCCTGTGTGTTGCACGGCCTGTCAACAGCTGTGAGGCAGCCAAATCGCCTGGCACCTCCGTATGCTAACGGCCCGTTGGAAAGGGCCACCTGGACCCTTCTGTTTCCTCTGTGGGCAACCTGAGCTGCAGAAATGACGGGTACGGGCTTCGCTTGCTGCCTTAGAAACTTGGCCAAGCAAACTCGCTGTCCCATCACATGATGCGAGTAAGGCATACGCCTCATGACAGTGCGTTAAACAGTCGCGATCAAATTTACACCTGCGCATAACAACTTGGCTGCTTCTTGGACAGCGAAAGAAGTTGATGAGTGCAGTCAGGTCCAGACGCAAGCGTGAGTCCTTGCGCAGCACGCATTCACACCCATGCATGCCCGTGGAGCACCAGCTGGAGGACCTTGACAGAAGGCACCTGTACGCACGCACACACAAGCATGCATGTGGATGCTTTGGTTTTTGTACGTGCAGGCGCGTGATCGCCAGCTGGAGCGTCTGGAGCGCATGCTTGACGGTGCAAAAGCGGAGCAGCTGGCGGCAGAGGAGCGGCGCGCAGAGGCGGATGACGCCGCACGTCGCAGCGCAGAGGAGGCTGCTGCCGCGCGACAACGGGCTGTGCAGGTGGGTCGGTGTGCAGCGTGCGTGTGTGCGTATGTGTGTGTGTGTGCGTGCACGTGCGGTATGTGTCGCTGGTGGAACAAGCACGTTGCGGGAAGAGTGAGGAAGTGTTTCACGCCTATTTTGATGGATGATGGGTGTGCGAAGGAGCGGGACGCAGAGGGTGGGTTTGGATGAAGCTTGGAGCTGGCGTGTGCAGGTGCGCAGCCGGCCTGCACCATATGCTGGATTTTGCTCAGCTGCACACAGTCCTGTCCTTTCCTGCGAGCAGGGGGCTGCAATTTGCAAACGACAAATTGCATTTGCAGTTGTTGGGCTGTGTTGCTTTGCCGCCGCAGCATTGCGCAGCTTCAGGCGCACTGCACCTGCAGCTTTGGGTGCTGCTCCAAGGCAGGCGCACCGTCCCGTGCCCCTGCGGCTGCCAGGGAGTGCACATGCCAAAATCCTAGGAGTGCACACGCCAAAATCCTAGACATGCAAATGCCAAAAGTCTAGGCGTGCAAATGCCAAAATCCTAGGCTTGCAAATGCCAAAAGCCTGGGTGTGCAAATGCCAAAAGCCTAGGAGTGCACACGCCAAAATCCTAGACATGCAAATGCCAAAAGTCTAGGCGTGCAAATGCCAAAAGCCTGGGTGTGCAAATGCCAAAAGCCTAGGAGTGCAAATGCCGAAATTCTAGGCGTGCAAATGCCGAAATTCTAGGCGTGCAAATGCCAAAAGCCTAGGTGTGCAAATGCCAAAATGGACGGCCATGAGGCCTCTCCAGCTACCATGACAGTCCGAGAACACCCTGAGGGTTGTCCAGCTGACATGCTGGCCCTAAGCTGCCCTGAAACTCCTCCAGCTGCCATGATGGAGGGCCATCCTGCTGCCTTAAAAACTCAAGGACTGCCCACATGCCTGTCCAGCTGCCCTTAGGAATAGGACTGCTCTGAGGGCCATCCTGCCCCCATGATGGGACCCCATCCTCCAGGTAGCCTGAGGACCAATTGCAGCCGTGTAAAGAGCCGGGCTCTTGCCCCAGGGCCGCCTTGCTGCCAGATTGGCCAGGAATGTGATAGGAAAGGTTCCCACAGCTGTGTGGCAGTGGCTGGGCTGTGTGGCAGTGGGTGTGGCAGTGGGTGGGCTGTGTGACTGTGGCTGGGCTGTGTGGCAGTGGGTGTGACAGTGGGTGTGACAGTGGGTCGGCTGTGTGACAGTGGCTGGGCTGTGTGACTGTGGCTGGGCTGTGTGGAAGTGGGTGTGGCAGTGGGTGTGGCAGTGGGTGGGCTGTGTGACTGTGGCTGGGCTGTGTGGCAG
>LFCJ01004417.1_pt1 | contig 10303 bp, 13 predicted proteins | sample 643141 | NCBI WGS metagenome assembly LFCJ01 (sample SAMN03766243, study PRJNA286221) | soda lake metagenome | biome: soda lake; feature: Kulunda steppe; material: water; isolation source: sample B1-Br-g2 brine of Lake Bitter-1 | place: Russia: Kulunda steppe | collected 2010-07 | reverse complement strand
GTGTGTGTACGTGTGTGTGTGTGTGTGTGTGTGTGTACACAAGTACGCATAAAGGCCTGCCCGAAAAAGGCTTTGCAGAGCATTGCTCCATTTATTCCAAAGCATTGCTCTCACTCTTTCTGCAAAAACTTGGAAAGCTGTATTGAAATGTGTCATTTGCCGCACTTCTCCAAGCACAACATCCCCAACTTATGCAATTGTGCTTTTTAGATGATGCGCGTGCGTTGCTTGCCTGGAGGATTGTGAATGGAACAATGCACACGCTTTAAATTAGGTATGGTCATATTAGCATGCAGAGGGCTGAATGTTATGCCGCAAAATTTATGCTGCATTTCCCCTTCTTTGTAGAAAACATATTCCTGTGCACTCTCTCTTGCTTGGATCAGGGATATTGTGAGGCTGTGACTACCATCCTTGCGTGCAAGGGATTTGCTGCTCTAGGCCCAGACCTGATGGGCTTGGAGCAGAGCACAGCAGCAGAGGCTGATGAGGAGAGGGAAGCATTGGACACATTGGAGGCAGGCACCTCAAGGTCAGCGCTCAAGCAGCAATCCCAGAACTGAAGCTTCATTTGGGCATTGAAAGATTGGCAACCTGACGTGGCTTGCTTGAGCCTTGGAGGCTCCATGTGTGAGGGCTATTAGTATGGCAGATGCACAAGCTAAGGAATATAAGGCTTATTATAACAACCACACAACTACCTTGATATTGCAATATGTTAAGGCTTATGTTCCGTAAGTAAACATTGTGGAAAAGTTAGCAGCTGATTACCCTACTCGCAAAGCCATTTCTAGAATTTGTCGATAAACAGCACTCATAGATTGTATTGAGTTGTGCCCTTTCCTGCATACAGCAATTCAAGCATCCTAAAACCGAAGGGACTCAAGTGGTATTTTGGGTGCACTATACAGGGATTTGTTGCCTGTCAAAGCCATAGGCCCGCAATCGTGTTACGATGACATGGGTGGGGCGGTGACCCCATTAGAGGCTGCTGGGCGTTGCGGGTAAGTAACATTGCAGCTAAAGCAGGTGTGAATCCAGCCGCATGTTTGAAGCTCACGGGCCAACAGGCTCCCCAACCGCCATTTATGCGCCCACAGAGCATATTTGCACCTACAAGGCATCAAGTCCATCCCACATTGGCATCATATAATGTCAGGGTCCTTATTCATTGCATCAACCATGTAAAATGTTATAGTTCCAATCAGCTTGGGATCTGTTTCCCAAAAACCATCATTTGCGTTTCCTTAAAACTTTCATTGAGGGCTTCCCGATAACCCTGACAAAAAGTTATTCATTGCGCTTGCCCGTGCACCTGTGATCATCAGTTTGCAAAAAAGTGATTCAGTTTGACTAGCAGGATCTAATGATGCACCAGTCTTACACTGATTTCAAAATCTTGTTGGTCAGTGGCAAACCCTTGAAAATGGTCTGTAGTATGCCAGCACATGAGTGCAGCTCGCTAGAGTCACTACACAAGAGCTTCAAAACTTACGCAAGCACTTGCTTTCTAGTGCCATACCTACATCCTTGCTTACAATTGGAATGAAACATACTTGGAAGGGATTTGCACCTTAAAACTTCCAAATTGTCGCCACACTTGGAAACATATGTGCACTCCGGCACAGATTGCTTACCTGTATAACTTTTGAAGTGAGCACACTGAAGGCATTGATGCTGGTCATTCTCTGATCATGGGCACTTATCCAGGACCACATAGAGTTCTATGTCTGCTGTCATCACTTTGTAGGCGTGTCCACGTTTGTCGCATGCTTATGGAGCAAGGTGCCCAGCCTCGATACGTGGTGGTGGGTACTAATAATGTAACAAAGAATGCTTGAGCCCCCTCCTCATCTTGAACTGCACCACCATCATTTGTGTGGATTTCAGTCAGCTCATCAGCACGCCTACCTTGCAAATGAGGGAAAGTGCAAAATGACTGCAATTTCCTGTGCCCTGCTAGGATTTTGTTACTCTTCATCACTTAGACTTTTCACGGCCACTTCTGCAACATGCATGGTCATCATTGGCATTCTAAGATCTTGATAGACCAACATAACAACAGTCATCCCACTTACGCAAGCCTGGCCTGCCTCGAAACATGGTTTACAAGAGACATAAGCATGTACCAACTTATCATGCTGTATCTGCAGGACAAAACAGTAAGACGAGCACTGCGGCGCCTGCGCACCATGATGCGCCAAGAAGCAATGGCATCTTCTAAAGATACCTACATCCGTGCAGGCAATGCCCAGGCTGCAAACTTTTGTGCTGTCTCGTTTGCATGATTATGTGCACTGGCAACCCAAGGTTTGACTACACTTAGACCTGTCTGTTGCATGACAGGAAAGAAAATTATCTAGGTGGTAAGACACCCCCTAAATCAATCAAGGAAAAGCATACACATTGGTCTTGACAGTATGACTCATGAACAGGTTTCAAATGTGCGCCTGAACAGAGCTGCATACTCTCGTGCTGCTGCGTGTTAGGTGGTCTAGATGTTCAGCAACTTACTACACTTAGTTTCTTTAGCTACGTAGATTTGGACTATTCCCCCACCAGGTGCAGCTTGTGAGACTGAAGACAAAGGCTGCCAATGCTGTGAATTTGTAAAAGTGTGAAGTTGTACATGCCATGCCGTTGAAAGCCAATGATCAGAGTTTGCCCATCGACTATTTACACCAGTGTTCTTGGGGACCTTTGCATGGTATGCAAAGTAAGGGCAAAGGTTTTCAATCACTGTATACAAAGCAGTGCAAATTTGCAGCGAAATTTGCATGTGAGGCGTTGCTACACTCATGCTCGGCGATTAAACAAAATGACGACGAAAATATCCAGCTTTATGCTAAGCTCAGCTTGCAACATTGAGCTCCATATACGCAGCTGGAGCTGTACAGTCAAGCGGTGCACATTTCATGTGCAGCAACGCTGCTGTTAACATCTGTCAGCGCAAGAGACGCAAAGAATGGTGCAGTTCAGGTAGCATTAAAACGCAATAAGGTGCAATTCTAAGTTAAAGAGAAGGAAAAGAGAAGAAACAACTACGTGGGAAGTGAAAACACTCCCTGCGTCAATTCAGGAAAAGGGGTCACCTTGGGCCTAGGCACCGTATGACTCCTGCACCAGAAACAAATACAAAGGAAGTGAATGGAGACCTGGAGGGTGGCAAGCAGTACCCCATTACTGACCTTGGCAATGGGAGGTCACATAAGTTTTCTCAAGAGCACAATACTTACAAGTTCGTTAGCATAAATACTGACGTCAGGCCGATGGAATGAGCATGAAGCTTCATAGCAAGCTTCGTAGCTATCTGAGAATCAAGACCAAGGTTCTTCAGCAGGTCTATGCCTTAAGGACTGTAAATGGTGCCACCCACTCTTAAGATGGAGTTCTGCAGAAAGATAGTGTGGAGGCTAAGGTTGGCGGCAGCTCGGCGGAGATGTTGACAAAGCACGCTGTGCTGTTGGCTGATAGCCTGGAGCTGGCCCCTAGGCCTAGTATCCTAACAGCACTTGACTTCCACGCACGTGGACACGAGACACAGGGAAGCAGCAAGCAAGAAGCACAAAAATGGTGCCTGAGTAACTGAATGCATGTTGTTTCAGCCCAGTTTTGAAGATCTCAATATGCCCCAGTTCCATGCATGGACATCTCTCTTAGGATGATTGCATGCTGCTGATTTGTACCCCTGGTTGCACGTTCTACGTGGCAGCCTCCTGATTGATCCTAGTGGGAAAGCAAAAGCAAGCAGTTGTCTTTCAAGATGCCCCAAAATCGCGATCAAAAATAAATGCTTATATCTTTTGACCGACCTTGATTTTTAAACAGCGGCATGGCTGAGTGGGGGAGGGGTTGGCGCGGAAATGGTGCCCATGGTTTTGGAGATGGCTACAGAGTAGGGAGCAAGTTGTCTTATCTTTCCTGAGGAGAAAGGAGCTCTTGCAAGGGACTGCTTTCAAGCAGCTTGCTACAGAGTGTACATGTGTCACCCAGCATGACTTGACTTGTGCATGTAGGGAGGAGAGCTCAAGCTGCCTCCTGGCTGGGAGGAGTGTCCCCCTTTTGGCAACCCCATTGAGATTAGCAAAGACAACTACTTCAAAGTCATCCCCTCAAAGGTAACTAAAAAATGGCTTGACTAGCTGTGCAAGGCAATTCCCAGGAGTCTGCTTTGTTGCGGAGCACTTGAGAACAGGCTTGATGGGAGCAATTTAAGCCAGTCTGCAGATTCTGATATCCATGCCCTCAAATTTTAGCAATGGGCATCTATCTAGAAGACCCTGCATGTAGCAGGCAAACCTGGTGCAGTGTTCATGCTGAGAAACTCATAATATTTAAAACGCCTGCCTCTTACCAGCCCCCCCCCCCCTTTAATCAAAGCATTACTTATTGAAATTATGGAGGATGAGATCCTTCGTTTGGACATCGATGGATCCCTTTAATCATCAGATCCTCCTGACAATGGCTTGCACAAGAGTGTGCCCTTCGTCCATATCCAGTCTATTTGAGGCTCTCAGAGCATGCATAGCTGTCTATTGAGGCTCTCAGAGCATGCATAGCTATTTGAGGCACTCAGAGCATGCATAGCTATTTGAGGCACTCAGAGCATGCATAGCTGTCTATTGAGGCTCTCAGAGCATGCGTAGCTATTTGAGGCACTCAGAGCATGCATAGCTGTCTATTGAGGCTCTCAGAGCATGCATAGCTATTTGAGGCACTCAGAGCATGCATAGCTGTCTATTGAGGCTCTCAGAGCATGCATAGCTGTTTGAGGCACTCAGAGCATGCATAGCTGTTTGAGGCTCTCAGAGCATGCATAGCTGTTTGAGGCTCTCAGAGCATGCATAGCTGTTTGAGGCTCTCAGAGCATGCATAGCTGTTTGAGGCACTCAGAGCATGCATAGCTGGCCTGTCTTGGGAGCCTTGGCAGGCGCCCCCTTTGTGCTGGTGCCCCCGGGGTGACCACCCTTGCGGTGTCCCTGCACTCCATGGACTGGCACTGTCCTCAGTCGGCGATGCCATTAGATCCCTCTGATTGCAACAAAGTTTCTTTGTTCCATTAAACTCCAAACACGTTGCTTGTGAGTCAGAAAAGAGCAGCACTCTCAAATTGGTTCCTCATTCACCATGCAGCATGAATGATAAGGGCATTATGTTGCCTGATGGCAGGCCATGGCACAAAAAAAAGGTTCCCTGGTTGCCAAGCATCCTATCCATCCCCACAAAAGTGAACAAAGTGCGACCATTTGGCGACATATCTTATTGAAGCACTGTCCCCTAGCCCCTCCTTCTGATCAACAGACAGTGCAACAGCCGGCGCAGGCCATGCCTGCATGCAGCGGCTTGACCACACCAAACATGGCCCGCACGTGCTTGACCACACTAAACATGGCCCGCACGTGCTTGACCACACCAAACATGGCCCGCACATGCTTGACCACACCAGACATGGCCCGCACGTACAGGTGCCATTGAGCCGGGCATATGATCCCCTCCTCAAAAACCCCGCGCTCAGCCGCTACACAATCAATGATGCCATAGCTGCCGTGGAGCAGCAATTCCAGGGCAAGGTGGGTGCAACGTGCAAGCTGGCACAATGGGATGGCTGGGCCAGGCCGCGCTCTTTGCTCCAGCGTTTCTCCCCTCGGAAACCTCCCTGGCTGTCCTTGCTCAGGCCAGGTTGTGGCGCGTGCGCCCCACAAATTGGTGCGCTTTAGTCGGTGGGCCAGCGTGAAGTTGTTGTTGCACCCTGCACACTGATGTGCTCTGAGGTGATGGCACCCTGCAAGTGCGACCAAATCAGTGTAAATCAGTGCGTTTTGAGAGCAAGGGCAAAGCCAGGGCACTGCGGCTTACATCTGTGCTCCCCAGCCTGTGTACAAATGTGGTCGCTGCAGCCAAGCAGGCGGTTGAGAGGCCCCTCTGGCTTTGCGCGGCGACTTCCGATGCACATTGTGCTGTCCTGGCTTCATGCTTAAGTAGGCCACTTGCTGTGTTTGAGGAGAGGCTCTCGGTGTGTGCAGGAAGCCCAAGGGGTGCAGGGGTGATGCTCAGGTGCATACAACATGAGGTTACCGGAGTAACACCCATGCTTCGCTGCTCCAGCCGCATGAATGTGGATCAAGGGAGGTGGTGGTGTGGAAATAGAAGTGGGCACTTTAGCCTAACATAAGCAGGTGGGTGACGTCTTTTGATCCCTAATATAGACGTCTTGAGGCCCACGACGACTCCAGATACGTCGCGGCCGGCGATCGGACATGGCCCTTCGTCTGAGCAGCAACCAGCCGAAAGGCAGGCGACTGTGCTACGCCGGGGTGCATGCCGTGCAAGGGTTGCATGCCGTGCAAGGGTTGCATGCCGTGCAAGGGGTGCATGCCGTGCAAGGGTCAGGCCCTCAGCGTATAGCCCCAGCCGCCGGGGTGCATGCCGTGCAAGGGTCAGGCCCTCAGCGTACAGCCCCAGCTCCAAGCTGCCACAACTCTGCATTGTATCCTGGCATGTGTGCAGGTGTCGCTCGTCATCGACCTCACCAAGTCCAACCGCTACTATAATTTCGACCGGGAGGTGCCCCCGCAGCGCACCCTGGCTGGGCAGGGGTTCTTCTCCGACAGTACCATCATCCACGCAAAGGTGAGCACTTGCAGCGTGTGCGCGCGCACGCGCCCAGCACGCACATACGCTCAGAGCAGATGTGTCAGCCAAGCTACCTGCCGCCAAGACGTGACCGTCAGAGCAGGCGCTCTATGGCTGCGCAAGCAGAAGCCGCGAGGCCAGATGAGTCTATGTTTTTTGTCAAGCAGTGAAAAAGGTAGCGGCTGTGTAAGTAAGCATCAGGCAAGCGGCAGCTCAAGGCACAGGCAAGGCAGAGGGGTCACATACCTGTGCTTGCGGAAAGAGGGCAGCGCAGCTGAAGCCTATCAGGCCTGCAACTGGAACCCATACCTGGTGGGTGGACGATGTGTTTTGGTGTAGGGAGGGTGATGAGATTGCTGCCCCATGGTTCCTGCCTGTTCTGTTATGCTTGGCAGCGTAGGCATGCCCTCAGTCTTGCATCACTGTGTAATACCCACCTGGCCAGTGATCCAGCGTATGCTGCTGTTCAAACATCCTGCTTATCAATCATCCTGGGCGGTGCACTAGGCGCTGCTTGAGCAAGCCGTGCCTGGTTGGTGCGCAGCCTGGCAGTTGTGGAAAGCTGTGTAACCCTCCCACTACCCTGCACTCACACCTGCAGAGACCCTGCCAGGGCTACATCTAAGTGGTTCTATCATGACTATGCGCACCACTTATCCAGTGATCCACCATGCTGCCACCTGCCACTTGCTTGTCAACAGACGCTGCACACCACAGTGGCTGTTTAGTCCTACAGAGACCTGTGGGCCCGCAGTCTCACCTGCAAATCCCCTACCAGGGCCACAACCTACTCATTCTATCATGAGCGTGCACACCACCTGATCAGTGATCCAGCATACGGCCACTCGTCCTGCTTGTCAACAGACGCTGCACAGCGCAGTGGCTGTTTAGCCCTGCATAGATCTGTGGGCCCGTTGTCACACCTGTGCAGATCCCCTGCCAGGGCCACGGTCAATCCCCCGACGCGTTTGCGGTCAACGCCGCGGTGTTCGAGATCAAGCGCATGATGGCGTACCGGCCTAATGACTACATCATCGTGCACTGCACGCACGGCTTCAACCGCACGGGTGTGCAGCAGGCAGTGGCCGTGCGCAAGTTGCTGTGTGTGCGCGCGTGCGTGTGTGTGCATGTGTGCGTGTTTGTGTTTGTGTTTGTGTACGCGTGCGTGCGTGTGTGTGTGTGCGCACGTGGGGTGGGTAAGGTCAGAGGGTTGCAAGGGGAGCGCATGCTGCGTGAATCAGCGGGAGGCCCGTCTGGGGCTTCCTCCTGACCACATGTCGTGCGACGCAACAAAGGGTCTGTCTGGGGCTCCTTCATGGATGACTTATGCTGCGCTGCTCATAGCTAGGCTGTGTGGTTGCAAACAGCAGGGGTGCAGGTTTGGTGTGCAACCTGTGCACACCTTGCAACCTGTGCACCACAGGCAAGGCTGGTCTGCGTTATGTATGTTATGAACAAGCCGCCCCCACGATCTGTGAACATGAGCAGAGCAGGCCTGTAGGGCAGTCTGCCTTGGCCTTGCCTGTGCGCGGGATGATCCCTGATCCTTGGTGCCTTTGATAGCGATGAGCCTTGCCATATGCCCCCTGTGGTGCATTCAGGATACGTGCTCGTGAATGCCATGGTGCGCATCGCGTCCGCTGCTGGCCTGTCCATTCCGCGCTGCCTCCGCCGCTTCTCAGCTGCACGGCCGCCTGGCATCTACAAGGACGCCTACATCAACGACCTGTTCAAGTGCGTGTGTGCGCACGTTCCCTTGCATACCGGCTGTGTTGCAAGCTTAAGTTCCTTGCATCTACCTGACTTGCATGCATAAGTTCTCTCGCAGCATTAACACCCCTCTTGTTGCCTGCCCTCCTAGGGCCTGTTAAACCTGGTGCCTGCTGTGCGCAGGTACCACTACGAGTCCCGCACTGCTGCTCTGCACCATCAGCCACGCACTGCTGTATTCCTGCCTGCTGTGCGCAGGTACCACTACGAGTCCCGTACTGCTGCTCTGCACCATCAGCCACGCACTGCTGTATTCCTGCCTGCTGTGCGCAGGTACCACCACGAGTCCCGCATTGCTGCTCTGCACCATCAGCCACGCACTGCTGTATTCCTGCCTGCTGTGCGCAGGTACCACCACGAGTCCCGCACTGCTGCTCTGCACCATCAGCCACGCACTGCTGTATTCCTTCCTGCTGTGCGCAGGTACCACTACGAGTCCCGCACTGCTGCTCTGCACCATCAGCCACGCACTGCTGTATTCCTGCCTGCTGTGCGCAGGTACCACCATGAGTCCCGCACTGCTGCACAACTGCCCACCCCACCAGTACCCAGCTGGAAGGGGACCGGGGAAGAAGACGATGAGGGGGAACCAGAGCCACGTGCGTTTGTCATTTTGCATGCTGCCGCTTGCCTGCCGCGTGTTGGGTCTCTCAAGGCTGTAGGCACAGCTCTGCGGGCGGGGAAAATATGGGGGGTCAAGAGGCATGTGCCATTGCTTGCAGCTGCTTGCTTTCCACAATATAGGTCTCGAGAAGGTGAATGTGGATGCAGGGGCGGCACAGATGAGAGAGACACAGCTGCACGCTTTGGTCCTTGCTTGTGAGCTACCAGCTGTGTATGGTTGCAGTTGGGTCGGAGTCGGCTGTGGACCATATGCTGCTTGGTACATGACTTGGCTGCCATGAAGCTGCCATGAAGCCTGGATGGCTAAAGGGGCCATTTGTGTCTCACCCTGCCTTCATGTTTTGTGTGATACTGTAGAAGCTGTCAAACATTGAGGGGAGGGTTTGGAGTCCTGTGATGCTTGTGCCTGCTACCTCTGGAGCGCATGCGCTGCTTATGACCCAGCTTTTCCTCTCTGTATTGTTGCCCTAAGGCCTGCGGCTCTGCAGAGCCAATGATGGAGCACATATTCAGCAAGGCTTATGTGCATGCAGGGAAGTGTGATGGTGCTAAATAGATGCGTGCACAAGGCTGCATGTTAAAAGGAAAGCTGCAGAAGACTGATGAAAAGGGTGTGCTCCCTTCCATTTTGCAGTTTGCATGCAAGTGGAAGGCTGCACAAGGCTGTAGGAAGGTTGTGTTTCCATTATGCGTGGTAAGAGTGGACACACTTTTCAAACCATGTCATATGCCGCTTATGCAGTGCTCACTGTACAAGCGCTGCTAGGCATGCACCACCCAAAACAACGTGCACATGCCAGAGGAAGCTGCACTGCAAGATGTGCACAAATCAACCCCTGATACTCAGCTCGTGTGTGCATTTCTGCTGCATACTAGCAGCCCCGGATCCCCCCAAGGAAATCACCCACGAGCGCATTGATGAGATTGGGGAGGCCATTCCACCAGAGGAAGCGGCCATGGTGCAGCACGAGTGAGTGGTTTAGGAAAGTGGTGGGTGAGAGTGCTAGAGGGGTGCGCGCGGGGTTTAAGGGGGGAGGAGGGGGGCAGCCAGGGCTAGCGGCTGTGCTGCTGTACCATCCAGGTAAGGATGGTCAAAAGGTGTTGGGAGCCGTGCTGTCACAGGCTTTGGCTCTTTTGCAGAGCTTGGTGCAGATGCATGCGGGCATGAAGCGCAGCAGGCCTGTGCTATAGTGCAGCGCCTGCAAGTGCGGGCCTGCTGCACAAAGCCTGTGCTAGGTTGCGGGTGCTGGGTTGTAGAGCCTGGGAGTTGCTCTGG
>LFCJ01004415.1_pt1 | contig 10304 bp, 9 predicted proteins | sample 643141 | NCBI WGS metagenome assembly LFCJ01 (sample SAMN03766243, study PRJNA286221) | soda lake metagenome | biome: soda lake; feature: Kulunda steppe; material: water; isolation source: sample B1-Br-g2 brine of Lake Bitter-1 | place: Russia: Kulunda steppe | collected 2010-07 | reverse complement strand
TCATTGGCCGGCTGGTGGCAGCGTGAGCAACTGCCCTCGCAAACAAGAAGTCCCCCGCCTGATGGCTGTTTCAGTAGCTATCGGTTCGCCGGTTGTCGATTCTACGCCAGAAAACTACAGCAGTCCTCGTCAACCGAAGAATTATCTTGGCAAACGTGGTTTGTTTAACCAGCAGAATTTCCATAGGTGAATCCACAGCGCGGGTTTTGACGTATCACTAGCGGTAGTGGAGTTGTTCGATAAAGATGAAAAACAAACTCTAAATAAATGGTATTGACAAAGTTACTGTCGTGTTTGACCAGAACATTACAAAATCGTTTTCCGACGAAGGTGCAACAGTCGTACTCCACCGTAATAACCCCGACCTGCCACAGTCCACCTGCCGTGAACTTACTCAGAACGGTATCGGTGTTGTGGATTTCGGGATGGGAACGAATTTAGACCCCGACGAAAGCGATGACGCAGCCGAGACCAGAACAAAGAACACACTTCGACGTATTTCGGCCGGTGGTGCCTACGGAGCCATTCACGTGAAGAATAGAGAGGTTGTCGTGGTCGGGTATGCGTCCCCACGAGCAATTCGGTTTTTTGAATTAGAGAACGTTGATGGGGAAAAACGCACCTACCCAGGCTTCCAGTTTGAGCGGTTTGGCGAAGTTCCAGATAGAGCAGATGGAGTCTTTGAACGACTCAACACGGCAATCAAGAATCGTCTAAACAAGCCCACGCTCTACGAACCTGACGAAGGAACGCCGGACCGTCCGGGGATTGAAACTATTCCGGAGGCGTTCATTGAACTTGACAAAATGGGACGACTCCGCCGACCAATCAAGTAAGCCACTGGGGACACGTCAACAATAACTCAATTCCCTGTGCTGGTGGAAAGGCTCTGCTGAAACTATGATTTGTTAACAATAGGTCGGGTCTTTCTGCATACAGGGCGCGAATACAGTAAATATCGGTACGAACCTGGACTTTCCCAGAGGATGATTTATGAAATAACAAGCACTCTTCCTTCGCATGAATGGTACCATCTGGACACGGGACGAACATTTGATAGTGCTGGACTTGTACCTTAATCATCCCGAGATTGTCGAAGATACGAGTGACGCGACCGTTCAGGAGGTTGCTGATCTAATAAATCGATCACCAGATTCGGTGTCTTTCGGTTAGGGAACTACCGATACCTTGACCCTAGAAGCACCCAGGGACTTAGCAACATCAGCAAAGGCTGTCGTGAGATTTGGGAGGATTACTACGGTAATGAAGATGAGTTAGCGTACGAAGCGGAACGTGCCCGTCAACGCCTTCGCACAGAAGAAGAACCCACAGACGGTGATACTGGCACTGAGGAACGCGATATCGAAACAGGCGTTTCATCAACTGAAGGCTCCTATCGACACGGGCAGTGCGATTTCCGAGCAGCAGTCCGAGAGCGATATCAGGACTCTGCCTTCTCTGTGACGTTTCCACACCGGGGTTGCTTCAAGCCGGCCATATCTTGCCATGGAGCGAGTTCGAGGAGTTGCGAGGAGATCCGAAAAATGGGCTGCTCCTATGCTACACCCATCATCGTGCCTTTGATCTAGGGTTGTTTACCATCACGGAGTCTCACGACGTGATTGTGCGACCTGGACTTTCTGAGTTAGGGACATTCCTCAATCGCACACTGCATGATACGCAGACAGTGGTATTCCCGAAGGATGCACCACCAAGTGACTACTTCCGGCAGCGCAACGAGCGTTTGGAGTGGTGGCCTCCAGGGGAGTAGTCAGGCAAGTCGTCGTACTAAGCATACTCTCTGTTGCAGAACGCGCTTTAATCAGTTGCTGAGGGTTTCCACAGAGCCAGAAAGATACTTATGCGAGTAGCAAATTGTTGTTAGTACACTTACTCTCACGTACTTCGTGTCGAATACTCAAACGCCCGTTCCCGAGGTAACACGGTAATGCATCCGGACGCCCCACCAGACGAGTCTAACGTCCTCGAAAAAGTCGAGACTGCCCTGAAACAGGCAGTAAGAGAACACTCTGACCTAAACTGGGAGTACGGGACTCGAATCAAGCGACAGAAGTACACATACCTCGCGGTCGAGCACTTCACCGGTGACGACGAGGCGTTCCCTGTCACGTATAGCTGGTACAAGTTCGGGGCCGTGATGCCAGCAGCTCCGAAGTCGGGAACAATCGGTCCGGCGAGCACACAGATGCCAACACCGGACGCACGCGAGTCGGGCATATTCACGTCGGCTTTCGACGACATCGTCGATTTCTACCGACGGAGTGACTTCACACCCGGGTTAGACCAGGACTCGTGGTACGCGAGCGACCTGGACTTCCTTGCGGCATTCTACAAGTCGCACGCGCCAGAGGAGTATCGGGACTTGTACCTGGGGAACGTGGCACTCCGACAGCACCTCGATTCCGTCTTAGAAGAGGTTCGAACGGCCCGGTGCGAATCCTCAGCAGATCAGCCTTCTCTGGTGCCCGGAATAGAGCAGTACGAGGACGTCGGGCGTGCTGCTGCTCAAATTCACCTCGGCCTGGTTAGTAACGACCCGCTGAGCCAGACTCTCAACGAGGTCCGGGAGTTCACGAATTTAGTAGAGGACGCGTTTCTCGTCCTCAGTCAGACGTGTGCTTCAGAAGTCACGGAGTCACAGGTGGCCGCGCTGGAAGAACTGAAGCAGGTCTACAATGAGTGGATCTGGGAGTATCCCGCCCTTTTGATGTCGAAAGAGACTGCGAAGGGGCCGAACGCCCCGACCTTGCGGAAGTGGTCTGCTCAGAAGCACTTCTCCGTGGAAGACAACCTACAGAAACACATCGACAGTATTAGTCAATTGTGTGTGGATGCAGGCCTAGTTCCGAGCTCAGATCAGTACCCAGATCACGACGACGACGTGGAAATTATCGATCGAGCGGTTGCGCTTCAGGCGATGCGTCGAGATGAGTGAAATTGTACCCGCAGCGGACGTAGAGGACGTATTCACCGATACTTGCGTGTTGTTCGCTTACGCTGTCGAAGAGGAAGCAGATGCAAGGAAGCTTTTCGGAGACTCCACCCTCGACAAAGTAGCCAGCGAGCGAATCAAACGCGAGTTCGTCTCGGTAGCTGATCGGCACCAAGACATCCACCGCGAGCTCCTAGAGTTTGCTGCGACGGACGACCTGGACGAGTACGAGCCCACTGACCTACACCAAAAGAACGACGTTCGGTACGTCATTGACCTATACTCCGACCTCACCGATATGGACGATGTTGAAGTGATTCGTCGATTGAACGAGCTGATCAACCGGCTGGAGAAGGCGAGAGACGAGCTCTTCGAAACCGACGGAGCTCTCACTATCCTGGCCCTTGATGGAGTTGACGCTCAGCTGGTTGGCCTGCTACGTGGTGTCGTCGAGAACGAGGACGATATCAGAGTTCTCTGTGATGCAGCCGCGTGGAGCCGAAACGGCGGCTCGGGTACATTCCTAACCGAAGACACTGAAGACCTCTTGGGAAGCGACGAGGATGCAGGAAATGCTGTAGAAGGTAGTGAAACGGGTGAGAACGATGATGGTCTTCCCGACTCCTTTGCGGACTTCTTGGGCTCAGAAAACAAGTCCGTACCGGAGCGAATCAACGACCAGATAGTGAGTTGCTACGACACGGACTCAGCGTTACAGATTCTATCGATAGAAGATTTTCTCACTATCGAGGCTAAGTGAGAGGTTCTTACCGAGACTCAACAACAATCTGTCTAATCATCTCTCGTGCCTCGTTCTCTGACAGCCCTTCAAGCTGCACGTTCGTCAATGCGTGATTGAACCGCCGTGTCGTCTCGTCTATGACACGTGACGGTTCGTCTGCGAGTTCGTCACACATGGCTCGAACGGCGGGTTGGTAGCGCGCGAACCAGCGGTCAAACACCTTGTTGACCATCGTCTGGTTGGCAAAGACAGCGTCAGTCGTAGAATAATCGTCGCCACGCGAAGTGAGTTCAGCGATCCACCAGAGACGGTGGATGGCGTTCGAGTACAAGTCAGAACCTGCACCGAGGAACTTCTCCCTCATCGCTTCCTCGGAACGATACTCCCAACGGTGCCGGACGAGATCGGGATACCGAACGACTGCTAGCCAGTGCCAGAGTCCCGGATCGCCGGCGGTTCGTCTCGTGATGTCGAGACCACGGTGAATCTCTTCGGCGAGTGCGCCATCTATAGCTGTGTCGTACTCCGGGTACTCCTCAAGCACTTGCTTTACTGCCGAATCGATCCTGTCCAGGTCGGCCGTCGGACGACCCGGCATGGGCTCCACGTACTCGTTCAGTTGTTCGTCGGTGAGCGTCACCTCACCCTTCATGAATGATTCACCAACGAGGCGACGTCCGTCTTCGGTCAATCGGCGTAATTCTGTTTCGGTCACGTTAGATCTGGAGGCCTTCCTCCATGAGATGGATCAGTTGCTCTCGGGGGTTTATGTACTCCTGAAGTTCGCTATCGATTCGTTGTATCACGTGGGGTAGGGTCTGTGGATCAGAGAGATCGTCGCTAAGACGGTGAGTTGCCTCCGACACATCGCTGGTATCGTAGAGATTTCGAGCAAACGTCTGAAGTACCATCTCTTGCCACTCGTGTTCGACGTCGCCCTCTACGTCTACGGCACTACCAGCCCGAACGAGCAGTTGTACCCACACACCGTAGCTCACTTCGTCGAGTATCACGTCACGCATCCGAGCTTCGGCCCCGACAGATCCTCTACTCTGTAGGACCTCGGCAATACGGGGATGGTCAGAGTTGATCCACAATTTAGGACGACTCTTGTTCCGGAAGTCGAGGTAGTATAGCTTGTTCCCATCTGGGAGGTGAGCGTTTTGTGAGAAACGTACTCGCTCACCATCAATGGCGGCTCGCTCTTCACCGTCGGGGCGGTCAACGACGACGTAGTACAGCGTCCCACTGGCGACGCGGAAGTTCTTTTGATCGGCATAATCGCTTGATCCTTCTTCCAGATGAGATTCTGTGCGAACGAGATACGGACGTAGTTCAACAGTCCCCCGAACAGTGCTCTTCGGAACTTCTAGCGTGACGTCGTATTCACCGGGCGTCGTAGGAGCTTCAGAAATGATGACCCGGTCACGGTAGATCGTTTCGTGACAGCGAAGGGCTACGTAGAGCTTGGCCGGAGGCTGTGCCCGTTCGTCCTGCGGAAAGACTGCTTGGACCGTCTCCTCGGGCGGGCGTAGTTTCCCGTGGAGAGTGATGGTGTTCCAATCAGGATCGATACTACTGTCGGACGACGCGACTGCCGACGCGAGGTCGATCTCTGTCTGTGCTGGGTTCAGTTCAAGTGCTGTTTGATTCCCATCGTCAACGGTAAACGAGTCCAGTTCGAAGTCTAATCCCTCGTCCCGATAACTGAACGGGAGTGTTGTAGTACGGTGTCGCTGCGAGTGCCTGGTCACGCTTGATCCTCCTCTGGTGTCTGTAACTCAGCGAGTATTTCTAGTTGTGTCGCGCCGACATCACCGTGTACCAAGTCGGCGGCTTCATCGGAATGAGAACGACCCGAGAACGAGACTTCATCAACACGTTCGTCGGCGACGAGGTGAGCACAGCCATCGTCGTACGACACGGTCACGCCGGATTGTTCAATCTCAACGTAGTCAATGGGAATATCGTCGTAACGGGATCCGTCCTCACCAACACCCGTGAGTGAGATGTCGGCACTCCATCCATCGAACTCGTCTGGGAGTACTTTAATTCGACCAGAGATCGCCCATGCGTCGCCATCGAAGTGAGACGAGCTGTCGATCTCGAAGGCAGGGTCGGCGGGTGACGTCGTTGATCGAGGGTTCCCACTCCCGTGTATTGGGAATCGATTCAAAACGTTGTCAGAGAGGGAGTCGCCGCTGTTGCCCTTCGAGATCAAGTGACGGAGACCGTCACGCAGCGTTCCGAACATATCGTCAAGTGCCGTTCGGAAACCACGTTGATACTGCTCACGGAGGTTCTCGGTGGACTCCCACTCGTCGTGTTCGGGTGGTTCGGCGAACCGAAGGAACCGGTCGATTTCTCGGTCACTCTCGGACGGAGTCCCTTCCGACCGTGCTTCGCCAGTGGCTAACACGCCGAAGAAGTTTCGGTCACCATAGGCGACGCGGCTCTGGTCGTAGTACTTGACTACCATCCCTGCTCCCCGGAAGAGCGCGACATTATTTAGGTACGCATCGTTGTCTGCGGGGGATGCGAGACGTGCCGACAATCGGACTGAGCCGTCGGGAGTCTCGGCTCCATTGGCACGAGGCGGGAGCTTAACGGGAATATCAAGTCCAGCAACGTCTCCGGGGTCTACTAGCGTCTGAGCGTCCGTAGTTCTCTCGTCGTAAGCCTCAACGAACGGTCGGATCGCCGGGACGCTCTCTACATCGGCCGTCAATGTCTCGTCTGGCGTTTCGACCGTGATTTCGAGGTCTCCACGATAGATCGCTGGCCAGAAGTACTTGACCGAAGCTTCAACGAATTCCTGTGCGAGGTCTTCAACCTCTGGTCGCTTGTCCCGCGTCGGGTCCTGAAACTCAACGACCATGGCGCTCGTTCCACTGACAGCGGGCCGTTCTACGTGCAGTTGTTCTGCGAGCCGCGACGCGTGCTCTCCCCAGAAGGACTCTGGGCGAGGGCCATCATCCGTCTCAATAGGCTGGCAAAGCCATCCCGCACCTTGGTACGTTGTATCGTCCTTCGGGAGTTGGTGTGTTGGGAATTTAGAGCGGGCAATGAGTCGCGGAGAATCGTCCTCACGTTCACTGTGTGTGAGGTGCGAGTTGAAGACGACCGTCGAAGCACCCGAAAACGTCCAGAGTACGGACTTACCGAGGCCGTACGAACCACCGGCGGTGTCGTCTTGCTTGCTGCTGTAGAGTTCGTCGCGGACTAGCGCGGCGTAGTTTGAGTCTTCGTCCCAGCTTCCAGTCAAGCCGGTCGTGTTTCTGTCTTCAACGACAAGGAGGCGGAGTTCGGCATCAGGGTCGTTGACTCGTTTGACGACCCGTTCGTAGCGATGGCCATTATGTGTGTCTGCGACCGCTCGCATCCGTTCACCGAGTCCACCGTCCCAGCCGAGTCCGTCGAGGAATTCCTCTTTCTCGTCACCCGTGAGAGTGACGAAACGGAACGTCACTTCAACTGGACCGCCATTCGGGAGGCCCTGATCGTTCGCGTTTTGGAGGACCTCACGGACGAACGCCTCGGAGTCATGGTCAACAGCGTGTTTAGTTGGATCGTCGCCGTAGCGTGGCGCTCCTGGTCCACCACTGAAGAAGAACCACTCAACCGCTTCGTTAATTCGTATCTGCTCCTGATCCATGTGAGAAACCGGTATGTTCGTACGAAACTAAGACCACCTAGTTAGTATTACTGTTACGAGTTGATGGAGTCCGGTCAGTCGGAACAAGCAGAGGTTCTAATCGGGTGCTGTCACTCTTCACGCGGTAGAAAGTAGTCGGGTTCGTATCGTTGCCGAACGCTTATGTGACGATACGCAAGAAAGAGGGTTATGAAGGTAGCCGCAGTGGATCTGTTCTGCGGGGCCGGCGGACTCAGTTATGGCCTCCAGCAAGCCGGCATCTCGGTCGTTGCAGGGATTGATCAGGACCGAGACTGTGAGCACCCGTACGAACAGAACATAGACGGCGAATACGTACGAGCGGACATCCGCGCGTTAGCACAGGATCCTGAACCAATCGCACAGATGTATCCGTGGGATGCGGACCTAAAGGTCCTCGCAGCATGCGCGCCTTGTCAACCATACTCCACGATGGGACATTCGAAGGGAGGGGGCCACGAGGACCATCAAAAATGGGGGCTGCTAAACGAGGTGTCACGGATCGTAGAGTACGTTGAACCGGACGTAGTCGTCACCGAAAACGTACTCCAAGTGAAACAGAAGGATGGCGTCTACGACGCGTTCATCGAGAGCCTCGAATCTCAAGGTTATCAGGTCAACAGCGACGATAACAAGAACGTCTATTGTCCCGAATACGGAATCCCACAGAAGCGGAAGCGGTGGGTTGTCATGGCGTCCAAGCGGGGCCCCCTCTCTCTGCCCGACCCCCCGATTCAGAACGAGGACGACTACCCGACGGTCAAGGACACGGTCGATCACTTGCCACCAATCGAAGCTGGAGAAGTTAGTGACGTAAACGACGTGCATAGAGCACGTTCTCTCTCGAAAAAGAACCTCGAACGCATCGATAACATGGAGCCCGGCGGAGATTGGACTCTCTGGGAAGAGGCGGGCCTTGACCACCTCCTTGCAGACTGCCACCGGAAGGCAAGTGGACGGTCGTACAAGGCACCCTACAGCCGGATGCGACCCGATGAACCCTCTCCGACGATCACGACGCAGTTCTACAATTACGGGAGTGGTCGCTTCGGACACTACGATACAGGTCAGAATCGGGCACTCTCGCTCCTTGAGGGAGCATTGCTTCAGACATTTCCGGAAGACTACGACTTCTACGACGAGTGGGAAGACGTCGGCGTGTCAAATCTGGGCCGGATGATCGGTAACGCAGTCCCCCCGAAGCTCGGTGAGTACATGGGAAAGGCGATCCTCTCGCACGTCGGCGCGGCAGCGCCGTCTGTTGAGTCCCCCGTCGCCGACGACTGATAATGATGGCTATGACTGTTTACCGGTAAGACCGCAAGGGATGTCGCGGTCTCACCGGTAACGACTCATAGCCGTCGTTATGAGAGAGAACTGATGTCGTCTAAGACGGAGCACCGATTTCGGACAAACCTGCTTGAATGGGGGAAGGAAAACCGCCGCGAGTACCCGTGGCGGGAACCGGATCGAACACTGTACGAGGTATTCGTAGCGGAGTTCTTCCTGACTCAGACACCGGCTGACAACGTTGCAGCGGTCTATCCGAAGTTCCTGGAACGGTTCCCTACGCTGGAGGAGATAGCGGAGGTCAGTGAGCACGAACTCGTCGAAGCGATTGAGCCCCTCGGATTCCAAAACATGCGTGCAGAGGCGCTGAAGCAGATCGCCTTGACATACGATCACCTCCCCACCGAGTCGGAATCGCTGACGGAACTTCCGCGAGTGGGGCGGTACGTGGCGAATGCCACGTTGTGCTTCGCTCGTGGTGACCGGTTGCCGGTGCTTGACAGGAACGTCGAGAGGGTGTACAGTCGAGTATTTCGAGATACATGGCCCGAGACAGAAGCGGATCAGTTGACTTTCACGCAGAGACTGGTACCTGACGAGGCCCGTGCGTACAATCTCACTCTGCTTGATTTCGGTGCGCTGGTCTGTCAGAGTGAACCGCTGTGTGAGCAGTGTTTCGCCAACGAGTATTGTGTCTACTTCCAAGAAGCGGGAAGGAGCGCATAAGCGATACGAGATCCTGGAAGTTGTTCTCGGTGATACTATCGCATGACTAACTTGCGTTATATATCCAGCACGACCACTGGAACTTTTCACCGTGTGGGACTTCCGACAGAACCGATTGAGTCGGCCTATGCTTGAGTACCGTTTTCAGATGGAGAGTTTAAATTGAGTCAATGTCTAAGCGCATAGCAGTGACAATCTACGTGAACTCAACACGGGTCTGTCCTACCAGATATTCTCTTAGTGGCTTCCAGCGTGCTGAACAAGTTGTGGGTGGTTCCGCGTGACATCAGATGAGGAGACCACACGCGAAGAGCCACTCATCCTCCACTGTTTCGCAGACTACGGGACGGAATCAGAGGTACTCAGCGACTTCGGAAACGTAATTCGTGTCGGAATTGACCCCAAGGACACGAACGAAAGTGCGCCGGTAAAGGCAGACGCCCACATCGAAAAAAAGGAGTGGGATCTACCGATCAAGGACGGCGTCACGTTCGATCTCGGACTATTCCACCCGGTCTGCTCCAGGTGGGCCGCGACGACGAGTATCTCAGGGAATCCCGACGAGCACGACAACATGATTCCGAGTGCGCGGATACTCGCGGAGAAGTACTGCGACCACCACATCATCGAGAACGTCCCACGCGCCCCACTCAACGATCCTGTCGTGTTGAACGGGCGGATGTTCGGCATGCCCATTGAGTACGAGCGTGCCTTTGAGACCTCTTTCAAAGTGCCACAGCCACCCCGTGAGAAGCAGCTCTTGACCACAGATGGATCATCTGATAAGGCCGAGACCTCGTCGTTCTTCTTCTCCGAACGTTCCAGAGAGTGGTGGGCGGCGGTCAAGAACTACCCTCCAGGGCCGTATCCGAAGAGCCACCTGGCGAAGAACGCGATTCCCGCGCCGTTCATCTATTACT